>Ga0066710_100003541_pt1 | contig 13372 bp, 8 predicted proteins | sample GraSoiAngelo_159_FD_79666 | JGI IMG/M metagenome (GOLD analysis project Ga0066710, IMG submission 79666) | Grasslands soil microbial communities from the Angelo Coastal Reserve, California, USA - 14_1009_16_40cm | ecosystem: Environmental > Terrestrial > Soil > Grasslands | place: USA...
CGGCACCTGGAATCGTTTCCCTTCTGGCTCCGAGTCCGGTCCTGCACCGCGAGCCGAGTGGCGGAGTCCGGCTGGGCCCCGGCAAGAGATGCGTTCCCCCGGTCCACGCCCATTTGAAAGACCACCGCTGGAAATGCGCAAACCCATCGTTACCGAGCGCGCCCCTCGGGCTTTTGAGGGAGGCGGAAATCGTGGAGAGCGCGGCGGCGGTTTCCGCGTGGAGCGCGGTGGAAGTCGCAGCGCCCCACCAGCTTCCTCCAATCGCTCAGACAACCGCAGCCGGCGCTAATATCCTGGAAGGTGGAAAAAAGGTGAAACAGTAGGGTGTGCTGCCTCTCCAGCGCACCTCGTCCGTCGCCAGCAGTAGCAGTAGGTTGCGCTGCTTCACAAGCGCACCTCACCGTCGCCGGCAGTAGCAGTAGGGTGCGCTGCCTCTCCAGCGCACCTCGTCCGTCGCGAGTAGATGGTGCGCCGGGAAAGCGGCGCCACCCTACAGTCACTCGCCCATTTTTCCTGAGATTCCGTCAATTCCTTCCGGCATAATCTGGCTACCCCAGTTCAGATCGTATTTGCCTTCCTTCACGAATCGGTGGAAACTGGAAAAGGGCCAGAACTTAGGGGCGGAGCACAAACCATGCTTGACCGGATTGTAGTGGATGTAATCGCAATGGTGCCGAAAATCGTCATCGTCGCGAATACGATGTTCCCAGAAGCGCCGCTGCCAAACCGCCTGCTCTCGACGTTTCCGATGTGAATTGGAAGGGTTGCAGACCTGCAGATTGTGGGGGAGGTGAGTAGTCACCCAGCCCTTGATCAGATTCCAGCGGGTGGAGAAGTCGGAATCTCCCTTCGGAAGCCGCCACAGGCAGTGAAGATGATCCGGAAGCAAGACCCAAGCTTCAATTCGAAAGGGATGTTTCGTTCTCACGTGAAGGATCGCCTGCCGAAGGAGCCTTCGCGAGAGATCTTCGGAGAGCCAGGGAGATCGTTTGTAGGTGACGACCGTAAAGAAGTAGCAAGCTCCCGGAACGAAAAGACGCCGATATTCAGGCATAGGCAACACCCTCTGGGACGTCGGATGATCATGCGGGTCAATCGTACACCATTTTGAAGTAGGGTGCGCTGCTTCACAAGCGCACCTCGTCCGTCGCGAGCAGATGGTGCGCCGGAAAAGTGGCGACCCCTACAGGCAAAGCGCACCTCATCCGTTGCGAGCGAATGGGTGCGCCGGGAAAGCGGCGCAAGAATTTGTCCGGCAACATCACTTTCAAGTTCAAAAGTATCTCATCAAGCGAAGAGAATGCCGCCGCCCAGGAAGCGGAAATGAATGACTTTTATCGGGACTTGGCGAAAACGGCGGATAACCTGAAAGAATGGGGCCTCAAAAATGCCACGGTTGACTTAAGTAATCAAACTCCATTCAAGTGCGATGCTGCCTTGAAAGGGGGGTTTGAAAATATTCTGAGTATTCTCCCGCTGCTGGGAGAAACTGAGAAGAATGATTTTGAGGTGACCAGAATTGACAACCTCTTTTCAATGCGGTGGGAGGTTAAAGGGATGATTGCTGACTCGCCGGACATCTTTTCACTGGAATATCGGGGCGAGATTCTCGACCATAACGCTCAGTCTTATGATCCCGAGGCGCAAACGTTGCGATGGACTGTTAAAGATAGTGACAATCGGAGCATCTCCTTTCGCGTCAGGCCACGAGCGAACAATTAACGGCACACGGGAGTATGCCAGGACTTTAGGGTTTTTGCGTCCTCGGCGATCTCTATGGATAGGATGAATCCTGATTTCCGCTCACTGCCCGGCCGGCGCAGCCCACCAAAGATCAATGGGTTTCTTGACACGCTGCGGGCGAAAAGGCAGCCGCACCTTGCAGCCCAGCCGTGCCGACTGGTAGGCCGCGCAAAGCACCTCCTGCACCAATCGGCCCACCTCCCCGGTCGCGATCGGTTCTTCCTTGCCTCGCACGCAACGAGCGAAATGACGCATCTCCTGGGGGAAGCCGTAGTTCCATAGCTCTTCGAAAACGGGATAGGTCCAGCCTTGGGTGGTGGGGGCCTTCTCGACCGCATAACCGTAACCCGACTCGCTATAGGTCGGCAGCGCATTTCCCATGTGCAAATCGGCGTAAGTCACGCCGCCGTTCCCATAGACCTCGATGCAATCGTCCATGCCGCCACGCCGCGCCCAACTATCCTCGACTAAACCCACAGCACCATTCTCGAACTCGAGAATGCAGATGGAATTATCTTCACCCCGGGTCCTGTCGCCATGGGCATAGGTGCCCATTTGGCAGTACACACTTTTGATGGATGAGCGATTCAGAAACCAGTAACAAAAGGCGATGCCGTGGCAGCCCATGTCCATCAATACTCCACCGCCGGACTGCTCCACGTCCCAGAACCAGGGAGCGTGTGGACCGAAATGCTTCTCGCTCTGCTTGACCAAATACACTTTACCGAAGGCCCCTTGATCAGCCATTTCTTTGGCCTTGACGTACTTGGGCGTAAAGAAAAGTTCTTCAGCGTAGAACAGGTGCAAACCCTGTTGCTTGCAAGTGTCGATCATCTGGTCGGCCTCTTCGAGAGTCATACACAGCGGTTTTTCGCAGACCACGTGCTTGCCTGCCCGGGCGGTGTCAATCGTCATCGGGGCATGGAGACGATTGGGTGCGGTGATCGTCACCATCTCGATGTCCTTCTCCTTTAACATCTCCCTGTAGTCGTGAAAAACCCTGGGGATCCCGTATTTCCTGGCTAGCTCTTCCGGATGGCCTGGAGTTGGAGAGGAAACAGCCACAACTTCCGCCTCTTCCGGCATGATCTGGAAGGAGGCCGCATGAATGTCTGCTTCAAATTGCGAACCGATGATTCCGACCTTCACTTTGCCCTTATTCGCCATGTTGAATCGCCTCGTGGTTCACATGATTGATGATCGGAGGAGGTAGTTTATAGGTGTGCGCCAATCAGATGATATTGTCTGTGAACGACCATGAAAGCCTAAAGCATAAGAAAAGGGAATGCAATATTTGTCATGCGAGAAGACAACAGCCCCGTCAACGTCCCGTAAGTCATTTCAGTAGCCCGACCGTGAGGGAGGGCCGGGGGAGGGGCAGAAGGCGTAGCCTTCAGGGGTGGGTCCTCGAGTTCGGCACAACCCACTCCTGCAGCCCTGGAGCTGTTAAAAAATTCAAAACCGAGATCGGGAGGGCGAGGCTCCCGCCGAGCCTCATGGGGCAAGGATTTGCTGGGTTGATGGCTCGCCAGGAGGCTCGCCCTACCACTTTTTCAGAGCTTCCCTCCACGGAGGGGAATAATTTTCATCGCTCGTGGTGATCCGAACGATCATGAGAAGCTCCTCTTTCTCCGCCTGCCTTGCTTAGTAGCGTTTCTTTATGATAGCTTTAAACGATTTTTGGATCGCCAGGATTGCAATCCAGTTGCGATCTCCACATTCGTGGTTGCTTTTCGTGGCGGAGACTCGGTGGAATATTTCTCGTGATTAGAGCCGTCAAAGGAACTCACGATATCCTGCCGCCAGAATCGGCGGTGTGGAATAGGGTGGAATCGACAGCCAGGGAGATTTTCGACCTGTATGGTTTTTCTGAAATCAGAACCCCGGTTTTTGAAAGGACAGAATTGTTTGCGCGAGGCGTCGGTGAAGACACCGACATTGTCTCTAAAGAGATGTATACCTTTGAAGATCGCGATGAGACTTCTTTGACATTGCGCCCCGAAGGTACGGCGCCCGTGGTTCGCTCCTATATTGAACATCAACTCTATCAAGACCCCCAGGTCTTGAAGCTCTATTACCTCGGTCCGATGTTTCGCCGCGAACGGCCTCAGAAAGGGCGTTACCGGCAGTTTCACCAAATTGGGGCTGAAGTTCTGGGTTCGGACAATCCTGCCATTGAAGCGGAAGTTTTGGAAATGCTGGAGCTTTTTCTGGGAAGGCTTGGCATTAAAGAATCCACCTTATTAGTAAATTCCATTGGCTGTTCGCGCTGCAGGCCACGCTTTTTGCAAAGACTAAAGCAGGAACTGGCGGCCAAGAAGGATCTGCTTTGTGAGGACTGCCAGCGACGCAGCGAGACCAATCCGTTGCGTGTTTTGGATTGCAAAGTCGAGAGTTGCCAGCCGATCATCGACGGGCTGCCTTCGATCTTGGACTTCCTGGACGATGGCTGTCGGGCTCATTTTGACAAATTCTTGAGCTATTTAAAGGAGCGGGGAATCGGATTCACAGTAATTCCTCGGCTGGTGCGGGGGCTGGATTATTACACTCGCACGACTTTCGAAATTACCAGTCGTATTCTGGGCGCCCAGAATACCCTGATCGGCGGGGGCAGGTATGACGGTCTGGCCGAGCTCCTGGAAGGTCCGCCCACCCAGGGGTTTGGCTTTGCCCTGGGCCTGGAGCGACTCATCCTGGTGGTGCAACAGACCGGCAACTTGATGGCGTCTCTTCCTCCCCAATTGTTCCTGGCTCCTTTAGGCGAAGCCGCCTTTGCCCGGTCCACGCTATTGGCTCGCGATCTTCGTCGTCAGGGGATCCGCTGTGCTTATGATTTTGAGCCTCGCAGCCTCAAGAGTGCCCTGAGGCTGGCTAACAAGCTGCAAGCCCAGTTTGCTCTGATCATCGGAGAGGCCGAATTGCAAAGCGGGAAATTTCAACTGAAGCGAATGAGTGACGGGGAACAAGTTGAGGTGAGTGCGGAGCAGCTCGTTGAAAGAATGCGTGGTTGACGCTTCTTGGGTTCCCCTGCCAGAGGCTCTTTGGAGTGCGCTGGCTTGACAGCGCTTTGTTGGTGGCGGCCTGACGCCACCGCTGGCAGGCGGTCGGAGCCACGACTGTCGCCGAGGGCCTTTTGCCTGCGTCAAGCCGCAGGCTACGAAAAGCGCTGGCAAGCCAGCGCACTCCACAGGAGACGCCGATTTGCCTTTAGATTCTCTCAATAACCTGGAAAGGACTCATACTTGTGGGGAGCTGAGCATTGGGCAGGCCGGCAAGGAGGTCGTGTTAATGGGATGGGTGGCTCGCAGACGGGACCTCGGCCACCTCATTTTTATCGATCTGCGGGATCGCGAAGGGGTGATGCAAATCCTGTTTAATCCCGATCACTCCGCTGAAGCCCATGAGAAGGCCAGGAACCTGCGCTCGGAATTCGTGATCGCTGTCCGTGGAAAGGTTTTGCAACGTGACGAGAACACCGTCAATCCGGCCATCGCCACAGGTGCAGTGGAGGTGCTGGTTTCCGAGTTGTTGATTTTGAATGAAGCCAAAACGCCGCCGTTTCCCATCGAAGATGAGACTGCCACTGCCGAAGACCTGCGACTTAAGTATCGATATTTGGATTTGCGCCGCCCTAAAATGGCTCGTAATTTTAAATTGCGGCATCAGATCACTATGGCGGTTCGCCGCTATATGGATGCGCAGGGATTTTACGAGATTGAGACCCCCTTTTTGACCAAGTCCACGCCCGAGGGGGCTCGGGACTACCTGGTGCCCTCGCGGCTTCACCCGGGCTCCTTCTATGCGTTGCCTCAGTCTCCCCAAATTTTCAAGCAGTTGCTGATGATTGCCGGCATGGATAGATATTTTCAGATCGTTCGCTGCTTTCGAGACGAGGATTTGCGGGCCGATCGACAGCCAGAATTTACCCAGGTGGACATTGAAATGTCCTTTGCCCAACCTGAGATCGTGTTCCGTCTGGTCGAGTCACTCATCGCCGAAATATTTGCGGTCAAAGGGATCAGTATCCAGACCCCATTCCCGCGCTTGTCTTATCGCGATGCCCTGGAGCGTTTTGGTTCAGACAAGCCGGACCTGCGCTTCGGCCTGGAGTTTATCGACTTGACGGCCCTTTTCAAAGAGACCGATTTTCCACCTTTCAAAAACGCTGTTGAGAGCGGCGGACAGGTCAAAGGAATTTGTGTGTCAGGCTGCGCCGGCTATTCGCGCAGGCAGTTGGACGACCTCACGGCCGTGGCCCGAGTTTTTGGCGCGAACACGCTGGCTTATGTCAAGGTCTTAGAAAATGAAGTGCAGTCTCCCTTGGTAAAGAGCCTGGGCGAGGAGAAGTGTCGCGAGATGGCTCTGGCGGCCCAGGCCCGTCCGGGTGATCTGCTCTTAGTCATCTCAGGGCATAAGAAAGTCGTGGCGGAGTCTTTGGGTGCAGTTCGCCTCCAGATAGGGAAACAGGAGAAGCTCATCGCTACGGATGCCTACAAGCTTCTCTGGGTAACCCATTTCCCCATGTTCGAATATGACGAAACCGAGAGACGTTACGTGGCCTGCCATCATCCTTTCACTTCTCCGGTGGAAGAAGACATCGACAGGATTTTTTCTGACCCTGCCCGCGTGCGCGCCAAAGCCTACGACCTGGTTCTGAATGGAATGGAAATTGGGGGTGGCTCGATCCGTATTCATCGCCAGGACATTCAGGCCACTGTGTTCAAAGCCCTCGGTCTAAGCGATGAAGAGGCTAAACTACGCTTTGGGTTTTTTCTGGAAGCTCTGGAATACGGCACGCCTCCTCACGGAGGAATTGCTTTGGGTCTGGATCGGATTGTCATGTTGCTTGCCGGTGAGAACTCCATTCGCGATGTCATCGCTTTCCCCAAGACAGCTCGTGCCGTCGATATGATGGCTGAATGTCCCACCCCGGTGGATAAGAAGCAATTGAATGAATTGGGGATTGTGTTCTTGGGAAGTGACGACGAATCAGTCACGAGTGATGAGCGATAAGGGAAGAGAGACTTCGGGGAAGGACTTGTCTTCTCTGCACATAATTTGCGAGTTTTCTCACTGAGAATCGCATTGTTCGTGTGTTCCAAGGCCGAAATAGGGATGAGATTCTGATCCATCACTCGCCACTGATCACTGCTTTAAAATGTCCAAAATCCGAGTTCTGCCTGAAGCTTTAGCCAACAAAATCGCCGCCGGTGAAGTTGTCGAACGGCCGGCCTCGGTTGTAAAAGAGCTCCTCGAAAATGCCATCGACGCAGGGGCCCTGGACATTGAGATCGAAGTTGAAGCGGGCGGAAAACGTGTGATGCGCATCCAGGACGATGGCGAAGGCATGACCGCGGATGACGCTCTGCTCGCCTTCGAACGTCATGCCACCAGTAAACTGCATCGCGCCGACGACCTCATGGAGATTGCCACGCTGGGATTTCGCGGTGAGGCCTTGCCCAGTATCGCTAGCGTTTCCCGTCTGTTGTTAGAAACCCGGCACGAGAGCAGCGAAGTCGGGAGTGCGGTAGAGATCGCGGGAGCACGGATCACCGGGGTCAAAGAGATAGCCCGCTCCTGTGGCACTGCCGTCACGGTGCGTGATCTTTTTTTCAACGTTCCGGCACGCAAGAAATTCTTAAAATCAGAAAGCACTGAGCTCAGCCACATTGTCAACTTTGTGACCCAGTATGCCCTGGCTCACCCGGAAGGCCGATTTCTTCTCAAGAGCGGCGGTTCTGAGCTGTTTCACTTCCAGGCGGTGACGAACCTTCGCGAGCGCGTCTTCCAGGTCTTTGGGCGGGAGTTGCTCGATCAACTGATCGAGCTCAAGGGGGAGATTCCCATCTTTTATCAGGACGAAGATGAGAAAGGGGAACTCCAAGGCCAGAAGGCATGGATCCGGGTTCACGGTTTCATCTCCAAACCCGAGATCCACAAGCTGAATCGAAACTCACTTTACTTCTTCGTGAATCGCCGCATGGTGCGGGACAAGATCATTCTGCATGCCCTCAATGAGGCCTATCGAAACATTTTGCCGTCCAACATCTTCCCCGTTGTTTTGCTTTTCATTGAACTGCCTCACCGCGAAGTCGACGTCAATGTTCACCCTTCCAAAACCGAAGTGCGATTCCGACATCAATCCCTAATCCACGATTTTCTGCGGGATTCGGTCCGCAAAAGATTGATGGAAGCCCGGCCGCAAGCTTCCTTTCCTGCTGCCAAACCCGGATTGACACGTCAGGATTTTGAAAGCCCCTTTGACGCTCCTCCCGTGGAGGAATTATTTCCCAGAGCCGCTCCAGCCAAAGCGAAGCCTGTAGCCGCCGCCCCCTTTTTGTTGACCGCTCCTTCGCCAGCGCCCGTCACACAACGCTTCCCATTCAAACCTGAAGAATCTATCCCCGTTGGGTCACCTGCTGCCCCGGCCGATCTGGACTCACACAGTTTGCCCCTGCAAAACCCGGATGTCGAAGAGATGCTCCCCGCACGAACAGAAGTAGCTCCCGGCTCGATCGCGAGTGACAACTTCAATCCCCAGCCCCAATCCTCAAGCGGCGATTCGCAATCGGCCATCGCCAATGGGCAATCGGCAATGGACATCATTCCGCTCGGCCAGGTTGATAACAGTTTTATCGTTGCCGCGGATCGAGGGGCCCTGCTGATTATCGATCAGCATGTGGCCCACGAGCGAGTTCTGTTTGAAAAGGTGTTGCGCCAGCGCAACCAGGGGAAAGTAGAGAGCCAGCGGTTGCTTCTGCCTATCATTGTGGAACTGACGCCACGTCAGCAGGTGATTCTGGAAAACATCACGCCCGAGTTGAGCGCTTGCGGCTTTGAAGTGGAGCCATTCGGCCGCAAAACCATCGCTATTAAAGCCGCTCCTGCCGACCTCACGACCGATGAAATACAGAAATTGCTAAGCGAATTGTTGGAAGGATTAGAGAAAGAGACCCAGGCTCTCAGTCTGACTCGCTTGCGCGAAAAAATTGCCGCTTCTATTGCCTGTCATGCAGCCATCAAGGTGAATATGCACCTGGAGCATTCCAAGATGGTCTGGCTGATTGACGAGTTGCTGAAGACTCAATACCCCATGAGCTGTCCCCACGGGCGCCCCATCATCTTGCGCTACGAAAAGAACGAAATCCTGAAAGCTTTTAAGCGGATTTGAGACCTGGAGCAAGTGGAAAAACTGAGGATTGAGGTTAGAGGATCGAGGACCGATTGCAGTCTCGATCGTATGATCGTCGATCTTCTATCCTTTATCCTCTATCCTCAACTGTTTCCCCTCACTCAGACGATTGAGTTTGTTAGAGAGAAACCAAGTAAGAGGTAATCCCCCATTTGCGCTTCATGGTGAAGTAGTTTGGATTGCCCGGGTGGAGCCCGACCCTATCTTTAATCCCAACTCAACAAATTTAGTTTAGACGAGGATTCCCACAGGGAACCTTTTGCTGCAGATGAGCGTCTAATGACAGCAAAGTGACCAGCTCTTTGCGCTTGTCCGGGGTCAGTGGCGGTCACGGACGGCGAACCAGCTTGAAGGAGCAGTCTATGATGCCGAAGCCTCTATGGTTTTCCTTCATGTTCCTCTCCCTTGCTTTCTCGACGGCCAACGCCCAGCCCGGCCTCTCTCAACTACAGGCGGACAGAGGGAGGGCGGAGCAAGAGAAACGGCGGGCGCTTGTGCAAAAAGCATTCAACCTGCTTGACGAACTTCTGGGGGAGGCGCAGAGTCTCAAGCTCCCGGAAAACCGCGTGCGTGTTCACGCCTTTGCAGCCGACTTGCTCTGGGAGCGTGATCCAGGGCGAGCTCGCGCACTTTTTGTAGAAGCCGGGCAGTCACTGGGTGAAATGATGAGAAGCATCGATGTCAATGATCCTGATTTCTACAGTCAGATCAATGTCCCAGCGCAGCTTAGGCAGGAGATGCTCTTCATGATTTCCCGTCGGGATGCAAGCCTGGCCCTGGAGTTCCTGCACGCAACCCGACAGCCATCCCCTCCACAGATGGACCCGTCCCATAAGGAAGCAGATCCGGAGCTGCAGTTGGAATTGAGTCTGGCAGGACAAATCGCAGACCGCGACCCTGCTCGGGCCTTGAGAATGGCCGAGGAGAATTTGGAGAAAGGGCTTTCCTTCGAGATCACCAACCTTCTGCAGCAGCTTATGGCGCAATCCCCACAAGCGGGTATGGAGCTAGCGCATAGGCTGCTTAGAAAACTTCGCGCCGAAAACCTGACGGCAAACCGGGAGGCAGCCAACGTGGCTCTGAACCTGTTGCAAATGGTGCCTCGGACGGTACCCAATAACGCTCCTCCCGGACGGGCCCCTGGAGAACAAGAAAACCAGGCATTTTTTCTGGGTGAAGACGTTTTCCGGGAGGTGATGGATCTGGTGACGTCTGCGGTTCTACAGGTGCCTTCCGGCCTATCGGGTTTGAACTTTAATGAAAGGGACACGACACAATACATGCTGACCTCACTCCAATCGATGATGACGCAAATTGAAAAATACGCCCCTGCGCGGGTGAATGCCCTAAGAGCCAAGATCACGCAGTTCAATAATTCCCTGGACCCGCAAACCAGAGCCTATAATGAAAACCAGGAGGTCATACAGACCGGAACAGCCGACGATCTCGTTGCAGCAGCGGGCAGAGTGCCTGCGGAGATTCGGGACCAGTTTTATCAGCAGGCAGCCTGGAAGGCGGCCAATTCCGGCGATTTAGCACGCGCCCGCCAAATCGCTGCCGATCATATCACCAACCCCTATCAGCGTAATTCCTTGCTGGTGGGCCTGGAGCGAACGGCACTTTGGAACTCCGCCGATCAGAGCAAAGTGGACCAAGTCCTGCAATTGCTTCCCCGGCTTCACTCCGTCGAGGAGCGTGTCACGACCCTGACTCAAACTGCCATGGGTCTGCCGCACAACAATCAGAACTTGGGGTTAGAGCTTCTCAATCTTGCCCAGAGTCTGGTGGGCCAACGGACAGACGATTCCGCTCGCTTTAATGCGCAACTCCAAATCGATCAGGCTTACATCCGATTTGAGCCTGCTCGCAGCTTTGAACTTTATGAACAGGCGATTGATCGCCTAAACGAATTGGTTGCCGCAGCAGCCGTTGTGGATGGCTTTAGCTGCCAGCGGCAGTTCAAGGATGGGGAGTTGGTGTTGCAAGGTGGGGGCCCCTTGGCCGGCTTATTGGAACAATGTGGCAATGGGCTTGCAACCCTGGCCCAACAGGACTGGGAGCGGGCTGTGGCGGTCACTGCGCGGTTGCAGCGAACCGAAGCCCGGCTCAAAGCTCGTCTTCCTATCATTCAGAATCTGGTGTCGCAGTTGGCCGGAGAATGACTGGATGACCGGGAGGGCGAGGCTCCCGCCGAGCCTCATGGGACAAGGGCTGGCTGGGCCGTAAACACGGCGAGCGCCTTTCTGCGCGACCACCGTCGCTCGCCGTGGGCTTTTCCGCACGGGTGGACAAACCCACGACGAATTAGAAGCAAATTCGTCGTGGCTACCAAAGCTGTTTCTTCGCCCTCCGTAACTAAACGCATTACACCTTCCCCAATTTTCCACTTTGTCTCTCTCCAATTTCCTAGTATCATCACACTCCTTGACAGGCGCTTGAAAAGCGGCTGTCGGCAATCGTTCCATTTGAACCCACTCTACTCGGCGAGGTGTAGTCATGAGATTCGGCATTAACACCTTTCTGTTTACTTCACCCTTTACCAATGAGAGCACCAAACTCTTTAGGAATTTCAAGGCCTGGGGATTCGATTCGGTGGAGATTGCTGTCGAGCACGAATCCCACATCGACCCTGCCTTCGTGAAATCTGAACTGGACCGGTACGGTCTGGTGTGTGGCACGCTCTGCGGCGCTTTTGGTCCGGGACGGGATTTGCGCGGCACTGAGGAGGAGCAAAGAGCCTGCATCGATTATGTTCAAAAGTTGATCGATATCGCCGTTGTCCTTGACTCTCCTGCTCTGGTCGGGCCGGTCTATTCCGCCGTAGGCCGGGCTGAGTTTGTCGCCAAGAAGGAACGGCAGGCCCAATGGAAGCTGGTGGTGAAGAATCTCAAGAGAGTCTGCCAGTACGCGGGAAAAAAAGGAAAAAGCATTGCTATTGAGCCGCTCAACCGTTTCGAAACCGATTTCATTAACACCTGCGATCAGGCCATCCAAATGGTAAAAGAGGTGGGCAGTCCGGCTCTTTCCATTCACCTCGACACTTTCCACATGAACATTGAAGAGAAAGATCCGGCAGCGGCCATTCGCCGGGCGGGTAAAATGCTTGGCCACGTGCACGCTTGCGGCAGCGACCGCGGCACCCCGGGTAACGATCACATCGATTGGAAAAGCATTGCCGCCGCGCTAAAGAAGGTTGGCTACAAAAAAGACGTGGTGATTGAGTCCTTTACTCCGGACGTGTTGGTGATCGCAAAAGCAGCTTCCATCTGGCGTCTGATGGAACCGAACAAGAACGATATCGCTATCAAGGGAGTGAAATTCCTGAAAAGGGTGCTGAGGTAGGAGTGTTGCCCGAAAAAAAAAGGCAAACGCAGATGAACGCAGAACAAAAGGATGTTCTAAGGCCGGCGACGAAAAATGCGCTCGCGGGGGCTATGACTGATTGTTGAAAAGCAATTGATTCTCTGCAAGGTAGAGCGGCAACCAAAACTGGATTTATGGTGATGTGACTATGAAAAAAATAATGCAATCCTTTGTATTGCTTCTATGGAGCGGAATGTTTGCAGTCGTGGTCCTTGAAGCTGCCGACAACGAAGCTGGCTTCAAAAGCCTCTTCAACGGGAGCGATCTTTCCGGCTGGGATGGCAATCCCAGGTTTTGGTCTGCCCGAGACGGGACCATCACTGGCCAGACCACTCTTGAGAACCCTCTAAAGGAAAATACCTTCCTTATCTGGAAAGACGGAACGGTGGAAGATTTTGAACTTCGCCTTTCCTACCGGATTGTCGGGGGTAATTCGGGGATTCAGTACCGCAGCAAAGATTTAGACAATTGGGTGGTCGGAGGTTACCAGGCAGACCTGGAAGCCGGCAAAAAATATACTGGGATTCTTTACGAGGAGCGTGGTCGGGGCATTCTGGCTGAGCGCGGCCAGAAAACCGTCATTGATGCCTCGGGCAAAGTAAACGTCGTCGGGTCGGTGGGTAATTCCGATGAAATCCTGGCGGCTATCAAGCAAGCAGACTGGAACGACTATGTTGTCGTGGCCCAGGGAAATCATATGGTCCACAGGATCAACGGCCGTGTCACCGTCGATGTGACTGACGAGCAGACCGAAAAGCGGGTAATGTCCGGCATCCTGGCTCTGCAACTGCATGCCGGTGAACCGATGCTTATCCAGTTCAAAGATATTCGCCTCAAGCGTCTCAAACCAGAAGGGACGAAACGCCTTGTGTTGGTGGCGGGCACTCCCAGTCACAGTCCTGGAGAGCACGAGTTCAATGCCGGTGTGACTTTGCTGAAAAAATGCTTGGACCCGCTAACCGGCGTTCAGACCGGCGTCTATCTCAATGGTTGGCCCAAGGATCCAACCGCCTTCGACAGCGCAGACACCATCCTGCTTTACATGGATGTCGGCGAAGGTCATACGATCATTCA
>Ga0066710_100003543_pt1 | contig 13370 bp, 11 predicted proteins | sample GraSoiAngelo_159_FD_79666 | JGI IMG/M metagenome (GOLD analysis project Ga0066710, IMG submission 79666) | Grasslands soil microbial communities from the Angelo Coastal Reserve, California, USA - 14_1009_16_40cm | ecosystem: Environmental > Terrestrial > Soil > Grasslands | place: USA...
ACCTCGATCCACTGGAACGTCGGCTTGCCGCCCGACGTAGAGCCGAGCTCCTGCTGGGAGTCCATGACGTCCGCGAACGCCGGGCGGCACCAGACCTGCAGCGGATAGAGATCGAATCCGACCACGTCGGGGATCGACATCAGCAGCGGGTACATGCCCTTCCCTTCGGGGAGCGGGTTCGCGTGGCTGTAGAAGTGGTTCGTCAGCGTGAGGAAGCTGATCCGCCCGCTGCGCGGTGCGGGAATGCTCTTCGCGAGGTCCCGGCGCGTGACCGTGCTTTGCAGAAAGGCGTCCCACTCGTCCGGGTAGTACCAGCCGATCAGACCGCGGCCGTCGGCGTTCGCATCCACCGCGTTGACGACTGAGTACGCGCGACCGTCGAGCCGCGCAGCCAGATTGCCGTCGTCCTTGCTGCAGCCGTCGCCCATGAAGAGGTTGATGCCGTCGCCGATATTGCTGTCGAATCCGTCTGAACACTGCGCCCACACCGCTGTTCCGAAGAAGGGCCGGTCGTCGACGACGATGTGTCCGGAGCTCGTGCCGGCGATGCTCTGGGCGGGCATCGGTTGCGTCGTCACCGTCGCGGTTGCGGTCTGGGCGCGGTTCCACTCGTCGACGGCGTGCAGATACACCTGATAGGTCGTCGAGAATTCCAGGCCGGAGACGATGCTCTGATGGTCGATGAGGCTCTCGCCGCTCGGCTGCGCCCAGACGGTCGGCGAGTCGAGGCCGAAGGCGGTCTGCGCCTGCGCCGGAACATTGGTCTGCCAGGTGATGCGCGCGCCGGACGAGGTGACGTCGAGGACCTGCACGTCGCTGATCGCGAGTGGCTCGAGGGGCGGAGGGGGACTTTCCGCGGAGGAGCGGTTGTCCTCGGGGATCGGCTCGGTCTTCGGCGGTGCAGGTTCAGACGCTGGCCTTCGTGCGGCGAGCTCCACCCGGACGTCTGGGGTCTGTCTCGTCGGCACCCGTGTAAACGGGCGCACTCTCGGCGTGACGCTCCCGACGGGCGTCACTGCCGCAGGCCGGCTGAGCCCGGCAACGTGGACGAGCTTCGAGGCCGGGAGGTCCGCCGGCCGCGGTCCAGCCGCGAAGGCCACCGCTGTCGGCGGTGTGCCGTGGCTTCGCTGGATCACCAGGCCGATCCAGATTCCGCCAAGCGCAATCAGCGCCAGGATCAAAGTCCGCAGCCGCAACTCTCCACTTGATGGCATTACCAGGACGATTTCGGCCTGGGAAGGCCCCGTCTTTAATTAGGCGCAGAGCTGTCACAAAGCATCCCGAAATCAGGGGATGCTCAAAAGGAGAAAAGCTCAGCTCATTCGAGGGAGTTGAGGCGTTCGATCAGCAGCTCGAGAAAGCCGTCCGAATCGATCTCGACGCCGACGTGAGCGTTGGGTTCGCGGGTCGTCCGGCGCCAGAGATCGACGACCGTGCGGCCGCGGCAGAGCTCGGATTCGGTGTCGATCTCGACGTTGCGCTCGAGCATCTCGACCAGACCTGAGTCGAGCACGTGCGCCACGGCCACCGCATCGTGGATCGGGGAGCCCTCGAAGCCGTAGACCTTGCGGTGGAACGTGCCGTAGAAGCGGAGCAGCTCGGCCACCATCTCCCCCACTCGCCCCGCCAGCCGGCCAACGTGCGCCTGCGTGAACAGTGCCTTGTGCGTGACGTCGAGACCGACCATCGTCACGTCGAGGCCGCTTGCGAATACGCGCGCAGCGGCTTCGGGATCGCACCAGATGTTGAACTCGGCCGCCGGCGTCACGTTGCCCTCGGCGATCGCCCCGCCCATCAGGACGATCCGCTCGGGCCGCGCATCCGGATGGAGGGCGAGCAGGAGGGCGAGGTTGGTCAGCGGTCCGGTGGGGATCAACGTCACCGGTCGCACAGAGCTCCGGATCCGCTCGGCGAGGAAGTCGACCGCGTGCTGTGCAACCGGTTGGCTCCGCGGCGGCGGCAGATCCGGCCCGTCCAGGCCTGTGTCGCCGTGAACATCCGCAGCGACGTACTGCTCTCGGAGGAGGGGCCGGTCGGCGCCGGCCGCGACCTGCACGTCAGTGTGCCCGCTGAACTCGAGGACGCGGATCGCATTGGCCGTCGTCTTCTCGAGCGTCTGGTTTCCGGCAACCGTCGTCACACCGAGCAGCTCCACTTCGGGCGAGGCGAGCGCGAGGAGCAGCGCGATCGCATCGTCGTGGCCGGGGTCGCAATCCAGAAGGATCGGCGTCGTGCTCATTGGGCAGCCTCTGCCCACTGAGCGAGGGAAGGGGCGTCGGGCGAAACCGTGAGGTTTCCACCTTCCTGCTCCTCCGCCCACGCGGCGATCTCAGCGGCGCGTGGGCGGAGGCGACACCTAAAGAAGGGAGCTCGTGAGGGGAACATGGTTTCCCTCACGGGAGCGAGCCGAAGGAGAGGGACGCTCACGCGCGGAGTATCTCGTCTACTTCGGCGGCGGCCGGCAACGACGGCTGGGCGCCGAACCGCGAAGCGGCGATCGCGCCCGCCGCGCAGGCGCGCCGCAGGGCCTCCTCGGGCTCTCTGCCCTCGAGCAACGACACCACGAGGCAGGCGGTGAACGCGTCGCCCGCAGCGGTCCCGTCGACGGCCTTCACGCGTGGAGGCTTCGCGCGTGCGATCTCCACTCCGTGCTCCAGCAGGGCCGCGCCTTCCTCACCGAGCGTCATCGCCAACAGGCGCTGCTCGCCGATGACTTCGGCCTCGTAGCGGTTCGCCACCACGAGGTCCGCCTCGACCGCGAGCGGCCGCGCCGGCGCTGCATTGATGCAGAGCCAGGTCGACTGTGCACGCGCCTCGTGCACCGCATCGTCGGGGATCTCGAGCTGGCAGAGCACGTTCCCTTCCACCGAGAAGCTGCCGACGAGCGCGTTCGCACCGGGCACGACGACGATCACGTTCTCGCCGTCGTCTGCCACGAGGATGAGCGCAACTCCCGTCGGTGCGTCGACCTCCTTCACGTCGAGCATCACGCCGGCCTCGCGGAGCCCGGCGAGCGCGTCCGCGGCGTCGGGATCGGACCCGACGCAGCCGACCATGCGAACGTCGGCGCCCAGCCTGGTCGCCGCGATCGCCTGGTTCGCGCCTTTGCCGCCGGGAATCCGTTCGAGCGTTGCGCCACTCAGCGTCTCCCCCGGCCTCGGGAGCCGCGCGACTTTCGTCACGAGGTCGAGGTTGACCGACCCGACGACCGTGAGTTCAGGCCGCAAGTGCGCGCAGGTCGATCGCCGCGCGCTCGAGGTTCTCGCGGAGATCGAAGAGCCCGGCCCACAGTGAGGAGCGATCCGGGGCCGCGTCGATCCGGGCCATGTCGGCGAGACCTTGCAGCGCTCGGACGAGCACCGCGAGCTCGAGGTACGCCTGTGCGGTGCGCGTCGGGCAGGCGCTGACGCCGGCTCGTTTCAGCACCGGTCCCCACTCGAGCAGCTCACCGGCCCCCGGGCCCCCGTACCACGACCGTCCCTCGGCACGGTCGGATTCGAGCTCGAGCAGGTAGCGGTCGAGCGGATGGTCGAGGCCCACGAGCGCGGTCTCGGCGCGATCTGCAGCGTGTCGCAGCGCCGCCTCGCGCGCGCCCGGCGTCGACGGGTAGGCGTCACCACGTCTCCAGCGCTCGAGCAACCGGCAGTACGCGAGCGCCGCGGCCTCGCACGCACCGAGTTGGCCCACGAGCCGTCGGGCCGTCGCCCACTCCGCAGCGTGGTCCTCGAGGACGTCTGCCCAGCCGGGCTCTCTGGCGCGAATAGTCGACATCAGGTCCGCATCACACTTCAACTACTACCGGAAGGATCATCGGCCGGCGGTGGGTTCGGTCGTACACCAATTGGCCCAGCTCGTCGTGCAGATGCTCCTGTAACAGCTTGATCTCGGTTATGTCTTCGCGCAAGCACCCTTCGAGTACTCGATTCGCCTCGTCGCGTAGTTCCTCGAGGAGCGGGCCCGAGCCGTCGCCGAAGCCGCGGGCGATCAGCTCGGTCGGGCCCGCGGAGCCGCCGTTCGAGCCTGCGACGGTGGCGACCACGATCAGGACGCCGTCCTCGGACAGGCGCCGCCGGTCGCGCAGGGCGACGTCGTGGACGTCTCCGACCCCGAGACCGTCGACGAACGCCATGCCCGTCTCCACCTCGCCGACGACGCGGACGCCGTCGGCCGAGAGCTCGACGACTGTTCCGTTCTCCGCGAGGACGATCGCCCCGGCGGGGACTCCCGCTTCGCGGGCGAGTTGCGCATGTGCTGCCAGCATGCGGAATTCGCCGTGGACCGGCATCACGGCCCTCGGCCGCAACAGTGACAGAAGCGTCCGCAGCTCTTCCGCGCACGCGTGCCCCGAGACGTGCACCGGCGCGATCTCCTGGTGCAGGACCTCGGCTCCCGTCTTGGCGAGCTGGTTGATCGTGTCGTGGACACGGAGCTCGTTGCCGGGGACGGGCTTGGCGGAGATGATCACCGTATCGCCGCGCTCGACATGGATGGCGGGGTGATCGTTGTAGGCGATGCGCGTCAGCGCCGACAGCGGCTCGCCCTGGCTGCCGGTGCAGAGGATCAGCTGCTCGCTCGGATCGAGCTCGTCGAGCTCGGGCGGACGGACCAGTACGCCTTCCGGAATCTCCATGTAGCCGAGGTTGCGCGCGATGTTGGCGTTCTTCCGCATCGAGCGGCCGACGATGCAGACCTTGCGTCCGAGCTCGACGGCGACGTCGACCGCCTGCTGCATGCGGTGCACGTTCGACGCGAACGACGAGACGAGGATCCGTCCCTGCCGGAGCGGAAAGATCTGTCTGAACGCCTCGCCGACGATGCGCTCCGACTGCGTGAACCCCGGTCGCTCCGCATTCGTCGAGTCGCCGAGTAGCAGGTCGACGCCGAGGTTCCCGAGCTCGGCGAGCCGCCCGACGTCCGTCTTGAGCCCGTCGACGGGCGTGTGGTCGAGCTTGTAGTCGCCGGTGTGGACGATCCGGCCGGCAGGGGTCTCGAGCACGATGGCGACCGCATCCGGGATCGAGTGTGCCATCCGGACGAACGAGATCCGGAACGGGCCGAGCTCGCGCGGCGGGTCGTCCGGGTGGATCTCCCGCAGCTCGGCGGCGCGCAGCAGGCCGTGCTCGTCGAGCTTGGACTTGATCAGGCCGAGGGTCAGCCTCGTCGCCCAGACCTCGGGAATCGGCACGTCTCGCATCAGGTAGGGCAGCGAGCCGACGTGGTCTTCGTGACCGTGCGTGAGCACGACTGCCTGGATCGAATCGGCACGGTCGCGCAGATAGCCGAAGTCCGGCAGGACGAGGTCCACCCCGAGGTGCTCGTCCCTCGGAAACGCCAGGCCGGCGTCCACGACGACGATCGAGCCTTCGCACTCGTAGGCGGTCATGTTCTTGCCGACCTCACCGAGGCCGCCCAGGGCGATGATCCTGCAGGTATCGGACATCGTCGTCAGTCTAAGCGGCGAGGCTGATCCGGCCGATAAGGGACGCATGCGGCCGTCCCGCTCTTCCCTGGCCACGATTGCGCTTGGCCTCGGCGTGCTCGGAATCTCGCTCACGAAAGTCTCGCACGTTGCGCACACGGCGTTCGCGCTCTTCCTCGCGGCCGTCATCCTCGTCGAGCTCTTCGAGGAGTCCGACCGCGAACGCTCGCGCGAGCCGATCCAGTGGGAACGCTTTCGGTTGGCCGCCGCGGTGCAGATCGCGGCCTTGATCGTGCTCGGGCCGTGGGCGGGCGCCCTGATCGCCGCGGCCGGTGCGATTGCCGGCGGCCTCTTTCGGGGCGGCGCCGCACGCTCCCTCTTCCTCGACGCGAGCGCAGGAGCGGCGGCGGCGTGCGCGGGCGGCCTGGCGTTCGAGCTCGCAGGCGGAACGATCGGGAGCCTCCGGCTGCTCGACGACCTGATCCCGCTAGTCGCCCTGACGCTCGCCTTCCTGACCGTGAGGACCCTGCTGGTCGACGTCGTGCGAGCACGGGAGACCTTCGATCCCCGGCTCGTGGCGAGCGTCGGCGAGGCGGGGCTCGGCGCGACGCTTGCGCTGCTGGCGATCGACCATCCGTGGAACGTCGTCGTGCTGCTTCCTCTGGCGGCCGCGGTACACCAGGTGCAGCTGCGCCTGAAGAGTCTTCAACGCGAGACGTTGCGCGCGCTCGAGACGTTCGCCAACATCGTCGACGAGCGAGATCCCTCCACGTATCGACACTCGCTACGTGTCGCCGGCTACGTCGACGGTCTCGCCCGCGCCCTTCGGCTCCCGTTCTCCGAGATCGACCGGCTCCGCTGGGCAGGTCGACTCCACGATCTCGGCAAAGTTGCCGTCGACGCGTCGCTTCTGCGCAAGCGTGGACGTCTCGACGGAGCCGAGTGGGCGGCAATGCGCCGTCACCCGCGGCTGTCTGCGCGTCTGCTGCAGCGGTTCGAGTTCGTCGCCGCGCAGGCCAAGGCGGTCGAGCTTCATCACGAGCGGATGGACGGGAGCGGCTACTACGGCGTCGGCGGCGACGAGCTCCCGCTCGCGTCGCACTTCCTAATCGTTGCTGACAGCTTCGACGCGATGACGACCGACCGGTCGTACCGTCCCGGGCTCACGCACGAGGCCGCGCTCGCCGAGATCGAGCGCAATGCGGGCACACAGTTCCATCCCACGGTCGCGAAGGCATTCGTCGCCGTGCAGCGCGGGACCGATCCGATGGCCGTGCTCTCCGCCCAGGAGGTCGAGCAGATCCGCGGCGCATCGGCGCCGTACAGGATCGGGCTCGCAGGCCCGGCGGAGCTCAAGGAACGCCCCGAGCTGCTGATCCTCGGCGGCATCGTCCTCGCGCTTACCGGTCTCGGGTTCGCAGAGGGATGGCTCGCCGCGTGCGGTGGCGGCGTGGCGGTCGCCGGACTGATGCTTCGCGCGCTCGTCGGTCTCCGCGCGGAACGGGCCGCCGCAGCCTTCCACCGCGCGCTCGAGCCCGGGAGCAACCGAGACCAGGTCTTCGCGCGCCTCGCGGATACCGTGGCGCGGGTCTGGCCGCATGAGTGGATCGGCCTCCTGTCGTGGGACGAAGACGGTCTCGACGGGTGTATCGAGCACGCCCGCGGCACGGACGCTCCTCCAACGGCCGCGCTCACCGGCTGGCTCGTCCGGGAGGCCGAGTCGGGACACGCTGCGATCGTCGCCTCCGGCGTCGAGCTCGGGCGGGACGGCATCGTCGCGGCGTTACCACTCCGGCGTGACAACAGCGCCCTGGTCGGCTTCCTGGTCGTCATGGCGCCCAGGCTGCCTCGGCGACATGTCGAGCTCGCGTTGCTCGACTCCGTGGACGAGATCGGGCTCGCGCTGGCCGAGCGTCCGGCGCTAGACGGCGGCGGGGCTCAGGGTCCCCAGCCGCTCGAGACAGTCGCGAACGCGGGCAACCTCGCCCTCGTCCGCCTCGACGAGGGGTAGGCGCAAACCTCCCACCTCGTGTCCGAGCAGGTTGAGGGCGGCCTTGATCGCGATCGGATTCGTCTGCAGCTGGAGCAGCTCGTACGACGGCGCCAGCTCCTGCTCGATCCGTTCGGCAGCGGCAGTGTCACCCTCCCTGTAGGCGCGGATCAGCGCCTTGAGCTGCGGCCCGACGATGTGCGCGTGCACGCTGATGACGCCGATGCCTCCGAGCTCGAGGAAACGGAGGAGCAGGTTGTCGTCGCCTGCATAGAGGTCGAGGTCGGTGTCGGCGACGATCCGCCTGGCCTGCGCGAGGTCGTCGTTCGCCTGCTTGACGGCCTTCACCGTCGGGATCTCGGCGAGCCGGGTCATCGTCTCGGGCTCGATGTTGATCACGACTCGCGTCGGGATGTTGTAGACCACGATCGGCTTGTCGCTCACGGACGCGATCGTCCTGAAGTGTTCGACGATGCCGCGCTGCGGCGGCTTGTTGTAGTACGGCGTGACGACGAGGAAGCCATCCACGCCGATCGCGTGCGCCTCCTCCGTGAGGTGAACGGAGTGCGCTGTCGAGTACGTGCCCGTCCCGGCAACGACGGCTGCGCGTCCGGCCAGGGCGTCCACCGCGACGCGGAACAGCTCGAGTCGTTCGTCGTCGGTGAGCGTCGGACTTTCACCAGTCGTCCCGGCGACCACGACGCCGTCCGAGCCGTGCTCGACGAGATACAGCGCGAGCTCCCGAAAACGCTCGTAGTCGATCGACTCGTCGTTCTTGAAGGGCGTGACGATCGCGGTCAGGACCTCGCCCAGCACGGCCCATACTCTACCCTCGTGGCTCTGACGGTCAGGGACGCGGACCCAGCAGACGCGGTGGATGTGGCCCGCTTGCTGGGTCAGCTCGGCTATCCGGCCGAGCCTGACGCCGTCACCGCACGGCTCGAACGCCTGGCAATCGTCGGCGACCGGGTCGTGGTCGCCGAGGTCGGCGAAGAAGTCATCGGCCTCGCTCACCTCCACGTCACTCCCACACTCGAATACGACCGGCCGGCGGCGAAGATCGGTGCGCTCGTCGTCGACGAAGCCCGCCGCGGTGAGGGCGTCGGCCGTGCCCTGGTCGATGCGCTCGACGCCGAGGCGCGAGCACGCGGTTGCGTGCTGCTGTTTCTCACCACCAGCGCGCGCCGGACCGACGCGCACGAGTTCTACCGCCGCGTCGGCCTCGAGGAGACGGGCAGGCGGTTTACGAAGAATCTCGTGTGACGGGAAGCGAGTAGTCGACCCACTCGGAACGCTTCGCGCCGACCCGCTCGTAGACCCGTTGCGCGCGGGCGTTGTCCTTCGCCGTCTGCCAGACAAGCGAGACCGCGCCGTGCTGCCTGCACTCCTCGACGCACGCCTCGATCAGTCCGTCGGCGACACCCGTCCCGCGCGCGGCCGGAGCGACGTAGAGGTCGTACATGATCCCCACGCGGACCGCGGCCAGCGTGTCCCAGCTCCAGTAGACGGTCGCGAACCCGACGGTGTTGCTTCGGGAATCCCGTGCGAGGAGCTGCACGCCCTCCCGGTCCGGATCTGCAAGCAACGCCCGTGAGAGCTCGAGCAAATCGTCATCAGGCGGCTCGACCTCGTAGAAGTCGCAGTACCCGCGCACGAGCGGCAGCAGCTCGGCGAGGTCCGGCTCGGTTACGCGCGCGACGTTCAGAGGAGCGCGTCCAGCCCGACGGTCAGACCGGGCGGCAAACCGGGCAGGCGCTCGAGCGAGAGCAGGACGCCCGGAACGAACGCCTCGCGCGAGAACGTGTCGTGACGGATCGTCAGGAGCTGGCCGTCGCCGCCGAACAGGACCTCCTGGTGCGCGACGAGGCCTGGGAGACGAACCGAGTGGATCGTCGGATCCCCGCCGAGCGCCTCGGCCGTGGCTCTGGCAGTCCCGGACGGCGCATCCTGCTTCGCCTCGTTGTGGAGCTCGATGATCTCGGCGCGCGGCAGGTGAGCGGCGGCCTCCCGCGCGAACTGCATCATCAGCACTGCACCGAGCGCAAAGTTCGGTGCGTGGAAGCAGGCAACTGCGCGCTCCCGGGCCAGCGCGTCGACCCGGCCGTAGTCGAAGCCCGTGGTGCCGATCACGCACGGGACACCGCGCTCGATCGCGGCACGGACGTTCTCCTCTACGGCGTCGGGCGCGGTGAAGTCCACCATCGCCTCTGCGTCGTCGAGCTCGACGAGCTCGTGGCCGGCCTCTTCGAGTGCTGGAGCGAGGACGTGGCCGACCTTGCCGCCGCGCCCGTTCAGGACGAGCTTCATGCAGCGCGCGCGAGGGCCGTCGGGTTGATCCGGCGTACCGCCGCGCGGAAGACGCGTTCACTGGGGCCGATCCCGGAAAGCGAGAGCCTCTCCGGACTGAAGAGCAGCCCGGCCAGCTCGGCGACTTCCTCGGGCTCGACCGCCTCGATCTCCGCGATGATCCGCTCGAAGGACAGGAGCTCCGTGTCGGTGATGAGCGACTTGCCGAGGCGCGTCATCCGGTTCGACGTCGACTCCATCGAGAGCATGATCCGCCCCTTGAGATTCTCCTTCGCGCGGGCGATCTCCTCCGGGCGCAGGTTGCCCGCCGCGATGTCCGCCAGCTGCTCGGCGGCGATCTCGACGCACGGGCCGAGATTCTCCTCGCGCGTGCCGACATAGATCCCGACGAGCCCCGTGTCCGTGTACTGCGACGCGAAGGAGTAGACGGAGTACGCCATCCCCCGCTTCTCGCGGATCTCCTGGAAGAGGCGTGACGAGGCGGAGCCGCCGAGCACCGAGTCCAGGATCGACGCGGCGAAGCGACGCCGGTCGGAGCGAGCGATGCCGGGCGCGCCCAGGCAGATGTGGTACTGCTCCGTACTCTTCTTCGCGAAGCGGAAGTCGGGCGGCGGTGCTTTCACGAGCGGGCGTCTGACGCGCGGCCCGCCGGCGGGTGGACGCTGCTGGCTCTGCGCCCGCTGGAGCATGCGGACGAGCTTGTTGTGTTCGATGTTCCCGCCGGCGGCGATCACGACGTTGCCGCCCGCGTACATTTGCCGGTGGTAGGTCGAGAGCACGCGTTTCGTCACGGACGAGATGACGTCTGCGGTGCCGATCACCGGTCGACCGAGGGCGTGGCGTCCGAACACGGCTTCGGAGAAGAGATCGTGGACGAGTTCCTGCGGCGTGTCCTCGTACATTGCGATCTCCTCCAGGACCACCTCGCGCTCGGAGTCGAGATCGGAGAAGGCCGGTGCGAAGACCATGTCGGTCATGACGTCGAGGGCCGTCTGCACGTGTCCGTCCGGGACTCGGGCATAGATCATGGTGTGCTCGCGCGATGTCGCCGCGTTCAGCTCGCCGCCGAGCCCGTCGAAGATCTCCGCGATCTGCTGGGCCGTGTAGCTGCGCGAGCCCTTGAAGAGCAGGTGCTCGATGAAGTGCGAAACGCCGGCCTTGGCGTCGGTCTCGTCGCGTGAGCCGGCGCCGATCCAGAACCCGAGTGCGACGGAGCGGACGCTCGGCACCCGCTCCGAGATGACCCGCTCACCCGAGTCGAGCTCGGAGAGGACGTACTTCTGCACCCCGGCATTATCCTGGCCGGGCGCGATGGTCGGCTAGGCCAGCGGTGGAACCAGGTCGCCGTGGGCCTCGAGCAGCCGGTCGACCAGCGTGCGGATCTCGGCGAGCGGCAGCTCGGCGGCTGTGTGGGGGTCGAGCATCGCGGCGTGGTAGACGTGCTCGAGCCGCTCGCCGAGCGCAGCCTCGACGGTCAGGCCCTGGACGTTCACGTTCGTCTGTATCAGCGCGGCCAGCTGGGGCGGCAGGGCGCCGACTGGTTGCGGAGTCACTCCGTTCTCGTCGGCGATGCACGGGACCTCCACACAACAATCGGGCAGGTTGTCGATGAGCCCATCGTTCATGACGTTGCCGTTGAAGCGGAACGGCTCGCCCGTCTCGAGCGCATGCACGATCTGCGCCCCGTACTCGTTGCTTCGCGTCGCGGCCAGAGCCTCCCCACGCTCGAGGGAGCTGCGCAGTCCCTCCCACTCCGCGATCTGGGCCTCGCAGCGACGCGGGTACTCGTCGAGGGGGATGTTGAACTCGTCCACGAGCTCCGGCCGCGCGCCCTTGATGAACCACGGGACATATTCCGCCAAGTGCTCGGACGACTCGGTGCAGAAGTAGCCGAACTGGCGCAGCACCTCGTAGCGGACTCGGTTCCACTCGGGGACGTCCTCCTTGGCCCGCAGCTCGGGATACAGGTCGCGACCGGCGTGCCGAAGCTCGAGGTAGAACGCGAGGTGGTTGAGCCCGGCGCACACGTAATCGAGTTCGCCGGCCGGAACCCCGAGATCGCGTTCGAGCTCCCCCGCCGTCCCCTGCACCGAGTGGCAGAGACCGACCATCCTGATCGGGCTCGCCTGCCCGATCGCCCAGCAGAGCATTGCCATCGGATTGACGTACTGGAGTAGGTACGCATCCGGGCAGAGCTGCTCCATCTCCCGACAGAGATCGAGGAGGACCGGAATCGTGCGCAGGCCGCGCATGATGCCGCCGATTCCAAGCGTGTCGCCGATGGTCTGACGCAGACCGAACTGTTTCGGCAACTCGAAGTCCGTCAAGGTCGCGGGGCGGTAGCCGCCCACCTGCATCATCGTGATCACATAGTTCGCGCCGTCCAGCGCGTGGCGGCGATCGAGCGTCGCCACCACCTCCGCGGCGGCATCCGTGGAGGCTACGAGTCCGCGCGCCATCGAATCGGAGGTGCGCAGCCGCTCCTCATCGACGTCCATCAGCGCGAGGGTCAGTCCCTCAGAGAGCTCCGGGAAGCTGAGCAGATCCCCGATCAGCGTCTTGGCGAAGACAGTCGAGCCGGCGCCGACGATGGCGATCTTCACCGGACGCGTTGGCACTAGCCTGAGGATGTCATGAGCATGAGCATCTGGGCGCCCGGCCGCGTCAACCTGATCGGCGAACACACGGACTACAGCGGTGGGCTCGTCCTGCCCATTGCGATCGATCGCGGGATCCGGCTCGAGGTCGATCCAGGTCCGCGGATCGCGCTCGTGTCGAATGGCGACTCGATCGAGCTCGCCGCAGATGGCAGCGGCGACGCGCATGGCTGGGGCCGCTACGCCGCGGCGGTTGGACGGGAACTGGCGCTTCTCGGCCGGCCTGCAGTAGGCATCGCAGGCAGGCTCGACAGCGACCTGCCGCAGGGCGCGGGGCTCGGATCGTCGGGTGCCCTCGAAGTGGTCGTCGCGCTCGCGCTCTGTGCCGCCGCCGAGTTCGAGGTCGAGCCGCTCGAGCTTGCGCTCGCCTGCCAGCGCGCCGAGCGGCGAGCCGTCGGCGTGCCCTCGGGCATCCTCGACCAGGCGGCGTCGTTGCTCGGCCGCGAAGGTCATGCGCTGCTCCTCGACTGCGGTTCGCTCGAATACCGCTGGGTCGAGCTGCCCGAGGACCTCGCAGTCGTCGTGATCGACTCGGGCGAGCGGCACTCGCACGAGGGATCCGGCTACGCGGACCGCAGGCGCGAGCTCGAGTCGGGGGACCCACGCCGCGTGAGGCACGTTAGGACGGAGAACGAGCGCGTGCGGGCGCTGGTCGGCGCGCTGGAGCGTGGGGATCTCGAGGCGCTGGGCCCGATCTTCGCCGCGAGCCACGCGAGCCTGCATGACGACTACGAGGTCTCGACGCCGACGCTCGACCGGGTCGTCGAAGCGGCGCTCGCAGCCGGCGCGATCGGAGCGCGGATGACCGGGGGCGGGTTCGGCGGCTCGGTCGTCGCGATCGCCGAGCACGAGGACGCAGGGGGCGTGCTGCAGCGCACGCTCGAGCAAGCGGGCGTTCAGGGCTGGATCGTGCGACCGGCCGCTGGAGCCACTCGACGCAGGACGGATCCCTCTCGGAATCCAGCCTGACCGTCCAGATCCGAGCAGCCGCGTCGGG
>Ga0066710_100003544_pt1 | contig 13369 bp, 16 predicted proteins | sample GraSoiAngelo_159_FD_79666 | JGI IMG/M metagenome (GOLD analysis project Ga0066710, IMG submission 79666) | Grasslands soil microbial communities from the Angelo Coastal Reserve, California, USA - 14_1009_16_40cm | ecosystem: Environmental > Terrestrial > Soil > Grasslands | place: USA...
TCGTGCCGTCGACGTTGTGCGCGCTGAGACCGAAATTCGTCCAGAATGTCCCGCCGCCGTCGCAGTCCATCTGGAAGCGCCCACCGCCGACGACGAATCCGCTATTTCCCCAGGCGGAGGCGATGCCGCCAATCGCGACCAAAACGGGCGCGGTGCTGAGCGCGCAGGTCAGGCCCGCGGGATACAAGGTCATCGCCTCAATGGACTGCTGGAGCCCGCTCAGCGTGTCCACGTCGACGCTGGCGCTGAAACTGGTGCCGTCGCTGCAACTCACAGTCGCGAGCGTCAGGCCATCGGCTCGGATCGGAAGTGCCGTCGCGAGCGTGAGTGCGACGGTCGCAACGAGAGTGGCCACAACTCGTCTCATGTTTCTCCTCCCACCTCGGCCGGGGCCGAGCATTTACAGAAGGAGATGACATCGTGGTTGACTCTGCCTTGAGCGGTTGTTGAGCCCGGAAAAGCCGCTGGACGCGACAGAGCGGGTGCTCGCTCGTCGCTGGAACAATCCGACGAGCGCCATTGTTTCGGAATGCGATATGGAAATTGGGGTTGACAGCTTCGCGTCAGCGATCGGTGAGACGAACATCGCGGTCAGCCCGGCGGATCGCATGCGCGATCTGCTCGAGGAGATTGAGCACGCCGACCAAGTCGGTCTCGATGTGTTCGGGATCGGCGAGCACCATCGCAAGGAGTTCCTCGACTCGGCTCCCGCGGTGATCCTCGCGGGCGCCGCGGCACGCACGAAGCGCATCCGACTGACGAGCGCAGTGGCGGTGCTCAGCGCGGCCGATCCGGTGCGCGTGTTCCAAAGCTTCGCCACGCTCGACCTCATCTCGCAGGGGCGCGCGGAGATGGTCGTCGGCCGCGGCTCATTCATCGAGGCCTTTCCCCTGTTCGGCCTTGACCTCGACAACTATGACTCGCTCTTCGCGGAAAAGCTCGACCTCTTGCTCAAGATCCGAGAGAACGAGCACGTGCATTGGTCGGGAAAGCATCGTGCTCCGCTGACCGGCCAGGGCGTCTACCCAAGACCGCTCCAGGATCCGTTGCCGATCTGGCTCGGCGTCGGGGGAACTCCGGAGTCCTTCGTGCGCGCCGGCGCCCTCGGGCTTCCTCTGATGGTCGCAATCATCGGCGGCGAGACGCGGCGCTTCCGTCCGCTCGTCGATCTCTATCGAGAGGCCGGCAGGCGAGCGGGCTTCTCACCCGACCGGTTGAAGGTCGGTGTTCACAGCCTGGGCTATGTCGCGCCAACGGCGCGGCAAGCCGCGGATGACTTCTTCCCGGGATACGCCCGCGCATTCAGCTCCATCGGCAAGGAGCGCGGATGGGGACCGGTCACCCGCGCGCAGTTCGACGCTCAGCTCACATCGAACGGCGCCCTGCTTGTCGGGACTCCGGAAGAGGTGGCCGCGAAGATCCTGCGACACAGCGAGGCCCTCGGCGGGATCTCGCGGATCACGTTCATGATGAACGGCTCGTCGTTGTCTCATCCGAACCTGATGAGCGCGATCGACCTCATCGCCGCGCGCGTCGCACCCCTGGTGCGCGAACAGATCGCCTCGGCGGCGTAGACGGCAGTTGCCCATTTTGTTCAGCATGGAGCCGGGAGCCTGACTTACCGACTCCAGATGCACCTGGACACCCCTTCCCCCTACGCCGACCGGGTCCTACCTGCGACACTCCGAGAAGGGGGCAGCGCCTTCTGCATGAGCGAGCGACGCCCGGCGAACCCGAGGCGCCAGTAGAAGCCGCGGTTCTGCGGGTTGGCGCCGCCGAGGAAGATCCCGCGTGCACCGACGCGGATCGCCTCGACCTCGATCGCCTCAATGAGGCGGCGACCGATCCCGAGTCTCCTTGCTTCCGGCTTGAGAGCGATGACGTCGAGCTTCACCGCGTCACCCGCGCGGAGTGCCAAGGCTCCTCCGAGGATCTCAGCGTCCGATTCGGCAACGAGCATGAGCATCTGATCGGCCTGGAATCGCGCGCGGCAGACGTCGAGGCCGTCCGAAGGAGCGCCGCGACGCGGAGGGAACTGAGCGGAGATCACCCGCTCTACACGAATCAGCTCGTTCACGGATGCGATCGGTCGAACCGTGGCCATCATCGGAACGAGAGCGACGAAGCCCCAGCGGAAATCACGGGTCGATCGGCGGGTCTGCGACGAATTCTCGGAGGCGGATCGCTCGCTCCGACGTACGCACGTACTGTCATGCCGACCCCGATGTCCGGTCCAGCCAGCGATCGACGAACTGCCCCAGCGCCCGCGCTGTCTCCGCGCGCACGAGGTCGCCTGCCGCGGCGGTGATCGCATCGGCGCGTTCGGTACACCCAGAAAAACCCGGAGATCCCGAACCGGCGAGGTTGTCCATGAAACACGCGAAGAGCGTCGCCTCAACCCGCTGGCGGAGCGCTTCGCTGACCTCGCTCGCATCGGGATGATCGTGGAGGAACGCCGGAATCATCCGTGCAGCGAGCACCTGGGCTTCCTCGCGTGAGAGATCGTCCGGCGTGAACCAATCCATCGGCAGCGGTTCGGACTCGGCCACCAGCTGGCTGTCGTAGCCGAGCTCGCGGAGCCGCCCGCGCACCTCCTCGGTGCGCCCGCGATCCGCAAAGCGCAGATGCGCCCCGGAGTGGTCAGAGCGCGCATCCGGAGCGAGGTCCGCGATCTCCGCGAGCGCCGGCGCGATGAGTGAGCCACAGCCCAGACCCGAGACCGCCCAGCAGTCCAGCCCGCGCATGCGCAAAGCGATCGTGCGCTCAGTCACCGAATTCATCGGAGTCCTCCGGCGGGCGGCCAAACAGTTGGGCACGGGCTGCCCCAGTTTTTTCGTCGAATTCGCCCAGCCACGTCAGCAAGCGGCCGCCGAGCCACATGTAGCGAGGATCGTCGCTGGCTGCACGGACCCGGAGCGTCGTCCGCCAACGCGTTCCGCCATCGCGCACGGCGTAGCCGAGGGCGTCGAGACGCACCTCCGCGGCATCGTCGGTCTCGATAAGCACCGCGACGTTGAGCGCGCACGCGCCGGCTCCGCTCACCAGGCAGGATTGCCCGCTCAGGTCGTCCTCGAAGGTTGAGAAGCGGATGCGGCCTCGCAGCGGGCCGCTGAGAACCTGGCCGTCTCCGCTGCCGAGGTACGGCAGCAGGCTCCGGCCGGGTGGCGTGGTGGGCTTTGCCTCCGCCAGATAGCGCAGTTTGATCTCGCCAAGGGGTTCGCGTGCTGGAATCGTCATTGGGGTCTCCTCGCCGTCAAGATGCGGAGAGCTTGCACCCTCCACTGTGCTGGAGAGTCAAGCCCTACGCGGGCGCGACCCGGGCGATCAGATTTCTGCGCTTCGCCTCGAGGCGCTCGATCTGACGATCCAGTCGTGGGAGAGCTTCCGCGAAAACATCGGCTAGCGCGGCTTGGGAATCGCCGCCTTTCCGCTCGACCGCTACGAGGCGCTGGATCTGTCGCAGCGTCAGCCCGGCGGTCTGGAACTCGCGGATGCAGCGAACACAGGCGATCACTTCGTCGGTGAAGAGGCGATAGTTGCTCTCGCTGCGGCCGTGAACGCGCAAGATGCCGAGCCGGTCATAGAAGCGCAGAGTTCTGATCGAGGCTCCCGTCCTGCGGGCGACCTCGCCAATGGTCATGCGCTCCCTGGTCCTGAGCATTCGGCTCAGGAAGCTCGGGCGATCACGGCTCAGACGGAGCGATGACGCGGCAGGCCATGATCCGCTCGGCGTTTTCGGCGAGGTAGCGCTCCCCCATCTCCATGAGCCGCCGCACGCGCAGATCGATCAGTTCGTAGCGCACGTTGCGGCCCTCGCGGCGTGCCTCGACGAAACCGCAAAATCGCAGACACGCAAGGTGCGACGAGACGCTCGCCTGGTGAAGCCCCACATGGCGGACGATCTCGCCCGCCGTTTTGGGTCCCGCGAGCAGGAACTGCAGGATCTCGACGCGGGTGGGGTCGGCGAGCCCATGGAAGAACCGCGCGACGACCTCTGGATCCTCATGGTCCAGCTGTTTTCGCTCCGCGCGCCGCATGGCCACTGGCACGCTATGACAATAGTCGATATATTGAAAAAATCCAATGCATAACGATTCCCAGATGAGAACCAAGGCCGGGTCAGCGACGTTCAAGCGGCCAACGCCGGACCGCACGGCGCCGCTCGTCGTCGGCGCGCTCGCGGTCGTGGTTTGCTGCGGCGGTCCTGCGTTCGTGGTCGCCCTCACGGCAATCGGACTGGGCAGCCTCGTCGCTGTGCCTCAGCTCCCAGTACTCGGCCTAGCGGCCGTGATCCTCGCAGGGTTGGTTGTCGTCGCCTTCTCATGGCGGAGGCGCAGCCTTGCGTCGCGGGCTTCCGAACACCCGGTGAAACCAACCGATGCCTACTGAGCAGTTCGACCTCGTTATCCTCGGATCCGGGTCGACCGCGTTCGCCGCGGCGATCAAGGCCGCGGAGCTCGGGAAGACCGCGGTGATGACCGAGTCGAGAACACTCGGCGGCACCTGCGTGAACCGTGGCTGTCTTCCCTCGAAGAATCTCATCGAGGCGGCGCGCATTTACTGGGAGGCAGAGCACCCGCGCTTTCCGGGCCTTGCGCCAATGGCCCTCGGCCTGAACTTCAAGGAGCTCATCGCCGGCAAGGACGAGGTCATCCGCAGCTACCGCGACCGCAAATATCAGTCGATCCTCGATGACTCCGACAAGATCAAAGTCCTGCAGGGGCGGGCGCGCTTCGTGGACCCGCACACGATAGAACTCGACGGCCACCGTCTCGTCGGTGATCAGGTGATCATCGCAACCGGGAGTCGCCCGACAGTGCCGCCGATCCCCGGTCTGGAAAAGGTGCCCTACCTCACGAGCGACTTGCTCACCAGCGACGAGCCGATCGAGCTCAACGACCAGCCGCGCTCGCTCTGCATCGTCGGGGGTGGGTACGTGGGCCTTGAGCTCGGCCAGATGTTCCACCGCCTCGGGACGCGCGTCGAGGTCCTGCAGCGAGCTTCACGGATCTTGCCTGACCATGAGCCCGAGGTGTCGAGCGCACTCAGCGAAGCGCTCGAGGACGAGGGACTGGACATCCGGACGTCCACGAAGATCGTGGGCGTCGAGCCCGACGGAGAGGGCGTCGTCGTCACCTTCGAGCGGCAGGGCTGGCGTCAGACCGCCCGCTGTGACCGGCTCCTCGTCGCGACAGGACGGCGTCCGAACACCGATGACGTCGCCATCGATCGTGCCGGCGTCACGCTCGACGAACAGGGCTTCGTGAAGATCGACGAATACCTGCGCACGAGCGTTGCGCACATCTGGGCCGCAGGTGATGTGGTGGGGCCGGGTCAGCGGAGCCAGATGGCCACGCCCGTCGGCGCCCACGACGGCAACATCGCGGCGGGCAACGCGCTCGGCGCCGAGCGGCGCAAGGTGGACCACCGGGTCGTGCCGCGGGCGATCTTCACCGATCCGGAGGTGGCGATGGTCGGGCAGACCGACGAGGAGGCCAACCAGAGCGGCTTGCGCTGCCAGTGCGGGACAGTCCCGATCAGTCTTGTGCCGCGGGCGGGGGCGGTTCGCGACGAGCGCGGGGTCATCAAGATGGTGCTCGAGCGCCAAAGCAACAGGGTCCTTGGTGTTTCCATGGTCGGCCGTGATGCGAGCGAGGTCGTACATGAGGCCGCCATGGGCATGCGTTTCGGGGCGACCGCCCACGACTTCATCGACATGGTCCACGTCTACCCGACCATGGCCGAAGCTCTGAAGATCGTCGCGCTCTCGTTCTTCAAGGACGTGTCGAAGATGAGCTGCTGCGCGGAGTGATTCGGTGACCATCGATGTCATCTGACAACAGACTGGCCTCACCGAGCACCCTCAGCCCACCGTGTCCGAGCCTAGTTGATCAGCCCCTTCTCGATGCGCCGGATCGCCGCGATCCAGAGCCTCTCGCGTCTATCCCCAGATCAGTTTTGCTCTCACAAGAGCAGTTAATGGTGCAGTCAGTTGCCCGTCCGGCCGTCGAGGTTGCTGCGGACCCGCAAAGTTCCCGCGAACTATCGCCAAGGTCCGCTGACCCGCAGGGAGTACGCCGCAGAGTCAGTTGCCCTCCCCGCGGATCAGTTGCCCTCCGCGCGGGTCAGCCGCCAGTCGCCTCGGAGTAGAGAACGAGCGACGGGCCTGATCGGCCCGTTGTCATTGAAAAAATCGGTGGGCAGAGATGGAATCGAACCCCCACAGCCAAAGGCGGCTGATCTACAGATAGACGCCCGTGAGAGGCCCTTGGATGCAGACCATTGGCGATTTTCCGAAGAAACTCGGATGCCCTTTCGCGAAATAGTCAGGGGAGTCAGACGACCTACAAAGTGAGGGACGGGGGAACGACCATTCCCCACTTTGAGCGCCCTGAGTCGCAATTAGGTCACCAACCTCGCCGCAAGCAATCGCTTCATGCGGATTTCTCCAACCCTGAAGTCGACGTGCCCGCTTGCTCTTTCCATCGCTCCACGTTCACGCCGATGATCAGGAGCCACAGGCAGAGCGATCCCTCGCCAACCAACGAGGGAAGCTGGATGTAAGGGACCAGACGGGCCGCGAACTCGGGTGAAAGAAAGATCGCGAAGCTGTAGGTCAGGTAGCACAAAGCCCCGATCGCCAGCAGCACGCCTAGCGCTCGGGGCAGGAACGTCGACCTGAAAACCAGGTAGCCGATCGCGACGCCATAGAAGGCGAAGAAAACCGAGCTGATGGCATAGCTAACTCCGAGCAGGTCGAGGGGCATGTACGCAAGAGCCTGCAGCTGCTCAGTCGTAAGGCCGCTCGCGTAGTGCCCCCTACCTAGTAGAGCCAGCGGCGCGAACTGATTGGCTAGGTTGGCGCCTTCGACGGCAGTCCCAACGAGAGTGAAGAACGCCACGAACAAAGCGAGCCTTCTGTTCACCACCTTGAACAAGTCATAGAAGATGACCGCCAGGGGCACGTTCGTGCACAGGATGATGACGTGTGCGACGAGGCCCAGCCGGAAGAGCAGTTCGTGCGCCTCGATGTTGTGCGCTGTTGCCGCCACGTCGCCAGTCACGACAATCGCGGCCGGAACGTAGCCAACGGCGAAGAAGCCGGCCAGAATGTTGATCAAGTACAGGCCGCCGGCAATCCTGGCCCAGCGTTGCGGCCAGGCCTTTGTGATCCGTTCCACTATTGACCTCCATCGCAAGGCGATGAATGCGTCGTCACTTCAAGCCGGCGCGCGGAAACGCGGCGACGCCTCTCTCCGCCTCGACATTGATTCTCTCCACATCACGACTCTCCCTCGGAGCGTCCAAGGGCCGTTAGCCAGCCTACGTCTGGGTCCGGACAACAGATGTGTTATTCGTGCATCGTGGGCGGGGATATCCCGCCGGAACTGTCGACTTTGAGGGCGTCTGATCGGGAGTCAGCCGCCGATGAATCCTCGTCCGGGTGTCGGCCTAGAAGTCCTCGCCCGCGACCTTGCGCTCGCGTCCGAACTTGCCGCCGACCTCGAGGAGGTAGGGCGAATCGTCCTGGCGCGTCGGTCGAATCGTGATCTCCATGTGGAGATCCAGCCCGGCCAGCAGCTGGATGATCGACTTCAGAGTCGGGTTCGGATTCTCGGCGGTCAGCAGCCGTGAGACAGCCTCTCGGTAGAGGTCGGCTCGCCGCGCGATCTCAGCCTTCGACGTTCCCTGGCTCTCCCGGAACGCCTCGAACGTGGCGATGAGACCGGACGACCCGCGAACCATCTGGAAGTCGAGCTCGCGCGGAGAGAAGGCCGGACTCGCGGTCGCGTTTACTGCGGTCGACTGATTGGTCACAGCCATCTCATTGCACCTCGCATGCCCGAACCGTAACATCTATGTTCCGCTTCGTCAAGGGCAGAAAACAGCCGGAAATTGGATGGGTGCGGACGCTCGCCGCGGCGTCTGTGCGTATTGCTCCCAGTTTGCGAGGGCCTGCCGAAGCTCGCCCTTGCGGGCTGGCGTGCCGTCCGGCTTGCTGTAGCCGTGGACCACGACAAGAGATTTCGGCGGGGCGGGCCTGTTCGGTGCGGCAGCTGGCGGACGATCGAATCGGCAGATCAGCCGATATAGATCCTGGTCGCATCTGCGCCGGACCTCGTAGAACCCGCTCATGTCGACGCCTTGATCGTCACGCATGACCTGCCAGATCCCAGATGCGGGGTACCGCGGCGGGAGGCTCCAACTCATCACGGTCTGGACAACGTTCATCAGATACTCCGCGCAACCGCAGTCGATGCTTCCCAGCCATGCGCGCGGCGAGGCTGAGACTTGCGCGTAGACGGCCACCCACAGCTCTGTCGGCGTCGTCATCTCGGTGAGCCTAGAACGCGAACATGATGTCGAGGAGATTGCCGCGAGGCTTCTTCAGGCCGCGACCTAGGGCTGGTTCGAGGGAGTAGTCACGATCGGGCTCGACCGAATTACCGTGAGATTGGCGCCGTTTTGCATTGACCGATATCAAGCCCAAATCAAGGCTCGATCAAGGCCACTCGATGTCCATGGAGGTGTCACCCGAACGTGTTAGTTCCCTGAGCCGCTCGGAACCGGGAGAGCGGTGTTCTATAGCCTGTTCGCTACCTGTTCTGTTCGCCGAACAGCGCATGCTGGGAAATCAAAGGCCTTTTCGGTCGACTGTGGGTCTGAGTTTCCTCACATAAGGTCGTCACCACTCAAGTTGTTTCCGCCTGAGGGCCGAGTTCCGCCCGACACGGTCTTTTCGTGATCCGGGTCATATCTGCCGACGTCCCTGGCCGGGTAACACGGTCCGCCATGGGACCGTCAATCCTGCGAACCGCATCCGTCCTGCCCCGCGGCCGCGCTGATAGGCCGGCCGGGATAATGCCTTGGTCGCCGAGTTCATCGATCAGCGAGCGGCATGAGCTTCCCTCGAACCGAGGCGCCGCGTCACAATGGCCCTCGGTCGTTCCTCCGCCCGCAAGGGAAGAGAAAGATGAGCACCTTAACAACACGAATACTCCGGCGGGCCGAGTTGCGTAGCGATACGCCGCTCTCCAAGGTCATCGAGAGCTTCTTCATTCACAACGGCATGGCCGCCAAGACGAAGGAGTTCTACCGCGGGAACTTCAACGCGTACGTTGCGTGGGTCAAGGCGCGTATCGACGAGGAACCGACGCTCGCCGATTTGGATGGCGATTACGTCAGCGCCTATCTCCGCGAGCTCGAGACCAAGCCGACCCGAAAGTAGCCGGAGGGATCGCCCTTCCGAGCACGCGGGGCGTGCACCAGCCTCAAGCGTCTGGGCCACTGGCTGGTCGAGGAGAACGTCCTGACGGAAAGCCCGCTCGATCGGATCAAGAAGACCAGCGAGCCGGAAGGAGTCCGACAGCCGCTCACCGATCAGGAGTTAGAGACGATCCGTTTCGCGGCAGGGCGGTCCGGGACCCGCGGTCACGCTCTGGTGGTGTTCCTAGCAGCCACAGGGCTGCGCCTCAACGAAGCGCGCGAGCTTCGCGTCGCGGACCTCAACCTGGACCAGTGCCAGGTGACGGTGCGCGCCATGACGAGCAAGGTGCGGCGCAGCCGCACCGTGGACTTCCACGCGGCGGTAGCCAAGGAGCTGGACCGCTACCTCCGCAAACGACAGAACCTGAGCCCCGAGGCTCCGCTGTTTCCGACCGACGAAGGAGCGTTCTTCAAGTCCGCCGAGAGCTTCGGCAAGGTCTTCGCCCGCATCGCCGATGACTCCGGGATCCGGCGCTTCCACGCCCATCTTCTCCGTCACACCTGGGCGACGAACTGGATGAAGCAGCCCGGCGGCGATCTTCTCACGCTCATGCGTCAGGGCGGTTGGAAGCGGCTCCAGATGGTCGAGCGATACAGCCACGCGATCCCAGTGAAGGACCGCTCGGCTCTGCCGAACCCGATGGCCGAGGCGAAGATCCTCTCGTTCAGTCGTGATGCCAAAGTCGTCTGATCGCAGAAAACCGAGGTCAGTCAGACGACCGTGAGAGCCTCTCGTACGAAAAACCGATAAAGCCCCTCGAGCCTCGAGGGGCCTTCCGCTCAAGCGGGTTCGAAAAAATCGGTGGGCAGAGATGGAATCGAACCCCCACAGCCAAAGGCGGCTGATCTACAGTCAGGCGCCCAGGTACGTGCGCGCGACCGCCTCATCGCGTGACAGCTCCTGGCCGGTCCCGCGCATGACGATCCGCCCGAGCTCCATCACGTAGGCGCGTTCCGCAAGATGAAGCGCGCGGAGGGCGTTCTGCTCGACGAGCAGCATCGTGACCCCCTGAGCCTTCAGATCGGCGAGGGTCTCGAAGACGCGCTTCACGACAAGCGGCGCTAGTCCGAGCGATGGCTCGTCGAGCAGAAGCACGCGTGGACGGGCGAGAAGCGCCCGCGCGATCGCGAGCATCTGTTGCTCACCGCCCGAGAGAGTCCCGGCCAGTAGCGAGCGGCGCTCGCGGAGGATCGGGAAGCGCTCGTATGCCGACGCGAGCTCCGCCCGGTCACGCCGGCGGAGTCCCATGAGCAGGTTCTCTTCGACCGTCATCTGAGCGAGGACCTCGCGCCCCTCGGGCACGTGGACGACACCGGCACGCACGATCACGTGCGGCGGCGCGCCCGCTATGTCGCGGCCGTCGAAGCGGATCCGCCCCTGAGTCGCCACGAGGCCGCTGATCGCGGCGAGCGTGCTCGACTTCCCCGCTCCGTTCGCTCCGATCAGCGCGGTCACCTCGCCTCCGTTCACCGTGAACGAGACGCCATGTACCGCCTCGACCGCACCGTAGCGGACGCGAAGGTCTTCGACCTCGAGAAGGGGCGGGCTCATGCGGCGTCCTCGCTCCCGAGGTATGCGTCGCGCACGATCGGGCTCGCCTGTATTTCTACAGGCGTGCCCTCCGCGATCTTCCGGCCGAAATTGAGCACCGCGACGCGCTCGCACGTGCCCATCACCAGGCGCACGTCGTGCTCGATGAGCACGATCGTGAGACCTTCGGCGACGAGCGCTCGCATGAGCTCGCGAAGTCGCGCGGATTCCGCCGGGTTCATCCCGGCGGCGGGTTCGTCGAGGATCAGCAGCCGCGGCTCCGACGCGAGCGCCCGCGCGATCTCCAACCGGCGCTGATCGCCGTAGGCCAGCTCGCCGGCCAGGGCCTGCGGCCGCATGAGGCCGAGCCGCTCGAGAAGGAGCCCGGCGCGTTCGCGATCGCGGCGGTCCGGCACGCCGCGTGGCCAGAGGCGCCGGAGGACGTCCGACCGCATGCGAGCGTGCCGCCCGACGAGCACGTTCTCCAAAGCCGTGAGGCCCTTGAAGAGGCGGACACCTTGAAACGTCCGCGCGATACCTCGTGCCGCGAGCGCATGCGGCGCGAGGCGCGTGACGTCGGCGCCGGCGAACCGGATCGCGCCGGCGTCGATACGAAGGTGGCCGCTGATGAGATTCACAAGCGTGGTCTTCCCGGCGCCGTTCGGACCGATGAGTCCGAACACTTGACCGGAAGCGACGGCGAGGTCGACGTCGGCGACGGCGTGCACGCCGCCGAACCGCTTGGAGATGCCGTCGCACTCAAGCAACATCCGCCGCTCCGATCTCCTGCAGACGGCGGGTCTTGCGAAGCTCGGCGAGCGTCACGAGGCCGCGCGGCAGATAGATGATCACTCCCATCAAGATCAGGCCGGCGAAGATGTCGCGGTACTCCCGGAGCGGTCGCAAGATCTCGGGGAGCGCAGTGAGGAGCGTCGCACCGAGGATCGGCCCCGCGACGCTCGGCGTGCCGCCGACCACTGCGTAGACGAGGATCTGAACGGCGCGCGTGAAGCCGAAGTCGCCGGGCTCGATGGAAAAGTTGAGATGCGCGGAGAGGCCACCGGCCCACGCCGCGATGGCCGCGCCCGCGACGAACGCGGCAAGCTTGTACCGGCGGATCGCGACCCCCTGGCTTGCCGCCGCGATCTCATCCTCGCGGATCGCGGCCCAGGCTCGCCCGACGGTCGAACCCTGCACCCGCCAGAGGACGTAGGCCACGACGGCGAGCGAGAGGTAGATGTGCCAGAGCTCGGTGAGGGGCGGGATCCCGTTCAGGCCGAGCGCTTTTCCGGTGAACGGCAGCGTAAGCAGAACGACGCGCACGACCTCGCCGAATCCGATCGTGGCAATCGCGAGGTACACGCCGCGAAGGCGGAAGACCGCGAGGCCGAGTGGCAGGGCGAGTGCGCCGGAGAGTCCCGCACCGAGGACCAGGCCGAGAGGGAACGGGACGCCGAGGCGCATACCGAGGAGCGCCGCGCCGTACGCGCCGATGGCCATGAACGCGGCGTTGCCGAGCGTGAGCTGCCCAGCGTAGAGCGTGATCCAGACCGACAGCGCGAGCAGCGCGTTGATGCCGATGACCCCGATCGTCGTCTGGTAGACGCGGAAGAATTCGCCGAGCGCGTCCACTACGCGCGCTCAAACGCGCGATGGCCGAGAAGACCACGCGGCCGGATCACCAGCACGAGAAAAAGGAGACCGAACGCGAATGCGTCGCGCAGCTCCGCGAGCTCGGCCGGGAGGAACACGAGCGCCGCGATCTCGCCGATCCCGAGGATGTAGGCGCCGAGCACCGCCCCGGGAAGGCTTCCCATCCCGCCGACGACCATCACCGTGAACGCCTTCAGCTCGTAGGGCGTGCCCATCTGGGGATAGATCGCGTTGTACGCGAAGCCAAGGAGCGCCCCCGCGACGCCGCCGAGCCCCGACGAGATGAAGAAGGTCGCGGCGATGGCGCGGTCGACGTCCACGCCCAGGAGGCGCGCCGCGCGCGGGTTCTCGGCGAGCGCGCGGATGTCTCGTCCGAGCTGCGTCGCGCGGACGACGTAGGTGAGCGCGGCCATCAGCAGGATCGCGAGCCCGATGATGAGCAGGCGCAGACCGTCCACGCGCGCGTCGCCGATCTGCAGCACCGTCTGCGGCAGGCTGCCGGGCGGATAGCTTGTGAGGTCGGGCCCGTACCGAAGCTCCATGAGCCTGATGACGACGATCGCGAACCCGAGACTCGAGATCATCGCCGAGAGCGGCGGCGCGCCGCGCCGGCGCAGCGGAGCGAACGCCACGCGATCGAGGAGGATCCCGAAGAGTCCGGTCACAAGGAACGCGGCGACGGCCGCGAGGGCCGCCGGGAGACCGAACGTCGACATGCAGAAGAGCGCGACGAACGCGCCGAGCATGAAAACGACCGGGTGCGCGAGGTTCAGGATGTCGAGGACCGAGAACACAAGCGCGAACCCGACGGCGAACAGCGCGTAGATGCTGCCGACGAAGATCGCGTTATAGAGCTGCTCGGCCAACGCGCGTCAGGTTAATTGAATGGGACGAACTGACCGTCCTTCACGGTCATCA
>Ga0066710_100003545_pt1 | contig 13369 bp, 9 predicted proteins | sample GraSoiAngelo_159_FD_79666 | JGI IMG/M metagenome (GOLD analysis project Ga0066710, IMG submission 79666) | Grasslands soil microbial communities from the Angelo Coastal Reserve, California, USA - 14_1009_16_40cm | ecosystem: Environmental > Terrestrial > Soil > Grasslands | place: USA...
CAGGACCGTTGTCGCCAGCACGGCAATGGTGAGGAGCCGCGTCAAGGTGGTTGTCCTGTCTCGCCTGGCTTGCAGGGGAATGGGCAGCACTGATCGTCCTCTCGTCCGGTCGAAGGGGCCTGGCTACGTATTTCGGCCAGGCGGAGGGCGGGCGCTATCGAACGAACGTCCAGAAGCGTTTCGCGGGCGCTAAAGCAGGGTGATGGTCAGCGTTGCCGTGTAGGTGCCAGTCCTGACCGTGGTGGCGACCTGGACGGTCTCGTTCGGGTTCTCGTCGTAGGTCCCAACACCATTCCCCGCGCTTGCGCTCATCAAGGTGCGGGAGACGTCGAGCGAACCCCCGCCCCCGCCCGTGACCCCGGTCAGGCTCGAGCCGTTGGGGGTCGTGACTGCCGTGGGAGCGATGCTCGACTGTGAGGCGGCGATCGTGTTCGAGCCGCTGATGAAGCTGCTCGAGCTCGCCGACAGCGTCCATCCCGCTGCCCCGGGCCGGTTGTCCTTCACCTGCACGGTGCCGACTGCGCCGGTCGTTGACTGTGCCGTGCCATTGAGGGTAACGCCTGGAAGGGTCGTGCTGGTAGGAGCCTGTAGTAGCTGAAGCGAGCCACTGAAGACTATGTCGATCGCAACGTAGTTCTGGATGTAGGTGAGCGTTCCCGCTGCGTTCATCTTGTACTGGGATCTGATGTCCGTGTTTGATCCAGGCATCGTCACCGCGGACGACCTCGCCCAAGCAAGTGAGGTCGAGTTCAGCGCCCCCTGCAGCGAGCCGGCGAGCGCGGTGGCGCCGCCGCAGCCGCTCGTCTCACAGAGCTGCGAAGAGGAGCCGTTGGCGCTCACCTTGTAAGTGACGCCGTCGTAGGGAACGGTGGCGCTCATGTCTGATGCCGGCGAGGAGGCGTAGTTGCCCGGCTCCCACTGGAAGTAAGAGTCCTGCTGAAAAGTGGTGGCCGTCGTCGTCGAGGCGTGGGTCTGGAGCGGGAGATAGGTCTCGACTCTGCTCAGCCCGGCGCCGTTCTGATCAATAATGATGCGAGCATTCTGCATAGACAGGCTGGTGGTGTTGGAGCTCTTGAGCTCCGCGTGAACCGTCTGGGCAGAGTTGCAGGTGAACGCAGTCGATCGAACCCGAGCCCAGGATGCACTGGTCGTCGTGACCGTCGCAAGAGGTGAGCCGCTACCGCCCGCGCCGACCAGCGCCAGCGAAGCCGTGACGCCGGCCGCTGCCTTGATCGCTCCTTCGAAGAAGCAGGTGGGAGTCCCGTCGTAGACGGTCCCGCCCGATACGTTGGGTAGCGACCAGAACCGCTCGTCAGTGGGAGGAGCGTAAGTGTTCGCCGCACGTGAGAAGTTGTCGCCGATCTCGATCTGAGTCTCCGTCTTCGTGATTGTGATGGGCCAGTTGGAGCTCTGGACGATGATCAGGCGCGCTTCCTGCAGCGCTACGGTTCCTGAGGTCGTTTTCGTCCGAAGCGTGTAGGCGGTGCCAGAGGAAAGCGTCACGGGAGCGCTTCTGACGCGGTTGACAGAAGTGTTCGCCGGGTTTGTCACGGTTGCGACCGGCGTTGTGGTGTTGCCGCTGGCGAATAGCCCGACGGTTGAATTGCCTGCGGTAGCCACGCTCGACGAGAAGACGGCTTCGAAGTAGACGGTCACAGTGCCGTCGTACTTCGTCGAGTCCCACAGCGCGAGCCCCATCGAGTCGTCCGTCGGGGAGTAGGTCGCTGACGTCGCGGTCCACGTCGCGCTCCAGTTGGTGCCACCCGCAGAGATCGGAATCACCTGCTCGATCGTCCCGTCGATCCCGGCGGATGCCGAGTCAGGATTCAGGAGCAGCAAGCTCGCGCACGAGACAACGGCAATTAGCCCGAGCGCAATCCGAGAGGCTGGACGCCCGGCGTGGCCGTGGGACCACTTTGCCGGGTGGCCGAGAAGCTTGTAGCTGGTACGCACGCTAGCCTTGTTCTATCGGCAGTGCTGTTGGCCTCTTTAGCCCCGCCGAGCGGATGCGTGCGCCAAAGCACTTGAGCAACAGATCCTCCTCGGTCTTCACTCGCCGGGCCGCTGTAGCGAGGATCCGATGTACCGGGAGGATCTCTTCGGGCAGGAGTTTGGTCTTGGTGGGTGCCACCCTCTTTGCTCACCTCTTCGCTCTCGGATGCGTTTGCGCTCTGGCGACGAGCAGCGGATCGCTCACGATCCAGCCAGCAGTGCCGGGCAAGAGCTCCCTCTTCTACGAAGCGAGGCGGGGAGGGATCACGCGTGACTCATTCGTCGTAAGCAATCCAACGGCCAGGCGCCAGCATGTGACTCTCTACGGCGTCGACGCCTCGATCGATCGGCGATCGAAAGTGTTTTCGGTCGGACCCAGGAACGCTCCCCAGACCGGGGTTGGAAGCTGGCTTCGCCTCCGCTCCTCGAGGGTGGTGCTGAACCCGAATCGCAAACGTCGAATCTCGTTCACGCTCTCGATCCCGGACGTTGCCAAGCCGGGTGTGTATGCCGGCGCGATACTCGCGGAGGGACCGCCGGCAAAGCCGCCACCTGCCCCGGCAGGCGCCGGCGGAAGGGAGGAGCTGGTCATCGTGGAGCGCGTGGGTTTGCGCGTTTACGTTGACGTACCAGCCAGCTCGACGGCGGACCTCACGCTCGGTGGTCCACGCATCGAGAGGTCGAGTTGGACGACCCCCAGCCCGCTTCGGCTGCTCGGCGTCCGGCTGGGACGCCGTGTCAGTCTGGCGGCCAGCCTGACCAACAGCAGTGCGCATCCGCGACGTGACCTGACCGTTCGTGCGGAGGTGCGTCACAAGGGAACTCTGGTGAGCTCGACAGAGCCGCGGCCCGTTGGATTGGTCCCTCCTCATCAGGCTCGCGAGATACATGTGACGGTCCCCTACTCCGGCTGGGGGCGGCGCGGCTACCGCGCGCGGCTCGTGGTCAGAGGTCCAAGCGCGGACCTGGTCTCCGAGCGCGTCCTTCTGCCCGCCTGGAGCGTCGCGCCCCTCAAGCTGGCGGTCGCAGCTGCCGTCCTTGTCACCATTCTGGTCGTCGGTCGACGATTCCTTGGTCGTCGTGACGCGCTCTGACCGCGAACAGCCGCCATCTCATCGGCGATGCCCTTGAGGGCACGGGCGCGTAAGCGCCATTCGAGCGACCCTTCAGATGTTCGCCATGTTCATCGTCAAGCAGGGTTGATCGCCGGGTTGATGAGTGCATGGATCGGCGCAAGGCCCTCGAGGCCGCCGGGCTGGATTCGTAGCTACGGACTGCCGCTTCGCGCGAGAAGTGAGTGTTCTAGCTTCCCGCCGTCGGCTGTCTTTCCTGAAGCGCCGCGCGTGCTTCTTCCACCGTTCGGCGAGAGAAGACCTCGACCTGCAGTCCTTCACGTATGCGGACCGAATTCGCGAACTTTGCGTCTACATCAACGCCGCTGCCCACGCCAGTCCCGCGAAGTCTGAGTGCCAGCACAAAGAGGTCGCCCTCCTCGTCCATCTGCTCGATGTCGATTCGTGGACTGTGTCGATGCGCGCCTTGGCTCCGCAGGTTGCGCATCGCCTCCATCCAGCATCTTCGGCCCTCCGTGCGTCCGTGCTGCATGGCGCTGAACGCGGGCTCGCGGCCTTCTTCGTGAGTGGGCGCTCCTTGGATTCGACCCATTGGCAGCATGACCATGCGGCCCGAAAAGCGATTATCGGGCCTCGGCGTCATGCGCATCCCGGGGCGTGAAGCCCACGATCGAGCTGCGGCCAGAGCGGGGTGCCGCGAAGCCTGCAATCTTGGGCGACTCACCCGATTGTCGAGAGGAGAAGACATGCCCGCTGACCCGCTTCGCTATGCCCGCGAGCACGAGCACCTACATGGAGCGTTTGGCGCCGACCGCTTCGGTGCGATTGCCGAGCGTGTCGCGCGCTTCTTTGGTACGCCGCAATACATCGTCAGCCAAAGCGTTCTGCTCGGGCTATGGGTCGCGGTTAACGCAATTGCGTTCAGCCTTCGCTGGGACCCATATCCGTTCATCTTGTTAAATCTCGCGTTCTCGACTCAGGCCGCATACGCGGCACCACTCATCCTCCTCGCGCAGACACGTCAGGCGGATCGGGACAAGGCACACGAGGAGGCAGCCGCCAAGCACAGGGACGAGATCGCGCTAAAGCAGCATGAACTCCTTCAACAGAACACCGACCTGACGCAGCAGGTGAAAGAGCTAACGCAACAGGTCGCAGGGTTGACTGAGAGCATCCATGCCCGGGTTGTCGGGACTTGAGGGCGGACTCTCATGCTGAAAGGCGGACGCGCCCTTGCGAAGCGTTTGACGGAGTCGTGGTTGCGGCTGGACGCTCGGGGAGGCGATATTGCCTCGTCCTTGTAACGGTAGTAGCATGCGCTTTGGGAAGCTGCGATTAGCGGAAACCCAGGGGTAAGGAGCTTTAGCCGGGCGAGCGCGACTAGCAGATTGGTCGCGCCAGCGCAGGAGGACGGTGGGACCGGATCCAAGGGAGCCGCGCGCTCGGGGAGAGGAGTGCTTGCCATGAAGAGCGCGATGCAGCGGGCGAACCGGCTTCATTTTGCCGCCCTCCACATCTTCGTCGGTGCCGTGCTGCTTGCACTTGGCATCTTCTTCTGGGGTCGGGCCGGCGCGGCCGTGACGCCGCCCAGTTTCGACGCGACGTTGACCCCGGGCGAATCGGCCACCGTCAACAAGACCGTCGACATTCCGGACGTTCCGCGGAGGCTCGACTTCGTCCTGATCGTCGACCTGACCGGGAGCTATTCGGACGACTTGCCCACGATGAAGAGCCTGGCGCCCGACATCTTCGACCGGGTACGTTCCATGGCGTCCACCTCCCAGTTCGGCCTCACGACTTTCGTCGACTTTCCATTTGGGCCCTGGGGAGCGCCCGGCGAATACGCCTACCGGCGCGACCAGCCGCTGACCGATGACAGAGCGACGTGGGTGGCCGCCGTGAATCGGATGTCGAACCTGGGTGGCGGCGACTTTCCCGAGAGCCAGTACGAAGCCCTCTACCAGACGGTGACGGGCGCTGGGCGGGAGATGCCACTCACGACCGACGGCGACTACACCGATCCAGGAGAGATCGCGCCGGGGCAGCAAATCCGCTTCAGGATCCCGAGCACGAGAGTCATTGCGATCACGACTGACGCAGACTTCCACCTGCCTGGCGACTTCGGGTCTTCCTTCCCTTACCCCGGGCCCTCGCGCAATACCACGGTAGACGCCCTCAAGGCCGCGAACGTGAAGGTGGTCGCCATCAAGGCACCGGGCTCGGGCAGTCAGATGGACGACCTCGCGAGCGCTACCGGAGGCACCGTGGTGACGACGGGCTCCACTAGCGCGGAGATAGCGACGGCGATCACGAATGCGCTCGGGGCTCTCACCTTCACGATCACGCCTTTCGTCCAGGGCTGCGATCCACTTCAGCTGAGCTTCAACCCGCCGAGCATCAACGACGTTCCCGGCGGCACATCGGTGAAGTTCGACGAGACGATCAAGGTCCCAGCCGACGTGGACCTCTCGACCCTGCCTCCGGACAGGACGATCAGATGCACTGTCAGGTTCAGAGCAAGCGGGTCCACCGTCGGGAGCCAGACCATCGCGATCAAGGTGAACTCGCGTCCCGACTGCTCCGCAGTACAGGCGCAGCCGAACATCCTCGTCCCGCCGAACCACCAGCTCCGGGAGGTCAAGCTGTCTGGTGCCACGGATCCTGATGGAGACCCGCTGGTACTGACTGTCACCGGTGTCACCCAGGACGAACCGCTGAACGGCGCGAGCGATGGCGACAGGTATCCCGACGCCCAAGCAGGCTCGACCTCCGACACCGTCCTGCTGAGAGCGGAGCGAAGTTCCAGCGGTGATGGACGCGTCTACAAGGTGCGCTTCGGGGTCTCGGATGGCCTCGGCGGCTCGTGCACCGGCAGTGTGGCGGTCTCCGCGCCCCGCAACCAAGGAGGTGCTCTCTTCGCCGTCGACTCTGGCCAGACGGTGAACTCGTTCGGCCCGTAGCCGCTCCAGGCCAGCCGGAACCTGGGGCTAGGTGTACCCCGAGCTGGGGGTGTTCGGTTTCTTCCGGCCTTATACGTGCCGCAAAGGCGGAGGCGCCGTCTACAAACTGACGCCGTAGACCTTGCAAAGCCGAGGGCTAGCTCGTGTATGAGTCCGAAAGTAGCCAAGGTACCGCCTCTTCTAGTGTGTCGCGGATTTCGTCGCCGCGCCCCGTGGATCGATCGCGGCGGAGTGGGGACAAAACCGGTGACGCCTGGACAACATTCACCCTTGCTTTCGGCCATGGGCAGCGGATAGATTCGCTCGCAGTATCTCCAGCTGCCCCCACTGGGAGCGACATGACGCCTCACACCAGCGAACGAGCGGCAGCCCGGCGACTCGCACTAGGCGCTGCGCTGATTCTCTCGGCCCTGCTCCCCAGCGGGTGCGGTGGTAGCGATGGCGGTGGCTTCAAAAAAGCTGTGGCACCACATGTTGGCGCACGATTCGCCGCTGCCTCTTCTGAGGAAAGCGGAAAGCCACCCCCCTACGCCGCCTCGGGTCGAGTCGTTGCAGACTCAGGATTCAGGCCAGCAGTCGATGGCTTCGGCTTCGAGAACTACAGCTCGGGCTACCAAGACCTGACGCCCGCGGAGGTCGAGGACCTGTTTGGACCGGAGGCCTGTGCGTCTGGTCAAGGCGACACGTGCGTGCTTACGCCGCCTGCCGAGAAATTGTTAAGCGTAGAAAATGCCTCGATGGAGACGGGCGGGCACTGCTTTGGGTTCTCCGTCACGAGCCTCATGATGTTCCAAGGGCTCCTCGACCCGTTCGACTACGGTGGCCCCGTAACGGTCGCGCTACCGAGAGACAGCATCAAACTCCAAAAGCGCATTGCCGAATCTTTTGCGCTCCAGGATGTCAAGCGATTTCGAGATGAGGGTCTCGTCGGACCTCCGAACGCGATCCTCAATTTCCTCATCAAGCGGCTTAGGACTCCTCGTAAGGAGAACTACACGTTGGCAATCATGAAGCGAAATCACAGCGTGGGCCATGCCGTCACGCCATACGCAGTTGAGGACACGGGGAATGGACAAGCGGCGGTGCTGATCTATGACAACAACTATCCGATTCTGCCCCGTGCCGTCATGTTCGATCGACGCAAGAACTCGTGGCGATACGAAGCCGCGGCAAATCCATCTGAGCCGTCACAGCTCTATGACGGTGTCGGCCGAAAGAACCCCCCGATCCTGTTCCCAACGAGTCCCGCGATCCGGCCTCAACCATGCAACTTCTGCGCAACGAGCCAACGAAAACAAGCCGCATACAACCTCGTGGCGCTCGGGGGAGATCCGGTGAATCACGCGCATCTTCTGATCAGCGATAGCAATGGGAACCGGACCGGGTATGCGGATGGACGGCTTGTGAACGAGATCCCCGGCGCCAGGGTGCTGCCAAGGCTAACCGTGCAGAATTGGCGGGAGAGCCCGGAGCCCCAATACAGCATCCCAAACGGCGCCAACTTCTCCATTCTGCTCGACGGAGACAACCTGTCGGCTCCCGACACCGAGACGGTCACGGTTATCGGTCCCGGTCACGATGCAGTCGTCACAGACATCACGCTGAGACCCGGGGAGCAGAACCGCATCGAACTAACTCAGAAGGGGACCAGGCTCGCGTATCGCACCGATGTCGGCTTCAGTCAATCACCACGGCTGGAACTAGGGCTCGAGCGTCCCGGCCGCGACTTGAAGCTTTCGGTAACTCCGTCGGCAATCGCGGGTGGATCAACACTGACGACGACCGCTCGGCCGCGCAACCGACGTCTCACGGTCGACGCCGGCGAAGTCAGGAACGACACCCGCTACGCGCTTGACGTCACTCAGATCAAGCCTTCCGGTAAACCGGTTTATCGCCGCAAGGTAGTGCGGCTTTCGGGCGGCACGACGACGCAGCTTCCCTACAAGAAGTGATCCGAAGGCTTCAACCCATATGCTTTTTTCCGCCGGCGGCTATGTCGTGCGCTACTAAGTTGAACCATTTATTCAGCTGACCATGGGCCTCGTCGGAGCGATGAGCGGTCACGAGAAGGCTCGCATCCTCATACGTCCAGATCAGGTACGAAGCACGGCTGCGGGTTAGGTAGCAGAGCTTTCGACCACCGTGTATGCCCTGGGCGTGCTCCCATTCAACTTCCCCGCCCCAGTATCCCGCGGTGCAACGCCCACCGTTTGGCTTGAGGTTCGTCGGACTTACAGTGCGAGCGTGCTTTACCTTTCCCTTGTAAGTGGTGCGCATCGCGCGTTTGCTCTTGAAGAGAGCGAGCTGGACGTCATCGGCGCCTTGCTTCGGCGCGCAGATCGCCTGCTCGTCAATAGCAGATGACGACGTGCGGACTGAGCGGCAACCCCATTTCTCAACGAAGGGAACGAGCTCTTCTAGGTGCTGCATACCTGCGTGAAGAGGTCGCATGCCCGCATCACCGCTCTTCGTCGCCGAGCCCCCATCCGAGTTTGTGAGAACGATCGCTGCGGCGACACCACCTCCGACAAGAAGGACTATTGCCAGCGCGAGGCTCAAAGCTTTGCGATCGAGCCTAAGCCTCCTCGGCACTTGCGTACGAGGGGGAGCGACATCCGTCGCCGCAGGAGCCGTCGAGGACTCCACTCCCAAGGTCCGCTCGTCGGTCGGTGCGGAGAGAGCATCGGCTGCTTGGACCTGCATCGCTCGCTGACCGCCGGCTGTTCTCGCCCATTCCAGCTTCTCGAGTTTCGTAATGAGCTCGCTCACGTCACTATGAAAATGCTTACCGATCTCGACGGCGTTCCGGAAGCAAAGTGACGTCAGCCCCTCAGGCAACTCCTCCGGTGCCGGCATGCTGGCTCCGTCCACGAGTACAGGGATGACTCGTACTTCGCGCTCGAGCGCTGCCTCTATCTCGAGACGAACGTAGTCATTGGGGTCGTCTAAGCGGCGTCGCCCATCCTTTTCCGTCACGCTAAGCCAGTTTCTCCCGATCACGACGATAAGGACGTCGCATGCGTTGATCGCATTCCGGAGCACCTCGCGAAAGTCGAGACCAGGATCGATCGCGTCCAGGTCCATAAAAACGTGATCTTTGCCGAAGCGGGCGACGAGCCGGTCCGCTAGCCGACCAGCCTGAGCTGGAGCGTCCTCGTGCCGATAGCTGATAAAGACAGGAAGCGCTCCAAGGTGAACTGCCTCTAACCTCGCATCCGATGCTTCCGCCGTGGTTCTGCCTTCTCCGCGCTGTTCTTCACTCAACGTGAATTCCTCAAACGGACCCTCGGCTAGTTCGGCTGGATACTCTTATCTAACGGTCACTGCAGGGGAACCGGATCTGGTCGCCGTTTAGCGACTCGCAACGCAACCCTACGCCCACGTGGCCGAAAGTCAACTCGCCTCCGCTTTAGCGCGATTCCAGGGCTTCCTGGTGGTTATATCAGTGCCTGAAATCCTTAACGGGCGTGGGTGATTGACACCTCGTCTCGCCTCTCATCTCCATGGGCGCCAGTACGCGACTGGATGCGGGAGATCTCGAATCCGGCTCGCGCAAGGACTTCAGGGATGGTCTGGGCAGCTTGGCGGTCCTTGTCCCGGTCTCCCTCGGCGAGGTCATCCCATGGAACGTCGATCAGTGGATGGATTTTCTTCGCAGCGTCCTTCGCCTCATGAGTCGGCCGCCAGCCGTCGCGCCGGAGATCTGTGCTCCAGCGTTTGTGCTCCATCATGGCTAGCTTCTCCACCTCTTCCTCATCGAAGACGATCAACGGCCCGTTCGGATCGATCAAAGGCGCAGGCACCGCTACACAGTGGACTGCCTCGAGCTTCTTTCCTATCCCATCGGCGGCGCGACGGTTCGACTCCTTGAGGCTCTCTGGCAACTCGCTCGAGGGGACAAGCGACGGATCCTCTCGTCTTGTCACCCCTTTCTCGAGCTGGCCCCGAACGTGAACGTCGTGGATGGCACGGGCGAGAAGCTCGTTCGTGTCACGCAGCAGAAGCGTCGGCGTGAGCGTCTCGCTCAAGATGCCAAAGGCTTCGATGTGCCTGGTGGCTTGTCCTGCGCCCCCGAGTACGCTCGCAACACCCGCATGCTGGTCGAGGACCGCCACAACGATCGGCACCTCGTCCCTGGCTCGGCCACGCAGCGCCAGTGCGGCGGCGAGTGCTTTTGTCTCACTGGAGAGCGAGCTGTAGATCGCCGTTGCGGCTGGTCCCTCGTGGTCTTGCAGCTCGAGGGAGTCCAACTCGACGTCTCGCGCTCGAAGCTGACAGATCCGCTCGATTTCCGGATGGCGGCGAACGAGTCGCTCGAGCTCTTCGTGTGCCGAAGGACCCGCGATCGTTATCGTGAGTGTCTCTCCAGGCAGCTTGTCCCTGTTCTGCCAGAGTCGAGCAATATGAAGCACCAGGCTTGGCCCTGCCCCGTCCATCCCAACGACCAGGACCTTCGGACGGGGCGCGCCAAGATCCTCGGGCACTTGCGCATGGAGCAGGCGACTTTCGAAAGGAGGGTACCGGTCGAGAAGCATGCGCGCACCCATCGCGAAAGCATTGAAGAGCTCGAGCCGGAAAGAGGAGCTGGCCGAACTGAGGATCGCCTGAGCCTTCATAGTGCGCCAAAGATCTAGATCGTCCACATGTACCAGCGTGGTGAGTACCCCCCGCCGACGCCGAGCAACGACTGTGCGGGCCGCCGTAGAGATGTCCACGTTCGTTCCATCCTTGCCGCAAGTGACGACGAGCAGGTGGGCCCGATGAACGACGGCTTTGCGCAGCACCCTTGCATCTGTGGCGTCCCCCCTGATCACACCGATGCCGCGCTCGCGGCACCCCGCGATGGCGGAGTTGGCATGGTCGTCCTCGATGGCCACCACGCGGAACCCTTGATCGTCGAAGGCTTTGGCCAGGCGAAAGCCCGCAAGACCGAGCCCCGATACGACCACGTGATTGCGCAACACCAGTCGAAAAGCAAGCAATTGAATTTGCTCGCCTGCGAGCGCAAAGAGGGCGCGAATCACGGCGTATCCGGCAGCGACGGGCCCCAGAAACCGAGCGATCTGAAGTTTCCATGGGACGTGGCCATCCACGGAGCCTCCGAACCCAAAGAGCTGAGGGGCCCGATAGAGGGAGTCCCAGAAGTTGAAATGGCCGTCATCCGGCTTCTGATAGTCGAGGAAGCCCCAGGTCCCGAGCACCATCACTGTCAGGCCCAGGAACACGATGATTATCGGTCGTGCATTTCGCCATACGGGCACAATCCTCGTTCGCCATGCACGCCACAGGCGCCGCCTACGGGTAGGCTGTTCGAGAGGGTGAAGAGTCGCTCCCCGCCCCGTAGAGGCCTCGATCGTTAGGCGCGCTAGTTCGACTCTAAGCTTCTGACCAATACCGGAAGGGTGCACGCCGCTCAGTTCGTCGACGGTTAGGTCGGCCGCACAGTTCGCACACCGAAGCGACAATGATGCTTTCGGTGACCTCATCAAAGGGTTCGCTAGCGAGAAGCTTCTTCACTCGCGTCCCCGCCGGGATGAGGAGATCAGCCATGACTCTCCCCTACGCTGTCCACTGACGCTCTTCTCATGCGGTGGATTTCAAACCCTCCCTCGGCGAGTACCCTTGGTAGGCTCCTCACGAGCTCTCGATCTTTGTCGCGCTCGGCTTCAGGTAGCTCACTCCAGGTAATGAGAAGAGGGTGTTCCTTGCGCTCCGGATTCTTCTCTTGCTGCGTAGGCTGCCATCCATCGTGGACGAGATCCGTCCGCCACCGCTCATGCTCCATTTCAGCAAGCTTTTCGACCTCTTCTTCTGAGAAGTGGAACAAATCGCCGTCGACGTGAGCGAGTGGAGCTGGCACAGGCACGCACCCCGTGGCATCGAGTTTGGCGGAGATCCCGTCGGCGAAACGCCGGCTTGACTCCTTGAGGCTTTCCGGCAGCAAGTCCCACGGAACCACCGATGGGTTCTCCTGCCGGGTAATGCCCTTCGCCTCTTCAGCGCGCAAGTAATGCTCGTGAGCAGCGCGCGCCAGAATCTCGTGGACACCGCCGAGAATCAAATCCTTGGTCAGCGCGCTGCTCAAGATGCCAAACACCTCTACGCGTCCGAGTCGTGCGGCTCCGGACCCCACAGCGGTTGCCACACCCATTGTCTCGTCCTCCACCACGAGAATAATTCGGGCTTGACGGGTCTCGAGATGGTCGTTTAAGGCGAGAGCCACTTCGAGTCCATCTGTCTCTCTTCCAAGGCAGACGTAAACCACGATTTCACCCGACTCGCCGTCTGTGTGGAGCAGCGAGACCGCCTCCTCGAACTGAGCCGAGGCGATGTCGCAGGAGTGTGCGTCGAGATTGCAGATCGCTTTGAGTTCGGGATGGCGTCTCAGCAACACCTGAAGATCGCGCGATGCGGACGGTCCCAAGAGGGTGATGGGAAGAGGATCGGCCGATCCGTTCTCCCTGTCTCGCCAAGTTCGGGCAATGTGAAGCACGAGATGCTCGCCAAGAGCGCCCAAGCCTATGAGAGCCACAGTGGGACGTGTTTCCGCATCTCTAAAGGGAGAGTGCTTCTCGAGCAAGATACGCGCACCCGTCTCCGCCACGCTGAAGAAGTCGAGCCGGAAGGCGGGTGTGCTCGCGGCCAGTCCGTGAAGCCGTCGCAAGAGATCGAGATCATCGAGGTGGACGGCTGTCGTCAGAACGCCCCCGCGACGAGCTTCTACGAGCTTGCGCGCGCTGAACGCTACTTGGAGGTTTGTGTTGTCGTCGCCACAGGTGACGATGAGGCCGCTTGCGTGGAGAGCCCGGGCCTTGCGCAGCAGGTTCTCGTCAGTGGCATCACCCTTCACCACCGGGATGTGTCGTTCGTGACATCCCTCGACCGATTTATTGCCCTCGTTCTGCTCGATGACAACGACGAGCTCACCGGTGTCATCGAGCTCTCGCGCAAGCTTGAAACCCTTCACGCCCAAGCCGCCGATGATGAAGTGCTTCCTGCGAAAGCGCAGTCGAAACAATCGTGCTTGCTCGCCGAGAAGAGCCAGCACCGCCACGATTGTGGCGAGACCCAGGCTCGCAGGAGCAAGCCAGCGGGCGACCTCGAGCTGCCAGTTTCCTTGAGCTTCTTCCCCCGCGTGGAAAGTGAAGATCTGGACAGAACGGTAAACAGCCTGCCACCACTGTATCTGCGGGTGTATCTCGTTCTGCGCTTTGACGAAGCCCCAAAGGCCGAGTGCAAACGCGAAGAGAGCCAGTAGCGCTACGAGACTTGCTCGTAAGTCCCGGATAGATCGCCGAAGGTGGCGCCCTCGTGAGGGTGCGTGAGAAGTCGAGACAGTGCCGG
>Ga0066710_100003546_pt1 | contig 13368 bp, 2 predicted proteins | sample GraSoiAngelo_159_FD_79666 | JGI IMG/M metagenome (GOLD analysis project Ga0066710, IMG submission 79666) | Grasslands soil microbial communities from the Angelo Coastal Reserve, California, USA - 14_1009_16_40cm | ecosystem: Environmental > Terrestrial > Soil > Grasslands | place: USA...
CAGCACGTATACTTCGCCGGTAAGGCGACCATCGCCTCCAACGCCAAGTCCTCGGTGGCGACGGGTGATCCCGTGACCGTCACGGCGGGCGCCACGACCACCGGCATCAACCTCGCGCTTCCCTCCCTTGGCGGAATCATGGGGCACGTCACGGACGCTGCATCCGGGTTGCCCCTCCAGAACGTGACTATCCTTCTATGGGACGCCGCCACATTGACCAGCATCACGCAAACGGCAACCGCTGCCGATGGTAGCTACACGATCAACGGCCTCAACCCCCTTCAGGGCTACAAGGTGCGGGCCATCCTCCAATCCGCCGGCAACTTCGCCACCGTTTTTGCCAACAGCAAGCCCTCTCTCGGGACGGGCGATGTCATCACGGTGCCAGCGGGTGGCACCACCACGGTCGACTTCTCGCTCGCCGCGGGCGGCGGCATCACCGGCCAGGTCACCGACGTTGTGACGCACGCGCCGGTGAGCGGGGTCTTTGTTGAGGTCTTCGACGGGAGCTCCACCAACTTTTCGATCAACAATTTTCTCGTCAACACGTTCATCACCGACGGAAACGGGAACTTCAACACCGGCATGATCCTGGCGCCGGGAACGTACAAGGTCCACGCCCGGAAGTTCAACTCCGGTTACATCCAGACGTTCTACGTCAACGGTCTCGACTTGAGTACTGCGGCCACCGTCAGTGTCGTGGCTGGCACCACTACGCCAAACGTCAACATAGCCTTGACGATGGGAGGCACGATCAGCGGCACGATCCGCGATCGTGCGAGCAACACGCCGATCTCCGGAGCCAACATCACGGTGATCCGGGTCGGCTCCAGCAACTTCTTCGGCGACTTCAACGTCACGTCGGACGCGAACGGGAACTACACGATCACGGGGCTCCATCCCGGCGAGTGGCTCGTCTACGCCCAGGCGAGCGGCCACCAGTTCGGCTGGTACAGCGGCAACCCGAACAACCTCGCGCGGGACTTCGGGACCGCGCTCCCGGTCCAGATCGCCGGAACGAGCACCGTCAGCGGCGCCAACTTCAACCTCGTGACCGGCGGCGGCGAGGTCCGGGGACGAGTGACACGGAATGACAACGGCCAGCCGGTGCTGGCCGGGACCCCCGTCAGGCTCCGAGGCCCATGGCCGCTCGGTGGAACGCCTCTGAACATCAGCTCGCTGACGAACGCGCAGGGCGATTTCAGCCTTTCCGGCATGGTCCCGGGTCGGTACTTCGTGGAGGCGGATCGCTTCCAGATCGCGAATGGCACTGCCATCGGCTTCTACCCGTTCGGATCGGTGTCGCGCACGACTGGCCTTCCGATCACGATCCTCGACGGCGGCGTCCTGACGACCGATTTCCAGGTGCTCGGCTTCTCGGGCAACGCCACGCCGCGGAGTATCTCGGGCACGCTGAAGGATCCGACGAACGCTCCGATCCGCAATGCATTCGTTTCCGTCTCCGAGCCCACTGGACAATCGACCGTACGCGTTGTCGGTGCGTTCGACGACGGCAGCTTCGTGGTAGACGGCCTCGCTCCCGGGCGTTATGCACTGAGCGTCCTCATCGAGAATACGTTCGTGGCGGCGGTCTATCCCTCCGAGATCACGCGGGAGACCGCCACGCTCATCGACGTCACAGCCGGTGATGCGGCGGGAATCAACCTCGTCGTTCCGAACAATGCGGGCACCATCACGGGCACGATCACGCGGAGCGACAACGGGCAGCCGATTCTCGGCGCCCTCGTCGCCATCCGGACGTTCGCCGACGGCGCTGTTCCCGTGCAGAACATCGAAAGCCGGATCGACGGAACCTTCCTCGGTCGCGGGATAACCCCCGGGACCTACAAGATCCGGGTGTCGGCGCCGGGCTTCGTCACGAAGTACTTCAGCGCGACCGCAGCGGCGGGCGTCCTGACGCTCGAGGATGGCTCCTTCGTCAACATCACGGCAGGCACGAACACGCCGAACATCAACGTCGCCCTCGATCCGAATGCCGGAACGCTGACGGGAACAGTGAAAGAGGCGGACACCCTGCAGCCGATGGTGGCCGCGGTCGTGGAAGTCTACGACGCGGGCACCGGGAACCGTGTGCTCTCCACTATCACCGACGCCACCGGCACCTGGCGGACGGAGAGCGTCGCCGCCGGCAGCTACGCGGTGGTGGCGCTCGACGTCCAGGCGGCACGCTTCGCCACGCTGTGGTACAGCGGCCAGAGCACGCGCGCCTCGGCGAATCCGGTCGCGGTCACCGCCGGGAACACGACCAGCGGGATCGACTTCCTCGTCTCGCGGATCCAGGGGTCGATCTCCGGTCAGGTGCTCGGGGCCGGCGCCACGCCGCTGGCCGGCGTGAGCGTCGAGATCCTCGACTCGCTGACGGGCGGCTTCGTGCGGCGCGCGCTCACCGGCAGCGACGGCCGATACTCCGCGCAGAGCCTCGAGCCCGGCGCCAACTTCTATGTGGCGCACGCGGTCGGCCTCGGCTTCAACGACCAGTACTATGCCGGCGTCACCTTGCGGGCGAGCGCCACCAAGCTCACGGTTCTCAGCGGCGCCGACACCCCGAACATCAACTTCACCCTGACGCCGTCCAGCTCCGCCGATGTTGCCGTCACGGCCTTCGCGAATCCGAGCCCGGTGCTCAGCGGCGCGAACCTGACGTACACGATCACCGTCAGCAATGCCGGACCGGATCCGGCGGTCAACGTGAACCTGTTCGACACTGTGCCCGCGGGCACGACCTTCCAGAGCCTCACCCCGAGCAGCGGCTGCAGCACGCCGGCGGTCAACGGCACGGGCAGCGTGAGCTGCACACTCAGCAACCTGGCCAGCGGCGCGAGCGTCATCTTCGCGCTGGTGGTGAAGGTCACGACGGCGAGCGGGTCGGTGAGCAACACGGCATCGGTCAGCGCGGCGACACAGGATCCGAACACCGCCAACAACTCGGCGAGCGTCACGACCAGCATCACCCAGCCGGGCGCGATCTCGGGGACGGTGACGCAGGGCGCGGGCGGGCCCTCGCCGGGAGCGGCGATTGTCGGGGCCACGGTCATCCTCACCGGCTCCAACACCGGGAACACGCTGGCCACGACCACCACGGATGGCAGCGGCAACTACACGTTCGGCGGCCTCCTGCCGGGAAATTACAAGGTCTACGCGCAGGCGGGCAATTTCGCCACGCGCTGGTTCAACAACCAGCTGAGCTTCGGCGCCGGCTCCATCGTCACGGTCAGCGCGGGCGCCACAACCGGTGGCATCAACCTCGCGCTGCCCGGTAACGCCGGCGGGATCAGCGGGCGCGTCACGCTCGCCGACGGCACCACGCCGATCCCGAATGCCAGCGTCAACATCCGCACGGTGCCTGGCTCGGACTTCGTCCTGAATGTCACCACCGATGCGAGCGGCAACTACGACACCGGCCCGCGTCTCGGCGCCGGCAACTACTTCATCCGCGCCACCACCGGAGGCCTCCCGTCCGTCTACTTCGACGGCGCCAAGAGCGCCGCGACGGCGACGCCGGTCGTGGTCAACGCGAACGCCACCACGCCGAACATCAACGTACGCCTCTCCTCAGGGGCGGGCGGGATCAGCGGGCGCGTCACGAGCGCCGCGACAGGCGCACCTCTCGCGTCGGTCAACCTGAGCTTCTTCGACGCGTCCACGGGCGGCTTCATCCAGGTGGCCACGACGGATGCGACCGGCATCTACAACACCGGCCAGACCCTGGCACCCGGGCAGTACAAGGTCACCGCCGGCACCGATGGCGCGGAGACGATCGCCTACAGCAATAAATTCTCGGTGGCGACCGGCGACCCGGTGACCGTGACCAACGGTTCGACCACCACTAGCATCGACATCGCGCTGCCGGTGCTCGGCGGAATCACCGGTCACGTCACGAACGGCGACAACGCCAACAGCCCGATCATCGGCGCGTTCGTCGACGTGATCGACTACAACAGCAATGCGACCCTCGTCACCACGACCACCGCCGCCGACGGCAGCTACACCGTCGGTAACCTCAATCCGCTGCAGGCCTACAAGGTCCGGGTCCGCGCCGGCAACTTCGGTCTCGTGTTCTACAACAACAGGCTGTCCACGGGCGTGGCCGACGCGGTTAGAGTGCCGTCCGGCGGCACGATCTCCGTCGACTTCTCGCTCCACGCCGGCGGCGGCATCCGTGGCACGATCACGGACGCGGCGACATCGCTGCCGATCCAGAACGCACAGGCCATCATCATCGAAGGCACGTCGACCAATTTCTCCATCAACAACGGCGTCAACTTCTCGGCCCTGACAGACGCGAGCGGCAACTTCAACACCGGGCGCAATTTTGCGCCGGGCGTCTACAAGGTCGTCGCGCGCAAGCTGAACTCGGGCTACATCCAGACCTACTATCAGCACGGCTTCGACCTGAGCACCGCCACGACCGTCACCGTCACCGCGGGCGCGGACGTGCTCAACGTCAACATCGCAATGCCGACGGGCGGCACGATCACCGGCACGGTCCGCGACAAGGCGAGCAACGTGCCGATCGCGGGCGCCACCGTGATCACGCGGAGGGTCGTGGGCGGCACGTTCTCCGGCGACTTCAGCACGAGCACGGACGCGAACGGCAACTACACGCTCACGGGCCTGCACACCGGCGAGTACCTGATGTCCGCCCAGGCAGCCGGCCGCGTCTTCGTCTGGTATGGCGGCGATCCGAACACGGCGGCGACCGATTACTCGAGCTCGACCCCGGTCCAGGTCACCGCGCCCGGCACCGTCGCCAACATCAGTATGAATCTCACGATCGGCGGCGGGCTGATCCAGGGACGGGTGACCCGTAGCGACGAGGGCCAGCCGGTGGTGGGGGCGTTCGTCGCCATCCGCGGACCGTTCCCGCGGACGACCTCCGTCTCGCCTGCCTCGGTGCAGACAAACGCGCAGGGCGACTTCAGCTTCCCCGGTCTGCCGCCAGGGCGGTACACGGTCGAGGCCGATCGCATTCAGGCCGTGAACGGCACCGCGATCGGGTTCTATCCGTTCCCGGCGATCGCACGGAACACCGGGGTGCCGGTCACCGTCACCGACGGTGGCGTGTTCACAACCGACTACCAGGTTCTCGGCTTCTCGAACGGCGCCACCCCGCGCTCGATTCGCGGCACGCTGAAAGACGCGGCCAACCAGCCGGTGCGCAACGCGTTCGTCATCGCGTCGGAGCCCACTGGCTTCACGATCGTCCGAGTCACCTCCGCGTTCGACGACGGCAGCTACGCGATGGACGGGTTACCGCCGGGTCGTTATCTGATCAGCGTCCAGACGGAGAACACGTTCGTCTGGAGCGCCTACCCCGCCGAGCTCACGGTGGTCACGGCGACGGTGATCGACGTCACGACGGGCGATGCGAATGGCATCAATCTCGTGCTGCCCAACAACGCAGGGACTATCACCGGTCTGATCAAGCGCAGCGACAACGGACAGCCGGTCATGGGCGCGAGCATCGCGCTTCGCACCCACCTCGACGCGAGCGGCGCGGTCACCGGCGGCACGAGCCGCGCCGACGGCAGCTATCTCGCGCGCGGCGCCAAACCCGGAGTCTACAAGCTCCGCGTGTCGGCACCCGGGTTCGTCACGAAGTTCTTCAAGCTCGGGGTGCCGGGCGGCGTGCCGACGTACGAAGAAGGCTCGTTCGTGACGGTGACCGCGGGAACGAACCTGCCGGGCATCAACGTCGTCCTCGACCCGACCGGTGGCGCCCTCACGGGGACCGTCCGACGGCAGGACACCCTGGAGGCCGTCTCCTCCACGCTCGTTTCGATCCACGATGCCACCACGGGTCACCGCATCATCACCGTCCCGACCGACGTGACCGGCGTCTGGCGGACGGAAGGTCTCGGTGCCGGGACGTACAAGCTCCTCGTCTCGGACGTGCGCACGGCGCGCCACGCGTCCCAGTGGTACACGGGCAAGAGCACGCTCGAGAGCGCGGATCCCGTCAGCGTCGCGGCCGTCGGCGTGACGGGCGGCATCGACTTCCTGGTCTCGCCGAGCCGGGGCTCGATCTCGGGCAACGCGTCCATGAGTGACGAAACGCCGCTCGCCGATGCGGTCGTCCTGTTCTTCGACTCGGCGTCGGGGGGCCTCGCGCGCCGCGCGCTCACGGGAAGCAATGGGCGCTTCTCCCTCGAAGGAGTCCCTCCCGGCGGCAACCTCTACGTGGCGCAGTTCCGCGCACTCGGCTTCGCCGACCAGTTCTTCAACTTCACGGCGACGCAGGGAGCGGCGACGCCGCTGAGCGTCACCAACGGCGGCGACACGCCGAACGTCGACGCGCTCTTGACCCGTACCAGCGACATCACGGGCACGATCAACTATGCGGGCGCGCAGACGGGTGCGCTCACGGTGCGCCTGTACAGCAACGCGGCCCTGACGCAACAAGTGTACGAGGCCGTCATTCCGTCGCCGGCTCTGGGCGCCGGGCAGTCGTACAGCTTCAGCTCGCCCCCGCCCGATACGCGCGGGCTCCTGCCCGGCACGTATTTCATCAAGGCCGTCGTCGACAGCAACGGCAACGGCACCCAGGATCCGACGGAGGCCGTTGGGCGGTTCGGCGCTCCCGACAGCGTGATCGTCGTGGAGAGCGCCGTCGCAACCGGGAAGAGCTTCTCGATCGCCGACCCGCCCGCTACAACGAACACGGCACCTGTGGCGGACGCACAGACGGTGATCTTCGTCCAAGGATCGAGCAACAACAGCATCACCCTCACGGGACTCGACACCCAGACAGCCACGGCGAACCTGAGGTACGCCGTGGTCAGCAACCCGCTGCACGGCACGCTCACGACGACGATCAATCCGCAGCAGCGGCTCTACACGCCGGCTGCCGGCTTCTCCGGCAACGACAGCTTCACGTTCACCGTCACCGATCGCGGGGACCCCGACAACTGCGGCGCGCCCGGCCCCGGCTGCTCGGCCGCGCTCACGAGCGCGCCCGCGACCGTGTCGATCCAGGTGAACCCGAACGCCGGGACGACGAGCCGGGCGCTCTCGAGCCCGAGCGTCGCCGGCCCGTCGCAACACGTCGCGCTCGGCAATCTCGTGATCGACGAGAACACGACCGGCGCCCTGCAGAGCGGCGCTGTCATCCGGATTACCGTGCCGCCGGGTCTGACGTTCCGCCAGGCGCCGTTCGTGTCGCTCAACGTGAGCAACGGTGCGGCGGTGAACCCGGCGTCGCTCGAGTCGCCCCGGGTGGCGTCGTTCACACTGTCGGCGCCGTCGACCAGCGGCCCGGCGAGCATCCTGATCTCCGGCCTGTCCGTCGACGTGGCGTCGGGGTTCCTCGCGGACGGCGTCACTTCGGCCGCCGTTCTGACCACCATCTCGGGACCGAACCCGGGTCTGACGGCGGCGAGCGTGCAGAACGCGACGGTCGTGGGCGCGGCGGCCGGCCCCGCGATCACGACCGTCTTGCCGACGAAGGGCGCGCAAGGGGCCACCGGCCGCATCGTCGTGATCACGGGCGCGAACTTCGACACCGACGCGAGCGTCTCGTTCGGCGCTGGCGTGACCGCGTCCGTCTCCGTCGACAGCCTCAGCCAGATCACCGCGACGCTCGCAATCTCCCCGGTGGCCGCGCTCGGCGCGCGTGACGTCGTCGTCACCAGCGGGCTCGGGACGCAGAGCGCCACCAAGCCGGGCGCGTTCACGGTCACGGCGCGGCCGACGCTGGCGAGCGTGAGCGGACCGCTCGTGCACTGCGACAACCAGTTCGTCACGATCGTGGGCTCGAACTTCCAGCAACCGACGACGATCCCATCGGATCTCACCGTGGCGTTCAGCGGCACGGGCATCGTCGTCACCGACGTCGGGTTCACGAGCCAGTCGACGATCACGGCCCTCGTCAGCGTCGACGCGGCGGCGGCAAACACGGCGTACGACGTCACGGTGGTCAACCCCGACGGCGGCTCGGTTACCGGCGTGGGAATCGCGAGCGTGGCGTCCGACGCCTGTCAGGCGGCGCCGCCCTCGAAGAACGTGACGCCGCCTCCGCCGCCGCCGGCGCCGAGTATCGCGACCCTGTCGGCGACCTCGGGTCCGATCGGCAGCAGCCTGCTGATCAATGGCGCGAACTTCAGCGCGACACCCGCGAACAACGCTGTGACGTTCGCCGGCCCCAACGGCGCCCGCGTGCCCGCGACCGTGACGCTGGCCTCGATGGGCCAGCTCACGCTGACGGTGCCCGCCCAGGCGATCACCGGCTCGGTCACCGTCGCCGTGAGCAGCGTGGTGAGCAACGCCGCCGCCTTCACCGTCACGACGCCCCTCCTGGCGGGCGTGGTCCCGGCGAGCATCACGACCAACCCGAGCGCGGTCTCCCAGGTGCAGCTGAGCCTGACCGGCAGCAGGTTTGCGCAGGGGGCGAGCGTGGTCTTCGGTGGACCCGCCAGCGACGTCACCGCCGTCGGCGCGCAGACGGTCTCGCCGGACGGGAATTCGATCACCCTCACCGTCAGCGTCCCACCGACGCCCCAGCTGTCCGGCGCCCGCGACGTGACCGTGATCAATCCGGGCGTGTGCACGGCGCCCGCGCTGCCCGACTGCCTGACCTCGAAGCTCACCGGCGGCCTCGTCGTGCAGGCGCCGCCCGCGGCGACGTTCACCATCTCGCTGCCGGACTTCGCCGACCAGTCGACGTACCTGCCGAGCGTCGGCGGTGTGAGCATGACGCGCCTGGCCAGCGGCGCGTGCAACCCGAGCACGAAGGTCGTGACGCCGGCCGGCGTCCGCCTGCAGGCGCAGTTCGTCTCGAGCTCGGGGCTGACGCCTCCCGCGAGCGTCACGTTCACGCTGGCGTCATCGGCGCTTCACGGAACTGCGACGAACGAGAACTGCGAGGTCGATCCGGCGAATCCGACGAAGGACTTCAGCGTGGGCCTGGCGGACGTCGCCTCGCAGCAGATCGTGGTCCAGGACAGCGGCGGCGGCCTCTACCAGACGACGCTGTACTCCTACGACTGGGGCGGCAAGGTCACCATCACCGTCACGGGCAGCACGGCGGGCGTGAACGCGAGCGCGTCGCGGGCTTATCCGATCGACTCGGACGGCGACGACCTGCCGGACTGGTACGAGGCGAGCCAGAGCGCCGATCAGAACAACGTCAACGTCCTCAACCCGCAGAACCCGGACCAGAACGGCAACGCGGTGAAGGATCGTGACGACCGGTTCGCCCTCGATGGGCTGACCAACTTCGAGAAGTTCCGCGGCGTCTACCTGGTCGGGCCCGCGCCCAGTACTGCCGGCGCCTTCAGCGGCTTCCTGCGCCTCGGCGCGGGATTCCGCCACATGTTCGTGCGTGGCCGCGGCTTCCGCGACGACCCGGCCGTCCCCGCCGGCTTCTGCGGGATCAACCCGGGGACGGGTGCGCCCGTGCCCGACGCGACGCTCTCGCCGACGAACGTCTGCCCCGCGTTCCAGGTGGGCGACGCGTTCCGGAGCATCGGCGTGGCCGTGCACAACGTCAGCGGCTCCTTCACGGCGACGACGGAGCTGCCGCGCGTGTCGCTCGTCAACCCGCTGCAGGCCACGCTGGACCTGGCGGTCGTCATCTACGACGGCGTGAACTGCAAGGGCACGGAGCCGTGCGACACGACGAGCAAGTTCGGCGTGCGGCAGTGGGTGACGAGCACGGTCGGCTACACCACGCCGAACGGCACGGCGACCGCGTACGGCGTGTCGACGGTCTACAAGCGGGCGATCGAGTGCTTCTTCAACTGCCATCCGTACGAGCATCGGACCAACGACCCGGCCCGCGTGGTCGCCGCGCCGGGCGGCACGCCAATGCTCGCCCCCATCACCCGCGTGGGCGATTCGGGCACCGGGGTTGCCGACAACGGTCTCGCGGATGGCGGAGAGGCGACGATCAACGGCGTGCTGGCCGGCGACACCTATATTCCGGGGAGCTTCAATCGGCAGCTCACCACGCTCGACGTCAACAACGACGGCTGCATCGAGCAACCGACGGCCGCCGACCCGACGACGCTGGCACGGTGCGTGCCGACGGCGGACAAAGCGGATGCGCCGTCGGCCACCAAGCAGCAAGTGGTGCGCTCGATCGTGACCCACGAGATGGGCCACCTGGCCGGCATCACCGCGCACACGAGCGACCCGACGGACATCATGTACCTGTCGACGATCAACTACACGCGCGACGATCACTTCTCGAGCCAGGCGGCCGGCCTCGTGCAGATCCACAACAAGGGGCTGCAGTGAGCCGCCGGCGCGCTCCGCTTCTGGTCGTCGCGCTGCTGATCGTGCTCGCCGCGGCGCTCCTGGCGCCGCTGGCGGCAGCGCAGCCGGCGGCGCCACCGCTCGAGGCGACGATCTACTTCGTCAACCCGCCGGCGAACATGACCTTCGTCCCGGGGACGCCGATCAAGCTCGTCCTCGTGCTCAAGAACGTGACGAATCCGCCGACGCCGCTCCTCACCATCGACGGCTTCTCGGCCTCCGACTTCTGGCGCCAGCTCTACTTCAGCCTCGAAGGCGTCGGCACCTTCGGCAACACCTCGGCCGATACCAAGCACACCTTCGTGCCCTTCGGGACCTGCCACTACCGTAACAGCGCCATCGTGCCGTCGATCCAGGTCGTGCCGGTCGAAATCCTGGCGTCCGACTTCGCGCTGCAGTTCGTGTTCGACGACGTCACCACGCACTTCGATCTCTCGCGCGGCGGGCGCTACACGGTCAATGCGCGGCTCTCGTTCTTCACGTACTCGGCGGGTGACGTCATCAACGACTGCAACATCGAGTTCGGCAACCGATCGCTGCTCAGCATCGGCGCCGGCAACGCCGGCGGGCGCCAGCAGTTCGACATCGTCTCGAACAGCCTGCAGTTCGTGATCCAGCCCGCCGATAGCACGCCGCCGGCGACGACGGTCGCGCCGTCCGTGGCACCCAACGCGCCCGGCTGGAACAACGCCGACGTGACGCTCGCGTTCAACACCACCGACAACGCCGGTGGCTCGGGAGTGAAGAGTATCGCGCTGAACCTGTTCGGCGCTCAGCCGGGCAGCCAGACGATCACGGGTGCCAGCGGGAGCGTCGCGATCACCACCGAAGGCATCACCACCGCCTTCTTCAACGCCGAGGACAACGCCGGTAACAAGGAGCCGCAACAGTCCCTCACCGTCCGCATCGACAAGACGCCGCCCGTCGTCTCGCCCCCGGCGAGCGTCACCGTGGCCGCCACCGAATCGGGCGGCGCTCGCGGCTCGGCCTCGGCAGCCCTTGCCGCGTTGCTCGCGGGTGGAACGGCGACGGACAACCTCGATCCCAAGCCGACACGTCTCGCTGCGCAGGTATACGGCGCGAACGCGGACAACACCACGCTGTTCCCCACCGGCACCACGACGGTCACGTTCCGCTTCCAGGACGTCGCCGGGAACGTCAGGACCGCGACCGCCACCGTGACCGTGACGGGTGGTGGAGGCGGCCAGCCGGCGATCTCCGGCTCCATCGTCGGCAAAGGATTCCGGGTCGGCCGGCTGGCCCTGTACGAGATCAAGTTCACCAACACCGGCACGGCCACCGCGAAGGGCGTCACCCTCAAGAGCGTCACCCTCAAGACGCTCGAGGGCTCCGGCGTGGTCAGCTACAACACGGCGCTCTCGCCACGGCTGCCGCTGGCTCTAGGCGATCTCACGCCGGGCGCCTCGCGGGTGGTGTTGGTGGTTCTCACCGTGCCGAAACCCGTGAAGCGCTTCTCCATCAGCGAGGGAGGTGAGTTCCGCGACGCCGCCGGCAAGACGCAGCTCTTCTCCGTGACACAACAGATCACGCTCCCGGATCGTCGCCCCGGAGACGACGACTGAGGCGCGGTCCACCTCTGACACGACGGGCCTGAACGTCATCGAGCGCCCGTGAAAGGAGAACGACGAATGCGCCACCGAACGGCCCTCGTCGCGTTCACTGCCGTGATGCTGCCCCTGATCCTGCTCAGCGGGGCGTTCGCCGGCGGCGGCTTCTTCCCGCTGTTCCCTGGGGACCTTGGTCTCGTGCTCAACACCTCGGGCGACGTCACCGCCACGATCGTGCTGGATCCGAACGGCCCGGTCTCGGTCGGCGCTCCCGCGACACCGAGCGGCACGTTCGGCTCGATCGTGGTTACACGGCGCAACGTCGGCAGCGCCGCGGCCACCTTCCGGGTGCAGCCCGGCAGCAGCCTCGGCGAGCTGCGCTTCGGCTGCAACAACCTGTTGACGAACTCGCGCTTCGTCGAGTTCGCGCCCGGCGTTCCCGGGCTTCCGATCGGCGGCCCTATCATCTTCGGAAACTGGCTGTCGTCGGACGTCAGCAGCAGCCTGTTCAGCCAGCTCGGCGTCGCCCTCGTCGACCCGCTGAATCCGTCGCTCGTCCTACGGATTCCTGCCGTGGCGAGCGTCATCTCGCAGAAGTGCGTGCCATTCCCGAGAGCGAAGCAGACGCTCGATTACCTCATGCTCAGCGAGTTGCTCGAGGATCAGCACATCAAGTCGCTGCCCCCGCCCTATCCGGACCTGACCATCCCCGGGGTGATCGACCCGACCCAGCAATGGTCTCCGGGGTTTCTCGTGCTCGAGGTCAGCATCGGCTTCTGGGCGCAGCCGGGCACGCCGACGCCGTAGCGCCGTGATCTGCTTGCTTCACGGTGCCGCCGTCCCGCGCCGGACGGCCGCGCTCCGCGTTCGTGCCGGAGGGTTGTGCTTCCTCATCCTGACCCTGCTCGCCCGCCCGACGTCTGCCGCAGACAGCATCATCGCTTCCTCGACCTATCGTGCCGAAGTGCTCGGCCGCGTCGGCATCGTCGCCACCGGGCGCCACTTCGCCGCCGAGGCGGGGATGCGTATGCTGCGGCAGGGTGGCAACGCCATCGACGCCGGCGTTGCAGCGACCTTCGCGGCCGCCGTCACCGAGATCTCCCACTTCGGTCTCGGCGGCGAGGTACCGATCATTGTGCACCTCGCCGACCGGCGGGAAACCGTAGTGATCAACGGCCAGGGAACAGCGCCGGCGAGCGCGTCGATCGCCGTGTTCCGTCGCCAGCGCGGGATCCCCGGCAACGGACCGTCGGCCGGCACCGTGCCCGCGGTCGTCGACGCCCTCTGCATCGCGCTCGCAGAGTTCGGAACCCGCTCCCTCGCTGACACGCTGGCGCCAGCCATCGAGTTGGCGGACGGCTTTCCGTGGTACGAGTTCCTGACCTTCTACCTCCGCCCCGAGCTGGAGCGCATGGCCGCCTTCCCCAGCGGGGCGCGCGTGTACCTGCCCGGCGGCGCGATCCCCGCCGTCGGCAGCGTGTTCCGCCAGACCGACCTCGCGGCGACCCTGCGCGCGCTGGCCGAC
>Ga0066710_100003547_pt1 | contig 13367 bp, 12 predicted proteins | sample GraSoiAngelo_159_FD_79666 | JGI IMG/M metagenome (GOLD analysis project Ga0066710, IMG submission 79666) | Grasslands soil microbial communities from the Angelo Coastal Reserve, California, USA - 14_1009_16_40cm | ecosystem: Environmental > Terrestrial > Soil > Grasslands | place: USA...
CCGATTGTTCAGGACGGAACAGGGATACAGGAACTGGGAGATTTGAAACTGCCGGATAAGAAGCCGCAACAAACGAACAGTTGCTAGTGAGGCAAGGTATTGAAGTTGAAAGAGTTCGCGCAGTTTATGAGACTCTTTGGTTGGAATGGATCGACGTGTTTCGTGCTTTTCTTCACTTCCTGTTCGAAGCTTTGCACATTCAAAAATAATGATATACGTTAACGGAGACGTCCACATCGAAAGCAGAGTAGTGGGAACGGGCGACATTTGCTGAGGGAAAGGGAATGCACTAAACTTGCAAGCTGACGGCCTGTACGAGCCGGACCTGTTCCCTGCTCTTGATCAGTGTTGTTCGCATAGCAGGTTTCGAATCTAGAGGATTCGGCTACGAAAGAGGTTTGGCCATTGTGGTGCTGTACCGCGATAGGCATTGCAAGGTTGGGGCCGCGTAAGGCTGGGTGTTGGGTGAGCGGATCTCTTGGAGGTGAGTCTTGGCAGCCTTTAGAATTTTCATAGCTGATGATCACGAAGTTGTCAGGAAAGGCTTGTGCTCGCTATTGCAGGCGCAGCCGGACTGGGAAGTTTGCGGCGAAGCCGCCGATGGCCGCGAAGCCGTGGAAAAGGCCCAGCAACTGAAGCCGGACGTAGTAATACTCGACATCGGTATGCCGAGCCTGAACGGACTGGAAGCCACGCGGCAAATCCTGAAGACCAATCCCCATGCGAAGGTGCTTATCCTGACTTTGCATGATTCGGACCAGGTGGTGCGAGAGGTTCTCAACGCCGGCGCCCGTGGATTTCTTTTGAAGTCCGACGCCGCGCGCGATCTGGTTGCCGCGGTGGAAGCCCTGCGCCGGGATAAGACTTATTTCACTTCCAAAGTCGCCGCCATGGTCCTGGAGGGCTATCTCAAGGGCGGCACACCTTCCACCCCAGTGACGGTTGGACGCAACCGGCTGACGCCTAGGGAGCGTGAAATTGTGCAACTGCTGGCTGAAGGTAAGAGCACAAAAGAGGTGGCGGTGGCGCTGGGTCTAAGCGTGAAGACTGCGGAAACTCATCGCTCCAATATCATGCGCAAGCTGCAGCTCCACTCGGTGAGCGACCTGGTACTTTACGCCGTTCGCAACAACATCGTTCACGTAGTGCAGGCGGGGATCGAATAGAAAATTCTTGCCGCCCTATGCCGCGGAGTCATCCTCAGCGGGGTCGGGGATGCTAGATAGCGGGTCGCTGGCGGGATAGGAATCCGCCAGAGTTTTATCCATCATTTTCTCTCGCAGTTCCTGCTCCGCTTTTTCATTTATCTCGCGATCCTCAGGATCTCTTCCTGTCTTGTCATGGGCTGGGTCTTTGGTGGCGCACGAATTAGCCTGTTCTTTTTCCGCCATAAACACATCCTCCTGGTCGACGCCGTAGTTCAGTCCGGCGACGGACCTTCCGCGGCGACTAATTCCGGCTTTCGCACCGGTGGACGACTGATCTCTTGAACCGTGCTGGGACGTTTTCGCGGTGGGGTGTTGTCCAGGTTTACCGGCTTGCGCTCCTGGGCGGAGCGGTAGAGGGCGCGAATGATGCGTACGTCCTGTAATCCTTCCACGCCAGAAGGTTCGGGCTCTTTGTCTTTGATGATGCAGTCTGAGTAAATCAATTCTGGAGCGAACTGGTCACGTTTGGGAAATCGCACCGTCTTCTTTTTGCCGCCGATATCGAGATGATGCTGCAAGCCGGTCGCATATTCATACGCAGGATCGACGCGCAAAACGCCCTTGGTGCCGACGACGGTGTAGGCAGAGACATCGGCGGCGCCGAAGCTGCACGCGAAAGTTGCGGCGAGGCCACGCCGAAAACGCAGGGTCGCGAAAAAACTTTCTTCTACTTCACGGAATCGCGGGTCGCCACTATTTTCAGCAGCGCCGAATACCTCTTCCGGCTCGGCCCGGAACAGATAACGCGCCGCGTTGATGCAGTAGATTCCGATGTCGTACAGCGTTCCTCCACCCTTCTCCTTCTGCAGACGAACGTTACCCGGTTTGACCTGCATAGTGAATACTGAGTCGAAGACTCGCGGTTCTCCCAATTTCCCAGACTGTACCAACTCGACTGCCCTGAGATTGGCCTCCTCAAAATGAAGCCGGTAGGCGATCATCAATTTGATATTGTTCTTTTCCGCCGCAGCGATCATCGCCTGACAGTCTTCCTCGGTCACCGCCATCGGCTTTTCACAAAGAACATGGACACCCGCCCGAGCGGCTGCTTCGGTATAGGCGCGATGCATGTGATTGGGCAGCGCGATATAGACGGCGTCTATTTCGCCGCTCTCCAGGCATTCGGAATATTCTTCGTAGGAATAGGTGTGCGGGACACAGTACTTCTTGCTGAGTTTTTTGAGTTTAGTGGGATTGTCGGAGACCAGCGCGGTCAATTCAGAATTGCGGGCATGGGCGAAGGCCGGTAACACCGCGTTCTGGGCGATGTAGCCCAGTCCTACCACGGCGTACCGGATCTTCTTTCCCCTTACCGAGTTGCGCTTCTTTACCTTTACCGAGTTGGCCATGAAAGGTGATCCGCTGCACTAGGCTGCCGGCTTAGATCTGCGCCCAGCGGTCTTGCGGCGGCTCGATACTTGCTCTTCTTCTTCCTCTGCTCCGCCTTCGATTGCTTCAACGTTAATTTGTTCGGCGATCTCCGTCAGCGTCTCGTCGGCTTCCTTTTCTTCTTCCAGCGTCTGTTCGAGCAGAGCGGCAGCTTCTCTGTCGCCCAGTAGGGTCGCGTAGGTTCGTACGCAGCCGTATCCCGCGATCTCATAATGTTCAACACGCTGAGCAGCCGCGATCATTGCCGCATCCTTCACCTCTTCTTCCATTTCATCGTCTTCAATGACTTCGCTGGCTTCTTTGATCAAGCCTTCCATACCTTTACATTTCTTTCCCTTGCGATCTTCTCCGATGCGGTCAAATATCTTTTCCAGCCGGGCCGCGTGCTGTTTGGTTTTCTCCAGATGTTCCTCGATGGACGTGCGCAACTCATCCGAAGATGCGGCTTCCACCATTTTTGGCAATGCTTTAATCAGTTGATTTTCGGCAGAGTACAAATCTTGGAGCTGTTCGACGTACAGATCTTTTAATGAACTGGATTTCACAATGCGCCTCCACGATTAGGTTGAGTTTAGGTTGAGTTTGAATGCAATACGAAAAATACAATTAAGAAAAAGAGGAATGGAGCCCGGAACTGCACCCGCCGCTGCGCTCAGCCGCTAACAAGAGGCGAGAAGCAGGGCCAGCCTCACTACGAGACCGGCGCCTGCTCGAGTGGTGGGTTTGATAGAGGGCAACTTTCATGTCGAGAAGCATAGAGTCGTACTGCAAGGCGAACAATCCTGCTGACGCTGTACTTTCCCTAAGGAATTTCTGTAGCGATTTTGCGGAACCGATCACGAGTGAACTTTCTCCAGCGCTGACCCGGCGGCGGCGCGTTTAGCAAATGTGAAATGGTCTCGCGACTCGCCCGCCCTCGCACACTCAATCTCCCATTACTTGAGTGAGCACATCTTTCCCGGGTCCGCAGCGCTCGCTTTCGGTTTCTTTTATCAGTTGAACCGTGTACGTCCGAGGTGGGACTTTATCCACCTGCTTCGCGCCGACCAATCCAGAGTGCTATGTATTTTTCTCGCGGGAAACACTGTAGGGACGCTACAGACTAAAGGGTCATTCGCTGGCTCTGCGTGCGGTTTCCCCGTATGTCTCGCCACACGATTTGCTTTTTACGCACTTTAATTGCGGTTCCGCGCATTTCACTGTGGTACAGCAACTTATCAAAACCCATACAGAGTGCACCGGATGGACCGGAGCAGCTACTCCACCTAGTCTCAACCATGCAAGCGCACCTATTGTAAGACGCATGACCAAGAGCCTGATCCGTTGAAAGGAGATTCAAGTGAGCCACCCAGATTCCACCCCTCGGTTCGATACGGACCTTGACCTAGTAAGGCGAGCTCAGCAAGGCGACTCCGATGCATTTTCATCCTTATTTTATGCGCACAAGGCGAGGATTTACTCCGTCTGCCTGCGCATGACCAACAATACTGCGGAAGCTGAGGACTTAACGCAAGATGCGTTTCTGCAGGTTTTTCGCAAGTTACAAACTTTTCGTGGCGACTCCGCGTTATCCACATGGCTGTATCGCATCGCAGTGAACACTGTGTTGATGCACTTCCGCAAAAAGGCATTGCGTCAGGTCTCTCTCGACGAGCCCTTTAGCCAGGACGCGAAGATGGTCCGCCGCGAATACGGAAGTAAAGATGACCGGCTAACCGGCTCGGTCGATCGCATCGCATTGGCACGCGCGATCAAGGAACTGCCCGCGGGCTATCGAACAATCTTCCTGCTGCATGAAGTCGAAGGCTATGAGCACCAGGAAATCGCGCAGCTCCTAGATTGCTCCGTAGGAAATTCAAAATCACAACTGCACAAAGCCAAGCTGCGCATTCGTGAGTTGCTCGGATACGCCCGGGCGGAAGCTCAGGACGGAGCAAAACAGCCGGAGACGGCTCGCCAGCGGTCGAAGTCTTCCCGCGCGCAGGATCAGGAATTGTCGCCGGCACTCTTGCTGGAGGCTTGGGAGGAAGTGGCGATCGACGAAGAACAACAAGAGGCGGTGGCAGTGGTCTCGGCGGCGAGCGCAGCCACTCCGCAGCTCATCGGATCCAACGCGTGATGTTCATTAGCAATTGCATACGAGTTCAAAACAGGCCCATGAAGGCGAAGACAACGTGAACATTGGTGTAATCGTAACCATTGCTGGTGGTCGCCACTCTGAGACCGATGACGAACGGGGCGCACCGCGCAAGCGCATCGACAACAACGCCAACGCTAAAGCCACATCACAACTGCTCATGGGTTTGCCGGTGGGTTCCTGTGATGTGCTCGGGCAAAGCATCATCGATCGAGTTGTAGCCCGGCTTCGCGGTTTCGGGGCGCAACGGATCTCGATCATCTCGGAAGGGCCGCTTCCGGGTTGCACCGCCAGCAGTGCCAGTGGTTCTCTTTACCGCACCGGATCAACCCCCGGGTTTTGGCCGGCCTGGGATAGCGTAGTTTCCGAATACCTGAATCAAGGTGTGGAAACGTTGCTGTTAGTTCGCCTCGGACCTTATGTCGAGCTTGATTTGCGCGATTTGCTGCGTTTTCACCGGGAGAGTGCCAGCCCACTCACTCAGGTGTACAACCGACACACCGCTCTTGATTTGGTGGTGGTGGACGCTGCGCCGCTACGGGAGGGCACGGGTTCATTTCGCACCCGCCTCAGCGCGCTGATTCCGCAACGCCAACGGTACAGCTTCACTGGATACACCAATCTTCTGGCAGAGCCAGCCGATTTCAGACGATTGGTGCAAGACGCGTTCTCCGGACAATGTGGCATGCGTCCGGTGGGCCGTGAAGTTCGTTCAGGGATTTGGTACGGGGAGAGAGCCAGAGTGGATCGCTCAGCCACCATCCTGGCTCCGGCATTTATTGGCGCCGAGACTTGTATAGAAGCGTCTTGCACCATTAGTGGCGCCACTGCTGTGGAAAGGCAGTGCGAAGTGGACTGCGGCACCACCGTGGACGACTGTTGTGTGCTTCCCGGCACTTATCTGGGCATGGGTCTCAATGTCCAACATGCTCTAGTAAAGGGGTCGAAGCTGTTTCATTTGAATCGTGACATCGAGGTGGAGATCGGTGATTCGCGTTTAATCGGCACTACTTCTCCTTCTCGACAGTTGAGTAGAAGAGCGCGATCCGTGCTCGGACCGAGCGGGACGTTCGGCTTAAATTTGGTAACCCGCTCCTCGCAATTAGCATCTTTATTGACTACCCGCCGGTTTGGACGTGGCGACTGAGTGCGCCGGAAGGCGCACCTCTTCTGTGCCACGGCTACCGACGGCAAGTGACCAAAAAGGGGGCCCATCATGGTGATTAAGTTGCCAGAACACGTTAGTGCTAAAGAAGCGCGCACTTTTATGCGTGCGCTGCAGCCCGAACTCAGGCGCGACAGACCTCGTGTGGTGGTTGATATGTCGGCCGTCAAAGATATCGATACGGCCGCATTAGATATGCTGCTGGAGTGCATGTCGAAAATCGCGCGACGGGACGGCGCCGTGAGGCTGGCGGGAATTTCGCCAGAGGCGGCAACTGTTCTGGAACTCACCCGGATGGATCAGATTTTTGAAATGTTTCCCACGGTGTCGGAGGCGGCATCGAGCTTCAGCGTGGCGCCTGTGGATAATAAGCTGTCTGACGAGGCTTCACCACAGCCAGCCGTCGCATAGCGCTTATCGGAAGTCGGGACTCGAGTCTCAAGGAGTGGGTATGAATCGCTGGACGGAAAAACTGCTCGGCGTAATTCTGGTATTCCTGCTGTCGGGGCTGCAGCCGGCCATGCTGCTGGCACAACAGGCGCCCGCAGAGACGCCGGCCCAGGCTGAGCAGCCACAAGCTCAACCGCAAACCGCGCAGCCGCAGGAGCCGAACCAGACACAACCGCAGTCGGAAAATCCCGATCGCCAGGACGTGGAAGACAAGGCATCTCAGGAACTGATCAATCGTAATCATTTGCCTGACAGTCCTGGGGCAACGAAACCGCAGACCGAGCAGGAAAAGGCAACGCCAGCAGTGGCGCAGACACCAGTTCGGAGCACACCGCAGCCCACGGGAACAGCCGCGGCTCAAGCTGGGAAACTCAGCGGCAATGCAGCATCGCGACCAGCTGGCGCTGCGATTGCACCGGCAAAGCAACGTCAAGTTCGATCGTTTCTGATAAAGATGGGCGTTATTGCAGGTGCGGGAGTGGCGATCGGAACCGTGGCTGCGTTGTCAAAGGGTACGTCACCGAAACCGCCAGGCGCTCGCTGAGTCATAAGGCAAATTTTCTATCGTAATGGGGGAGTCATTGAATCCAGCGACGGTTAAGGAGACCCAACCAGAATCCTGCCCGGACGTCTTGCTGAGTTTTTCCGGCATGGATGGATCCGGGAAGAGCACGCAGATTGATCACCTCTGCAATCAGCTGATTGACGCCGGTCTTCCCTTCGTGCGGCTGGCATTCTGGGACAATGTAGTTGCGTTTCCACGATGGCGGGCAGGTTTCAGTCACAAATTCCTGAAGAGTGATGGCGGTATCGGCGCGCCTGGTAAGCCGGTAAATCGCAATGACAAAAACAACCGCGCCTGGTATCTGATCTTGGCTCGCTCCGCTCTTTTTGTCTTCGACGCTCTTAATCTGAGGCGCGTAGTAGCGAAGACCAAAGCCGAGGGAGCTCGTATCATCGTGTTTGATCGTTATATTTTCGATCAACTCGCAACTCTTCCTTTGGAGCATCCCCTGGCGAGAACCTATGCACGCGTGATAATAAAACTCGTTCCACGTCCAGACGTCGCGTATTTGCTGGATGTCGACCCTCAGGCAGCCCGGGAACGAAAACCAGAGTACCCTTTGGACTTCTTGTATAAATATCGTCGCTCGTATCTCTCTTTGCGGGATATCGCAGGCTTAACTTTGATTGAGGCGCGTTCCGAGGAAGAAGTTCGCCTGGCCATTTCACAAAAACTGCAAAAGTGCGTTCCGCTGCAAGGTCCGCAACTGGATTACAATTCCCTGGCGTCTGTTTGATATTGCTAATCTATCCTGGGCTCTGGCGAGCTTGATCGCAAAGTCATCGTCTCCGTCACTTTCCCACTTTCACCGGCATCCCATATACAGGCTAAATCTCACCGAAACAGGTGTTTGCATGAACCAACGCGTGCGTGCCGCAGGCCATCCAAGGAGGAGCACAGGTTCTGCTTTGCTATGACATCCAACCCGCAAGCTGAGAAATTCGCGCTTGTCATCCCGACGCTGAATGAGGCGGGCAACATTCCAACCCTGTTCCAACGGATGCAAGCCACCCTTGCGCCCGTGAATATCGATTACGAACTGATCGTAGTGGACGACGACAGTCGGGACGGAACGGCAGATGTGGTGCAAGCCTACGGTGCTCGTGATCCGCGAATTCGGCTGCTGGTGCGGAAAGGGGAACGCGGATTAGCTGGCGCAGTGATCCACGGATGGAAACATACGGACGCGAACTGGCTGGGCGTGATCGACGCCGACTTGCAGCATCCTCCGGAAATTCTGCCTGAGCTGTTGAATGCAATTCGCGGCGGTAACGATATCGCGATCGCCAGCCGTTACGTGACCAAGAATACTGTTACCAACTGGAACAAGATGCGTCAGCTCATCTCTCTCTGCGGCACCTGGGCGACCATGCCGCTACAAAGGCCGGGGCTTCGGATCAAGGATCCACTGGCGGGATTTTTCGTAGTGCGTCGCGAGTGCATTGAAGGAATTGAATTGCAACCCCAGGGCTTCAAGATCCTTTTGGAAATCTTAGTCAGAGGGAGGATTCGCAAAGCCACGGAAATACCGTATCAATTCGCTCAGCGCCACGCCGGTGCGAGCAAAGCGGATGTGAAAGTGGCTTTACAGTATCTGACTCTTCTGGGAAAACTTTCTCGATACGCGATCTTCAGGCCCGGTAACCAATGAATATTTGTTTAGTGAGCGCGTTCCCACCCAGCCGTGAAGCACTCAACGAATACGGGTACCACCTCGCGCTTGAGCTCCAGGAAATTCCTGGTCTTTCACTCACGATCCTGGGAGACGATCTTCCCGCGCCACAATCTGAATTGCACGGATTTTCTGTAATTCGTTGCTGGGCGTTTAACAGCATGGCAAATCCCTGGCGCTTGCTGCTCGCGATCCGGCAGCTGAAGCCCGACGTGGTGTGGTTCAATCTGGGTTTCGCCAGTTTCGGAGGCAAGCCGCTGCCCGCATTCGCTGGAATCGGAATCCCCGCAATGGCCCGGATGTCCGGCTTCTATACTCACGTCACGCTTCATCAACTGATGGAGACGGTGGACCTGAAAGATGCCGGCGTCCGCTTTCCCGGCTTGTATCGCGCGGCAGGATTCATGGCGACACAATTACTTCTGTTTGCCAATTCCATCTCAGTTTTGCTGCCGGCGTATCGCAGCATCATTCGCGAGAAATATGGACGAGGCGCAGTGTACGTGCGCAACCACGGGATTTTGTCCGGCCGGCCTGAGTATCCGGCATTGTCCAAGCGAGGCAATCCTGAGCACCGTATTCTGGCGTTCGGCAAGTGGGGCACATACAAGCGCTTGGAACTGATGGTGGAGGCTTTCGAAGCTGTGGCGCACAAGTTTCCGCAAGCGCGATTAATCGTGGGCGGGACTGATCATCCTAAAGCGCCAGGCTATATGGAATCCATGGCGCGGCAATGCCGTGAACATCCCCAGATCGAATTTATTGGTTACGTTCCAGAAGACAAAATTGCCGAGCTCTTTCAAGGTACCAGCATCGCTGTGATGCCGTATTCCTCGTCTGCCGGATCCAGCGGTGTGGCTCATCTGGCCTGCGCTTACGGAGTGCCGATTGTGGCCTCTGATATCAACGATTTTCGCCAGCTCGCAGAAGAAGAAGGCCTGGCGATTGAACTCTACCAGGCCGGGAACGTGAAAAGCCTGGCGGACACCATGATTGCTCTATTGGAAAATTCCGAACGCCAGATGGAAATGGCGATCCAGAATTTTTCTGCCGCACTGCGAATGAGTATGCCGGAAATTATTCGTCAGTATCTGCGGACGTTCAATCTGCAGCAACAGCTTGGCCTGCTGGCTTCGGTATCCAGGCTGCGAAGATTGCCTCGCTGGTTGCCTTTGCGTCCTCGGCTGGCCCGTCTGGCGGCTCGGAGATTTTTAGGAAGGCTCTCCGTAACGCCGCCAGCAAGCGCAAATCCTGGCCTACTTGATGGTGAGAGTGACCAAAGTAGAGATGTGTTGATTCCCGGAATCTCCGTTGACCGCGATCTGGAAGGTTCCAGCCGAAGCGCCAGCCCCGGAAACTTGCGGAATATTGCCCCCGCCGCACGACAGGAAAACACAGCTCATCAGAACGATCGTACTCAAACCCAGAAGCTGCCACATCCTCTTCCTGCCCGACCGGCTTCCGGCGATGGACAACCCCGCTATGCCGAAGCCAGACAAAAGGAGAGCGTGACTCCTCCCGCCGCTATTCCGATCGTGGAACGGCAAGGAGGCCACGCCAGCGGAAATAGTCAGGGTGGAGCTGACAGCTTGACTTCCTGGAGTGATCGTCGGCGGCGAGAACGAGCAGACGGCTCCCGCGGGTAGATTCGAGCACGACAGAGAAACCGAATTGTGGAACGATCCCGAAACCGGCGTGACCGTCACCAGCGAACTCGCCGGCTTGCCTGCACTCACATTGAGAGCTGCCGGTGTGGCGCCCAAGGCGATGGTTCCTGCCGTCTGAGGGCTCGCTGAGCATGCTGCAAACTTCACCGCAGCCGACATTTGATTTCTCATTGTTGGCTTTCCCACGGCTTGTACGAACGCCTGGTAAGTGCCCGGTTCCAAGGAATAGCTGCATAAGTTTAACGAACGAGATCCCGGTGGCATGGTGTTCAACGGCATCAGATTCTCCCCGTCGCTACTGATGTACACCACGTAATGGTCGATCGTGTCCTCGTAGGCATTCACGTTCCACTGCAAGGAATTGCCCGCCATGCCTGCGGACATGGTGAAGCAGTTGTCGATACCGGTTTCGATCTCCGTTCCTTCTTCATAATCATTCCACGTTACCAACTGCAAGGCATCGAGTTGGTTGGTGGAGTTGTAGAAGCTGTTGATTTCGTTAAAGGTCTGCAACCAGGTGTGGCCGCAGCGTTGGGTCACGATGCGATTTTGTCCCCACGAAGCGAGCGTATCATTGAAACCTTTGTAGGCCGCTCCGATGGTTTCCTTCAGTGGCAGGGTCAAACCCGTCTTATAGAATTTCGTCAAATAGCTCATACCAAAATCGGTGACGTTCACAATCACCCAGGAATAACTACCTGCGCTTGCGGTGTGCGTGAAACCACCACTGTGTTGAAAAACGAAGGCTGGATGAGTACTGGTGGCTGCGTTGACCGCGTTCCAGTCGACGGTGTAATGCAGGTCGATATCAAAGTTGGTGATCACCGGGCGCCCATTGATTCGCATATATGCGGGCGACGGAACAAAAGTCTGCTCCACGTACTGGACTTGTTCAATCAACGCCTGCTGCGGCGTACAGCCTCGGCAGGAGCTCAACTTTATCGCGCCTTTATCCACCATGGTGGCGAAAGTGAAGCCCGGATGTTGTTCGGCCTCCGCCATTACCGCCAGCGTGGTTTTATTGCTGAAGGTATCTCGAAATCCGTACCAATCGATGATCACACCATCAATGCCGCGGCTGATCATGTCCGTGATTTGACGATGGATTTGCGCTGGATCCTGCGAGTTATATCCCACATTCATGTGGCGCGGATCGCCAAACCAGGGCATCAGATGCGCGTAGATCTTCGTATTTGCTCCAGGATACAAGAGCGAATGAATATCCAATTTGCTGGCGTTGCCAGCGGCAATATTTCCATTGCTCTGGGATTGGAACGAATTCGCGCCGCTGGTGTTGTTGGAAGTCTGCGCGCGCAAGGTTGTGGTGGGAACGATTTTGAGGCTTCCGGCTGCTAACGTTGCCGGCAAAGTAAAGATTACAACAGCGATTGCAAGTACCCCGTGTCGCATTTCTCCTCCTGAGCGCTAAGTACGGGGCTAGGAAACTGATCCTGCTGAGTTCCGAAGCCCGATCGACCTACGTTCAGAGGACACCCAGCTCGGCTCGGGGGTTCTACCGGGCCGGGCGCCTGTCTTAACCTGGGAAATGCGCACCCCCAACGCGAATTGAAGGTGCAGTTATTTTTTTACTGACAACTATTTCAATGTCTTCAAACTAGAAGCACTGAAATCTAGGGAACGTGGCACCTGCTGAAAGCTTGTTGAACACACTCTTCTGCTGCTGCTGATACGACCCGTTTATCAATGTGTAATGCACCCATTGCACCAGGCCATATTTTTGACTCAAGTAGTACTCCTCTTTGTCACCACAACTGCCATAGCTGGTATTGCAGTTGTAACGATAGCTGACCACCAGTGTGGGCATATTATTCGGCAGACTTCCGCCGAACGAGAGATTGTAGGGTCCCCAAACCTGATTGACTCCCTTTTTCAATCCGTGCGTTGTGTAATGGGTGCAATCGGTATGTATGTCGTAATTGGTGTTGCTGACGTAAATGGTGGAACCAGGAAATCCGCCCTTGCTGCAACGGGCGGTCAACGGCATGTTTGTGTTGTTCGTGGATTTCTTGTAGCTGCTCGGATTGCTCCAAGCGTACTCGGTGATCCATAGATAGATGTACTTGCTGTCGTAAAGCTGGATGTCCCACGGGCTCCCGTTTCCACCCTTGGTCCAGTAAAATTTGTCCTTGTACACAGTGGTGTACAAAGGATTCGCGCTACCGGAGAGATGAGAACTGCTCCGCATACTTGAATCCATCGTCATCCAATCCAGCATGTCGTAGGTCCCGCTGGGACAACTCATGGTTGATTCAGCGTGCGCGAGGTTGGTGGCTGGGAACAGCCCGAAACACAAAAGCATGACCGCTGCAAAAAAGATTGCCTTCAACGTCACTAAAACACCCCCCCATGATTCCGTCTTCTCGCCTTGACCCGAATTCCCACCCGAGGCAGAGAACTCTCTGGCCTTCGCCAAACCAAGACCGGATCGAGACAAGATTTAACGGTTGATTTCTTTGCAGATTACCTGGTTTCGCGTGAAAAGGGCAATAAGTCAAAAGCCCTACACCCTGTGGAAATCTATACAGTGAACACTGTATTTTTTGGTCTTTTTGCCCTGAAGGGTGTCAATGTAAGCCTTTTGTTTTCAACAAAAGATTGCATCAGGGGCCAAAAAAGCCCAACGGACGGTATCATTTTGGGAGTATTTCGGGAGTAAACCCTACTCGCAAAATTGTATCACTAAAGTAACTTACTCACTTTTGGTGCACCGGCAGGCCCGGGCAGCCAAATCATAGTGGCAGGAGTTCAGCAGCGATCAAGAGGAACGGAACAATTTCCGTTACGGCGGTGTCCAGCGAGATGAGGAGTGCGTTTAGAGATGAGAGTCCTCGTTCTAGCAGTTCTGCTTTGTTCGCTGGCGTTGGGAGATCTGGAACACAAAGGCGAGAGTCGTGTTTACCTCTCTGAGGGTGTTGGGAATCGCCTTGTCATGCATCGGGTTCGGCCCACCTGCCCTGATGATGCTTGCAGTCAGTGCGAGGCGGCGGAACTGGTTCTAAAACTGGTGATAAACAAAAACGGAACTGTGAAACAAATCACCGTCGTGCGCGCCGGTGACTCGAGACTCGCCGGAGCGGCATTGGACGCCGTTAG
>Ga0066710_100003548_pt1 | contig 13365 bp, 15 predicted proteins | sample GraSoiAngelo_159_FD_79666 | JGI IMG/M metagenome (GOLD analysis project Ga0066710, IMG submission 79666) | Grasslands soil microbial communities from the Angelo Coastal Reserve, California, USA - 14_1009_16_40cm | ecosystem: Environmental > Terrestrial > Soil > Grasslands | place: USA...
AGGTCCATGAGGTCGACGCACAGGTAGGTCACCCCATCCGGATACGTGACCTCCCACTCACCCACCCAGAAATCGCCCTGACCACCGACCCGCGCCAGGGTGCCGCTCGGTGTGGCGACGTACCGATCCTCGGTGCCCGCCACGCGCGTGATGCGCGACGTGGGAGAGCCGCCCGGATAGTTGCGGATGATCTGGTCGTACGAAGCCTCGTCCATGACGCTCTCACCCGACTGCGGCCAGTGCGTCCTCCACTCTGGATGGCGCAGGGCGGCCTGGCGTTCCAGGTCGCCCGAGACCATGGCCTCGACGTACCGCCGCACGGCGTCCTCGTTGCTCATCGCTCGCCATTCTGCATCCGGGCGATCAACTTGCGTGGAGCAGTCATGCGGTAGCTCTGCTCGATGAGGTCAGCCGTGAAGTCCCAATCCGGATCGACCTCGAACGAGATCCCAATCCAGCCATGAACGCCGACATAGGGCGGCACAAAATAGCGGCTCGCATCGGACTGCACCAATGCGTGCTGTGCGCCGGCTGGGGCCTTGCACCAGACCGACCATCGGTCCGCGTGGCGATCGTGGCGCATGGCGAAGATCTTGTCGCGCACCCGAAACGAGGGATTGCCGACGCCGCCGCGCTCGGTCGCCTCCGGGAACGCCAAGCAGATCCCGCGCAGGCGCTTCAGCAACGCCTCCTGATCGGGCATTCGCCGAGTCTACGCCGCGCTTCGGCAGGCCTCGCTGGCAGGCCTCGCTGGCAGGCCTCGCGGGCATGCCTCGCCGGCGGGCTTCGGCACCTCTCAGCGACGATCGCCGGCGACGCTGATCAATGGGCGGCGCCAGACGAAGGCCTCCGCCGGCAACTGCCGCAGTTTCGTCAGCGCCAGGCTGCGCAGCCCATCCCGCTTCCGCCCCCCCAGGCTGTCGAACAGGTCCGACTCGATCCAATGCTCCAACACGTCCAGGAAGCTCTCCGGCGTGTACCGATGCTCCAGCCACTCGACGCGGGCCTGCACGCGCTCGAACCCCGCTCGGCGCAGCTCCGCCGCGGCGGCTTCCGGGCCGGTGTACGGCCGGGCGTCGTGGTCGAGCGGCGGAAGGTCGACCTCGAGCTCGTCGAGTGCCAGCAGGAAGGCGTCGTCAGGCTCGAAGGGATTGCTCTCCGCCTGCCACGTCACGCAGGCGAACCGACCGCCAGGGCGCAGCACACGCCCGATCTCACGCAGGGCAGCAGCACGACTGGGCACCAGCTGGATCACGAATGAGGAGATGGCGACATCCATCGAGTCGCTCGCCACCGGGAGCCGATCGGCGCGACCCTGGAGCAGCCGCAGCCTGCGCACGGCGTCATCTCCAAGCTGATCGGCTCCATCGGCGGCGAGGTCGAGCATGCGCGAGGAGGGATCGACACCGGTCACCCGCACGCTCGGCCATCGTGCGAGCGCGGCCAGCGCCAGCGCCCCGGTGCCCGTGCCGACATCGAGGAGCTCGAAGCTCCCGTCTGCCCCGGCCGGCACGCCGACGCTGTCCAGCAGCCGTACCGCGGATGGCGCGATGACCGGTCCCCACCAGTCCCGATATGCGGCGGCATACCGGTCGTAGGGCGGCTCGAAGTCGTCGAAGACCAATGGAATCCCCTAGACCATGAACTGATCGTGGCGGGCGTAGAGCTCGGTCCACTCCTCCGCCGTCAGCTCGCGGCCGGAGGTGCCGATTTCGGCGAGCTCCTGGAAGGACCGCTCGCGAGCGACACCGGGTGCGAAGAGAATCAACATGGCGGCCCCGTCATCGGACTCGTTGCCGAAGGCATGGATTCCACCGGCGGGAACATGGATGAAGTCGCCGGTTGTGCCCTCCACCCATTCGCGGCCGTTGAAGAGTCGGATCTTGCCTTCGAGCACGTAGAAGGATTCCGAGAAGGTCCGATGGAAGTGAGCCGCCGGCCCACCGGCGTGTGGCTGCATCTCCCAGTGGAAGAGCCCGAACTGCCCACCCGTCACCGACCCGGGAGCCACGAAGCGTACCGATGACGTCGGCCGGACCAGCGGCGGGACCTCTGTCCGAGGGCGCCAGATGGCGCTCATCTCCCCGGTCGCTCCCTGGTAGGACATCGGCTCAACCCCCGGCGTATGGAGCCCCGATGCTACCCCGGCGGTGGGGTCGGCGACCGCGAGCGTCGGAGGGGTGTCAGTCCAGATGCTCGGCCACTCGATCGAAGAAGTCCCCAAGCGACAGACCGATGCGCTCGGCGAGGTAGGCGAGCGCCGGCAATGAGGGCACGGCGTCGCCAAGCTCCACCCGGCTGACGAACGACGCGCTGAAGCCGCCGGCAAGCTCCTGCTGCGAGAGGCGCAGACGTCGCCGCTCCGTGCGAAGCGTTTGGCCCACGGCGGATGCGAAACGCGAGCGCGCTCCCCAACGGCCATGCTTACTAATAGTTGATTCCCTCACCCAAACGTCCTACCCTGCGCGAATGATCGGAGTGGGCACTGGACCGGGACAGGCGGGCGTGGTCCGAAAGGAGCTCCCTCATGCGCCTCCCTCGATTCAGGCTCGTCGCGGGATCCCTGGTGATCTCACTCGTTTCGTTGCTAGCCCTGGTAGCCCAGGCCTTGGCTACCAATCCCCCCAACCCCTGGCCGTGATCGGGTCCTAAGCTCGACCGACCTCACCCCCGTCAGCAAAACGCATCGCCGTCGGCGCGTCCTGTGCCCACTCAATTATTACGTCCACGATCGCGGGCTGGAAGAGCGACGTCGCAGACCGTGTCTCGGCAACGACGGTCTTCCGGATATCAGCGCCGAATGCGGAGTGCCTCGGCATAGAGCTCGGTCGCGGCTACGAGGTCCCCGCCGGAACGACGCATGTCCGCGAGCTGGCCGAGTGCCTCCTGCAGCTGTGCCTTCGACCCATGTTCACGAAGAAGGTCGACGGCTGCCTGCATGTGCTGCGCTGCCGCCTTCTCCTGTCCGCGCTCGCGGTCGATTCGCGCCGCGGTCTGCCGCGCGCCGGCCAGAGCGTTGAAATTGTCAGTCTCGTCGGCCAGCTCGATCGCGCGCGCGATCAGCATGTCCGCCTGATCGAGCTCGTGCCGCGCCAGCGCAACCTGGGCCTGGCTGTCCACGACGTGTGCCAGCAGGCGCCGATCGTCCATCCGTTCGAAGGTTGCCACCGCAGACGACAGCAGCTGGTCCGCCCGGTTGAGATTCCCCACCTGCAGGTAGGTGAGCGCCAGGCTGCCACTCAGCGCGGCTTCGTCGCGCTCCGCGTCGGCCGCGCGGTAGAGGGCCAGACTTTGAATCCCGGCGGTCACCGAGGCCTCCAGGTCGCCCGCCTCGCGATAGCTCATGGACAGTCCCGATAGGAGAGTCGCGCGCCTTCGAAGATCGAGGTTCTCGCTCAGGGCTCGAGCCTCTTCCATGTAGTCGATCGCACGGTGGTACTCGGCGTCGCGCATCTCAACGCTGGCGATCGCGACGAGCAGTCGGAATCGAAAGTCCGGGACAGGCTCTATGCCCGCTCTGGCCCGTTCCAACAGACCGGACAGCAGAGCACGCGCTTCGGCGGTGTTGTCCTGCTGAAAATGACCATAGGCGAGCCAGTAGCCGGCATCGGCGGCATCGAGCGGACGGTTCATCGCCCGGAAGAGCTCCTGTGCCTCCGCGGCAAGGCGAATCGCCTCGCCGCCGTGGTCGAGGCGACACAGAGCCTCGGCCATCCCGCGCAGGACCTCCGCTCGGCGCCGGCGGTCGGTCGCGCGCTCAAGCAAGGACCGATACCGATCGAGCGCCGCCTGGTAGTCGCCCGAAGCGAGCAGAAGGTCCGCGTCCAGCCGGCTGGCGCCCAGGTCATCGTCGCCGACGAACTCGCGCACCGGGATCCCGAGCCGCTCGGCGATAAAGGCCAGCGCCGCCATCGACGGCTTGGCATGTCCAAGCTCGAGGGCGCTGATGTAGGCGGCGGTGTATCGGCCCTTCGCCAGCTCGGCCTGCGTCTGCCCGGCGCTGAGCCGGGCCTGGCGAATCCGTGAACCGATCTTGAGGGCCAACGCCCGGTTGTCGACGACCGTGACTCTGCGCGTCTTGCGGGCGGTCCGCGGCATGGCTGCGACTATACCCTCCGACTCAAGCCGTACTCCAAGCTTCGGCCCGTTTAGCCGTCCGTCCTGCCCGTCGTCCTCCCCGGACGGCTCGCGGGCCACTCGACCGGGGCGCCAGCTCAGGGAGTCCCGGTCAGGCAGCATCCTAATACTTGGACACGCCTAAGATAGATACTTGTCGCGCTGCTACAGTTCCCACAGCCCCGTTCCGGTCCCGCGCACACCCTGGAGGCCCCCCTGTGCCGACCGTCACCCGCGTTCGCAAGCAGCTGGCCGCTGATGGCACGCACTGGCACATCGAGGGAGTGTGCACGGAAGACGGCACGCACTATCCTCGCGCCGAGGTCGCCACCCGGATAGACCGCGGCGAGGCCTGGTTCTCGAGTGGTGGCGGCGCAGAAACCAGGATCCGGACGATCGTGAGCTGCCCGATGCCCCCGTGTTCGGCCAGCCCGTACCTCACCACGGCGCCGGAGCACACCGCGGCCAACAACCTCGAGAACCTGCCCCGATGCTGAACGCCGGTACCTTCAGGTGATTCCGCGCGTTCGGCGCTGAACTCTAGCCTGCGGGGATGACGCCGTCCCCATCCTCGCCGGGCCGCCTGCACCTCGTCCTGCAGCCGACCTTCGAGGAGGTCTACGAGCCGGACTTCCTCTCCGAGACGCCGCTCATCCGGTTCGTAGCCTACGACCGGGAGCACCGGGTCTTCGGCTGGGTTCGCCTGGAGGCGGATCGGCTCACGGACCTGCTGAACAGCTGCGATGAGCTCCATCTCGAAGACGTCGAGATCGGCGGCCACGAGGACGGAACAACACATGCCGCAGAGGAATTCGTGATCAGCCGGCGCGAGCTGGTGGCCGTCCACGCCAGTGGACCGGCGGGTGACGAGACGCAGCGCCAGCAGACACGCATCTATCCGGTTGCGCTGCAGTCCGGCGACTACCTGATCGGCGGGCACCTCCATGTGGCATCGGGCGCAGATCCCATGGCGAGCGTGCAAGAGCGGCCGGCCATGATTCCGCTCACCGATGCCTGGATCGAGTACTGGGCCGGCGACGAGCGCCGGCATCGGTCAACAGGCACCATCATCGTCAATCGCGACCAGGCGGACTGGATCCGCCAGGTCACCGAGCGTGAGCTGCTTGCGGGTTACCTCCGTCCACTGCGATCGAGGTGAACAGCCGGCCCATCAGGAACGCCCAGATCGGAAACACGAGGAGGTAGCCGATTCCGCCGGCATAGCTGAAGGGGTGATTCATCCCTCCCGCGAGCAGACCGATGCCGGCGAGCGCCCACCCCACGCCGGTAACCACGCCAAGCCAGCGCTGCCATCCAAGCCACGATCCGGCCAGCAGGCACGCGCCAGCGATCCACAGCCCAATGACGACCTGGGCCACCGACTCGAGAGCCAGGCCGTCTGTTGCCGGCGCGCCATAGTCGAACGTCAGCGCGCCCAGGATGAAAAGGACGTGGAGGACGCCCCATCCCAGCATCGCGACCCAACCCGCCGTTTGAGCCGCGAGCGCGAGCGGCGTCGGCGTGAGGCCGCCCAATTCCCAGAAGGCGAGCATGAGGGGCCCGACCGCGAGGGTCATGACGAGGAGAGCCACGTCATTCAAGGTGCCCCATGGTTGGCCGATCGAGAAGAAGAGACCGATGGTCACCAGGCCTAGCACCGCCGCAACCGCAGCGAAGAAGGCGGCCAGCCCGGCGCGTCGAACGATGCCTTGCGTTCCCGAGCTCATGAGTCCGGGGACTGCGGCTTCAGATCCCCGACCGTGCGATAGAGGCTGCGGCCAAAGAGGACAGCGACCACCAGCGACACGATCCCGGCACTGAGATCCGCGCCTTCCCCGCTGCTCGGTCCAAGCGCCAGGAGCTCCAGTCCCTGGGCGAGGAGCGCGAGGCCCACGACACCGAAGGTGGCGCAGCCTGCTCCAGCAACCAGTCCATCCGGAAGGCGGCCGGGTCCCAGGGCGCCGCGGCGCCGCACCAGCACCCAGAGCCCCAACAGGACGAGGCCGAGTACGCCAGCGGCAATCCGGTACGTGACGGTCTCGTCCGCGTGATGCAGGGCAGCCGCTTCCTCGCAGCTCGCATTCGCCGGGGCGTACTCCTTCAGCTCAGCGCAGCGGTCCGCGGTGTAGGTCACGTCCGGAAGGTCGCCCGCCACGAAACCCGCGCCGAAGGCCGCCTGCATGCCCGCCGCGACAACCCCGCTGACCCCGATCGAGAGGAATCCGACCCAGGCCAGGAACAGCACCGCAACTGCCAGCGCGCGGGTCGTCGAAGGTGCCATGCCGGAATTCTGCACTTGTGGCCGGGGTTAGCATGCCGGCGATGGCCGGTCTGGTTGCCACGGTGCACGTCGCTCGCGAGCAGTTCCATCTCACCTGGGACCGATCCATCGAGCCCATCGCGACCGTCGCCAGCGGCGACGTCGTCGAGTTCGACGCGCTCGACGCCTCCTGCGGCCAAATCACCGCGAGCTCCACGGTCGCCGACCTGGCCAACCTCGATTTCTCACGCGTGGATCAGGTGAATGGGCCCATCGGCGTCGAGGGCGCAGAGTCGGGCGACAGCCTCGAGATCGAGCTGCTCGACTTCAGCCCGGCGGACTGGGGCTGGACCGCCAGCATTCCCGGCTTCGGGCTGCTGGCCGATGACTTCCCGGAACCGGCGCTGCGCATTACCCGCCTTGGCGAACGAACGGCCGAATTCCTCCCTGGCTTGTCGATTCCTCTCGCCCCCTTCTGCGGCGAGCTGGGCGTCGCTCCTCGCGAGGAGGGCGCCTTCTCGACTATTCCACCCACCGCCCACGGCGGCAATATGGACACCAAGCACCTGACCGCCGGGACGCGCCTCTTTCTGCCGATTGGCGCACCGGAGGCCCGTTTCTCACTGGGCGACGGCCACGCCGCCCAGGGCGACGGCGAAGTGTGCGGGACGGCCATCGAGACGCCGATGCACGCCACCGTCCGCTTGACCGTGCGCAAGGACGTGGATGTCAGCGCGCCGGAGTTCCTGACGCCGGGCCCATTGGCTGCCGCCACCAACATCGGTCCTTATTACGCGACCGATGGAGTCGGCCCTGAGCTGAGGGCGGCAGCCCAGGACGCTGTACGCCGAATGATCGACTACCTGGGCCGCGAACACGGAATCGCGCCGGTCGACGCCTACCTGCTCTGCAGCGTCGGCTGCGACCTCAAGATCAGCGAGGTGGTCGATGCCCCGAACTGGATCGTGACCGCGTACTGCCCGCTCTCGATCTTCGGCTAGCGATCCGCGGAGCTCTCCCCGCCGTACACGTCTCCCATCCGCGCCAGGGCGTCGCGGTTGCTCGCCCAGAGCCAGGCGAAGACAACGATCCCGATCACCATCCAGACCCCGACGATGGGTGCGATGTAGCTCAGAGCGCCGCTGAAGGCGGGGATTGATACGTTCAGGAACGGGATCGTTACTCCTCCGATTACGGAATAGATCGCGGGGATCATGGCGACCACCCCAAGGATCGGCACGATCAAGTGCTTGATCACGTTGAACTCGTCGGGTCGCTCGCGCAGATAGAACCCGATGACCGCGAGGTTGACGGTGATGTACATGCCAGCGAAGAGCAGCCCCAGCATGGTCCCGATGAAGACGTAGATGTTCAGCGGGCCGCTCTCCTTGTACGGATCGTTTGCGAGAATCAGTCCTCCGGCGACCGCGACGACGATGGCTACGATCGCCTGCAGATGAATGGCATGCACCGGCGTCTGGTGGCGCGGATGAACCGCCGCGAACCAGCGCGGCAGGAGCATGGCGCGGCCCATGGCGAAGAGTGAGCGGGTCGCGGCGGTCGCGCCCGCGCTTGCATTCGCGAACGAGCTGTTGATGATCGCGAAGACCACCAGGATCCCGCCCAGCGTGCCGAGCACCTGGGTCGCCATGTAGCCCCACGGGTCTCCGTTGTTGAACGTGTAGAAGTCGCCCATGCGGTCAGGCCCAAAGAACACGGTCGCGGCGTAGTAGTTGAAGACGTAGAACGCGCCGACCACGATCGTCGACCAGATCACCGCGCGCGGGATGGTTCGTCGGGGCTCTCGGGCCTCCTCGCCCAACGGCGCCGCCGCTTCGAACCCGACGAACGCGAGCAGGCAGAAGATCATCCCCTGGAACGCCGGGAGAACGTTGCCCTTGTCCGGAATGAAGACGCTGAGGGTGTTCCTCGACCCGGCATTGGCGACCAACAGCGCGGACACGAAGACGAAGATCGCGATCTCGATGATCCCCAGCACCACGCCCGTCCGCGCGCTCAGCTGGATCCCCGAATACACGAGCCACCACAGGACAAGTCCGCAGGCGATCGCCAACACCACCCACAGGTATTTGAAGTCGGAACCTATGTGCAGGTACGTCGACAGAAAGACCCCGCCGTAGAGGCCAAAGGAAGCAAGAAGGATCGGAGCGACGAGGGGCTCAGCGAGAGCAAACGCCCAGGCGACCAGCCAGCCGAAGAACGGGCCAAGGCCGCGCGAGACGTAGGTGTACATGCCGCCCGCCGACGGCAGGTGCCTCGCCAGCTGCCCTATGGAGTACGCCGTGAACAGGCAGGCCACCATGGCGAAGACCACGGCCAGCGGCGTGAGCTTCAGGGCGAAACCGGTCGCTGCGCCAATCGACAGGGCGGTGGCAACTGCCGGCGCCATGTGGGTGATCGACTGGAAGAGAACCTCGGGCAGGCCGATGGCGTCGCGCCGGAGCGCGGTCCCTGCCTCGACTGGGGCGCTGGTGGCTGTCATGCCGGCACTCCTTCGTGCGTCCGAACCCCCCTTTCGGGTCGCGACCGCTCCGCGGGTGTGCCCTATCGTAGAAAGCGCGTCAATCGCAGCCGTCGGCAGGGTCCGCGGAATCCCTTGAGGCGTTGCATCGGCCAGTGCGATGGCAGACCCAGTCGGTAGCGCACGAGCACCAGATCTATTCCACGAGGAGGCACCAGCAGATGCGGACGCCCAACGCCGACATGCTCAGAGAGTTCACTGCAACGTTCAACACTCGCGACCTTGACGCGGTGATGAGCTACTTCACCGATGACGCCGTCTTTGAGTCGCCTCGAGGACCCGATCCGTGGGGCACCCGCTTCGACGGAAAGGCACGGGTGCGCGAAGGTCTGGCGGCACGATTCGCGGGTCTGCCGGTCCTCCATTACGGCGACGATGAGCATTTCGTGGTGGGTAACCGAGGCGCCTCGGAATGGACCCTGACCGGGACTACGACCGATGGCGACCATCTCGAGATCCGGGGCTGCGACCTCTGGACCTTCCGTGACGGGCAGATCGCGCGCAAAGATTCCTACTGGAAGATCCGCGCCGGTTGAGGCGGGCGGCGGGCTGATTGCGCTTCCGGGGTAGCCTTGCCGCGGAGAATGCGTCATGAGTCCGAAGGCGCCGCCGGGGCAGGAGACGGAGCAATTCTGGCGCGAGTTCCTCACCCGCGGCCAGACGAGCGAGAGGCGCGCGAGGCGGATCTTCAAGCGGATCCCGGCGTCGCCACGATGTCTCATCTGCGCCGCACCATTCGGGGGAATTGGCGCACCGCTGATGCGGGTGATCGGCAAACGACAGTCGGATCAGACGCCAAAGTTCTGCACCTCCTGCTTCGACTTCCTGGCGAGCCACCATGGTGGCGCGGAGATCGAGTGCAGCTTTCTGTTCGCCGACGTGCGGGGCTCAACGACACTGGCCGAGAGCATGTCCGCGACCCAGTTTCGGGCGCTGCTGGATCGGTTCTATACCACGGCCACGCAGGTCGTCTTCGACTACGACGGAGGGGTCGACAAGTTCGTGGGAGACGAGCTGGTGGCGATGTTCTACCCGCTGCTCAGCGGCGAACGACATGCCGAGCGCGCTGTTGCGGCGGCGGTCGCCCTGCTTCGAGCGACCGGCCATGCGGATCCCAGTGGTCCGTGGGTTCCGGTGGGCTGCGGAATCACTACCGGCCTCGCCTGGGTTGGCGCCGTAGGGGAGGATTCGCACACCCAGCTGACCGCGCTGGGAGACACCGTCAACACCGCCGCGCGCCTCGTATCCGCTGCGCGACGTGGTGAGGCGCTGCTCACCGTCGAAGCGGCGAGTGCGGCCGGCCTCGATCCACAGCTGGAACGGCGAAGCATGGATCTGAAGGGCAAGGCGCTCGCCACTGAGGTCGTCAGCCTGTCGGTCGGAAACAAGCGATGACCGACACCGGCCGCCTCGAGACCTTCGCGGATGGCGTCTTTGCCATCGCCATCACGCTGCTGGTATTGGGCATCCGCATCCCTGACGCCCATGAAGGCCTCGCCCCGGCGCTGGCGAACCAATGGCCCTCCTTCTTCGCTTACGTGGTCAGCTTCCTAACGATCGGGATCATGTGGGTGCAGCACCATCGGCTCTTCACGGTCATCGGTCGTTCGAACCCGACCTTCGCCATGATCAACGTCGTCTTCCTCATGTTCATCGCCTTCGTGCCCTTCCCCACCCAGGTCCTGGCGCAACGGGTTTTTGTGGACCGGCAGGGCTGGCTCCTGGCGACGTTTCTGTATGGCGGCACGATGGTCGCCATCGCCATCCTTTTCAACGCGATCTGGGCCTACGCCGCAGCCAGGAATGGCCACCTGCTCCGCGAGAAGGTGGCCATCGCGGTCCGCGAGGTGGGAGCGCGGGGCTACCGGTTTGGCCCACCGTTGTACGGTCTCATCACCCTGCTCGCCCTCGTGCATCCGGTCGTGAGCCTGATCGGATTCGCCGCCTTCGCGGCCTACTGGGCACTCCCGATCAGCGGAGTGCTGACAGGTGGCGATCAAACCGGCTGATTCATTCATTCAGGCTCGACGTTCCCCGTGCTGCCGTCGACGGTGACGCGGGTCCCCGTTCGCAGTCGGGCCGTTGCGTCGCCGCAGCCGACGACCGCCGGAATGCCGAACTCACGCGCGATGATCGAGGCGTGCGCGGCCGCACTCCCCACGTCTGTCACCACCGCGGCCGCCTTAGCGAAGAGCGGCGTCCAGGCCGGCGCGGTGACCGGCGCCACCAGGATCTCGCCGGCCTGCAGCCGATCGAACTCGGCAGGGCCGCGGATCACGCGAACCGGCCCGGTCGCTCGCCCCGGCGAGGCCGGCACGCCAGACACCAGGGCATCATCCGACGGCCGGGCGCCGATCAATCCTGGGAAGCTGTCCCACACTCGTTGGATCATCGGGTTCACGCGGCCGACAAGCGGCGGCGGCACCAGGCGGCCCTGTTTGGCGCGAACTGATCGTCGGCCGGCCACGTCGATCGGCGGTGCCGGCGGTGCGCCTCCGAGGGCTGCGAGGAGTTCGGCTCGGGTCAGGAAGAAGACGTCATCGGGCTCGGCTATCACATCACCTTTCGCCAGCGCCTCGCCGATCCTGAGCACGGCCCGTCGCATGACCGGCCAGGCAATCGTCAACTCCTCCGTTTGCTCCTCCCGAATCGGCACGAGGTGCTGCGCGTCTGCCAGCATGCGGCGGAAAGCGCGAAGTCGGCGTGGCGACGAGGCCAGAGCCTCGAACGCCGCGCTCTCAGCCGCCTGCCTCGCCTCGACCACGCGGCTGTGAGCCCGGGCCGGCGTCGTGGCCGTCGCCTCCGCTGGCATGGGAGCGAACCACCAATCGAGTGACACGATTCCCTGGCGCTTCGGGCCGGCCGGCTGTTCGAACCCGGCCAGGAGCGGCAGGTGGCTGTCGCCCACTGAGGTGGCCAGGTTGCGTCGATAGAACCGGGCGAGATTCATCTCCATCTTGTATGCCGCACCGCTTAACGCCGCGATCCCGCCGAAGTACTCGCCGGCCAGCTTGGCCAGCTCGTCAATTAGCGCCGGTAGGTCGGCGACGGGCAGGGTCTCGACGCGGCCTACGGCATCGGCGACTGAGGCTCGGTAGCGTGGCTGAAAGTCCTCGCGCCACTTCCGCTCAAAGGCCGGAAAGCTGTGCCGGACGGTCGGCGGAATGATTCCGGCGATGTGGCGTGGATGGCGGACAGCTTTCGCCAGCATGCTGGGCGCGCTACGGAGGAGGGCGCCTCCGGAGATGAAGTTGATCGAGTAGAAGTACCAACCATTGACCAGGACGTGTTAGGGCCTCGGCGCGATCTGGCCGATTTGCTCGCGGAAGAAGGCGTGCATGCTGTCCTCCATGGCCGTCAGCAGCCACGACTCGAACAGCGGCGTGACCGGCTCACCGATCCACTCACCGAATCGGAGCATCCGCGTATAGGCTCCTGGCGCGGGCGATTCCCACGACACCTCGGGCGGCAGCGCGGTCATCGGCCGGGCCTGGACAATCCAGAGCGTGTCGTCAGCGTCGATCGCCCACTCGATGTCCTGCGGTGTTCCGCGGGCGGCCGCGATGCGCCTTGCCTCGGTGGCGACCCGCACGGCCTGCCGGCGATCAATCGCGTGTTCAGGTTGGCGACGAGGCGTGGCGGCTGTTCCTCGCACGACCCACTCGTCGCCCAGGGCGGCGCCGGACACCAGCCGATCAGCGAGGCCGCGTACCGCGGTGACCACGCAGGCCTGCCGGTCTCCATTGATCGGATCGGCGGTGAGGACCACGCCGGCTGCGGCTGGCGCGACCATCCGCTGGATGATCACCGCCATTTGGCTGCGCGCGCCCGGCTGGTACTCGGCCGCACGCGACGTCTGGGAGCTGGACAGGGTCCGCTCGACACCGGAAGGGAGCTCTTCCTCCGAAACGTTCAGCACCGATTCGAACATGCCGGCAAAGGAACGCACGGATCCATCCTCGGAGATCCCGCTCGACCGAACGGCGAAGGGCCCTGGGCCCAGGTCGTGCGCCCCGTCGAGCAGGAGCGAGCGGCGCTCGTCAGCCGTTACGTGATCGCCCCCGGCGGTCAGTACGACGCCATCGGGGACGCGAACGCCCGCGGCAATGAGCTCCCCCAGGTTGGCGGCCTTGCCGCCGACTTCGGCGACGTCGGCCATGCGTAGGTCGGCAAGCCGCCGGATTGTGGTCGAGCGGGCGACAGGCGAGTTCATGATCCCTTCCTCGAAGTTGCGGAGGTGATGGCACGGAGGACCCAGTCCACGTCACCGGCCGCCTCGTCGACCGATGAGCCGAGTTGATCGCGCCACAGGCGCAGGGACGACGAAGCGGTGAGGATCACCAGCAGGCGTGCGATTCGATCCCGATCCGCCTTCGACGGCTTTGGCTCGATCGAATCGGCAAGCTGACGGAACGCCGCGAGCCGACGCGGCATGCTGAGCCGCCTC
>Ga0066710_100003549_pt1 | contig 13365 bp, 9 predicted proteins | sample GraSoiAngelo_159_FD_79666 | JGI IMG/M metagenome (GOLD analysis project Ga0066710, IMG submission 79666) | Grasslands soil microbial communities from the Angelo Coastal Reserve, California, USA - 14_1009_16_40cm | ecosystem: Environmental > Terrestrial > Soil > Grasslands | place: USA...
GCGGGCCTCGTCCGGGCCGGGGCGCCACGAAGCCCACCGGAACCTCGCCATAGATGTCGTCCCGCACGCCGAGCGTGCCGGCGTCGGCGACGTCGGGGTGCTCGAGCAGGCAGTTCGTGATCTCGAGCGAGGCGATGTTGACGCCGCCCTTGATGATGATGTCCTTCTTGCGGCCGGTGATGTAGACGTAGCCCTCATCGTCTCGCCTGGCGAGATCACCGTTGCGAAAGCCGTCCTGCGGGATCGGCACGAGCTTGTCCGGCCCCTGCCAGTACGCCGACGCGAGCTGACGGCCGCTGACGACCATCTCGCCCTCCTGGCCGGGCGGCAGCTCACGGCCCGCGTCGTCGAGGATGCGAACGCGCATGTTGAGCGTCGGTCGCCCGATCGAGCCGAGCTTGCGGTGCCCTGGATGGTTGCCGCACATGAAGCCCGTCTCGGTGCCGCCGGCCAGCTGCACGATCGGAATGCCGTAGGTCTTCTCGAACTCCACGTGCTTCTCGACCGACAGGGGCGCGGTGCTCGAGGTCATGAAACGGAGCGCCGGCAGATCCGCCTTCGTCACGGCCGCCGGGCGCGCCAGGAGCATGTTGAGGACGGTGGGGATACCGACTGCGACGGTGACGCGATAGTCGCGCAGCCAGTCGAAGAACCGCGTCTGTGAAAACTTCCGCGCGAGCACGAGCGTGGCGCCGGTCAGCAGGGTCGGCCCGACCGAGAGGATCTGCGGCGAGGACCAGCTGAAGTGACGATAGTCGAGGATCGTGTCGGCCTCGGTCAGCTCGAGCCGGTCGATCGGAGACTCGCACATGGCGTAGTACGCCTCGTGCGTCCAGATGGCTCCCTTCGGCGCGTCGGTGGTGCCGGACGTGTAATCGATGAGCGACCAGTCCGTCCGCGCGGGCCGCGCGGCGACGGGCGCGTCCGACGCCGCTCGCAGCCGGGCGAAGAGATCGTCGGCCGCCGGGCTCGGCGCGGCCCACGTGCCGAACGCGACCCATGGCGTCCCACCCGTTCCGAGCGCCCGCGGATCGCTCGCGAGCTCGCGGCTCCAGAAGACGGCCTTCGGCGCCACGTCGTGGAGAATCTGGCTCACGTGCTTCTCGCGGATCTCGACGTTGATCGGGTTCACGATCACGTTGGCGCGCAGCGCTCCCCAGAAGACGACCAGCGCCTCGATCCCGTTGTCGGACAAGAGCGAGATCCGGTCGCCGGCACGCACGCCTTCGCTCGCGAGGAAATTCGCGAAGCGTCGCGTGAGCGCCTCGAACTCGGCGAAGCTGATCTTCGCGTTCTGATCGGGACTCTCGATGAAGACCTTGGCCGGGAGCTGACGGGCGTGCTGCTCGAGCAGCGTGTTGATGTCGGTGTATGCGCTCGGGCCCTGGGCACTCACCGGCTGGGATACTGCGCCGGTCGCGGCGGCTCCGTCAAGTGCGTCTCCCGTCGGTCCGCGAGATTGCGAACGAGGTCGCTCGCCGCATGGGCGACCTCGCCGGGCTTTGGCGATCGAGACCTCGTAGCCTCGTCGCCGGCATCTTGCGACTGACCGGGACTTGACGAAGAATGGCTCGGACATGCGTCAAGGGGACGCTCCTGAGCTGCCGGTTGAACAGCCGACGAAGTTCGAGCTCGTCATCAATCTGAAGACCGCCAAGGCGCTCGGGCTCACGATTCCAGTGTCACTGCAGCAACGGGCGGATCGCCTCATTCAGTGACGGTTTCATGAGCCAACCAGTCGTGGTCCTGTAGAATTCGGTCAGACTGTCAGGCGCCGCCGCCACCAGCCGCCGGAAAGGAGCCACCATGCCGCGTGTGATGCCCATCACTACCAAGGATCAAGTCGCCCCGGAGCACCGGCCGATCTTCGACGCGGTCGCGGAGGGCCGCGGGAGCGTGCGCGGCCCCTTCAGCATCATGATGTTCAGCCCGCCGATGTGCGAGCGGGTGCTCAACACGAGCACCTTCCTGCGCTTCCAGTCGTCGGTGAAGCCGAAAGAGGGCGAGCTGGCCATCATCGCCACGGCCCGGGAGAAGGATTGCCCCTACGTCTGGGCCGCCCACGTGACGCTGGCCCGCAAAGCGGGCACGCGGGAGGAAGCCATCACGGCGGTGCGCGATCGGAAGGACGTGGGCGGTCTCGCGCCCGACGAGCGGGCGATCATTTCGTACGTGCGGCAGCTGCTGCGGACGAACCGCGTGGACCAGGCGATCTTCGACGCGCTGAAAGACCGTTACGGCGTGCCCTGGGTGGTGGAGCTGACGGGGCTTATCGGTCACTACGGCCTCGTGACCGGCATGCTGAATGCCTTCGAGATGGCACCGGCGCCTGACGCCGAGCAGCTGCCAGTCTGAGGAAGAGATCTCTTTCATGAATAGTCCAGGCTAGCTGCCGTGCTGATCGACAAGGACGTCCCGATGACGACGCGCGACGGAGTCACGCTGCGCGCCGACGTCTACCGGCCCGCCGCGCCCGGGCGCTATCCGGTGCTGCTCTCACGGCTGCCCTACGACAAGAGCCTGCGCCGGCGCCCCGGGGACATCGACGTCTTCGTCGAGCACAGCTACGTGGTGATCATGCAGGACACGCGCGGCCGCTTCGCCTCCGACGGCGACGAGTACTACCCACTGACGTGGGAAGCGCCGGACGGCTACGATGCCGTCGAGTGGGCCGCCGAGCTTCCCTACGCCGACGGCAAGGTCGGCACGCTGGGGCAATCCTATCTCGGCGCGACGCAGTATCTGCTCGCGCCCACGCGGCCGCCGCATCTGGTGGCGTCGTTTCCCGCCTCGGCGCCCGGTGACTTCCACGAGTGCTGGGTGTATCACTCGGGCGGCGCGTTCGAGCTCGGGTGGCAGATCCCGTACGCGATCCTGATGGCGCGCGACACGATCGCGCGCCGCGGGCTCACGAAGACTCTCTGGCCCGAGCTCGAGCGCGAGCTCGCCCCGGCGCCGACCCCGTGGGCCCCGCCGCTGTCGCCCGAGGCCTACCGGCGCCTGCCGCTGATGGCCTGGGCGGAGCAGCTCGCGCCGGCGGCTCGCTATCTCACGGACTATCTCCAGCATCCGGACGACGGCCCGCCGTGGTGGCGGATCAACATCCAGCGCCAGCACCCTCAGATCGCGGTGCCCATGTACCACGTGACGTCCTGGTACGACATCTTCCTGCAGGGCGGCCTGGCGAACTTCTGCGGTCTGCGGGACCACGCGATGACGGAGACGGCCCGCGCCGCACAGAAGCTCTTGATCGGCCCGTGGGCGCACCTGTTTCCCTACACGAGCCCGAGCTCGACCGGCACGGGCGACATCGACTTCGGGCCGGCGGCGCTCATCGATCTCCATCAGACTCAGCTTCGCTGGTTCGACTACTGGCTCAAGGGAGTCGACACCGGCATTCTCGACGAGCCGCCTGTGAAGATCTTCGTCATGGGCGAGAACCGGTGGCGGGACGAACGCGAGTGGCCGCTCGGCCGCACGCGCTACACGCCCTGGTACCTGCACAGCGGCGGACGGGCCAACAGGGCGCGCGGCGACGGCACGCTGGGCCCTGAGCCGCCCGGGGACGAGCGCGCGGACCAGTTCGACTACGACCCGAACGATCCGGTGCCCACCCGGGGCGGGAACACGCTGATCCTCGCGATGGGAGTGCAGGATCAGCGCGCGGTGGAGCGACGCGACGACGTGCTGGTCTATACGAGCGCGACGATTGCGGACGCCCTCGAGGTGACCGGGCCGATCGTCGTGACGCTGTACGCCGCCACCAGCGCCCCCGACACCGACTTCACCGCGAAGCTGGTCGACGTTCGCCCCGACGGGTACGCCCAGAATCTGGCGGATGGCATCGTGCGCGCCCGGTACCGCGACTCGCGCGTGGCCCCGACGCTCCTCACGCCGGGTGCGGTGTCGAAGCTCACGATCGACCTCTGGGCGACGAGCCACGTGTTCCTGCCCGGCCACCGCATCCGGGTCGAGATCTCGTCCAGCAACTTCCCCCGGTTCGACCGCAACCTGAACACCGGCGACGATCCCGCCACCGGGACGCGCTGGCAGACGGCGCGACAGACGATTTTCCACGACTCGCGCTACGCGTCGCACATCACGCTGCCCGTCATCCCGCGCTGAGGCGTGCTCGCGCCGCCGGTGCACTCCGCGGAAGCCGGTGCCGAGCGAATGCCTTGCCTCCCCGAGGCGCAGGGCCGGCGTAGTGTTCAGGCGCCTGAGATGCCGAGGACTGTGAGGCCGCTGGCCCTCGCCGCCGTGGCCAGCGAGACGTCATGCGTGGCCATGGCGATGTGGTCGCCGCTTTGCTCGTGCCAGAGGAGCGCCGTCGCGAGATGGATGGCGTCGAGCGTGCCGAGCTCGGTTGGAAGCGGCTGGGCCGCCCGAGCGAGCACTGCCCCGGTCACCTCGACGACCTCGAGGCTGTCCAGGAGCCGGAACACGGTCTGTCTCCGCCGTGCCAGCTCCTGGTCCGAGAGGCCCGCTCGCAGGCGAAGCCGGTCGAGGGTCCGAAGGCACTCGGTCTCGGCCAGCGCGCTCGCGACGCCCGTACGAACGGCCGTCCACTCCCTGAGCGAGCCCGGCTGGCGGAGCACCTTCCGGAGGATAACGGACGAGTCGAGGTAGACGATCACCGCTCGGGCTGGCGCTCCTCGGCGAGGAGCGCGACGATATCCACCTTGACCCGCAGCGCCGGTGGGAGCGGTACGCGCGACAGCGGGACTGCCCCGGGCCGTGGGGAACGGACGGTGAGCGTGCGACGCTCGGTATCATACGGAACGATGCGCGCGACCGGCCGATCCCGATCGAGAACGGTCAATGTGCGCCCCCGACGAACCGCGCGGAGGTGCTCACTCAGCCGTGCCTTGAGATCGGCGATCCGGACGGTATCCATGACCATAATCTAGTCACGACTGGTCACGAAGTCAATGGTCGCCCTGGGGCGACGAGCGGCGCCGTCTAGCCGATCGCCCGGAGCCGTCGCGACGTGAGCAGCAGGGTCGCGTTCGCTGCGACCATCGCCCCGCCGACCAGCACCGCGAAGCGCGCGTCCACCGCCGCCGCGAGCACGCCAGCCAGCAGCCCGCCGAGCGGCAGCAGGTTCCAGCAGAGCGAGTAGAGGCTTAGCACGCGGCCGCGGAGCTGATCGGGCACCGCCTGCTGGATGATCGTGGTGACGTGCGTCAGATAGAAGGTGCTGCAGAAGCCGACGAGCGCGAGCATGGGAATCGCGACTCCGATCCCCGGTGATCTCGAGAACATCATCAGCGCCACCCCCATGCACGCCGCCGCGGCCAGCATCACCATGCCCGGGCGCAGCATGCGTTGGGCGACCGTCGCGATGAGGAGCGTTCCGGCCATCGATCCGGCACCGTGCGCGGCGCTCAGCATTCCGTATCCAGCCGACCCCATCCCGAAATATCGGTCCGCGTAGACCGGCAAGAGCGTGATGTACGACAGGCCGAACAGCGCGTTGAACAGGGCCAGGCTGATCAGGCTCGCGAACACGAAGTTGTGGCCCACGAAGCTCAGGCCTTCGAGGAGCTGCGACAGGACGTGACGCCCGTCGGCCGGTCTGGTGTCCTCGCGGACGTGGAGCCGGCTGTAGAGCGCGAGCGCCGTGCAGGAGGCGACGGCGGCCAGCCCGAACCCGACCGTGCCGCCGAAGGCCGCGATCAGGATGCCGGTGACGGACGGGCCGATCATCCGCCCGGCCTGCCAGGGAATCGAGCCCAGCGCGATCGCGTTCCGGAGCCGCTCGCGGTCGATCAGCTGGGGCACCAGCGCCATCCGGCTCGGCTCGTCGAACGCTCGGAACGTGCTGCTGAGCGCCGCGAGCACCAGCAGGTGCGGGACGCGGACCAGCCCGAGCACCGTCAGGCCGAAGGCCACGATCAAGGTCGTGGAGGTCAGGATCTGCGTGCCGATCAGGAGCCGGAGCCGACTGGTGCGATCGGCCAGGACGCCGGCCAGCAGCTGGAACACGACCAGCGGCGCCCCCTGCGCCAGACCGAGGTAGCCGAGATACAGCGGGTCCTGCGTGACCTCCCACATGATCCAGGCGAAGGTGACGTACTCCGCCCGGTGTCCGAGGACGTAGAAGACCAGTCCGACCCAGTAGAGACAGTAGTTGCGCGCCTTGAGGGCGGCGAAGGTCGACAGCCGGCCGGTCGCCGCCGGGCTCGTGCTAATCGGTAATCGAGCGATAGATCTCCACCTCGGCCCGACCCTGGGTAAGGCCTTCCTTCTCACGGCGCTCGCGATACGCGGCGAGGTGCGGCGCCTTGCGGTGCAGGTCGAACGCGGCGTCGTCCTTGTACTGCTCGTAGAAGATGAAGAGGTCGGGGTCTTTCGTCGACCGATGCGGCCGGTAGACGAGGCAGCCGGGCTCCGCCTTGCGCACCGCGGCCACCTGTTCCTTGAGGAGCGCCGCCAGCGCGTCGCCCTTGCCCTTCGCCGCTCGGACCTTCGCGACTACCGTGAGCACGTCAGCCATCGCTCTCTCCCTTGGCTCGTCGCCGTTTCGTGGCGCCCTCGAGCGCGCACCACGCTAGGGCAACTCGTGGGGGTTCGTCTGTTTCAAGATCCAGGTGGTGCGACTCTAGCGTCCCGTGCTCGGGGCGTCAAATCGGCCCTGACCCGAGCGCGCGAATCTCCACCGACACCATTCAGAGGACGCGCGACTTCCGTGCCGAGACGCGCTAGGATGATGGCGCGAGCGTTGCCGCCACGCGGCTCGCCGATCTTGCACGAGGAGGAACTCCGGTGCCGAAGGGACTGACCGCGGTGCTCAACCAGCCTGGAAAGCCGCTCGAGCTCGAGACGCTGCCCACCCCGGAGGTCGAGCCCGGGGGCATCCTCATCAAGAACACGGCCGCCGCCATCTGTGGATCCGACCTCCACTACTGGCGAAACGACGGCAACTACTCGGGACCCGACATGCGCCGGGTCCCCGGCCACGAGTTCACCGGGGTCGTCCATAGCCTCGGGCGCGGCGTGCAGACCGACTCGCTGCGGCACCCGCTCAACGAGGGCGATCGCGTCGCGTTTCCGTTCTTCAACCCGTGCAACCGCTGCTACTGGTGCCTGCGCGGCGAGCATCACGCCTGCCCGCACCGCCAGCGCCGGAGCATGCAGTTCACGCTCAACGAGTACCCCTACTGCGACGGCGGCTACGCCGAGTACTACTTCCTGCCGCCCGGCCACTACGTCTTCAAGGTCCCGGACGTCCTGCCCGACGAGGCGATTCCCCCGGTGAACTGCGCGATGTGTCAGGTGCTCCACGGCCTCGAGTACGCGGGCATGCAGTTCGGCGACGTCGTCGTCATCCAGGGCGCCGGCGGCCTCGGGATCTACGCGGCGGCGATCGCGGCCGAGAAGGGCGCGTCGAAGGTCATCTCGATCGACAAGCAGCCGCTGCGCCTCGAGTTCGCCCGGAAGTGCGGCGCGACCGACGTCATCGACATGAACGAGCTCACGACGCCCGAAGCGCGGGTGCAGCGTGTGAAGGAGCTCACCGACGGCCGCGGCGCCGACGTGGTGGTCGAGGTCGTGGGCATCGCCGCCGCCACTGTCGAAGGGCTCGACATGGTCCGGTTCAACGGCAAGTTCGTCGACATCGGCAACATCGTCCCGCAGCCGGTGAGCTTCCCCGCCATCAAGGTCATCTCGCAGCAGATCAAGTGGATGGGGCTCATGCACTACAACCCGTGGATCATGCCGAGCGCGCTCGACCTCCTGGTGCGAACGAAGGACAAGTACCCGCTCTCGAAGGTCGTCTCGCACAGCTTCCGGCTCGCCGACGTCAACAAGGCGTTCGCCTTCGCCGAGTGGCAGGGCAAGAACACCGGCACCGCCGCCACGCGGGTGATCCTCAAGCCGTAGCGTCGCTCCCGGTCATCAGCCAGTCGAGGATCCTCGGGTTCTCGTCCCGCGGATAGGTGTGCGAGAGATCCTCGATCTCCCGGAAGACGAGGCGCGCGCCGGCGGATCGCAGCGCCTCCCGCCCGACGTGGGCGACCGAGATCGGGAACATCCAGTCGAGTGCGCCGTGGACCATGTAGATCGGCCGGTCGGCCGCGTGCGCGAGGCCGCCGGGTGCCAGCAGGACGGGATGGAGCACGCCGCACGCGGGCGCCAGGTGCGTGAACGGCGCCGAGCCGTCGCGGAGACCGCACAGCAGGGTGTAGGTGGCGCCGTCCGACATCCCGGTCAGCAGCACGCGCGCGTGGTCGACCGGATAGCGCGCGGCCACGGACGCTACCATCTCCCGCAGCGCGTCGGCGTCGACATCCTCGCCGCCCATGATCGACCAGGTGCGGTCCCGCGACGTCGGGGCCATCACGAGCACCCCGTGCGAGCGCGCCTCGCGTAGCCAGCTCCAGAGGAAGTCACGACCATGGCCGTGGCCGCCGTGCAGGGCCACGACCAGCGGCATCGGGGACCGGCCGTCCCAGTGCTCGGGAACGTAGAGCGAGAACCCGCCCCGGGTGTCGCGCTCGTTGCTGGCGTGCAGCACGCCCACCCGGATCTCGTCATCGCGCAGCGCCCCGTCCCGCAGCCGCGCGACCAGGTCGTCGTCGCCTCGGCGCGCGGGCTCGAGAAACCACCGGCTCACGGGCTCGAACGCCGGGGCCAGCGGGTAGAGCGCCTCCTGCACGCGCGCGAATCGGCGCAGGGCGCGAAAGAGGCCGATGGGATCGCCGGGCGATCGTGCCGCATCGACGAAGCCCGTGACGAGCTCGAGAGTCTGCCGCGAGACGTCGACGAGCCGATCGCGCATGAAGCGGAGATCGTCGGGCCACGTGAGGCTCTCGAGAGAGCGCAACGGTCCCGCCAGAGCGTCGGTTCCGGGAGCGAGCTCCTGGGCGAGCCGCTGGGCGGCGGGAGGAAAGAGATGCCGCTGCACCCAGCTCACGCGCTCGAGCGTTGTCAGGAGCGGCGGGAGCAGCCCGCCGATCGCGTCGATCACTTCAGGGGAGGTCGGCATCGTCCGAAGCATCTCACAGGGTGAGCTGTCGCTAGCGGGTGACGCCCAGCGGCAGTCGCGGCCGTTCTGGCACCGGGTCGGTCGCGCCATGCGCTAGTCGCGGCGCGAGTTTAGCGCGCGGCGTACATGGCACCGGCGCTGCTTTATCAGAGGCTATGCGCCGGGTATTCCGGATATTCGCTGTCGCCGCCATCCTCGCGATCGCGCTCGCCCGCGGGCACGCGTGCGCGGCGCCGCTCCGCACCTTCTACGTCGATCCCGACGGAAACGATTCCACCGCCGGCTCGGCGCCCAACCCCTGGCGCACGCTGCAGAAGGCCGCCAATACGGTCCGCGCCGGCGACCTCGTGACCGTGCGGGCCGGCCACTACGCGGGTTTCTATCTGACGACCAGCGGGACGGCCAGCAATCCGATCACGTTCCAGGCAGAGCCGGACGCGATCGTCGACACGCAGAATCCGATCACGCCAGACGGCATCAACCTCGAAGGCGCCAGCTACGTGGTGATCGAGGGCTTCACGGTGACGGGAGTCCCGCGCGCCGGCATCCGCGCGGTCCTGAATCATCACGTCGTCATCCGTGGCAACACGGGCGACTCCAACGGACGCTGGGGCATCCTCACCGGCTTCAGCGACCACCTCCTGATCGAGAACAACGTGATGTCGCGCTCCCAGGCCGAGCACGGGATCTACGTCGGCAACAGCGGCGACCGGCCCGTGATCCGCGGCAACGTCGTGTGGGGCAATCACGCCAGCGGCATCCACATGAACGGCGACGTGAGCCCGGGCGGTGACGGCATCATCACGGGCGCCCTCGTCGAGGCCAACACGATCTACGACAACGGGCTCGGCGGCGGCTCCGGCATCAACTGCGACGGCGTGCAGAGCTCGGTCTTCCGCAACAATCTCCTCTACGGCAATCACGCGGGCGGGATCTCGCTCTACCGGATCGACGGGGCCCAGCCGGCCCGCAACAACCAGATCCTCCACAACACTATCGTGCAGGCGTCCGACGGCCGCTGGGCGATCAACATCCAGAACGCGAGCACGGGCAACGTCGTGCGGAACAACATCCTCTACAACCAGCACCCCTTCCGCGGCAGCATCGCCATCTCCGCCGACAGCCTCCCCGGTTTCGTGAGCGACACCAACGTGATCATGGACCGTTTCTCCAGGGACGGCGGCGACACGCGCATCGCCCTCTCGGCGTGGCGAACCGCGACCGGCCAGGATCTTCATTCGTTCATCGCCACGCCGACCGCCCTCTTCGTCAACTTCGGCGGCAACGACTATCACCTGAGCGCCGGCTCCCCGGCGCGCGACACGGGCACGACGCTGGCCGAGGTGACTGAAGACATGGAGGGCGAGCCGCGGCCCCAGGGGCCGACGTCCGACATCGGCGCCTACGAGCTCCCGGGCACGCCGGCTCAGGTCACGCTGACGGTGACGCGGACGGGCAGCGGGATCGTCGCCAGCACACCGGCCGGGATCGATTGCGGGTCAGCGTGCGTCGCGACCTACACGGGGGGAACCGGCGTCATCCTCACCGCGGCACCCGCGTCGGGATGGGTCTTCGCCGGCTGGTCGGGTGGAGGGTGCGCGGGCACTGGTAGCTGCGCTCTGACGCTCATGACGGCGACGACGGTCCGCGCGACCTTCGCTCCGGCGCCGGTGGCGCTCACGGTCGTCCGCGCCGGCCTCGGCAGCGGCAGCGTGACGAGCGCTCCCGCGAGCATCGCGTGCGGCACGACCTGCTCGGCGACATTTCGCGCGGGCAGCCCGGTCGTCCTCACCGCGGCGCCGGCGACCGGCTCGGTCTTGGCCGGCTGGTCGGGCGGTGGCTGCACGGGGACCGGCACCTGCACCGTCACGCCCGTCAGCGCGACGACGGTCACCGCGACCTTCACGACCACGACGGTCGCGCTCGCCGTGACGGTCGGCGGCGCCGGGACCGGCACGGTGACGAGCACGCCCGGCGGTCTGGCCTGCAGCACCGTCTGCGCCGCGAGCTTCGCCGCCGGCACCTCCGTGACCCTCACCGCGGCCCCTCGTGCCGGCGGAACGTTCGTGGGCTGGTCCGGAGCCTGCACGGGCTCGGGTTCCTGCACGGTCGTCCTCGACCAGGCCCGCGCGGTGACCGCCAGGTTCGGCCGCGTCTTCTCCGCGCCACGCTGACCCCGCGCGAGAGCATCGTCCGTGCTGCCCACGTCACGGAGCTGCGCGCGGCGATCGACACGCTGCGGGCTCGTCAGGCGCTGGCGTTCGCGTAGACCGATTCCGCGTTCGTCGTGGGCACGACGACGATCAAGCGGAGTCATCTCGTGGAGCTGCGCGCCGCGGTCTCCGCGGTCTTCACGGCGCGCGGGCTCCCGGACCCCCGTGAGGACCGACCCGGTGATCACGGCGGCGGCGCCGCTCGTCCGGGCCGTCCACATCACCGAGCTCCGCACCGCCGTTCTCGTCCTCGAATAGCGCAGCGCCCTCTGCCGCCCTCTGCCTCGCGACTACTCTCGATCTCTCCAGGCGCGTATCCGCCGCCGCCCGAGTACACTAAGGGCCGCGTCAGGGCAGCCACGGATTTCGAGCGCCGGCTCAGCCGGCGGATTGGCGAGGTCGACCGGTGGGGGGGCCATCGGGGGGAGCGGCGGCGCTCCCCCCGATGTTCAATCAAATTCGCGCGCCGGCCGCGCCCCGAATCGACGCCGAGGGTCACCGCGGAGGAACAGCGCATGAGATTGAGTCTGGCCTACGAGATGCAGCGGCCGGTGGTCGACGACCACGCGGTCATCCAGGAAACGCTCGAACAGTGCGTGCTGGCCGATCGGATGGGGTTCGACACCATCTGGTTCGTCGAGCACCACTTCCTCACGAGCTTCTCGATGTCGCCGTGCCCCGAGGTCATCTTCGGAGCCCTGAGCCAGCTGACCAAGCGCATCCGTCTCGGATTCGGCGTCGTGATCCTGCCCTACCATCACCCCGTGCGCGTCGCCGAGCGGGTGGCGATGGTCGATCACATGTCGGGCGGCGTCGAGTTCGGGACCGGGCGCTCGGCGCCCTACGAGCAGATGGGGATGGGGATCGATCCCCGCAACACGCGCGCGATGTGGGAAGAATCGCTCCGGATGATTCCCCGGATCTGGGAGGACGGCCCGTTCTCGTGGGAGGGCCAGTTCTGGAACGTGCCGCCGCGCGACGTTCGCCCCAAGCCCTATCAGAAGCCGCACCCGCGCATCTGGGTGGCCGCCTTGCAGCCGGCGACCTACGAGCTGGCCGCGGAGACCGGCATCGGTGTGATGGCGCTCAGCGTGGCCGCACCGTCGTATCTCGCCCCGCACATTCAGAAGTACAAGGAGCGGGTGCGGCACGCCAAGCCGGTCGGGAAGTTCATCAACGACCAGTGGCTGAGCTCTACCATGGCCCTCTGCGACTGGGACAACAAGGGCGCCCGCGAGCTGGCGGCCAAATCATTGAGGACTTTCTTCGGGCCGGATCGCCCGTATCTGAAGGACCAGACGCATCTCTACGAGCAGCTGGTCGCCTCGTGGGGAGGCGTGCCGGAGCACCTCAAGGCGAACTTCGCCCGATACCTCAAGGGGGCGGATGGAACCGCCGGCACGTCCGAGGGGCGCTCGGAAGCGCCCGAAGTGGATCTGTCGGGCGGGTCCGGACAAATCGCCGCCGCCCTGTGGAATCAGATCGACGCCGACACGCTGGTCGACCGCGGGGTCCTCGTGGCCGGCGATCCGGACAGCTGTCTCAAGGGCATCGCGATCCACGAGCAAGCCGGCGTCGACGAGCTGCAGTTCCTCATGGCGACCGAGACCGTGCCCCACGACAAGGTCATGACGTCGATCGAGCTCTTCGGCAAGCACGTCATCCCCGAGCTCAAGAAAAGGTCCGAAGCCACACCGCGGTCGGCCTGACGGCTCCTCGCCTCGATGATCAGAGCGAAGCCCGAAGTCGAAGCGTTGACACCGTACGTCGCGCCGCTCGAAGGCCGCCGGTCGCTGCTGCGACTGGACTTCAACGAGAGCACGGTCGGACCCAGTCCCCGGGTGGTGGACGCGATTCGCAGCCTGCCGCCCGATGCCTACGGCACGTATCCGGAGTACGCAGGGCTCAACGAGGCCTATGCTACGACGCTCGGCGTGCCGGCGAGCCACGTCGAGGCCTTCAACGGCGTCGATGCTGCGATCCGGGCCGTCTTCGACGCCTATGGCGAGAAGGGCAGCACGTTCCTGACTACCGTGCCGACCTTCGGCTACTACGAGCCTTGCGCGCAGCAGCACGGCATGGTGATCGACGAGGTCCCGTACGCCGACGACCTGCAGTATCCGCTCGCGGCCATCACCCGGAAGCTCGAGGCGCGTCCCC
>Ga0066710_100003550_pt1 | contig 13364 bp, 3 predicted proteins | sample GraSoiAngelo_159_FD_79666 | JGI IMG/M metagenome (GOLD analysis project Ga0066710, IMG submission 79666) | Grasslands soil microbial communities from the Angelo Coastal Reserve, California, USA - 14_1009_16_40cm | ecosystem: Environmental > Terrestrial > Soil > Grasslands | place: USA...
AGGGCCTGGGATGGCTGGCGCATTTGCAGATAGGCCTGTCCGAGCATCATCCACATGTCGTGGGGACGAGAAGAGGACTGTGCGGATCGGCGGAAAACTTCAGCGGCCTCGGCATGTCTTTTCTGCGTCATGTAGAAGAGGCCCAGATCAAACCAGCTCTCGTCATCGGGATGCAGGCGGATGCTGGTTAGAAACTCGTTTTCCGCTTCCGCGTTTCGGGGTGTGTCCTGCAGCGCCAGAGCTCTCAGCAGGCGCAGGTTCGCGTTGTCGCTGAAAATCTGCTGAGCGTGGTCGAGGTAGGCGAGCGCCTCCGAATTGCGGCCAAGGGCGTAAAGCACTCCTCCGGCATTTGCATAGAAGTTGAAAAGCTCTGCCTTGGCCCGTAACGACAAGAATGATGGCGAGGCGTTTTGCAGATTTGCGGGTGGCGTAAGGGAAATCTTTTCGCAATCCACCTGCGGGCGGCCGATCAATGCAGCGGTTTCCGGGCGGCGCCGAACAAAAATTGCGGAGAGTTCGTCGATGTAGACGGGACGCCACGTCTGGCTTCGGCAGAAGGCGCGCAATTGGGGAAATTGGGTTACGCCGGAAAGACGGGCCAGAGAAACGATAATTGTGTTGATGCCGCGGGCGTCCGCTTCCTGCTGCCACAGGGGAGAGTCAGGCGGTTCGACGCTGAGTTGGTAGGCGCGAAAGAAGAGTTGCGGGCCGAAGGGAATTGCGCGGCCGTCAATGTAATCCGGATATTCCGGGCCAAGGCGCCAGGTCAGGTAGCCGCCGAGGTTGTAGTCGTTGAAGATGTTGGCTGGCAGCTTTTCACGGCGCAGGAATTCGACGGCGCGCTCGGGATACCACCAGGAAAGCCCGGGGCCAAATATTGACAACTGGGCGGATCGCAAATAGTAGCGGTTTGAAACCAGGTCCCACGAGCGCACTCCCAGCAGAAGCGCTGCCAGGAATAGAAGGGAAGCGGTGAGCGTCCGACGGACGTTGGTTGCTCGCGCAGAGGATTTCGAATGTTGCACCCATCGCTGCACGATGGCTTGCCAGGCCTCGGTTAAGAGCGATCCGCCGACGATTACGACGACGCAGGCAAATAATCCCAGGAATCGATTGTGCTGAAGCGCGAGACAAGTGGAGGCCGCCAGCAAGATGACTGCCCCAAGCTGCCGACGCCATAGGCCCGCACCCATGGCCACGATCGCGGCTGCCAGCAGCCACCAGAAGGCACTCTGCGGATCTCTCCACGCGAACGCCTGCTGGAGGCTTGCCCAGGAGGGACGAATCGCTCCCCATTCGACGACCCAGGAGGAATGAAACTGTTGCTGGGCGTGCTGCTGCCGCATTAACGCTGCATAGACCCGCCATCCCCACGGATTGATCAAGGTTGCAATTCCGGTCAGCACGAGCCATCGCCAGGCTTGACGCAGTCGGGCACGTGCGGCTTGGCGGCGTTGGGGGAATACGAGATCGAGGAGTTCCATAAGAACGTAGCCGACACATGCGGCAAGGCCGGCAACGAATCCCAAGTGGAGGTTGACCCAGGCGATCACTAAGAGGGGAAGCAGCCACAAAGGCGCGCGGCCACGGCGATAGTGTTGCCACAAGAGGCTAAGAAGTGCCGTGAACAGAATGGTTGTAAACATTTCCGCCCGCGGCTGGGTTCGACTGGCGATCACAGGGACCGCGAGAAGACCTAAAACGCATGCGAAGGAGTTGCCGCGCCGTAGCAGCAGGGCAATGGTTCCGGCGCCGGTGACCGCTCCCATCCACGAGAGTGCCGAGTAGCCACCCAGAAAGTACGCCACGTAGAGCCACACCTCGGACAAGGCGGGATAAATCCACTGCTGGCCTCGGGCGGTGTAGGAGAAGACGTCTTCGGATGGGATCTGGTGATGTTGGAGGATCCAGCGTCCGCTGGCTAGCTGCCAGCCTAGGTCGAAATCCTGCACGGTGTGCAGGCCGGCCAGCAAGGCATAGAGCAGGGCGAGGGCGGTAAGCGTCCAAAACAGATATGCGCCAGGCTCGCGTTGCGCTGCGTCGGTCGAACCTTTCCGACCGTAGTCAGATGTAGAGTGCGAAGGCGTGTGGTTACCATCGGCGTTCATGCAGTGCCGGCCAGATCCAATTTCATAATAATGAACGAAGGAGTAAACCGACGGAAACTTCAGGGGCTAAAGAACCGATGCGCCCTCAGTTGCTGAATAGGTCGCGGGACTCACTTCGCAGACCGGATGTCACCTCAGTGGCTGAAGCCACGATGATTTTGCGGCTCTTACGGCGCGGCTGGAAAGCCGCGCCCTTTCAAAACAGAGGTGCCACGAGTCTTTCAGTCAACGGTAAAGGCCCCCGTCTTCGTGGTTCTGAGTAGCACGGGTAGAAGTGATGCCTTTCTCAAGACCGGTTCATGAGATGGCTTCTATTGACGGTGCCTTTGTGACTGTCCACTGCCTGCCGTGCCATCCTCAGTCCACTGCGCGGCGACAAGGCACGGCGGCAATTAGTCTACACTTCACGGGAGTCCGTTGGCGCCGGACAAAATGTAAGCGTCGGAGGACGGATTCTGCGGGGCGACCTGGGTGGTGCCGCCGAAGGTGACCATCTCGTTCGACACAGGGTCGTAGATTGAGCCGTGGAAGCGGCGGAGCTGTCCTGCCGAGAGTTTCGTCCAGCTCGGAGAGCCGGCCTGTCCGTTGGCGCCAGAGAGCACCCAGACGTCGCTGAGCAGGCCTCTTCCTCCCCATCCACCATAAATGGTCATGCGGTTGTTTGTTGCATCGTAGGTGGCGGTGTGGCCAGAGCGGGCTGCCGCGCCCTTATTCGAGGCGGTCAGCTGCGTCCAGACCGGAGTTCCTCCCGAACCGTTAGCGTGGGACAGTACCCAGATATCAGCAAAGGGACTGCTGCCGGCATCGCCACCGAAGACGATCAAGGAGTTCGTAGCGGCATCGTAAACTGCGCTGCTGCTTTGTCTGGCGCTGGGAGCTACCCCGGATGGAGCAAGCTGAGTCCAGATCGGCGTTCCACTGGCGTTGTTGGCTCCACTCAACACCCAGACATCATTGAAGTAGCCCGTTGCGCAGTCGTAGCCACCAAAGATGATCAGGGAGTTGGTGGCCGCATCGTATGCGGAGACATGACGCGTTCGGGCCGCCGGTGCCGTGCCTGCTGTGGCCACAGAGATCCATGCGGGCTTCAGGGTATTGTTGGCGTTCTGCAAGATCCAGTAATCGTTCGCGCAAGGCGAGGGGAAACCCAGGGCTCCGCCGAAGACCATCATGCGGTTGCTGGCACTGTCGTAGAGTCCGGTGTGTCCGAAGCGGACGGCTGGTGCTACGCCGGTAGGAACGATCAGGGACCATTTGAGATTGGGGCCGCCGACTATACCGCTGGTTTGCCAATAATCGTTGAAGTTCAGATTGGTGTTGGCATGTTGCCCACCGAAGAGGAACATGCTGTTGGTGGATGAATCATAAACGAGCGACTGCGAATAACGAACGGGTGGCCCTCCCAGCACAAATTGGTGGGCTCCGGTGGTCAGAGTTACTCCGGTGACGGTGAAGGTGTGGTCGGAAATCCCCAACTTGGTGAGATTGCTGGAGCCGCCAAAGACGTACATGGCGTTCGCCTTCTTGTCATAGACGGCGCTGTGGAAGGCAAGCGGCGGCGGAGCAGCTCCTTTGAACCCCACCTTCGTCCACGATGGCGTGACGCCGGTACCGTTGGCAGTACTGAGCATCCACATGTCCGCCAGGGTGGCGGTGCTCGAGGCTCCGCCGAAAACGGTCATGCGATTTACGGCGCTGTCGTACATCGCCGTATGCCCGGTGCGCGCAACCGGAGCTGTGCCTGTAGGCTGCAGTTGGAGCCAGGCCGGCGTGCCGCCCGATCCATTGGCGTGGGAGAGAGTCCAGACATCGCCGAGGGGAGCGCCTCCGGCATCGCCCCCGTAAATGATGAGGATGTTGTTCGTAGCATCGTAGACTGCGGTACTGCCCTGGCGTGCCGCCGGAGCAGCAGTCGAGGGCTGCAGCTGAGTCCAGGCCGGCGTGCCGCCTTGGCCGTTGGCGTTGCTGAGGACCCAAACGTCGTTGAGGAATCCTCCGGCGCAGTTGCTCCCGCCGAAGACGATCAGAGTGTTGGTGTTCGGGTCATAGGCGGCGGCGTGATAAAGCCTCGCCAAAGGAGGGCCGCCGAATGCTGCCAGAGAAATCCATGACGGCGCTCCGGTGCTTCCGTTCGCGCCATCGAGGACCCAGAGATCGTTCATGCACGACGCCGGTGAGCCCGTACCTCCGCCGAAGACCGTCATGCGAATGGTGCCTGGATCATAGGTTGCTACGTGACCATACCGGCCGCTCGGAGCGGCGCCGGTCGCAACCATGCTGGTGAAACTCGCATTCTGCTTCGATGAAGTGACGCTGAGCCACAAGTCATTGAGGTCCGTGCCGGCGGTGCTGTTTCGTCCGCCGAAGATTATGGATTGTCCGGTCGTGGGATCGAATACAGCGGTGTGGGAATGCCTCGCGACGGGACCGCTTTGCGTCCACGTCTGAGCACTCAGCGACGAACTCAGTGCCAGCAACAGCAGCACAACAAAAGAGTATTCGAGTTTGGACCAGAGTTTCATTGGCTCCTAGTTTGTGCCGGTACCGCTTAACGGCACCGTCTGCGTGGCGGTGCCAGCCTGAAAGTCGGTGATGATCAGGCTGCTCGTGAGCGAACCAGTGGCCAGCGGTTTAAATGTACCCGTGATTGTGCAGCTTGCATTGGGACCCACGCTTGTCCCACAGGTATTGGTTTGCGAGAAGTCCGCGCTATTGCCTCCACCGGTCGAGATGCTCTTGATCCCCAGCGACGTTGTAGCTGTGTTGGTGAGCGTGACATTCTGCGGTGTACCTGAGGTGCCGACCTGAACGCTTCCGAAGTCCAGGCTGAGCGGAGAGATCGAAACATAGGTACCGGTTCCGGTCAGGGACACCGTGTGCGGACTAGCAGGAGCGTCGTCGGTGATGGTGATGGTGCCGGTGCGAGCATTGGGCGTTGTCGGCGTGAATGTGACCGTGATGGTGCAATTGGCCCCAGCGGCTATAGTGGAACCGCAGTTGTTGGTCTGGGCGAAGTCTCCGCTGCTGCTGGTGATGCTGGTGATGTTGAGAGTCTGAAAGCCCGTGTTCGTGAGGGTTACGGTTTGCGGCGCACTGGTGCTCTTGACCAGTTGTGTCCCGAAAGCCAGGCTGGTTGGTGAGAGCGTGACCGCGGGCCCAGTGCCCACGCCCACGCCAGTCAGTGCGAGAGTCTGCGGGCTCTTGGGCGCATCATGTGTGATGCTGACATTTGCCGTGCGAGTGCCAGTGGTGGAGGGTGTGAACTTTACAGAGACTGTGCAGTCGTTTTGGGGTGCCACACTGCTGCCAACACAAGTATTGGTTTGGCTGTACTCAGTTTTGTTTGCCCCCGTGAGGTTGACCGCGGTCACATTCAAATTGCTGTTCCCGGTATTGGTTACCGTGACGGTTTGCGGAGAACTGGTGGTCCCTACCGACTGGTTTCCGAAGTTCAGCGGGGCTGACAAGCCAAGGTTCGGACTCGGAGCCAACTGGCTGACAAACGCGTCGTATTTTCCGCCGAGAGTGGTCTGCAAGGCTCCCGTCGTCGTGGGATACTTTGTCGAATTGCTCCAGCCTGTCACGTAGATACTCGGTGGAACGGCACTGTCGAGCGCAATCATTTGCGTGGCATTGCCATACTCGCTGCTCGAACCTCCCAGATAGGTGGAGTAGAGCAAACTGGATCCCTGGGGATTGAGTATCAGCACGAAACCGTCAGAATTCGTGCTGCTTCCGCCGCCAATCGCCGTTTGGAATGCACCCGCGCTGGTGGGGAAGTTGGTTGAGAACGTATTGCCTCTTACATAGGCATCGCCGGAGCTATCGAGGGCAATCGCGGTGGCTCCGTCGTCGTTGGTTCCGCCTACATAGGTTGAGTAAACGAGTCCGGTGCCGCTGGGATTGAGTTTGGTGATGAAGGCGTCGTGAAAACCTCCGGCATAACCGGGTTGATAGGCGCCAGCCGTAGTCGGAAAATTCGTTTCCCAGGTCAGGCCCGCTACGTAGGCATTGCCTGCACTGTCGACGGCAATGCCAGAGCCACATGCGGCACAGGCGTTCGTGCCGGTTGCGTTTCCACCCAGGTAAGTGGAGTAGATGAGCGCGGTGGCTGTTGAATTCAGCTTGCTCGCAAAGGCAGAAGTCTGTGCTCCCAGCGTCGTCTGAAACGCTCCGGCCGTGGTCGGGAAATTCGTCGAGAATGTGTATCCCGTCACGTAGACATTGCCGGACGAGTCCAGCGCGATGGCGTAGCCGACATCAGCATTCTTTCCGCCCAGATACGTGGAGTAGATCAGCGCCGTGCCCGTGGAATTGAACTTGGTCACGAAAACATCCACAAAGGACTTGGAACAGGAACCGCAAACGCTTTGCACCACTCCGGGTGTAATCGGGAAGTCGAGGGCGCGGGTGAAACCGGTCACATAGGCGTTGCCGCTACCATCCAGGACGATGGCGTTGCCCTGAGTTTGAGTGCTCCCACCAAGATAGGTCGAGTAAAGCAAGGTTGAACCGGTAGGGTCCAATTCGGTTACAAAGGCCTGACCGACCGCGCAAACGGTGCCGCAACTGGTCTTGAAGGCGCCTGCGGTGACGGGGAAGTCGGACGAAAAGGTTTGACCCACGATGTAGACATCGCCGGTGGCGTCCACGGCGATGCCGTTTCCATAGTCCTTGCCGCTGCCTCCAAGATAAGTTGAATAGACCAGTGCCGCGCCGGTGGGATTGAGTTTGGAGACGAAGGCGTCAAATGTACCGGTTGGGCAGCCTCCGCCACAGCTCGTCTGCAAGGCTCCACTTGTGACGGGGAAGGTGAGCGAACTGGTATAGCCAACTACGTAAGCGTTGCCGGCGGCGTCTACCGCGATGGCGTTCCCATAGTCGTTGCTGGTGCTGCCGAGATACGTCGAATAGCTCAACGTAGGATCGATCACCAGCGCTTTGCTGTGATCATAAGGTGCGATCTGAAATGTGATTTGGTTTTTGGCGGTTAGAGCATAATGGGCGTCGATTAAGTGCTTCTCGTCGCTGCCTGCTCCGGCTTGGTAAACCACCGGCTGGTGAAACCGCACTTCGTGCCGGCCCGCCTGCAAAACTAGGTCGCCGGTTTGATGATCGATTGCTACGCTGCGCGTTCCCGCGAAACTCAAGGCAATCGCTTGCGGATCCGCTCCCGGCGCCACCATGAAGTCATACTCCAGCTGTCCCTGTTGGCCGTAATAGACAAGATCCACGCCGGGATATACATCCTGATACCGTACCTTGCCGTAGGTGGCTACGTTGGTCTGCCACAGCTTGCGATCACTGCCACGAAAATAGTTGGTCTTGCCCGGCAGTTCATCTACGCCACTGATCGCGGCGAGCGTGTTCGCGCCCATGAGTTTCATGCGAAGCACAGCAGCGTTTCGCGGATCGTGCTTCGGCGACAGTCTGAGATTTTCGGCGGCTTTTGGCTCTCCGACTAAATCCTGCAACGAAAGGACGGCTTCATGGTCCGTGAGAAAGAGCGTATAGCCGGCGCCTCGGGAGAGAAATTGCACGCGCGCATCGGTCTGGCCGGCGTTCGGCTCAAAGCTCATCGGCAACTGACCATAGTTTGCGGGGGCTGTGCGCGGAATCCCCCCGATGGATGGGCTGTTCGCGGAGTTGCTTCGAAGTTCTGGACGGGAGACGCCAGGCTCTGCCGCGGAGATGATCGGGATCAGTCCGTTGCCGAATTCTCCCACCAGGATGAATGCAATCGACACCGCAAAGATCAGGACAAAGGCGCGAATTCCAAGGTTGGGGAGTTGGCTGCGTTTGTGCAGACTCTCGCAGCGGGGGCCAAGTAGATCAAACTTCATCATTAGATTTTCTCTTTAATAAAATCTGGTGACGACCATCGCGGGTTTAAGGCAAGGGGATAGCCACGCGCGGCCTGTGCTCCGCTTCTGCGAGAGCGGCTCCGGCTATGCTGACGACCCCTCCGCATTTGGTCAAGGATGAATATTTCTGCATACTGATGAAACGACCCGGAACAGTCGAAAAGGCTCACGACACCGCCACGCGAAGCCATGGTCTCAGGTGCCCGTCCCCGCCAAGGTCACGAGTTGCGGGCTGCCGCCCCCAGTGTCTGAGATCGACACGTTTGCTGTCCGCGAGCCGAGCGCCGTTGGCTTGAAAGTGACGGTGATCGAGCAGCTTGCCCCAGCGCCCACGCTGGTCCCGCAAGTGTTGGTTTGGGAAAAGTCTTTGGCATTTGTCCCCGTGACGGTAATCGACTTCACGGTCATGGCCTGCACGCTGGTGTTGGTCAGCGTAACGGTTTGCGGTGTGCTGGTGGAGCCGACCTTTACGTTTCCAAAACTGAGACTGGACGATGAGAGCTGCACAAACGTTCCAGTTCCGGTGAGGGTTGCGGTCTGCGGGCTGCCGGGCGCATTGTCGGTGATGGTAATGGCGGCTGTTTGGGTGCTCGTCTTGGACGGTTTGAACGTGACACTGATCGTGCAATTTGCGCCGGCCACTACGCTGGAGCCGCAAGTATTGGTTTGGCTGAAATCTCCGCTGGTCGTGATGCTGGTGATTTGCAGCGTTTGGTTGCCGATGTTGGTGAGCGTTACGTTTTGAGGGGCGCTGCTGCTGCGGACGAGAGTGGTGGGGAACGTCAGGCTGGTCGGGGATAGGCTTACCGCCGGACCCTGCCCAATGCCTATGCCCGTCAGCGAAAACACTTGCGCGCTGTTGGGAGCATTGTCGGCAATGGTTACATTCGCGGTTTCGGTCCCGCTGATTGAGGGCGTGAACGTCACCGTGATCGTACAGGTCGCCTGGGGTGCAACTGCGCTGGTGCAGGTGTTGGTCTGGTTGAAGTCGGCACTATTGGTTCCCGTGACGCTCACACCTGTGACGTTCAGGTCTGTATTGCCCGTGTTGGTTACAGTCACGGTTTGCGGATTGCTGGTGGTTCCGACGTTTTGGTTGCCGAAGTTAAGGCTGGACGGCGACAGTGCAACATTCGGGCTCGGAGTGAATCTGCTCACGAAGACGTCATTGGCACCCGCCTGAGTGTTCTGGAAGGCTCCCGGTATGATCGGGAAGTTGGTCGAATTGGTGTAGCCGGTTACGTATACGTTTGGCGGAACTTGATTGTCCAACGCGAGCATCCGCGTGGCCCCGCCGAACTCAATGCCGGAGCCGCCTAGATAAGTAGAGTAGAGGAGGGTCGAACCGGTGGAACTCAGTTCGGCGATCCAGGTGTCGAAATTTCCGCCGGAGGTGGTCTGGAAAGAGCCCGTCGTAACGGGGAAGTCTGTTGACTTGGTGTTGCCCTTGAGCCAGACGTTGCCGGATGCATCCACCGCCATGCCGGTGGCCCCGTCATCCCCAGTGCCGCCGATGTAGGTTGAAAAAACGAGGGCGGTGCCTGCGGGATTAAGTTTGGTGACGAAGGCGTCGTGTCCGTTCGAGGCACTCTTGAATACGGTTTGGAAAGCTCCTTGGGTCGTCGGGAAATTCGCCTCGGCCGTTAAGCCAGACACGTAGGCGTTGCCACCACTATCGACCGCGATGCCTGACGCGCAGGTTTCGCAAGGAGTTGTCGCGGTCGTTTTGCCACCGAGGTAGGTCGAGTAGACCAAAGCAGACGCGGTGGAATTCAGTTGGGTCACAAAGGCCGCAATCGGCGCCGAGATGAGTACCTGGAAGGCGCCCGGCGTAGTCGGAAAATCCGTCGCCCGGGTATAGCCCGTCACCAAGACGTTGTTGGTAGCCGAGTTCAAGGCAATGGCGTAGCCGATGTCATCGCGGGTTCCACCCAAGTAGGTTGAATAAACCAGCCCCGAACCGCTGGCGTTCAGCTTCGTCACATAGACGTCGGAGTGTGCGGAACAATTGCAGGTGGCTTGGACGACGCCAGGTGTAGTGGGAAAGTCTGTGGACTGTGTAGTGCCGACCACGTAGGCATTGCCCGTCGCATCCAGGGCGATGCCATTGCCCTGGGTCAGGGCGCTCCCGCCGAGGTAAGTGGAGTAGACCAACGCTGAGCCGGTGGAATTCAACTCGGTCACAAAAGCGTCACCGCTCGCGCAACTGCCGCCACCGCACGCGGTCTGGAACGCTCCAGACGTAACGGGGAAATTCGACGAAAAGGTTTGGCCGACCACGAAAGCCTCGCCCGCCGCGTCCACAACGATAGCGTTTCCGTAGTCGTTCCCACCGCCTCCCAGATAAGTGGAATATAGGAGCGTCGAGCCGCTGGGGTCGAGCTTGGTGACAAAAGTGTCGACAGTAGTTCCGCTACAGCCTCCGCTACAATTGGTCTGAAAGGCCCCGGCGGTGACGGGGAATGTGAGCGAGTTGGTGTAGCCAACTACGTAAGCATTGCCCGCAGTGTCCACTGCGATGCTGGTTCCGTAGTCGTTGCTGCTGCCGCCTAGATAGGTCGAGTAGCTCAGGGTGGGATCGATGACCAGCGCTTTGCTGTGATCGTACGGTGCGATTTGAAACGTGATTTGTTTTTTAGCGGTTAGAGAGTAATGGGCGTCAATGAAATGCTTTTCATCGTTGCTTGCGCCGGTTTGGTAAGCCAGGGGCTGGTGAAAACGAACTTCGTGCCGTCCTGCCTGCAGGACGAGATCGCCGGTGTGCTGATCGATTGCTACCTTGCGCGTTCCCGCGAAATTCAACGCAATCGCCTGCGGATCCGCTCCCGGCCCCACGATGAAGTCGTACTCCAGTTGGCCCTGGTCGCCGTAATAAATCAGATCCACGCCGGGATAAATGTCTTGATAGTGTACTTTGCCGTAGGTGGCGACGTTGGTCTGCCAGCGCTTGGGATCGCGGCCACGAAAATAGTTGGTCTTGCCTGGCACTTCGTCCACGCCGGTGATCGTTGCCTGCCGGTTCGCACCCAACAACTTCATACGAAGGGCTGCGCCATTGTTATTTCGAACTGCGTCGTTTGAGCCGTTCGACGGATCTGCTGGATTCTTGTTCCTTGCCAGGTCCGGCATTGCCAGTACGGCTTCATTCTCAGTGAGGAAAAGGGTATAGCCGGCGCCGTGGGAGAGAAACTTTACCTGTGGATCGCTCTGGCCGCGGTTTGCCTCGAAGCTCAAAGGAAGATGGCCGTAGCTGCGGAGCATCTGGTCGCGCGCTCCCACGCTAGGGCTAGCTGGGGTCGCTGATTTTGCAACAGAGTTTGCTCCACGCAGCAAGCCCGTCGGCGCTGAGGCAGCAGAGACTTTCCACGGGTCTTTCGGAACAAACCCGAAACTCAAAACCAACCCACCCAACACCGCCACGATCCAGCCAACGCTTGAAAAACGGAGAATGCCGATGGTGCCGATAGCATTCTGCTGGAACGGACTCTGGTCCGAGGGACGACTCAGATGCAGATTCATGATTAGGGTTCTCAACTACCTGTGCCGGTCAGACTGACCGTTTGTGGACTCCCGTAGGCGGTGTCCGTGATTGTGATCGTGCCTCTGCGGGTACCCGTCTTCGTGGGACTGAATGTCACGGACATCGCGCAACTCGCACCGGCGGCCAGCGAAGTTCCGCAAGTATTGGTTTGTGTAAAGTCGCCACTAACCGTAATCGAAGAGATCGTGACGGTTGTGGTTTGATTGTTGGTAACCGTCACGGTTTGAGGATTGCTGGTCGTTCCCACCTTCTGGCTTGCGAAGGTCAGCCTGCTTGGGCTTGTGGCCAGGGCCGCGAGCCCGGTTCCGGTCAGCTGGTATTGATTCGGATTCGTAGTGGCGTTATCAGTAATCGTAACGGTACCGGTGTAAGGGCCGGTGTGGGTCGGCGAAAACGTAAAACTGAACGTGCACTTCCCCTTGGGCGCGATCGACGTTCCGCAGGTGTTGGTCTGGGCGAAATTGTTGCTTGCTACCACACTGGTGATCTCCAGCGTGGTATCGCCGCTGTTGCTGGCGGTGCGATTAATCGGTGAACTGGTCGTGCCGATCACCACATTGCCGAATCCGACTCTCTGGCCTCCGTAAGCGAATATGGGTCCCAGCGGACAGGTGCGTTGCGAAAGATTCAGCGGCGGAAGCGCGGCTTGGGTGAAGTTGAAGCTGTCAAGCGTGTCATTGGCTTGCGCATCACGCGAGCTCAGCGCGGCGATGCCGAAGCGTGTTTCGATCGTCTTTAAGACCGAGGCAAACTCGTACTGGGTGTGCGAAATGTAGCCCGGCTTGGCATACGGAGAGATGATCAGAAGTGGGACGCGCGGACCCATACCATAGACGTCGAGGCTCGGCGGCGGCACGTGGTCGTAGAAGCCGCCGAAATCGTCCCACGTCAGAAATATCGCCGCCGAATTCCAGAGCGACCCGCTCATGATCGCGTTGATCTGCTGGACCGTCCAGTTTTCTCCCTGGCAGGTGCTGGAGGGCGGATGCTCGCTGTTGTTTCCCGTCACCAACCAGCTCACGGCCGGAAGATTTCCGCTCTGCGCATCCTGAATAAACTGGGTATCGGGAAACACGTTGGTCGTCCAGAGAGGGCCGTTGCGGATGTGATTGATCGCATTCAACGCCGACCATATGTAGCCGACCTGTCCTTTGCCGGGAGCATAGTATCCCCAGGAAACGCCGGCGTCCTGCAGGCTGTCGGCAAGGGTCCGGAAGTCGAAACAAGGGAACTGGCTCGTGATGTTTCCAGAGCCGTCCATGACTTGTACGGTGCTGCCGGAACTCATATCACAACCCCAACTAGGAGCCGAAGGATTCGTCGGGTCGTTGGGATTGTTGATCGCACCTCCGCTTTGCGCCGCCACAGTGTAGAGGTGGTTCGGGTAACTCGGACCTTCCAGTGAGGAGAACATGTTGTCGGCGAGTGCGAAGATTTGCGCGTAGGTCCAATAGTTCGGAATGTCAGACTGCTGGAGTTGCGACAGGCACATGTAATCGCCGCCCTCGTTGCAGTACGCCACTCCCACGTCGAACTTGTCCATCTTGCCGCCGTTCATGGAGGTGGCGGCATTCTGATACGTGTGTCCCATATCGCGAACGCGATCCGGAGTGTGGCCCAGCGGGATCACCTGGCCGGTCGAGATGGTGCCCTGGGTCGCTCCATTAGCGCCCGGGAAGGTGCCGAAATAGTTGTCGAAGGTGCGATTCTCTTTAATGATGAAAACCATGTGCTTGATCTGAGTAATATCTTGCGCCGAGGCGTGTGCCCCAACGCAAATACAGATGAGCGAAAACACCAGGCTATGGTTCAGAAGCTTAATGTAGCTAGTGCGCTGTCGAGGCCGAGGCC
>Ga0066710_100003553_pt1 | contig 13363 bp, 12 predicted proteins | sample GraSoiAngelo_159_FD_79666 | JGI IMG/M metagenome (GOLD analysis project Ga0066710, IMG submission 79666) | Grasslands soil microbial communities from the Angelo Coastal Reserve, California, USA - 14_1009_16_40cm | ecosystem: Environmental > Terrestrial > Soil > Grasslands | place: USA...
GCGGCGCACGGTCACCCGCTTCGTGCGACGCGCCATGTCGCCGGCCGCGCCGCGCGGGCCGTCCTAGGAGATCCGTCTGAAGACGTACACCACGTACGGTGAGCGCGGGGCGTACCGCGCCGCCTCCTCGCCCCACGCGTAGACCGTCGAATCGTCCGAAACGATGTCCGCCACCCCGGCGACCTCGTAGTGTGCGGATATGTAGGTGCGCGCCCAGGTCAGGATCGTCGTGTCGGAATCGGGGCGGACCAGCCACGAGGACGGCACGTTGACGTAGACCAGGTACTTGGCCTCCGACGCCTCGATCTCCTTGATCGCCGACTGCTGCATGCGCGAGGCATACGGCTGGCTCTCCATCAGGCCGTACATATAGATGTGGCCGGTGGCCGAGCGACGGCCCGAGTAGAAGAAGATCTCGGGCTCCGAGCCGAGGACCGCGACCCGGTCGTCGGGCGCCGTGTCGGCGGCGATCCGCCGCGCGATCTCGACCGCCTCCGGGAAGGGGTTGGCCCCGTAGGTCCTGCGCGAGGCCTGGACCGGCGTCAGCGAGAAGAAGAACGTCCTCTCCTGGAACACGGGGTACAGAAGGGCCGCGCCGAGCATCACGATCGGAAGAATCTCGGCCAGGCCCGCTTCCCGCGCGGACTCCTGCTCCGCGGAGAGCCACTTCGCCAGGGCGCGCCCGCCTGATCTCACGGCGACGGCCGCGAGCAGGGCGACCGCGGGCAGCAACAGGACGAAGTAGTGCTCCCGGAAGTAGAAGCCGGGGCAGATCGAGAGGAGCGAGCCGGCCGCGAACACCGCGAGGAAGCGCACGCGCCGGCGGACCGTTTCGTCCCACAGCGGCGCCGCTGCTCCCGCGGCCGCCAGGATCCAGAGCGGCAGCGCCGGCGCGGCGATCCCGCGGATCGCCTGCACGAAGATCGTCACGCCGTCCGACAGGGAGACTTCGGACACATACGCCCGCGCGTAGTCGAAGGTCCAGAGCCAGAAGTCCTTGAACACGCCGGCCGCAGCCAGGAGAGCGCAGGTCAGTCCGAAGGGGATGAAGGCCCCCAGCAGGAAGCCGGCGCACCGTCCGGCGACGCGACGCGGGGGATCCTTTCGGCGGATCAGCTCCCACGCGAGCCAGGCGGCGCCGGACAGGACGAAGAAGATGCCGTGCTGCTTCATGACGAAGCCCGCGCCGAAAAGGGCGCCACTGACGAGCAGCGCGGGCCATCGCGGCGGGCGCGGCGGCGCGGCGCCGGCATCGATCAAGCGCGCCAGGAGCAGGGTTCCCGCCAGGACCGGCAGGACGACGAAGTGCGTGGCGTGCGCGAACACGCCGAAGACACCCTGGCCCAGCGACAGGAGCGCGTAGCAGGCCGCGGCCATCGCTCCGGTCCTCTCGTCGAACAGACGGCGGGCCAGGAGGTACAGCAGGACGACCGTCGCCAGGTTCACCGCGAGGAGGCCGAGGTGGATGCCGCGCGCCGTCTGCCCGAACACCGACATGATCGCGGCGTAGGCGGCGTAAGTCCCCGGCAGCTTCATGTTGTAGGCAAAACGATACGGCGGGATGCCGCGCAACATGAGCTGGCCCGCGTAGGCGAACTCCCCTTCGTCGCGCTCGAGCGGCACGCCGATCAGGCGCACGCGGACCGCGGCCGCCAGGCCGACCGCCAGGAGGAGGACGCCCCACGCGATGAGCCGCCCCGCCCGCGCCGCGGGCCCCATGACCCTACCCGACCTTTCTCATCCAGAAGCTGCTCGACTCGTAACCCTCGCCGGCCCCCAGACCCTGCGGCGGAGGGAACACGGCCCGCAGTGCGTCCGCATGCTTCAGGTGCATAAGGCTCCCGCACCACAGGACTTCGAAGCACGGGTTGCACACCAGGAGGGCCTGCAGCAGGTACTGCTCGGCCCAGAAGCGGCGTCGCCGCACGATCCACTCGCGCGGGTACGGCCTCGGAAAGAAGATGTCATGGACATGGATGACGACCCCCTTCTGGAGCCTGGGGATCACCTCCAGGAAGAGAAACAGGACATCGTTTCCGATCCGGACGACGTTACTCGAGTCGATGAACAGGATGTCGCCCGCCTGCAGGTCGGTGAACAGAGGCAGACCGATTTCCTGCGCCGGCCTGGGGAGCAGACGCGTCAGGCCGGGGAAGCCCTTTCTCAGGGTGTCGCTCGGGTACGGCTCCACGGCGATGAGCCGCGTGACCTTCCCGTCGGAGCCGTTCATCAGCGCCGCCCGGGCCGACACATAGGTCGAGTTGCCGGAGCCGACCTCCACGATGGTCCGCGGGGCGAGGTGGCGGATCATGCAGTGCAGCACGGCGGCCGAGGTCAGCCCGAACGCGCCGTTCCGGATGAAATACTGGTGCGGGACGCCGGTGTCATCGAGCGGGAAATCGCACTCGTGCCGCAGTCGGGCGAAGACGCTGCGGAGCGTTTCGAGCTGCTGATCCGCGCGCAGATCGACGCCGGGCATCTCGGAGTCCGTCTCCCACAGGCCGGCGCGGCGCTCGATCTCCCGCGTGTCGGGCACCGGGCTGTAGAAATGGTTCGGCGTGACGTGGACACCGAGCCTCTGGAAGAGATCGAACGCGCGGCCCGAGAACAGCACTCGTTCGACAGCCCTCCGGATCAGACTCACTCCGGAGAGTCCACGCCGGGGACGATGAGCGCCTTGACGACACTCCGGGCGGCCACATCGTCGAGCGCCTGGTTGGCGCGTTCCAGCCCGTAGCGCGCGGTCGGGATGCGCGACCACGGCCGCGAGCGCTCCGGGTCGGCAGCGATGCGGACCGCACGGGCGAAGTGCGAGAAATCGGAGCCCCAGCAGCCGCGAACCTCGAGATGCTTCCGGTTGAGGTCGGCGTGCGGGTTGAACGAGGCGTCGCCGTGGTCGGCGTACTGACCGGCGACGACGACCCGGCCGGCATCGCGGGTGAAGCGCATCGCCTGCGCGACCGCCTCCGGCGCGCCCGTCGCCTCGATGGTGATGTCAGCGCCGCGCCCCGCGGTGCGCTCACGCACCCAGGCCAGCCGCTCGCCCGCGTCGTGCTCCGTGATGTCGCAGGTCGCCGCCGCTCCCACGGCGCGCGCCGCTTCCAGGCGGGCCGCCGGCGCCCCGACGCACAGGACCGCGGCGGCGCCGCGCATCAAGGAGACGATGACCGCCGACAGACCGACGGGGCCGCTGCCGAGGACGAGCACGGTGTCGCCGATGGCGACCTCCGCCCGCTCGACCGCGTGCAGGGCGGTGGGAAGGGAGCAGCCCCCCGTCATGAACCTCTCAGAGGCTGCGTCGCCGAGACCCAGGCACAACGTCCCGGGCTTCAGGACGACCGCGTCCGCCCAGCCGCCGGTGAGACCATCCGCGAGACCGTACGTGATCCCATAGACCTTGCGCCGCGGGCAGCGCGTCGTCGCCTTCGCCACCAGGCAATACCAGCAAGCGTTGCAGGTGCGATGCACGTCGAGGAAGGTGACCAGGTCCCCCTCGCGGAACGGCGTCCCGTCCATGTCGGTGATCGTGCCGCGGATCTTCTCCAGGCGGCCCGCCGAGACGTGCCCCGGGATGATCGGGTAGGGCACCCCTGCGAGCCGCCCGTCGCGCAGCGCCACGTCGGTCCCGCAGACTTCGCTCAGCTCCACGCGCAGGAGAGCGGAGCCGGCCTCGAGCACAGGCTCCGGCACATGGCGCAGCTCGACGGCAGCGCCGGACCCGGGCATCACCACGACGCGCAGGCGGCTCATGGCGTCAGAAACTCAGCACTTTCACGGTCACAGGCTGGAGACCCGCCTCGCTCTCGACCACCCGATACACCCGGTCCATGGCGACGTCCCGGAACATCTGCACCTCGCCCGTGGCCGGCCAGGTCACCTGGATCGCCTCGATGCCGGTCGCCGCCCCCAGACCGATCTCCTGTTGCAGGCTGTTGCCCCCGAAGCTGCCGCCGGTGCCGGCGGTGAGATAGACATCACGGCCGCCCCGCGCCGTCATCAGGCGCACTTTGATGCGCGCGCCGATCGCCGAGCGGTTCGAGCGCCGGCCCTCCAGACGCAGCGTCATCCAGTGATGGCCGTGACTGGGGTTCCTGAACAGGACGTGCGGCGCCATGTCGCTCTCGAACCAGCCGCCCATCTCCTCGAGGATGTCCTGATCACCGTCGTTGTCGATGTCGCCGAACGCCACGCCGTGACCCTTCTGCAGATTCCCGACGTCGGCGGAGGTCGTCACGTCCTGGAAGAACCGGCCCTCGGCATTGCGGAACAGGCGGTTCGGGATCAGCGCGCCCAGCGACGGCTCGCCGGTGCCGATGTAGACGTCGAGCCAGCCGTCGTTGTCGAGGTCGCCGAAGTTCGAGCCCATCGGCAGAGCCACCCGATCAAGCCGCATGGCGTGAGTCACGTCGCTGAAGGTGCCGTCGTGGTTGTTGTGGTACAGGCGGGGCATCTCGGTCCTCGTGGGCCGTCCCAGGTGCATCGCGGTCAGGTCGCTCAGGTCGGTGATCCGGTATCCCGCGACGAACAAATCCTCCCAGCCGTCATTGTCGTAGTCCCAGAACCAGGTCGAGAAACTGTCCGACGGACCGGTCACCCCGGCCTGCCGTGCCACGTCGCTGAACAGCCACTCCTCGCCGTGCGGCCCGGGCCGGGGGCGCCTGCCATCGTTGCGGAGCAGGCGATTCTCCCCTCCCAGAATCGAGATGTAAAGGTCCTGCCTCCCGTCGTTGTTGTAGTCGCCCCACGCCACTCCCTTCACGTAGCCGAAATCGGTGTTCCCCGGCTCGATCGAGCGGTCGCCGAACGTGCCGTCACGGTTGTTGTGAAACAGCTCGGACGGATTCGGATCACCCGGCATCGACTCGTTGCCGATGAACAGGTCGACGAAGCCGTCGTTGTCGTAGTCCCCCCAGGCGCCGGTCTGCGTGGGATGCAAGCTCAGGATCCCAGCCTCCTCGGTGACGTCCTCGAAGGTCCCGTCGCCATTGTTATGCAGGAGGGAATTCGGGTAGCGGCCCCCGGTCTTCATCCAGCCGCCCCGCAGGACCAGCACGTCCGGGTGCCCGTCATTGTCGTAGTCGGCGTGCACGATGTTCAGCCCGCCGAGCTCCCCCGTGAGCCCGGCCGCTTCGGTGCGATCGGAGAATGAGCCGTCCCCGTCGTTGTGGAAATAACGCAGCTGATCCCGCACCCCCATCGACGAGAACATGATGTCGAGAAATCCGTCGCCGTCGAAGTCCTCCAGGATCGCCCCGCCGGCGTGCCCGGAGATTGACAGACCCAGCTTCGGGGCGACGTCGTAGAAACGTTTGATGTCGTATTCCGAAGCGAACGTGGACGGAGGAATGAGCCACTTGCGCGGGACTTTGTCCGGGTACTCCCCCAATGTCATGTAGGCGATGTTCATGAGCCAGCGTCCGCCCAGATCGTCGGGCTTCTCCTCGAGCAGCCGGGAGAACTCCTCGATCGCCCCGCGCGAGCCGCGCGTCAGGGTGTGCAGGCCCGACCCCCGAATCGGCATGAGACAGGAATCGATGCCGTGATGGGCGACGCAGTTCTCCTGCTCTCCCAGCCGCATGAAGGCCAGGCCGAGGAACTCGTGCGATTGGGCGGGTGACGGCGCCTCGACGGCGTCGGCGGGAGCCGGGTGCAGGAGCGCCTGCGCGATCGCGATCGCCTCCTCCGTCCGGCCCGCCTTCAAGAGCTCGTCGGCGACCAGCGGCAGCAACGACATTCTCTGGCCCGGCATCTTGGCGATCCCGGTCTTCAGGTAATCGGCGCGCGTCGAGTTGATGAACATGTTCTTCGTCGGATCGAGACCCCGGGTGATCTTCTCGAGACGCTCCGCCATCCGCCGCGCGCCGCTCCCCCGGCCGCCACCCGCGGGACTCGAGCCCGCCGGCCGCTCTGGACGGCCGGTGCACGCGAACGCCAGCGCCAGCAGACCGACGGCAGCCGGTATTGTCCCGCGGGGAGCGGCGGAGATCATCGCCCCGACATTCTAACAGGGGTCACCGGGCCGAAGACGCACGTCGCTCCGCGCGATTGAGCTGCTCCGCCTTCCAGCGCATCGCCGTGAAGATGCGACTGCGGCCGCTCGGGTGGTCGAAGAAGATGATCTCCTCCAGCGCGCCGGGATCCAGCTTGCGGTACTCCCCCAGCTTCAGGGCGACCTCGGCGGCGCCGTCGGGTTGCCCGGCGGCGTTCAGCCCGAACAGGTCGGCCTCCGCCTCCAGGGTGCGCGTGAAGGAATTGGTGACCGGGGTGAGCGCGAACAGGTAGACGGAGAACAGCAGGAGCAGGAGTGGCAGACCGGCCAGATCGCCGACGCCGCTGACCCTCCACCTCGATCCGAAGCGTCGCAGGACGCCGTCAAACGACCGGCGCAGGAAGGCCAGCCCGGCCACGATAACCATCCCGGTCAAGGCGCTGCCTTCGTAGGGGTGATGCAGGGCGAAGTGACCCATCTCGTGCCCCATCGCCGCCTCGATCTCCGGCAGACTGCAGCGCTTGAGCATGTTGTCGTTCAGGGAGATCCGCTGGGTCCCCAGGAAGCCGCTGACGTTGGCGCTCACCCGCGTGGTCTGGCGTGAGGCGTCGAACACATAGACGTCGGCGGCGGAGATGCCGTTGGCGCGCGCCAGGCTCAGGATCGGCCCGCGGATCGACTCGTCCTCGAGCCGGGTGTACCTGTTGAGCAGGGGGAAAAGAAAGACCGGGGCGATGAGCTGGACGAACATGACGAAGACGGTCGCAACCAGCGCCCCCCACAGCCACCAGGAGCGCACCCGCCGCAGGACGCCGTACAGGATGGGGAAGAGGATCGCTCCCAGCACGACGTTCACCGCCAGGATAGTGACCTGGTCTTTAAGCCAGGGGCCGAAGGTCTGGGTGGAGAGATGATACGTGTGCTCGCGGAAGTAGCCCTCGTAGACTGCCAGCGGGGACAGCAGGACCGATTGAACCAGGATGAACTGCGCCCAGTACAGGGCGGCCTGCAGCGACTTGAGGCGCGTGAGGCGCTCCGCCCGGTCCCGCATCGCGGCCGACCAGCGCGAGGCCAGCAGGAACCAGAGCACCGCGGCGCCACCCAGAAAGTCCCAGAGGATGAGCCAGTAGCCTCCTTCGAAATACGCGTCGGAGCGCTGCCGCTGCTCGAGCGGGACCTTCGCGAGATAGGCGGCCGTGGCGGCGGCCACGTCGAACCCCGATCCGCCAGGGGCCGGCTGAACGTCCGTCGCGGCCCGGTTCTCCGGCGCCGCGGCCAGGACGCGGGCGGCGGGCCCGACGGCGACCAGCGGCAGGATGAACAACAGCAGGTTACACCACGGCCGGAAACGGAGACGACGCATCGTCACCCCCTTCGAAATCGACGCCGCATCATACGTCCCACTGCCCCGGCGCGCTCCAACTCTCCGTTCCCATCTCCGATCTCCCCCGGGCGACGCGGCCGGGCCTCCGGGCGCGGCTTTCCGGTGTAACCGGCCCGGTGCGGCCCTCGTCTGAAGGTGTGAGCGGCACAGACTGCGCCGCCCCGACAGGAGGACATCATGAGCCCAGGCACCAGAACGATCACGGTGTTCGTCACGCTGGTCACCGCCGGCCTGCTGACGGTCGCGGCGGTGGCGGCCGTGCCGCGCGCGCTGCGATACCATTCAGGTCTCTTCAGCGGGTATGGCTCCGGCGGGCGCCTGCTCCACGTCCTCTCGGGCCTCGATCTGACGGATGACCAGAAGACACAAATCAAGGCGATCCTGAAGGACGAGGGACCCCGTATCGAGCCCCTCGCGGACCAGGTCATCCGGACCAAGAAGGCCCTGTTCGACGCGGTCCACACGCAGCAGTTCGACGAGCCCGCCGTCCGGTCGGCCGCGGCGACCGCGGCCTCGGCCGAGACCGAGATGGCCGTCGAGCGCGCACGTACCGTGTCGCGTCTGCGCGGCCTTCTGACCCCCGACCAGCAGGCGCAGATCGAGACGATCCGGCGGGGGTTCGAGGAGCGGATCGAGAAACGCATCGGCCTGACTCGCAGCATCTGGCGCGAGCACGCCGCGGACTTCATCGACGCGCTGTGATCGTCCCGCCGCGCCCGGACCGGTCCGAGACCGGCGGCCTTATCATGGCGCCGACCGGGATCGCCGGGGACTGGACTCCGGGGACTTCCGGGACGGGTCCCGGACGGGCTCCGGGGGCGGGACAGCAACGTGATCGACGATGCGAGCGATGCGTCCCTTCTGGGCAGGGCCGCAGCCGGCGATGCGGGGGGCTTTGACCTCCTGGTCGGACGGTGGAAGAATCGCCTCTTCCGGCTGGCCCTACGCTTCTTTCGCCGCCCCGAGGACGCGGAAGAGATCGTCCAGGAGGTGTTCTTGAAGGTGTACCGCATGGCCGCGACCTACCGATCGGACGCGCCGTTCGAGCATTGGCTCTTGAGAATCGCCAGCAACACCTGCGTCGATCGGCTGCGCGAGCGGCGGCGCCGCCGGGAGGATGTCCTGGCGGACATCACGCCGGATGCGGGCGCCTGGCTGGACGCGGCGCTCGCGGGGGCGTCCCAGGAGGCGCGGCAGGCGGAGGCGGCCCGGGCCCTGGCGTCCGAACTCCTCGACAGCCTGCCCCCGAAGGACCGGATGGTGCTGGTCCTGATGGATCTCGAAGGCCTGTCGGCGCGCGAGGTGGCCGCCGCCACCGGCTCGACGCGCGCCGCCGTCAAGGTGCGCGCCCTGCGCGCCCGGCGGTCGCTGCGCCGGCTCGCGGAGGCGGTTCCGACCGCCCGCGAAGGTACCGGAGGAGGACGAGGATGAGACTTCGCGGGTGGACGACCGGACGGCGCGCGGCGCAGCTGCTGCGTCTCGGCAGCGATCGCGACGAGACGGCATCGCCGCGACCGGGCTTCGAGGCGAGGCTGCGGGCGCGTGTCGAGTCGGGCGGGGCGGGGCGCCCGGTCCCGACCTGGAACGAGGGATTCGAGTCGCTGGTCCGTCCGGCGCTGGCGCTCGCGGCGTCGCTGGCGCTGGCGTGCGCCGGCCTGTACGTGCAGGGGACCACGCAGCCCGGCGAGGCCGATCTGGCCTCGCTGGCCGAGGTCGATTCCGTGTTCGATTCCCTTCTCGCAGCCGATCCCGGCGCCCTGTTCGATGACCCGGGGAGCGTGGCCGAGCCACCGGAGAAACCATGACACGCACGCGCGCCACCCTCCTCCTGCTCGGGATGTTCGTCCTCGGACTCGCCTGCGGAGTGTTCGGGACGGCGGCGTTCGGCCTGCACCGCTGGCGTATGGGGCATTTCTCGCACGAGCGCATGGAGCGTTTCGTGGTGCGCCGCCTGTCCCATCGTCTCGATCTCGACGACTCGCAGCGCAAGGTCCTCGAGGACGTGACACACCGGGCGCACCAGCAGATCGAGGCGATCCACGACGAGGCTCTGCCCCGCATCGAAGCCGTCATCGACCAGGCCTGCCAGGATCTCGGCCCGGCCCTGCGCCCCGAGCAGCGCGCTCAGCTCGACACGATCCGCGCCGAGGCCCTCGATCGCCTGCACCGCCGCCACGCGCCCTGAGCCCGACCCCCACTCCGCGCGCGCTGGTCGACGGCACCCGGCCGCGGTAGATTAGAGGCATGTCCGTCGGAACCAGGCTGGCCATCTTCCTCGCGGTCCCCCTGGTCCTCGTCATGGCCCTGTTCGGGTACATCGACCAGCGCAACAGCGGCGCCCTGCTCCAGGACGAGCTGGCACGCGAGGGGCGCGCCATGGCCCGCATGGTCCAGATCGCCATGGAGGACGCCCTGCGCGACCGGCAGATCGAGGACGTTCGCGCCCTGGTCGACCAGGTGACCGGCTACGAGAGGGTCCTGGGCGTGCGCATCTTCGACCCGACGGGCCTGGTGATCTATCAGCCGGCCGACCTGACGACTTACCCGCCCGCCGACGCGCTCGCCCTGAGGGCGGCCCTCCGGCAGGGAGCCCCGTCGGAGATCCGGAACCGCCTGGAACACCAGCCCGTCCTGAGCTTCATCGTCCCTCTGCGGGACCCGAAGGGGGCGATCGTGGGTGCCCTGCAGCTCATGCAGCTCGAGTCCTACGTCGAGGAGGACGCACGCGCCTCGCGCCACGAGATCTACACCCTCACCTTTCTGATGATCCTCGTCACCACGGTCATCGTCTTTTGGGTGATCCGCATCAGCGTGGCCCGCCCGGTCGCCGAGCTCGCCGGCAGCTTCCGCGAGGTCGGCTCGGGGGAGCTGCGGTCCCGCGTGCCGGTCCGGCGGCGCGACGAGTTCGGCAGGCTGGCGCAGGCGTTCAACGGCATGCTCGAGAGGCTGGAGGCCTCGCAGCACTCGCTCCTCGCGGAGCAGGAGGAGCGCCGGCGGATGGAGTCCCGGCTGCGGCACGCCGAGCGTCTCGCCTCCGTCGGCCGCCTGGCGTCGGGGCTGGCCCACGAGATCGGCACGCCGCTCAATGTCATCGGCGGGCGGGCCGAACGCCTGATGCGCTCCCTGCCCGATGGCACGCCCGCCGCCCGGAGTCTGCGGGTCATCAGCACCCAGATCGATCGGATCGCCCGCATCGTCCGCGACATGCTGGACTTCGCGCGGATGCGCGAGCCCCGCCTGACCAGGACCGGTGTGGCGCCGGTCCTCGGCAAGGTCCTCGATTTCATGAGCCACCGGTTCGAGGAGGGTCGCGTGCGCCTCGACACCGACCTGTCTGACGCCCCCGCCACGGTGACCGCCGATCCCGACCAGCTCCACCAGGTGTTTCTGAACCTTTGCACCAACGCGCTCGATGCCATGCCGGACGGCGGCACCCTGCGCGTGGCCGCCTCCCGCATGGAGAAACAGCCGCCTGAGAAGAACTCCGGCACGCGGCGGTGCGTCGCCGTCACGTTCGAGGACACCGGCATCGGGATCGCCGCCGAGAACCTGGACCACGTCTTCGACCCGTTCTTCACCACCAAGGGAATCGGCCGCGGGACGGGCCTGGGGCTGTCGGTGTCCTACGGCATCATCCGCGAGCACGGCGGCTGGATCGACATCGACAGCGCGCCGGGGCGGGGAACGCGGCTGACGGTGTACCTGCCCGAGTCGCGGCCGGAGGCGACCGCGGCTCCCAGGGTGGTGGCGTCGTGACGTCCCGCGGCACGCTGCTGGTCGTCGAGGACGACGACGAGATGCGGGCGTATCTCGAGGAGGAACTGCGCGAGCGGGGCTACGTCGTCCACAGTGCCGCCGGCGGACCGGAGGCGCTCGAGCGCGCCGCCTCCGTGGCCCTGGACGTGGTCATCACCGATCTGATGATGCCCGAGATGCGGGGCTCCGACGTCCTGGCGGAGCTGCACGCCAGGGATCGCGATGTGCCGATCGTGATCATCACCGCGTTCGGGAGCATCGACACGGCCGTCGAGACGATCAAGGCGGGCGCCTACCACTACCTGGCCAAGCCGTTCCGGATCGAGCAGCTTCTGGCGACGGTCGAGGGCGCCCTGCGCGAGAAACGGCTCAAGGAGGAACTACGGCGCCTGCGGGACGATTTCGAGGAGAAGCGCTTCACGATCGTGGCGCACAGCCCGGGCATGAAGAAGATCCTCGATCTGATCCAGAGAGCCGCGGCCGCGGGCACGCCGGTGCTCCTCACCGGGGAGAGCGGCACCGGCAAGGAGCTTCTGGCCCGCGCGCTGCACTCGCAGAGCCCGCGACGCGCCGGCCCCTTCCTGGCGGTCAACTGCTCCGCCATCCCCGAGAATCTCCTGGAGAGCCAGCTGTTCGGCCACCGGCGCGGCGCGTTCACCGACGCGCGCGAGGACCGACGCGGGCTGTTCCAGGAGGCGACGGGGGGGACGATCCTCCTCGACGAGATCGGCGACATGCCGCAGTCGCTCCAGGGCAAGCTGCTGCGCGTCCTGCAGGAGAAAGAGGTGCACCCGATCGGCGCGCCCGCGCCGGTCCCCGTGGACGTGCGCATCGTCGCCGCGACCAACAGGGACCTCGAGACCCTGGTTGCCGACGGGAGGTTCCGGAACGACCTGTACTACCGGCTGAACGTGATCACCATCCGCGTGCCGGCGCTGCGCGAGCGTAGCGAGGACCTGGTGCCGCTGGTGGCGCACTTCCTCGAGAAGCACGGCCGCCGGCTCGGACGCTCCGGTTGCACCCTGTCGCCGGAGGCGATGGAGGTGCTGCGCCGCCACCACTGGCCGGGCAACGTCAGGGAGCTCGAAAACGCCATCGAGCGGGCCCTCGTGCTCGGCCGCGACGATGTCCTGTGGATCGACGACCTTCCCGAGACGTTCCGCGTCCGCTCCGCCGGGGCGCCGCACCTCGACGGCCAGCCGATGCCGCTGTCCGAAGTGGAGCGCGAATATATCCTGAGGACCCTTCGGGCCGTGCACGGCAACAAGGCCGCCGCGGCGCGCCTGCTCGGCGTCGATCGCAAGACCCTGTACCGCAAGCTCGAGCTCTACGGCATCCGCCCCTCGCTGCCGCAATAGTCGTCTCGTACCTGTCCTGACGTGCCCCAGCCGTTGCCTACTGCCACACGCGAAGACCGCCCGCCGGGGTCTCACCGGGCGCCTCTCGCGGACACTATCGACGGGCCTTCAAGCAGTTAGGACGCTGCCCGCTCATCTGGCACGCCTCTCGCACAGGGACGCGATGAACAGCCACCGGTGAATCGAGGGGAGCGATGATGGACATGTCGATCGAGAGTCCTCCGCGGAGCGCAGCGCCGATCAAGGCGGTGAACGCCGGACTGGATGAGGCCCGGGTCCTGGTCGTCGAAGACGACGACGCCATGCGCGCCTTCCTCGAGGAATCTCTCAAGGAGGAGGGGTACGTCGTGGGCACCGCCTCCAACACCCTGTCGGCCATCGTCGCCCTGATGTGCGATCGGATCGACGTCGCTCTGATCGACTGGAAGATGCCCGACCTGGACGGTTTCGCGCTTCTTTCGGCTGTCCAGAGGTGCTTCGCGCGCGTGCCCGTGATCTTCGTCACCGCGTTTGCGCGCCCCGAGATCGAGGAACGCGCCCTGCAGGAGGGTGCGTTCAGCTTCCTCCCGAAGCCGTTCCGGCTCAGCGTCCTGGTGGCGGAGATCGAGCGCGCCTTGAAGACCGGACCGCCCCCGGCGGGGACCCTGCGGAGCCCCGCCGGGGGCGGTCCGGACGAGCGTTCCCCGCTCGCACGCGAGGGACCGGTCGACGGTGGGCGCCGAATCCTACGGGAGGTGCGCTGATGAACAGCCCCACAGTGCACCCTCCACCGCACGAGGTGCTGAAAAGGCGGTCCCTGCGGGCGCTCCGAAATCCCGTTCGCGGGGCCCAGTCGGATGACCCTGCGGCGGAGGGGCCGCCCCTGATCGAGCTCCC
>Ga0066710_100003554_pt1 | contig 13362 bp, 10 predicted proteins | sample GraSoiAngelo_159_FD_79666 | JGI IMG/M metagenome (GOLD analysis project Ga0066710, IMG submission 79666) | Grasslands soil microbial communities from the Angelo Coastal Reserve, California, USA - 14_1009_16_40cm | ecosystem: Environmental > Terrestrial > Soil > Grasslands | place: USA...
ACGATCAGCAGCACGTTGCCATCGGGTGGCCTCAGCTCATCCCACGTCGTGACGCCGGGGTTCAGGACGACTTCAGCCATCGAGCCAAACGCTCGCGCAGTCGCGTGAACCGCCGCCGGCGGCGCAGGTCCTCAATGATTCTGTCGCGCACGAGAACCGCCTCCACACGCTCAGCGTGGGCTTCAGTCAGCCGCTGAACGCGGGCCGCGTGGGCACTCTCGGCGGCTGCCAGTTGCTGATTTCGTTCAGTTTCTTGCGCCGGCTCAGGGCGGCGATGACGTAGAGCGCCGAGAGCGCAACGACGCGTCCGAGCGCAACCAACACCGCCTGAACCTCCGCGCTGTCCTCGACAGAATTCACGAGCCAGGACGTTGCCGACGATCGGCCCGAGCTCGTCCCACGTGGTGATGCCCGGTGTCACTTGTGAGCCTTGAGCATGAGGTAGAACCCGAGCCGGCTCGCCATCCATTCCCAGAACTCCGGCGGATATTCCTCGAAGGGAAACAGCGGGAGCTGGTCCGGCGTCAGATGGCGAACAGCCAGGCTGTCGATTGTGAAACGGCTGAACGCGCCGCGAAGGCTGTCGGGCGTCTGATGATACGTTCGAGGGTATCCGAAGCCGTCGGTGAACCAGTCGACGAGGCGTCTCGGACCCAGCAACTGCTCCATGTCGCAGACGATCCCGTAGTAATACAGGGTCTTCACGTAGTAGTGAACGCTATGGCGGTTGTAGAACATCGTCACGACCGTGCCGCCGGGCTTCAGCACGCGATAGATTTCAGCAATCGCCGCGTCCAGGTCGGGCACGAGCAGCAGCACGCCGAACGAATAGACGTGATCGAACGACGCGTCGCGGAACGGGAGCCGCACGGCGTTTGCCTGCGTCACGCATGCGCGGGCGTCCATCGTCGCCACGAAATCGCGCGAGATCCGGCAATGCTTCTCCGTGAGATCGCATCCATACGCGTGGGCTCCGGCGCGTGCGAACTGCGAGAGATCCGCGCCCTGGCCGCACCCGACTTCGAGCACGCGCTTCCTGGTCCACGACTCGAATTGCGCGAACTCGTGAATGCACGGATAGAGCGCATACCGGTGCTCGAGCGCCGCCTCGCAGTACTCGCGTGACAGGAAGGGCTTGTCGGTGATGTAGCGCTGCGCGAGCTCCTGATTGGAATCCTGGTAGTACTGTCGGACGAGCGAGCGGTCGGTTTCCTTTTTCACGAGCTTGACGTACCTTTCGCTATCGTGGATTCAGGCGTTCAGCCTCCGACCGAATCGCTCTCCTGGTCAGACAACGCGGCTGTGGCGACCCTCGATCAGCTTGCCCGTGCGCTCGACGGGCTTGCGTCTGCGGTACCGGGCCGCAGATCACTCAGCGACATCGTGGACCAGGACGGGCGTCTTCCGCTCCAGAACCTGCCGGCGCACCTGATCTTCGCCCGCCACTGGGAGGCTCGGCGCGCCCACTTTCTTTCGCGCCTGACCGCGCGCCCGTGCCCGCTCTGCGGCGGCGGCGATCGCTCGACGTGGTTTCACACGCAGGATGGGTACCGTTACGACATCTGCGCCGCGTGCGGCATGGTGCACATTCCGGAAGTGCTTCCGCTGCCGGTGTGGGACGAGTACTACGCCATGCTGCCGGAGGCGCTCGACTGCCTTCGCGATCAGTTGGCCCGGTCGGTTGAGGAATCCGCCTGGGAACGTGACCGACTCCGGTTCGGGCGCTACCTCTCGTTGCTCCGAAGCCATGGCGCCGCGGAATCCGGTGCACGACTGCTCGACCTCGGGAGCTTCACCGGCAGCTCGTTGCGGGCCGCCGCCGAACACGGTCTCGACGCCTTTGGAATCGAGGGCCTGGCCGAAGCCGTTGGCTTCGCCCGCGAGCGCTTCCCCGAGCTCCGGCTCGAACGTGCGCGCACGGAAGAGCTCGACCCGAATGTCTTTGGCGGTCAATTTGACGTCGTGACGATGTGGGAGACGCTGGAACACACATTCGACCCTGTTGAATCGTTGCGCCTGGCGGCGCGCGCCCTCCGCCCCGGCGGATGGCTGGCGGTCACCGTTCCAAACGTGCGCAATGTGCAGTTCTCCGTGCTCGGAAAGTTCTGCTTCTACGCCTACGGTGGTTATCAAGGCACCGGCCACATCAATATGTTCTCGCCAGACACGCTGGAGCGCGCGCTGAGCATGGCCGGCTTCGACCTCGTTCACGTGAGCAGCGAGTTCGGCACCGACTGGCGCCAGATGCTGCACTATCTTCGCCAGCAGTTCGACCGCATCCACTGCTACAGCACGTTGATCCGGCAGGGCCACTCGACTGACAGACCCGGCTCCGAATTGTCGGTCCTGCTCAACTGGCTGTCGCCCGCCCTGACCCGCCTGGAGAACGCGTGCCTGGCGGGACCGATCATGATCGCGCTTGCGCAGCTTCAACAGTAATCTTCATCTGATCGGTCGCGATTGGCCTGCCGGGCCATGGCCTCGTCGGGCGCCGGCTCACGCATTGTGACGACAGCCAACGACCAGCTCCCGGCACCGGACCGATTCGCCTGTGGTCGTCATCAATCGACCGCCTGGACCGTCCACGCACGAGTAAGATACGCGACGCGGATGCTGGAAAGGCCCGCCGTCTCTTTCTTGATCGCGTTCAGAATCTCCGCGAATCTCCGAGAACCCGCCTGCACACGCACGTCGTTCACCGACCGCCAAATCCCCAGATAGCGGGCGGGCGTCATGATCTCGACGTGCGGCGCCTCGACAAAGAGCAGCCGGTGGAAGCGTCCCGTCGAGAGCAATTTCTCTTCGAGTCCGCTTTGATTGGAGCCGGATGACATTCTCTTCAACTCGGGCACACGCTCGCGGATCAGGCGCTCGATGCGCTGGTCCACCGGGCTGTGCGGCAGATCGCGAGGATTCCAAATCGCCGTAAAGAATCCAGCGGGCTTCAGGATCCGGTGGAATTCCCTTAGTGATCGAGGAGCATTGGTCCAATGAAAAGAAGAGCCCATGAGCACCCAGTCGACGCTGTGCCTTGGCAGACCGGTGTGCTCAGCGCTGCCGTTGATCCATTGAACGCCGGCCCCGCCCCGCCACGCGCGCTCTCCCTCCTTGCGCATCGCGCCGTTTGGTTCCACGGCATAACCCTGGAGTCCCAGCTTCGAGAGGTGTTCGGTCAGCTTCCCCGTGCCCGCGCCGACGTCCGCCACCCGGAACCCTTCGCGAAGACCGCCCGTCACACCCACAAGCGCGCGCAGTACGCGGTCTGAATAGCCTGTGCGGTACTTGTAGTAACGGGCGAGTGCCGTGAAATCACCGTGTTTCACGTGCGCTCATACTCATGGATGGAATCCCATCACAGTCCGAGCTCAAGCCGTCAGCCCGGCCACCCGCTTCGCCGCGCTGAAACGCCCTGCAAAGCGAAGGCGATCCCTCGTCGTCGAGCTTGCGGCGCGCCAACGCTCCAGGGCGCTCGAGCCGACATTCAGCAAGGTCGGCGAAGGGGCGAGAACAGACATCTTCGTCAACGCGCCAGATCCTGCGGCAGCAATCGAGCGGGTGTAGCCTGCGTCGGTAACCCAGGCGTCGAGCAACTCATCAAGGAAGGCGCGGTCCTGCCAGGCAATTGGACCGTGATCACCGGAAGCGTGAATCGTGGGAGTGGGCGTTGTATAGATATCACCCATCCAGGTCCACCCGTAGTAGGTCAGGTCGGCGAGCGCCGGCGCATCCGGATCGATCCCGATCGCTTTCGCACACTGGCGCATCACGACGAGAGGATTGCTCCGGAGATCCTCCAGGCGAACAGTGTGACACCAATCAGCGACGCGTTGGATGAGTCGCCACCGAAACCAGTCCTGCGCGAGGAGACGCACGATTTTCTCCTGCGTCTTCACGACTTCGGCCGCGGGCAACTGATGCCTGCGGGAAAAGCCGGCGATCGACTGAAAGGCCTCGTAAGGATTGCGCAGCGATTGGATGATTCTTGTCGGGCGGAGCATGGCGAGTCCGTCGACCGGCGCACCTTCCGGGCAATTGCTACGCTCGATGAGCACTGCCGGGAAGAGCCAATCGCCGTGGTGAAGGTGATGCAGCAGCACTTTGGCTCGTTTCGGGTCCTGCCCGACGCACCACCCAAAGGCCGCGACGAGACCGCAGAACACCGTGCGATGTGTCAATGAGGCGCCCCGCATCAGGCTCGCAAACGCCTCGGCGAAGCGCCGTCGATCGACCTCCACGTAGATGTTCATCTGCCGGCCAAGCCGCCCCCCGATGATCACGGACTTTGCCGAGTCGAACAAGAACGGCGTCAGAGGGGACTCAACGAATCGCTCACTCAGGGTGTCGGCATCCAAGGCAAGCAGGTCAGGATTCGCGGCCACGAAGTCGAAGAACTTGAACGTGTGGGGGATGTGCAGGACTTCCGGATGGCCATCAAGGTATGCATGGATCAGCGCTGACCCGCTGCGCCCGGCCACAATCAACTGCGCAATGGGACAGACGAGCACATGCTCCAGCGTGTCCGGCCCTGGCAATGGCCGCGAGCCAGTCGGCAGGCGGACGCGTTGTGTCGGCGGAGATGCCACGAGGGTTGGCGAAACGCGCGCAGACATCAGTTCGTCACGTCCGGAGCCAGACTCCAACGGCCGTCGCCGACGAACACGATATTCGTCGGCGTCAAGCCCTCGCCCGTCACGCTGAACTCCATCACCCGCGAGTGCGAGGCATAGACGGAGGGATTGAGCGAGTAGAACAGCAACTGGTCCTTGTCCAGGTATCCTTCGGCAGCAATCATCACGCTGACTGAGTACAAACCGATGCCCAACACCATTCGGTCCAACGCCAGTGTCACGACTCCTTCTGGAGCGTTCGCGCCGTCGAACATCAGTTCTCGAGCGACGAAGCGGCACACCGGGAGAACGCCATCGCGATGGAGGGCGATCACCACCTGCGCGCGCTCCCGTAGCGACCGGTTCACCACGCGAAATCGGATTGAAAACGTCGCCGGCTCCCCGTGCTTCAAGAAGTGCGTCGGCGCGCCGTCGGAGCCGGCGACCGAGACATCATCCACAGCAATGATGCCGGTCCCGTTCACGCCAGTCGCGTTGATGGTCTCGGCCGCGATTCTTCGCTGTGCCTCCGGACTGCCGTTGAAGGTCGCGGTGTGCGACACCCACGCGTTGTGGGATGGCGGCAACGCCTCTGCGCCAGCAGGCCTCGTGCCTAAGAAGGTCCTCAAGAGCAGATCGCACGGAACCGCGGACCAGTAGTCCAGGCGCACCGAAAACCCGGCCACCTCCAGGTCGGGGGCCAGCCCCGGCACCATGAGCACGCCCGCCACCTTGTGAAATGGTGACCCATAGTTGAGAAACGGGCGCGCCAGACGGGAGTCCCAGTCGCTCGCCGGCCCCCAGCAACCCGGCTCCCGCTGCAGGTGGCTCGGCAACGATTCGTCGAACGCGTCTTCTCCGAGCGGCAGCGCATACACGTCGCCGCCAACCAGGAGCTCAATCCGGCTGATATACACCGGGCAAGGTTGCGGTTGATTCTGGCGGGCATGCAGTTCAACGAGCACGTGCGGCGAGGCCTGTGAGGCCGCGAGCGCCGGTCCCTCTTTCAATCGCTGCACTTTCCGGACGCGCAGCCGTTCTTCTTCCTGTTGCCGAATCGAATCCTCGTAGGCCTTCACGACCTTCGCCCCTTCGTCGTCCATCAACACCCGCCCTCGATCGATCCAGATCACGCGTTCGCAGATCTTGATGGCCGAGTAGACGTCGTGGGTCACCAGCATCAACGTCGTGCCGTCACGCTCACACAGGTCCTGGATCCGGTTGTAGCTCCTGTGGGCGAAGTAGGCGTCGCCGACGCCGAGGATTTCGTCGAGCACGAGCAAGTCGGGTGTAATGGCGGTGGAGGTCGAGAACATCAGGCGGACGGCCATGCCCGATGAGTACGTCTTCACAGGCTGGCCGATGTACTCCTCGAGCTCGGCAAAATCGACGATCTCCGCGTACTTGCGATCCGCCTCTGATCCGGAGACGCCGAGCTGCGCCAGATACGCATACACGTTTTCACGGCCCGTGAAGTCCGGATGAAATCCGCTTCCGATCTGCAACAGCGCATGCGCCTTGCCTTTGACGTCAAGCGTGCCGGAGGTGGGCTCGATGACTTTCGTGAAGAGCTTGAGCAGCGTGCTCTTGCCGGCGCCGTTGCGTCCGATGACCGCGACCTTCTCGCCCCGGCGAATGTCGAGGCTCACCCCGTCGAGCGCGGCGTGCTCGGTGTAGGAGCCGGGGCGATCGCCGAGCAGGCCGAACATGTCGAGAAAGCGATAGCCGGGCCCGGCGTACAACCGGTACACCTTGCGCACATCGCGCGCCTGAATGACCACGTCGTTCATGACTCGGTCAGGCTGACCCGAGCGTTCGAGCTCACACGCACCGCTCCGCTGCGAGCACTTGCGCGACAAGGCCGCTGAGGTCGTCGCGTCTCTCCGTCGTGTCGATGACGAGGTCCGGGGCCTGCGGCTCCTCGCAGGGAATGTCGATGCCGACCACGTCGTTGATTTCTCCCTTGAGCGCGCGCGCATACAGTCCCTTCGTATCCCGCGCGATGAGGATCTGAAGGTCCACCTTCAGGTACACCTCGGTGTAACGTGGTATGAACTCCCTGTTCCATTGCTGGCTCGCATGGAACATTCCGATCGTGGCGCATACGACGTCCGTGCCCTGCTGCGCGAGCGCACGACTCAGAGCCGAGTACCGTCCGGTCAGCTCGCGGCGGTCTGCCTCTCGATAGCCAAGGGATCCACCGATGAGGCCTCGCAGTTCGTCGCCGTCGAACAGCAGGACCGGGCGGCCCGAGGCACGGAGCGCGTCAGCAACGGCGCGGCTGAGCGTGCTCTTCCCTGCGCCCGAGAGTCCCGTGATCCAGATCACTCGGCCCGGTTTCGGAGGCGCGGGCCGCCGCGCCGGCACGCGGCCGCTCAACGATGCGAGCAGGATTGCCTGCGCATCGTCTGGCGTGGCGGGCCGCAGACTGTTGCTGGCGCGACCGGGTGCGATCAGCGCGGAACCCAGTTCAGCGACGGCCCCGGGATCGATCAATTCCGCCACTGCACGATACACACCCAGACGCTCCAGCCATGCGTAAAGCGCGGGCGGAATCTGCGCCGGGTCCACCAGCCCCAGCGCTTCAGCAATAATCGTGGCGCGGTCGGGATGGTGTTCGAGCGTGAAGGCGGCGACGTGTGGGAGCGTGAAACCGCACGCGAGACCATGGCGCAAGCCGAATCGTCCGGTCAACGGATATGAAATAGAGTGCGCGAGCGCCGTTCGCGTTGCGCTGATGGCCATGCCGGCAAGCAGGGCCGCCGTCTGAAGCTCCGCGCGCGCCGGCAGGTCCGTACCGGCCAACGCCAGAGGCAGGGCATTCCAGATCCTGGCGATGGCATCGCGCGCAAAGGCGTCGCTGATCGGATTGTGGTGTGTGTTCCAGATCGACTCCATCGCGTGCGAGAGCGCGTCGATGCCTGAAGACAGCGTGATGGCATCCGGCTGTGTCACCGTGAGCTCCGGATCCAGGATCGCCGCCCGCGGATACAGGCGATCGTCAGAGAGCGAGTATTTGCAGCCATTCGCATCCCACAATGTCGCCGTCCTGGTGACCTCGCTCCCGGTGCCGGCTGTCGTCGGCACGCAGAAGAGCGGCGGCAGAACGGCGTCGGGCGGCAGCGGCTCGTCGGCTCGGGCCAGCTCGCACACCGCGCGCATCTGCAGGCCCGACGCGAGTGCGGCTGCAACCGCCTTCGCCGAGTCGAGCACGGATCCGCCGCCGATCGCCACGACCGCGATGCCTGATCCGCGCCATTGCTCCAGCACCGGATCGAGCGCCGCCAGCCGCTGCACCGTCGGGTTCTCGGCGATCGTGTCAATGGCCGCGACGGGAGCGTCGCAGGCGCCGGCGATGCGAGGCAGAAGGCCTCGCTGCACCCATCCCTGCGTTGTGACGAGCAGGAAGCGACGCCCGCGCACGAAGTGTGCGAGTGTCTCTACCGCTTGCGCGCCCTGATAAACGGCGACGGGATTTCGAAATGCTGGTGTGACTGCTACAACCACGATTCAGACATCCGGATCAGAACCACCGGGTCGTCTCCCCCGCGACACGATTCAGACCGCGCGGCGCCATTCCGGAGAGCTCGAACACGGCGTCGGCGTGCAGGTCCCCCTGGACACCGACCATGTAAATGTCGCCGGGCCGATCGCCCATGGCGTCGAACCGGCACACCGTCAGCGGCAGCAAGTACGCCGAATCGGCGGGCGCGAGCACGATCTCGCGCTCCGAGTCACCATGCCGGACCGTCAGGCGCACGGGCTCGTCGCCAAAGTTATAGCCGAACTGGTGCAGACGCACGGTGAGCTCCGCGCCGCGGCGTCCTGGAAGCGCTCGCAATATGAAGGACTTGAGATACGGCTGCTGCCGCGACCGCGCCAGACGCGTGATCTCGTACGCCGGATTCTGCGGCCCGGGGTACGGATAGACTTCCGCATCCGCGCGCCGCAGGACAACGACCTCCTCGTCGGCACGACGCGTGGGCGGCAGCAGGTCGCGCGGCGTGATCGCCAGCAGGGCCGCCATCGCCGCGGTCTCGCTGTTCGTCGGCAGGATGCTGCCATCGAGAAGCGCCTCGACGCGCTCCGCAGGCATTCCGCTGAGCACGCATCGATCGATGAACCGCGCGCGCGGCAAAACCTCGTTCTCGAGGTGCCGGTTCAGGAGCGCGGCGTGTGCGCCGGCCTCGTTCCGCATCTCGAGGGTCAGCGCCGGCAGGCTGGCTGCACCGAGGCGCGCGAGCTCCTCGCGCCCGCGGGCGACCTCGCCGCCATATGTGACGGCGACGATCAGGGTGAGCTGACTGTCGTCGCGACTCGCGAATGAGTGCGGCCAGAACGGCGTGATGTAGTTGGAGTCCCCGGTCGTCAGCTCCGCCGAGCGCTTCTGGCCGTCCACGTCCCAGTAAAAGTTGACTGGACCGACGAAGAATGTGGTCTGGTGGAGAAAATGTCCCTTGTTGTACGCGACGTCCGGGTTGACGGGATTCGCATCGCTCACCACCCGCAGCTCGCGGATCCACTCGGGACGGAAGGGTGCCGAGCGCGACATCGCACTGTCGCGGTACTCGTAGTACGGCGTCAGATTGCCGGCACGATCCGCGCGCGAGAAGATGCGGCTCGACGCGCGCGCCTCCTCCGCGGTCAGATGGAGCGCGCCGGCCTGCGTATCGCCTGGCTCCATCCAGAGGCGCCCGAACGCGATCGGGTACCGCTCGGCAACCGCCTGAAACAAGGACCGATACTCGGCGGGCTGCAGCGCGCCGGCGATCGCCGACTCGACATAGTCGAGCGGCAGTCCCATCTCCGACGCCAGCGCGTCGACCGTGCGCTTCAAGTCGTTGGCTTCCGAGAGCAGCCTCGCACCGAGGGCCCGGGTGTACGCCGATGTCGTGGTCGTCGTCATGATGCGTCGAGGCTGAACAATCGCTGCGGCCCGATCATGGCCGGCAGACGCTCGTAGTCCTGGGGCGCGTCGAGCTCCACCCACCCGCGTTCGATCAGGAGGCAGCGGATGTCGTCGTTCGGGGAGATCAGGTCTGCAAACAGGTCTGTCACGTACGCGTTCCGCCATTCGGCGGATTCGCGGAAAGGCTCGTCACGGCCGAGGCGCGCGTCGATCGCTTCGAAGTGCTGCCGAAAGCGTCGCGCGCCCGCGCGCGTCATTTTCCACAGCCCGAGAAACTCACCACAGATGCCATCGGTCGGATCCGATGGATCGAGATGCTTTCCGATCGTCGTCAGGACGGCTCCACTATCGCTCTCGCGGACATACGCCTTTTCCGCCTCCGCGGCCGGATGCCGCGTACGTCCCTCATAGTAGCCGCGCCAGTCACGATCGACCGAGAGGACGATGTCGCCAGGAGCGGACACGAGCGCGCGGTGGACAGACGGCTCGACGAGGATGTCGGAGTACGTGATGAGCACATCGTCGTCGAACGCCTCGCGCGCGAACATCAGCGAATGCAGGATGTTGTTGCGCTCGTAGTCGGCATTGTGAACCAGCGTGCAGCCCGGCGCGTCGATGGCGTCGGCGAGATGGCCGGTGACAATGACGATGCGGTCGCAGCCCGCTTCGCGCAAGCCCCGCAAGGTAAACGAAAGGAGAGGCCGGCCGTTCACCGGCAACATGCACTTGGGCCGTTCATCCGTGTACGGCCGCATCCGCAGTCCTCGCCCCGCGGCGATCACGATGCCGGTCACGATTCTGCCACCGCGGCGCGGAAGCGATCGATCACCTCCCGCGGGGTGAGCGTCGGGCGACCAATGCCCGGCGGCGTTCCCGGCCGGATGCTGACCTCCACGAGGTGTGGGCCAGGTCCATCCCATACACGCGACACGGCGGCAGCCAGACCAGCCGCATCGTCCACACGCGTGCCGCTTGTGTAACCACAGGCGACGGCAACGGCGGCAAAGTCCACGCTGGGGGCCGACGTGTGCTGGCCGCCCGTCGAGTCGTGAGTGCCGTTGTTCAGCACGACGTGAACGAACCGATGCGGCCGCTCGTGTCCGATCGTTGCGAAGTTTCCCATTTTCATGAGCGCCGCGCCGTCGCCGTCGAGCACCAGCGTGGGCGGCGCGGTTGCGGCATTCCGCCGGCCGAGGGACAAGCCGACCGCGATGGCTGAGGCACACCCCATCGAACCGACGGTATACAGCTGATTGGAACGGTCGCCGATCGCAAACAGCTCGCGGCCGGTCATGCCGGTCGTCGCGATGATTGGGGCGCCCTCCGGAAACACGTCGCGAACAATGCGGATGGCGTCAGTGCGAGAAAGAGACGTCGTGCCACGCCGTTCGTCTCGAAGAGTGCCGCCGGGCGGCCGCGGCACGGGAGGGCCGATCTCCGGCCCTTCCTCGACGGCGCCCTTACGCACCACCAGAACCACTGGCTTGCGCGTGCGCTCGGATTCGAGGAGCGCGCGATCGAGAACCGGCTCGACGTCTTCCTCTTCTTCGGGAAAGTCATGCCACGACAGCTCGAGGCACTCGATCAGCGGAATCAGAATGCGACCGATTTGCTCGTGCTGTGGCTCGTCCTTGATCCCTGGCTGGCCACGCCAGGTCGTGATGAGCAGTGTCGGGATTGAAAAGGGGTGATTGAGCGACGTCAGCGGGTTCATCATGTTGCCGAAGCCGGAGTTCTGGCACATCGCGACGGTCTTCCGGCCAGCCATCCACGCGCCGGACGTGATCCCGAGCACTTCGCCTTCGCTTGCCGCGCCGACGTACTTCAGTTGCGCGCTCATGATTGCGCCGTTGATAAGCGCGCGAACGAACGAACAGGGGACGCCTGCGAAGAAGTCGTACCCGCGCCTGGCGCAGGCATCGATGAACCCCGCGGCCGCCACCGTCAAAGCGCCGCGGCCTCCAGGAGGTCCGCCAGATTGTTGACGTTGATCCAGCCGCCGTGGGTGTAGATCACGCGTACTGGCTGCCCATTCCGCAGTACCCGCGCCAGCAGCTCGCAGATCCGGGCTGTTCGCAATGTTCCATCCGCACGAGCCTGCTCGATCGCGTCACGAAGCCAGGTCGCGCCTTGCGATCCCACATACATCAGTCCGATCCAGATTCCATGGTTCGCCTCGGGCGCGACCGTGTCGATTTCGACAAGATGAATGGGGTGCAATTCGAATCGCCCTGAATACGGCCGGTCACAGCGAACGCCATTCGGTTGAGGGCTCTGTGCGAGCTTGCTGTCGACGAGGATGGCGATACCTTCGTCGCGATCCTCGAGCAGCGCGTGGATGACATGACGCTTCACGACGATATCGCCGAATGAAACAATCGCAGGTCCCCGCAGAGCGCCCGCAGCGAGTGCGAGTGAATAGGCTTCGCCAGTGTCTACGTATTCCGGATTGTCAATGTAGTCCGCGCCAGCCACCGTGACGGCGGACGCAGCATACCCGCGCACGACAGTAACCGATCGGCATCCGAACGTGGCCAGGTCGCCGAGCAGTCGTGCCAGGATAGGCTGACCCTTGACGCGCAGCATCGTCTTCGGCGTGTCATTTGTCAGCCCGCCGAAATTGCCGGCGGCGCCCGCTGCCAGCACGATTGCGCCCAGCAGGGTTCCAGGCGCAGGCAGGTACTGTGCCTCGGCCGCCTCGAGCTCGAGGTCGCCTTGAAGACGGAAAATCTCCTGCAGCGGCGCGAGCTCTGGTTCGACGTTGATCAGCGACTCATCCTGTCGAATGCTCTCCGCGGTCTGCCGCATGGCGGTGATTGCCGCGCGCAACAGATGGTTTGCCCAAATCACCACGTTGACATGGCGCTGGCGGAAGTCGACGGTCGGCGTGGTGTAGTACTTCGTCGGCACGAGGACAACAGGCGATCGTCCAGCCCATTCGGCCAGGAACGCGAAGATCTCGGTCGGTATCGGCTGCCGGCTGTGAATCAGGATCGCGTCAGCGCCGGCTTGACGGTACGCTTCCGCACGCCGTAAGGCTTCGACCATTCCCCAGCCGGCGATGAACGCCTCGACCCGAGCGACGACGATGAAGTCCTCGTCCTGCTGACTGTCTTTCCCCGCCTTGAGCCTCCCGCAGAATTCATCGATATCCGCGAGTGGCTGCCGTTCCGAGCGAAGAAATGAGTTCGTTTTCGGGAATTGCTTGTCTTCAATGGCAACGCCGCCGACCCCGATTTGTTCGAGCCTCCGCACGAGTCGACGCACGTTGTTGAAGTTGCCATATCCCGTGTCTCCGTCGAGAAGAATCGGGATTGTTGTCGCGTCCGCCATGAAAGCGGCCTGATCTGCCACCTGTGTCCAGGACAGTTCGTTGTTGTCCCGAACCCCGCAGGATGCCGACATCGTGAGCCCGCTCGCCCAGATACCGTCGAAACCCGCCTCCTCAACAATCTTCGCTGAAATGCCGTTGTGCGCCTCCATCAGGAAGCTGAGCTCCGGCTGCAGCAACAGCTGCCGAAGCCCGCGGGTTCGTCCGGTTGTTCGAGTTCGATGCATACGTCTCTCCAGGGATCGTGCGTCGCCGGAGTCGTTGAGTCGAGGTTCAGGCGGCAAGCTGGACCGTCTGGCAGCATGGCATGGAGACCTTCCGCACATCGCGCGCCTGGATGACGATCTCGCTCATGCGCGTCTCAGCCGCTCGTCGGCACCGGCGCCGTAAGCCGTGCCGCACGACCCGCAGGCCGCCGACGCCGGCGGCTTCGAGCCGGACGCCAGCTTCACTCCACACTCACAGATCCACCCTGTCACCCGTCCGGGATTGCCGACGACGAGCGCATAGTCGGG
>Ga0066710_100003556_pt1 | contig 13359 bp, 13 predicted proteins | sample GraSoiAngelo_159_FD_79666 | JGI IMG/M metagenome (GOLD analysis project Ga0066710, IMG submission 79666) | Grasslands soil microbial communities from the Angelo Coastal Reserve, California, USA - 14_1009_16_40cm | ecosystem: Environmental > Terrestrial > Soil > Grasslands | place: USA...
CCCCTAGACGGCAACGGTGAGGTCACCACCGCGACCAAGGCGCTGGCTGATCTCGAAGACGTTGCCTTCCGGGTCCCTGAAATAGCACCAGAAACCGCCAGCCTCGACGCCACCCTCGACGCCGGTGACAGCCTCCGCGCCGCGAGACAGGAGCGCATCCCGAGCCGTCTCGATGTCGTCGACCGCGAAACCCGGCTGGTAGCGCGGCCGGTCGTATTGCGGATCCGCGCCCACCCGAAGCAGCTCCAAGAGATTCGGCCACCCCATGTCGAACTGGACCCAGTCCTCGTTCGCGGCCAACTCCGGGAAGCCAAGAACGTCGCGATAGAAGCGCCGTTGCCCCTCGAGGTCCCACACGACCAGGCCGATCCAGTTGGGCCAACGCAGTTGCCGATCGCGCATGGTCACCTCATCTCTCCAGCCCGAACTCCTCCAGATATCTGCGGAACACCTTCAGCCCGTCGGGCACGAACGGCCACTCGTGCAGCTTCGCGACCAGATCCGCCTCGCCCATGAATCCCCCCCATGCGATCTCCTCTTCCTGAAGGCGGATCGGTCCGTCCCAGACCACCTCGTACGCGCACGTCCACCAGTTGATGTCCGCGTCCTCGTATCGAGCCTTGAATAGGAACGTGGGCTGGGCCCCGTCGACGCCGAGCTCCTCGGCGAGCTCGCGACGGATGGCGTGGTCGTACGACTCCTCCGAGCCGACGATGCCGGCGACGAACATGTCGTACATCCCGGGGAAGACGTCCTTCGTGTTCGTCCGCCGGTGGACGTAGATGTCGCCCTTGCGGTTCCTGACGATCGCCGCGACCTCGCGATGGAGCAGGTTCCGGTTCCGAACGTCCCGCCGGAGCGCTCTACCGACGACCCGGTCTTCCTCGTCGACGACCTCCACGACCTCGCTCGCCGCCTCCACCGAGCGCACCGTACCCTTCCCGTGCCCACGCCGGCACCCGGACCACCCTGAGCGACCTCTTGGAGCCTTCCCAGGTTGTTCCCAGGTTCGGGCGGTCTACTGAGGGGGCGAACCTGGACGAACACGCCACAATGAGGAGCGAGGACATGTCGGTGAAGGCATCAGCCAATACGCAGGTCTCCACGGCAGAGGATTCCGTCCGGGTGCTGGTCGTCGACGACGAGTCCTACATCACCGATCTGGTGGCCACGGCCCTCCGGTACGAGGGCTTCGACGTGGCCGCGGCGGCCAACGGCCGGGAAGCGTTGGGCCTGGTGGAGTCCTTCCGCCCCGAGCTGATCGTCCTGGACGTCATGCTCCCGGACCTGGACGGGTTCGAGGTCCAGCGACGGCTGGTGGACCGAGGGCGGCGCGTCCCGGTCCTGTTCCTCACGGCCCGAGATGCCACCGAGGACAAGGTCCGTGGCCTCACCATCGGGGGCGACGACTACGTGACGAAACCGTTCAGTCTGGAGGAGCTCATCGCTCGGATCCGGGCCGTGCTTCGGCGCGCCCGGGCGAGCGCTCCGGAGTCGGGCCGGCTGCGGTTCGCGGACCTCGAGATGGACGAGGACACGCACGAGGTGTGGCGAGGCCAGCAGGCGGTGGACCTCACCGCCACGGAGTTCAACCTCTTGCGGTTCCTCCTGGCCAACGCCCGACGCGTGATGTCGAAGGGGCAGATCCTCGACTATGTCTGGAACTACGATTTCGGCGGGGACTCCTCGATCGTGGAGACCTACATCAGCTACTTGCGGAAGAAGGTCGACATCCGACAGCCGCGCCTGATCCACACGGTGCGGGGAGTGGGATACGTCATTCGCCTTCCCTCGGAGTGAGCGGGTGTCTCTCCGGGCGCGACTGCTCATCGCCATGGTGGTGCTGGTGGCGGCCGGGCTGGTCGTGGCCGACGGGGCGACCTATCGGCTGCTCTCCTCGTCGCTGATCGACCGGGTCGACACGCAGTTGGTGGCGGCCCGCGACCCCGCCGCCAGGGAGCTCGGGGAGCAGTTCAGCGGTCATTCCGGCCCCGGCCCCGGCCCCGGCCTGTTCCTTCCGCTCGGCACCTACGCCGAGGTGCGTGACGGCACCGGCACCACCCTGGCCTCCACGTTCTTCCACGTCGGTCAGCAGTCCTATCCGCGACCGTCGCTGCCGTCGAGCCTGCCGGGGGCGACCTCCTCCAACCAGCCCGGCCCTGTGGCCTTCACCACGAAGGCGGCGGACCAGGGTTCCCCGAGCTACCGGGTCCTGGCCACCAGTCTCGGTGCGGGACAGGGCACGCTGATCGTGGCGGTCCCCCTGACGGACGTGACGGCGACGCTGCACCGCCTGTTGGGGGTGGAGGTGCTGGTGACCGTCCTGGTCCTCCTGGCGGTGGCCGGCCTCGCGCTCTGGATGGTCCGGCTCGGCCTGCGGCCGCTCGCCGGGATCGGTGAGACCGCCGGGGCCATCGCCGCCGGAGATCTCACTCGCCGGGTGGAACCGGCGGACGAGCGGACCGAGGTCGGCCGGCTGGGGCTTGCCCTGAACTCGATGCTGGCCCAGATCGAGGCCGCCTTCGAAGAGCGGCGGGCATCGGAGTCGCGGCTGCGGCGCTTCGTCGCCGACGCCTCGCACGAGCTCCGGACCCCGCTCACCTCCATCCGCGGGTACGCGGAGCTGTTCAGGCGGGGGGCCGAGACGCGACCCGAGGACCTGGCCAAGTCCATGCAGCGGATCGAGGCGGAGGCAGCCCGGATGGGTGTCCTGGTCGACGACCTGCTCCTGCTGGCCCGCCTCGATCAGGGCAGGCCGTTGGAGCGGGAGCCGGTGGACCTCGCCCGGGTCGCCGAAGAAGCGGTGGAGAGCGCCCGCGCCGTCGATCCGGATCGTCCGATCGAGTTCGAGGCGGACGGCCCGGCCGGGCTGGAGGGAGACGAAGGCAGGCTCCGCCAGGTCATAGACAACCTGCTGGACAACGGCCGCGTGCACACCCCACCGGGCACCCCCATCCGGGTCAGCGTGGGGACGGAGGACGACGACGTGGTGCTCGCGGTGGCCGACAGCGGTCCCGGTTTGTCTCCCGAGGTCGCCGGCCGGGTGTTCGAGCGTTTCTACCGGGGAGACCCGGCGCGATCCAGGCAGACGGGAGGAGCGGGACTCGGACTGTCCATCGTGGCCGCCATCGTCGAGGCGCACGGCGGGAGGGTCAGCGCGGCCTCAGCGGATGGCACGGGGACGACCTTCGAGGTTCGGCTCCCCGCGTCCGCCGCGCCCTAATTCGCGGCCTTGCCGGGTCCAGGCCGAAGCGCCTTGCGAACGACGGGCCGGGCCGCCTTCCGCCTGGCCACTTCCTTGAACCCCGCCCGGTCGTACATGCGCTTCGCCCCGAAGAACATGAAGTCGGGGTGGCTCCGCTCCGGCTTGTCGACCGGATAGGCCTCCAGGAGCCTGACGCCCCGCGACCGCGCGTAGTCCATGGCTGCCCGGAGCAGCGCCTCGGACACGCCCTGTCCTCGCGCCTGCCGGTCGACGTAGAAGCACACGATGGACCAGACGGGTTTGTCGTCCACGGGCTTCATCACTGGTGACCGTTTCAGCTTCGCGTAGTCCTCCCGGGGCCCCAGGGAGATCCACCCCACCGGACGGCCGTCCAAATAGCCGATGAGGCCGGGGATCACGCCGCCGCCCACGAGCGACCTGAGCGCCTGCTTGTTCGTCTCACCGCGCCCGACCCCGCTGGGGCAGCCCGACCTGCGGTAGTACATGCACCAGCACCCACGCACGATCGACCCTCCCGGCCGGCTGAACAGCTCGACCAGGTCCTTCCAGCGGTCCTTCGTCAGCGGATGCGCCTCGAGCTTCATGAGGCCTCCAATCTACCGGCTAGGCCTCCGCTATCCGCCGGAGCGCCGCTTTCTGGACCTTGCCCATCTCGTTCCGAGGGAGCGCGGGCACGAAGCGGACCTCCCGAGGGCGCTTGTGGGGCGCGATCAATCCGGCCACGTGACTCACGAGCTCGTCGGCGTCGGCCACGGCTCCCGGCCGCAGCACGACCCAGGCCACGATCCGTTCGCCGAGCCGATCGTCCGGCTCGCCCGTCACCGCGACCTCGGCCACGGCGGTGTGCTCGAGCAGCGCGGCCTCGACCTCGCCCGCCCCCACCTTGAACCCGCCGGTCTTGATCAGGTCCGTGGCCCGGCGGCCAACGATGCGGATGTAACCGCCCGCCGCCCTGGTGGCCACGTCCCCCGTATGGAACCAGCCGTCACGGACCGCCTCGGCGGTGGCGTCCGGTCGATTGAGATAGCCGAGGAACAGGTTCGGCCCCCGGACGAGCACCTCCCCGATCGTTTCGTCGTCCTCGGCCTCAACGACGACGCCGCGGTCGTCGACGAGGCGAACCTCCACGCCGGGCAACGGCGGACCGACGTACCCCGGCCGGCGCACGCCGTTCGCCCTGACCGCGCAGATCATGATGGTCTCGGTCATGCCGTAGCGCTCCACGATCCGCTGGCCCGTGGTCCGCTCGATCCGGCGGAACTCTCGCTCGGGGAGCGGCGCCGATCCGGAGACCAAGAGGCGGGCGCGACGGAGCGCGGCGGCTACGGAACCGCTCCCCTCGGCGGCCTCGGCCAGCGCGTGGTACATGGTGGGCACCCCGAACAGCATGGTCGCCCCGCCTTCGAGCTCCCGGCACACCGCCTCCGGGGAGAACTTCCCCGCGTAGCGAAGGGAGCCGCCGCGGCGCAGCGGACCGAGCACTCCCAGGACCAGGCCGTGCACGTGGAAGAGCGGAAGGCCGTGGGTGAGCACGTCCTGGGCAGTCCACCCCCACGCGTCGTACAGGGCGTCCAGGTTGGAGGCAACCGCCCGATGGGGAAGCACCACCCCCTTGGGTGGGCCAGTGGTCCCGGATGTATAGAAGAGGAGCGCGGGCGACTCCGGCGGGGGTTCTGGGGGCAGCGACGCCCCGGCCCCATCGAGGTCGACCGCCACCCTGGGGAGGCCGTGCAGCGGCGGAGGGAGCTCCTCCTCCCCGGGCGCCACGACCAAGGTCGGGGCGCTGTCCCGCAGGACGTGCTCGAGCTCTCGGCTGCCCATCTTGGGGTTCAGAGGGACCGCGGCCGAGCCCGAGAGCAGGATCCCCACGACCCCCACACAGCTCTCGAGCGTGGGAGTGGCCCACACCGCCACGCGCTCCTGGCCCACCACGCCCGCGGCGAACGCTGCCGCCGCGTCCCGCAATCGCCGGTACGACAGCGACCCCCCACCGGCGCGGATCGCCTCGTCCTCGCTCGGATCCGCGAAGTTCGGGAACAGCATGGCCGGCTCAGAGCGGGGCGATGGACGAGCCCCCGGAGACATCCTTCCGGATGAACTGAGGCGTCCCGGCATACCGCACGGACGAGGCCCCCGACACCTGAGCCGAGATCGTCCCGCTCACCGAGACCGTGGCTTGGGACGCGCCGGAGAGGTCGATGGTCAGCTGGCCCACCTGGAGCTGCTCGGCCTCCAGGCGGCTGGCCCCGCTTCCTCTGATGTCGAGCTTCCCGGCGGTTCCGGACAGTTCGAGGTGCGACGCGCCCGACAGGTCAGCGCCGGCTTCATCGAATCGGACGGGCCCGTCGATCTCGCCAGCGCCGGACAACGTCATCTTGATCCTCTGTCCGGCGAGCTCATCGGAGAGGTGGAGCTTCGCGGCGCCGCTCACTTCGATCGAGGAAACCCCCGGAGCCGTGACGTCGGCCTCCAGGGTCGCGTTCCGCACCGACGTCCCCGGCTTCAGCCGGATGCGCAGGGTTCCATCGGAGATCCCGACGTCCAGGTGATCGGTGAGGTTGTCGTCCACCCGCACCGTCACCTGCTCGTCTCCGCCGACGGTCAGGGTGACCCGGAACGCGCTGCCGACCTCCAGGCGAGAGAAGGACGAAGCGGGAACGGAGCTGGCCACCACGTGCCCGGAACCCGTGATGGACGTGGTTACGCACGCCACCCCGGCGAGCAGCACGGCCAGGGCCAAAGGGGCGGACAATGCCCGAGGTAGCCTCATCGATGCGTCCTTTCGCTTCCCGCCACCGACGGAGCGTTGCATGGAGGCGCTCATGGAGGCAACGTGCCGCGGCGATCGGGGAATGCTTCGAAAGACGCTCAGGCAACGATGAGGGCGCTCCAAGGCTCCTCTCAGGTAGCGGGGGCAAGATCGCGGCCAGGATCGCCGAAACTGTAGGAGGAAGCGGTGCCTGAGGACACGAGCGGAAGCCCGGTGCAGGACGACGAACCAGAAGACCAACCGGTTCCCCGACCCTGGGAGCCGCCGGGCGGGTGGCCGCCGCCACCTCCCGGCGACCAGGGCCGGCCGTTCGCCTGGGGGCCTCCGCCCGGCGCCCCGGAGACCCGTCCGCCTCACCGGAGCCGCCTGGCCGCGGCCATCCTCGCCGGCCTGTTGCTGCTCAGCAGCGGGATCGGCATCGGCTGGGTCATCACTCGGAACGGCTCGCCCGCCGTCCAAGGACCCATCACCGCCGCCCCGGCGAACCCGTCGACCGGCCAGGCGGACCGGGGCCTCAACGTGCAGGCGGTGGCCGACCGGGTCGACCCCGCCGTCGTGGACGTCAACACGATCGTCCAGGCCGACGCCCTCGGCCGGACGGCCCAGGGGGCGGGGACCGGCATGGTGGTCACGGCTTCCGGCGAGGTGCTGACCAACAACCACGTCATCCAGGGCGCAACCAGGATCGACGTCACGATCGCCGGCCGGGGGCGATACACCGCCCACGTGCTCGGGGCCGACCCCACCGACGACATCGCGTTGCTCCAGGTGGACGGCGTGTCCGGGCTCCCCGTGGTGACCCTGGCCGATTCGTCGAGCGTGACCGTGGGGCAGGAGGTCGTCGCCATCGGGAACGCTCTGGGCCAGGGCGGAACCCCCAGCGTCACCCAGGGCACGGTTTCCGCTCTCGATCGTTCGATCACGGTTCGCGACGATCGCGGCGGGGCCGAGCAGCTGAGCGGGTTGATCCAGACAGACGCCCTCATCCAGCCGGGAGACTCCGGCGGGCCGCTGGTCAACTCGGCCGGTCAGGTGATCGGGATGATCACCGCCGCGGCCCGAGGAAACGTCTCCGAGCCCGTGGCCAGGGTCGGCTTCGCCATCCCATCGAACACCGCGTTGCGGATCGTCAACGAGATCCGGGCCGGGCACTCCAGCGACTCCATCATCATCGGCGAAGCCGGGTACCTGGGCGTCGAGGTTCGAGACCTCGACGCGGCGACGATCGCCCGCCTCGGGCTCAGGGTGAGCTCGGGCGTGCTCGTGATGGGGGTCAGCCCCGGCACCCCGGCCCAGCGGGCAGGGATCGGCCAGTACTCCGTGATCACCGAGATCGACGGACGCAAGGTCTCCTCGACGGATGAGCTCGGCTCCGCCATCCACCGGCACAAGCCCGGGGAGCAGATCCGGGTGACCTGGGTCGATCGGACCGGTGCGACGCACGTCGAGACGGTGACGCTGATCTCAGGACCGGCCATCTGACGACCCTCTCGGCGGCGCGGACGGCAACCCGGTGGGCCCTGCGTTGCTGAAACACGGACGCCGCGCTAGGGTCCGGCCCACCAACCTCAGGTACGGGGGCATCGCCGAATGGAAGTCAAGGAGCTCGGACACATCGTCCTCTACGTCCGTGACGTCGAGGTGTCGCGGGGCTTCTATCGAGACGTGCTGGGCTGGAAGGAGATCGGCGCCGTGGAACACCGCATGGCCATGTTCTCGTCCGGCCGCACCCATCACGAGCTGCTCCTCATCGAGGTCGGCCGCGACGCGACGCCGATCCCGCCGGGCCGGCGGGTGGGCCTCTACCACTTCGGCCTGAAGATCGGCACCACGGACGACGAGCTTCGGGATGCCCTGCGCACCCTGGCGGACGCGGGGGCGAACGTGGTCGGCACCGCGGACCATGGCGTCAGCCACAGCATCTACATCACCGACCCGGACGGGAACGAGATCGAGCTGTACATCGACGTGCAGCCGGAGACGTGGCGGGAGGACCCGGACGCCATCATGGCCCCGGTTCGGGCGCTCAGGCTGTAGCCGGGTCGGGCGAGGCGCTCCACGGACGACCTGGTCGGACGTTCCGCCGACGAGCTGGCGCGGCTGGTCCGCGGCGGTGAGGTCTCGGCGCGGGAGGTGGTCGAGGCCCATCTCAGGCGGATCGACCAGGTCAACCCCGAGCTGAACGCGATCGTGTCGCTCCGGCCGGAGGCGGCCATCGCCGAAGCTGTCGAGGTAGACCGCGCCGTGCGGGCCGGGGCCGACCGGCTGCCGCTGGCAGGCGTGCCGTTCACGGTCAAGGACGTGATCGCCGCGAGCGGTGTCCCGATGACCGCCGGCACGCCGCTCCTGAAGGATTTCGTTCCGCGGCTCGACGCAACCGCCGTCGCTCGCCTCCGAGAAGCCGGGGCCATCCTGCTCGGGAAGTCGAACTGTCCCGAGTTCGCCATGTTCGGCTACACGCGCAACTCGCTGTTCGGTGCGACCCGCAATCCCCTTGGGCCGGTCACCGTGGGCGGCTCCAGCGGCGGTGAGTGCGCCGCGGTGGCTACGTGCTGCTCGGCGCTGGGGGTGGGGACGGACTTCGGCGGGTCCGTGCGATGGCCCGCCCACTGCACGGGCATCCTGGCCCTGCGGCCGACCGTGGGACTGGTTCCCCGGACCGGTCAGCTCCCGGCGCCGTCATTGGACGAACCTCTGGCACCGAGCGAGGCGACGCTGCAGGGTCAGGTGCAGGTGATCGGTCAGCTGGCCCGGACGGTGGAGGACCTGGAGCTCGCCCTCCTGGTCATGGCCGGTCCGGACGGCATCGACCCCCTCGCAGTGGAGATCGGGCCGGGCCGCTCGAGCCAGGTCCACGTTGGCAGGGCGGCCGTGTGGGATGGGCCTGTCCGGCCCGGCGTCCGGGCCGACGTCTCGACGGTGGTCAGGGATGCGGCCGGCGCGCTGGCAGAGCAGGGGGCCGAGGTCTCCGAGGAGTCGCCGACCATGCTCGAGAGGGCCGTTTCCCTCTACTCCGAGCTACGCGACCTGGACCGCCTCCGCGACGTCCGCGGCTTGATCCGGGGTCGCGAGTCCCAAGTGGGGGAGGACGTACGAGCGGCCGTTTCCGCCGCCGAGGAGGCAGAACGGACCGCGCCGGACACGGATCCGGCGCCGCTGTGGGAGGAGCGGGAACGCCTGCGTGCCGACTTCCTCTCGTATCTCGACCGCCATGCCGTTCTGCTCATGGCGGTGGCCACCGTGCCGCCCTACGACCCGGACGGCCCGGGACCCGAGGTGAACGGGCGGGAACAGGGCATGTGGGACGTCCTCGCCCCGTGCCGGCTGATCAGCTTGCTCGGCGTCCCGGCCGCGACGGTTCCCTACGGCCGCTCCTCCGATGGGCTCCCGATCGGCGTGCAGGTGGTCGGGCGGCCGTTCCGTGAGGACGAGGTTCTGGCCGTGGCGCGAGCGCTGATGCGATCCGCCGGGTAGGCGTCGTCCATCGCTCGAAGGGTGCGCATGAGGAAGGCTTGCCCTCTCCTGTCGTCACCATCCACGATATCCGGGCAGTGCCCGCCCGGATGTCGTGCCGATCGGAGGTGGCCGAGTGAGGGTCCAACGCGTGGAGATGTTCGTGTGCCCGATGGCCCTGCCGAACGACACGTCCGGCCTGCAGCAGCTGGTGGACGCGGGGACCCTGAATCCGGAGTCCCTGGTGGCGCTGGTCGGCAAGACCGAGGGGACGGGCTTCCACGACGACATGGGCCGCGTGCTGGCCGACGCCGCGTTGAGAGGGTGGGTTGCCCGGGCGTTGGGGATCGAGGTCTCGGAGGTCGCCGACCGAGTGACGTTCGTGCTGTCCGGTGGCTGCCCCGGGGTGATCACGCCGCACTTCGTGGCCGTCACCCGGGAATGGGAGGAGGCCGGGGAGATCGCGCCCGGGGAGGAGAAGCGGCTGGTCGTGGGGATCGCCGGATCCGACCCGATCCTTCCCGAGGAGGTCGGACGGATCGGCATGATCCGGAAGGTCGCCGAGGCCGTGATGCGGGCGATGGCGGACGCCGGCGTGGACGACTCGAAGGACGTGCACCTGGCGATGGTGAAGGTCCCCGGATTGACGACCACCAGCATCAAAGACGCCGAGTCGCGTGGCGGCACGGTCGTCACCCGGGACCTCACCTTCGGCCCCGAGGGCGCGGGGTCGTACGCGAACGACGCGGCGGCCCTGGGCGTGGCCCTGGCCCTGGGCGAGGTGCCCGAGGCGAAGCTCTCGGACCAGGTCGTCCGGCGGGACTGGGACCTCTACTCCGAAGTGGCGATGACATCATCCGGCGGGGAGAAGCGTCACGGCGAAGTGGTGGTCTTTGCGAACTCGGCGGCCTCGAGGAGCGGGTTGCGGGTCGGCCACGCGGTGACGGAGGACTTCATCGACTCGGAGGGCGTTCGCAACGCGCTTCGGGCCGCCGGCCTGGAGTTCGAGTGTCTGCCCGGAGACGAGGACCTGACGAGGCTGGTCCACGTGTTCGCCAAGTCCGTGATCCCCGGCACCGACCTGATCCGAGGGCAGCACGTCACCCTGCTCGACGACCACGACGCCTATCAGATCGGCAAGGCGCTGGGGGGGATGCTGGTGGCCTCGGTCACGGGCCGGACCACGAACTACGTCAGCGGGGGAGAGCGGAACAGCCACCAGGGGCCCCCCGGCGGGAACGTGATCGCCGCGATCGTCCGCCTTCCCTGAGCGTCGGCCGGGTGGTGGGCGAGCTGGCCGGCCCGCGGGGGGCCGGGCCGGCCAGCCACCGGATCAGGCGCCCGGCGAGGGCGAACCCATCTCGGGCGGGCCGGGGAAGCCTGGCAGCCATCGCCCGCGCAAGCGCCGGACGTTCGTGGCGTCGATGACCTCGACGGCGGTTGCCTTGCCCCCGCTGACCGTGGCCACGACCCGAACGGTGTCTCCGGACTTCACGTCGGCGATGCCGTTGTTGCCGGCGTCCACCAGGGTGTTGTCGTTGACGGCGTAGGTCCGGGAGAAGCCATCCTCGCTCTTGACCGCGATGGACGAGGCGCTGACCGAGGTGACCGTCCCCAGCTGGGTGGCGAGTGTCTGGTAGGCCCCGTTCGGACCCCGGATCGTGAACTCCCCGTGGATGGCGCCGAAGCGGAGCCGGAACCCGAGCTCGGGCCCGAATCCCTCATGACCGAACCGTCCGTGTCCATACCCCTTGCGGAGGGAGCCGGGCACTGACCCTTCCGCGTCGGGGGAGGGGGAGGACGAGCCGGTCTGCGCCCCGGCCGCGGTGAGGCTGGCCACGGCGATCCCGATGACCAGGCCCGCCCCGAACACCAGGGCCCCGACGGCGACCCAGCGCGGCCGGTCGCGCGGCGAGGCCTTCACTTCCTGCCGCTCCTCCATGCGGCGCTCCTTCCGGGGGAGGGCTCCCCTTGATCCAATCGGTATGGCACGAGGGCCTTAGAGGAGCATGAGAATCCTGTAACGCGAACCTGGGAGCCCGCGGGCTCCCCTCATGAGAGGGGAGCCCGCCGGTTCCGTTCCTCCAGGCTCAGCGCAACCCGGCCGTTGCCTCCGACCCGCCGAGCGATGCCGCGGACAGGACCGCGGCGTACGCGTCCAAGCGACCCTCCCCGAAGACGTTGTTGTCGTCGAGGGTGCCTCCGCAGGTCAGCGCGTTCACATCGATCCCCGAGTTGTCGATGATCGTCCGCAGCTGGCTGATGTTCCCGCGCAGGCTGGGGTTCTTGCTGATCACCAGGGCGATCGTGCCGGCCACGTGGGGGCTGGCCATGCTGGTGCCGGAGAAGCTCGCGTAGCCATTGGTCGGCACCGATGACCGGACGTTCACCCCGGGCGCCGAGATGTTCGGCTTGATCTCGCCGCCGAACGGGGACGGGCCCCGGCTGGAGAAGCTGGCGATGACGTTGTTGATGTCGTAGGCGCCGGCCCCGTAGCTGTTGATGTAACTGCCCGGGGCCCTCACGGTGCCGCAATTGGGCCCCGCGTTCCCGTTGGAGAACTGCGGGAAGATCCCCGCGGCCACCCAGGAATTCACCGTGGCCTGGTAGAACGTGTCGGAGCCGCTGCCGGATCCCCACGAGTTGTTGACCACGTCTGGACGCTTGGACGGGTCCGGGTTGTTCCCGTTGAGGTCGGTTGGAGCCAGCATGAACTGGCCCGAGGACAGCAGGGCCGAGGACGAGCAGCTGTTCGACTCGCATCCCTTCGCCTCGATCCACTTGGCATTGGGGGCCACGCCGATCTTGTTCACTCCAGCCCGTCCGACCATGGTGCCCATGGTGTGGGTCCCGTGCCCGACGTTGTCACACGGCTTGGGCTGGGGACAGATGTGCGAGGGGTCCCACCAGTTGTAGTTGTGGTTGAAGCTGCCCCCTCCCTGGTTCCCCCGGTAGGCGTTCACCAGGGCCGGGTGGTCGAACTGGGCGCCGGTGTCGATGGCCGCCACGACCGATCCCGCGCCCCGGTCGCCGAGGAGCTTCCACACCTTGTTGGCCCTGATGTTCTTGATGTTCCACTCGACCGCGCCGATCGACTTGATGCGCCTTCCCTTGAGCGGCATGATCACGAAGCCATGCCAGTCGGCGGCGATCCGGGAGACCTCCGGCCTGGCGGCGGCCGCCTCCAGGGTGGCGGCGGTCCCGCGGGTGACCAGGATCCCGTTCACGATCCAGAACGACCGGTAGGCGACGTGGCTGCCTGCCAGCTCCGCCCTCATCGCGCGCTGGCTCGAACTCGCCACCGCCTTCAAGCTGTCGACCACGAACGCGCCGCGGGCGGTCCAGTCCGCGATCGCGCTGGCCCTTGAAAGGTCGGCCTGCTGGCGGAACAGCACCCAGAACCTGGCCGACCCGTTCACGTGGATCTGGCGCAGCACACTGGCGTCGACCTTCGCCAGCGAGCCGCTTGGGGACGGCGACGCGGCCGGGGCGGAAGCCAGCAAAACCCCTGTGGTTAGAACAAGGACTGACAAGACCGCGAAGCGCGTGCTCGCCCGAGCACGGGAACGTCCTAGCATCTGCACCCCCTACTCTCTGGACCCGCGCCGGGCGCAGCCGGACCTCCGGGAAGGCGCGGATCTGATCCGTCTTCCGAAGGCCGGACGGCCTCGGATGGGGAAGCATGATACGGCACGATCCCAGGAATGGGTAGTCCTCGGGCTGCACCCCGCGCTGGTTTGTTGCCAAGATCGGGATCGGCCGTCATGATGCTCGGTCGCGATCCATCTGGGAGGAAGGGGTGGCGATGAGGTCACGAAGCCTTCGGTTCGGGGCTGTCCCGCTGGCGGTGGTGAGCCTGGCCCTAGCGATGACGATGGCCATGGCCCAGCCGGGCCTGGCAAACGTCTCG
>Ga0066710_100003560_pt1 | contig 13357 bp, 12 predicted proteins | sample GraSoiAngelo_159_FD_79666 | JGI IMG/M metagenome (GOLD analysis project Ga0066710, IMG submission 79666) | Grasslands soil microbial communities from the Angelo Coastal Reserve, California, USA - 14_1009_16_40cm | ecosystem: Environmental > Terrestrial > Soil > Grasslands | place: USA...
TACTCGAAGTACTTCGGCTGCACGGGCTGGCGGCTCGGCGTGATCGCCGTGCACGAGGACAACCTCTACGACAAGATGATCGCCAAGCTTCCGGACGGGGAGCTGAAGGCGCTCGACAAGCGTTACGGGCCGATCACCCTCGAGCCGCGCAAGCTGAAGTTCATCGACCGCATCGTGGCCGACAGCCGCGACGTGGCCCTCAACCACACGGCCGGGCTCTCGCTGCCCCAGCAGGTCATGATGAGCCTGTTCTCGCTCACCGAGCTCATGGACGGGGCCAAGGCCTATCAGAAGGCGTGCAAGGAGATCGTGCTCCGGCGGGCGCTGGCCCTCATCGACGGCCTCGGCCTGGTGGTCCCGCCCAATCCGCTCTTCGACGCCTACTACGGCCTGGTCGACTTCGAGTTCTGGGCCCGCAAGAACATCGGCGAGGATGCCGTCGCCTATCTCAAGAAGAACGTGCATCCCCTCGATCTCGCCTTCCGCCTGGCCGAGACCCACGGCATCGTGCTGCTGAACGGCGGGGGCTTCGAGGCTCCCGACTGGTCGCTCCGGGTGTCGCTCGCTAACCTGGCCGACGACGTCTACGACGACATCGGGCGCGGCGTGCGGTCGATCGCCCGCGGCTACCGAGATGCCTTCGAGGCCTCGACGCGCGTGCCGAAGGCCTGAGCGCGGCGGCCGTGGAGCCGTTCGTCGGGGCGCTGCGGGAACACCCCGAGCTGGCGATCTTCCTGACGCTGGCCGTGGGGTTCTTCATCGGCCAGTTCCGGATCGGCTCGTTCAGTCTCGGGGTGGTCGTCGGTACGCTGCTGGCGGGCGTGCTCATCGGCCAGCTCGACATCAAGGTCCCCGGCATCGTGAAGAGCATCTTCTTCGACCTGTTCCTGTTCACCACGGGCTACAAGGTCGGGCCCCAGTTCTTCCGCGGCCTCCGGAAGGACGCGCTGCCCCAGCTGGCCGTCACCGTCGTCCTGTGCGTCGGCTGCCTGGTGAGCGTGTTCGCGGCGGCTCGGCTCCTCGGCTACGACGTGGGCACGGCGGCCGGTCTGCTGGCGGGGGCCTTCACCGAGTCCACCGTCATCGGCACCGCCGCCGACGCCATCAATCGCCTCGCCCTGCCCGACGCCGAGCGGACCGCGCTCGTCAACAACATCCCGGTCGCCTACGCGGTGACCTATCTCATCGGCACCGCGTTCATCGTGTGGTTCCTTCCCAACGTCGGGCCACGGCTGATGGGCGTCAGCCTGCGGCAGGAAGCCCGCGCGCTGCAGGAGCAGATGGCCGGCGGCGAGGAGCACGAGCCCGGCGTGCAGTCGGCCTTCCAGAATTTCGCGGTCCGGGCCTATCGCGTCACCAACGAACGACTCGTCAACCGGACCGTGGCCGAGCTCGAGGCGCTGCCCGAAGACCGCGTCTTCATCTCGCGGATCCGGCGCGACGGGAGGATCCTCGACGTCACGCGAGACACCGTCATCCAGAAGGACGACGTGATCGCGGTGATGACGCACGCCGAGACGCTGATGGCGCGCGGAACCGTCATCGGGCCCGAGGTCAACGACAAGGCGCTGCTCGACTTCCCGGTCGAGGTCCTGGACGTCGTGCTCACCAACCGGGTGCTGGTGGGCAAGAGCCTCGGCGAGCTGGCGGCGCTCGAGGCCGCGCACGGGGTCTTCCTGCGGAAGCTCGTGCGGCTCGGCGAGCCGCTGCCCTTCGCCTTCGAGACGCGCCTCGACCGCGGCGACATGCTGAACCTCATCGGCGCCCGCTCCGATGTCGAGCGGGCGGCCAGGGTGCTCGGCTACGCCGAGCGGCCCACGGTCACGACCGACATGATGTTCGTCGGCCTTGGCATTTTCCTGGGCGGGCTGGTCGGCCTGCTCTCGGTCACGCTCGCCGGGGTGCCGATCACGCTCACCGTCAGCGGCGGCGCGCTGATCATGGGGCTGGTGTTCGGCTGGCTGCGCGCCGCGCACCCCACCTTCGGCCGGATCCCCGAGGCCGCGATCTGGGTGTTCGACACCGTGGGACTGACCGTCTTCATCGGCGCCGTGGGGCTCGGGGCCGGCCCGACCTTCGTGTCCGGACTTCAGACGTCGGGGGCCAGCCTCATCGTCGTCGGCCTCGTGGTCGCCGTGCTCCCGCACACGCTGGCGATCCTGTTCGGCCGCTACGTGCTCAGGATGAACCCGCTCATCCTGCTGGGCGCCTGCTCGGGGGCCGGCACCGTGACGGCGGCTCTCCGCGCGCTGCAGGAAGAGTCGCAGAGCAAGCTGCCGGCGCTCGGCTATACCGTTCCTTACGCGCTCGGGAACATCCTGCTGACGGCCTGGGGCCCGGTGATCGTCGCCCTGATGCGCTGAGGCCGCCGCGTGATGCGCGCGCGCCGATTGCCCGGGCTGATTCTCGTGGTGCTGGTACTTTCGCCGGCCACCGCCGCCGCCGTCTGGCCGTTCTCGTCGAAGAACGCCGACCCGGCGACCCCGGACGCGACGTCCGCGTCATCGATCCCCGCGCCGGAGGTGGCGCAGCGGGCCGAGGAGGCGAGCAGGGTGCTGCGCGACCTCGACGCGCTGCTGGTGCCGGGCCCCGGCATCGTCGCCATCCAGGCCCGGCTCCACGACCTCGCCGACCGGATCGTCGCGCAGGCCGAGCTGACCGATCGCCAGCTCGCGAGCCGCCCGTCCGGCGCCGCGCTGGATAGCCTCACGAACCAGTGGCAAGCCATCCGGGCCGAGTTCGCCACCTACGTCAACGTGCTCGGGGAACGGGCCACGGCGCTGGAGCGGAGCCTTCAGCGCTTGGCGGGGCTGCGGGAGACGTGGGCCCAGGCCCGGACCGACGCGCGCGCCTCCCGCGCGCCCGCGCCAGTGCTCGAGCGCATCGACGGCATCCTGACCGCCATCGACCAAGCGAGACCGCGCCTTCAGCAGGAGCGCGCGGCCATGCTCGTCCTGCAGGACCGCGTCGCCCAGCACGTGGTCCGGTGCGACGAGACGCTCACCCGCCTGGTCACCGCGCGCACCGACATGGCAGGACGGCTGCTGGTCCGCGACGGTGTCGCGCTGTGGAACCGCGAGGAGCTCTCGGCGGCGACGAGCGAGCTGCCCGGCCGCCTTCGCGACGCCGCGGCTGGAGCCGTCGTCGAGATGCGTCAGTTCGCGGTCGATAACGTCGTTCGAATCCTCGCCACGCTCGCCCTCTTCGCGGCCCTGGCGCTGCTGACATCACGGGCCCGGCGAGAAGCGAGCCGGCTGGTACCGGCGCTCGACCCCACCGCGCCGGTCCTGACCGCGCTTCAGCGTCCCGTGGCCGCGGCGGTCCTGCTGAGCTGCCTGGCGAGCAGCTTTGCGCCACCGCGGGTCCGCGTCGTCCAGGCCGCGGGCGGGGTGCTGGTGCTCGTGTCGACGCTGTGGGTCGCGCGCGTCGGTCTTCCCGCCCGGCGACGGCCGCTGCTGTACGGCATCGGGGCGCTCATCTTCGTGGATCTCGTCCGGGCGCTCTCGTCGACGGTGCCGTTGCTGGAGCAGCAGATCTTCCTCCTCGAGGTTGTCGGCGTGATCGCGGTGCTGGCCTGGCGGCGGCCTCTCACATCGCCGGAGTCGGATCGCGTGTCGCGGCTCGCTGTCGCGGGCGTGCTCCTCGCCATCGCCGGCGCCGGCGCGGCCGCCGTGGCCGGCTACATGCGGTTGGCGCTCTTCGTCGGGGCCGGCCTGCTGGGCAGCATCTACGTGGCCATGGTGCTCTACGCCGGCCTCAAAGTGGTCGAGGGCCTGACCGTCGTGGGCCTGCGAAGCCGCCCGCTCTCCGATCTTCGAATGGTCCAGGGCCACGGCCCGCTCCTCGAGCGGCGCATCCGGGGCATGCTGCGCTGGCTCACGGTCGGTGGCTGGGTGATCCTCGCCCTGCGGCACTTCGGCCTCTGGTCCGCCACCGTCGCCCTGGTCGGCGCGGCGCTGGCAGCGGAGGTGCAGCGCGGCGCTCTCAGCATCTCGCTGGGCGCCGTCGTGGTGTTCGTGGTGACCGTCGTCGCCACGTTCGTGCTGTCCGCGATCACGCGGTTCGTGCTGGAGGAGGAGATCTACCCGCGGTTGGCGCCCGAACGGAGGCTGCCCTACGCCGTCTCCACCCTCGTCCACTACACGCTCGTCTTCACCGGCTTCCTGCTTGGGCTGGCGGCGCTCGGCATCGACCTGACCAAGATCACGATCGTGGCCGGTGCGCTCGGCGTGGGCATCGGCTTCGGGCTACAGAGCCTGGTCAACAACTTCGTCTCCGGCCTGGTCGTCCTCTACGAGCGGCGGATCAACGTGGGCGATGCCGTGCAGATCGGCGACGTCGGAGGCCGCGTGGAGCAGCTCGGCCTCCGGGCCTGCACCGTGCGGACGTGGGAAGGGGCGGAGGTCATCGTGCCCAACGCCAGTCTCACCTCCGAGAAGGTGGCGAACTGGACGCTGTCCGACAACCAGCGTCGTATCGATCTGCCGGTCGGCGTCGCCTACGGCACCTCGCCGGAGAAGGTGGCCGACGTCCTGCTGGGCGTCGCGCGCAAGCACTCGCACGTGCTCGCCGTGCCGGCGCCGGTCGTGCTGTTCAAGGGCTTCGGCGACAGCGCCCTGCTGTTCGAGATGCGGGTGTGGACCGATCGGTTCGAGTCCTGGCTGCAGACCCACAGCGAGCTCACGGTCGCCGTCTACGGCGCCCTGCGCGAGGCCGCGATCGAGATCCCCTTCCCCCAGCGGGACGTGCACCTGCGGCCGGCGTGACGGATCACGCCGGCCGCATCGGCAGTGGTGGGCAGACGCGCGTCAGCGATCGAGCTGCGTGATCTTCGTCCCCTGCAGGCCGGCGCCGGCCATCAGGCCCTTCTGGTCGAAGAAGATCGCGTAGATGTCGCTGTGCGCCGTCGTCGTCGACAACGAGCGGGCGGCGCCCACGTCGAAGATCGCGATGCTCGGCCCGGTGCCGAGCTCGAAGCCGCCGCTGTTGTTCAGGTACCGCACGGCGGAGTCGCTCATGAAGAACAGCGCGTAGCCGAACGTCTGCACCCCGGCCTGCAGCCCGTACGAGGCCGCCACGGTGTTGTAGTACGCGGACACGCGGCCCTGCTGGACCAGCCCCCCTTCCCCGTACTGCGCCCCGAAGAGGAAGCCGGCCTTCACGATGCTCGGGAAGACGAGGACGGCCCGGGCCTGCCCGCCCAGGTTCCGGGACTCGGGAACGCTGTCGTACATCTTGGCGAGCGCGGTCTTCACGTCACGGTCGATCTCGCCCTTCGAGCCGGCCGCCGCGGGCCGCGGGGCCGGGCTGGCGGTCAGGGCGAGCGCCAGCAGCGCGGCGGTGGCCGTTCGAACGCTCAGCATGGTCCTCTCTCCTCTCATTTGACGAAGGGGACGTCTTGCGCGAGCTGGTAGTTCAGGAGCGCACGGAGCTTGTTCTCGAGCTGGTAGAAGCGCGCGACTTTGCGCGGCGGCAGCACCTTCTGGAATCGCGGCTGGTACTGGGTGAGCAGCGCGGCGTGGTCCGTCTCCAGCGTCAGGAAATCGCCGAGCAGCCGGGTGGCGGCGGCGTCGGTCATCGTCCTGTAGACGGCAGCGTAGTCGCCGAGCAGCTTGGCCATCCGGTCGTACTGCGTAATCATGTCGCTCTGGTAGGCCGCGTAGACGGGCCAGAACCCCTTGGCCTCGTCCTCGGTCAGATCGAGGGCGACGGCCACGAGCAGCTTCTTGTCGGCCCGCACCTTCTCCCGCAGCACGTCCATCGTGTCGGTCGGCTTGTCCTGGGCAATGGCGACCTCGCCCACAAGGCAGGCAATGGCAACCCCGCCCACACGGCAGGTCACGCCCGCGACGGTCACCATGAAGCTTCGGGCTCGGTGTTTCATCGGTTGCTCGCTCCTTTCATCGCCCGAGTGGAGCGATCGTGCCACGCCCGCGGTAACGGACCATGGGACCTTGGTCTCACCGCTCACGACGGCCTTCCACCAGCCCGGAAGGGGCGCCGCCATTGGACCTTGGTCGTATACGACTTCCGGTCAGTGCCCTTGCTATAGTGCTCCGCCATGCGGTGCCGATCGCGCACGCCCTTGTGGCTGTGGACGGGGATGCTCGTGGGCGCCTGCCTCGCCCTGCCCGCGCCCGTCCCCGCCTTCCCTGAGCAGGTGTCGGTGCTGATTCTCTTGCCAGGCCAGCCCGGACTGCCAGCCGCCTCGGCCATTGCCTCCGGCATACGCGCCGCATTGCTCACGGAGTGGGCATTCCGGGTGAGCATCGAGATGGAGCACGTCGACGTCGCTCGCTTCGCTTCGCCCGAACCGGAGGAGCACCGCCTCCGAACGATGTATGGCTCGAAGTACCGAGACCAGCGCTTCGACGTGATCGTGGCGGCGCTCCCCGAGCCCTTTCAATTCGTCCTTCGCGCGCGTGACGAGCTGTGGCCGGGAACTCCGGTGGTGGTCTGCGGCGTAGACGAGCGCAGCGTGCGCGACCTGAAGCCACCTCCCGGCTTCGCGGTCCTCACGACGCGCTTCGACATGGAAGGAACGGTGCGCGCGGCGCGGGCGCTCCTGCCCGCTACGCGCCACGTCGCGCTCGTCGGGGGGGCCAGCGCGCCGGAACAGGTCTACCACGACCTCATCCGTCAAGCGGTGTCGGCCGTGGGCGCGCTCGACGTCATCGACCTCACGCAGCTGCCGCTCGCGGACGTGCTGGCTCGGGTGTCGAGCCTGCCCGAGCACACCGTCGTCGTGCAATCCAGCTATCAGGTCGATGGCGCCGGCCGGCGCTTTTTCGGTATCGATCTCGTCCCGCACGTGTCGCAGGCGGCGAACCGTCCCGTCTTCACGCCGCTCGACCTCGCGCTGGGGCGGGGAGTCGTGGGCGGGTCGATCATCGACTTCGAGGACATCGGCCGCGATGCCGGGACGCTCGCGTCACGGCTGTTACGCGGCGCGGCGCCGCCGGCGGCGCCGGTGCCGAGCCGCGCGACGGGCCTGCTACGCTTCGACGGCCGCGAGCTGGCGCGCTGGGGACTCGACGAGCGGCGGCTGCCCGGCGGCAGCGAGGTGCTCTACCCGCAGCCGACGCTGTGGCAGCAATATCGCTGGCACGCCGCGGCCACGCTCGGCCTGATCGCCCTCGAGGCCGGCCTCATCGGCGCGCTGCTCGTCCAGCGGCGCTACCGTCGCGAGGCCCAGGCGCGGCTCGCCGAGCGGCTTCGCTTCGAGACGCTCGTGAGCAGGGTCGGCGCCGTGTTGAGCACGATGCCGACGGCGCGCATCGACGAGCAGATCCACGAGTGTCTGCGGGACGTCGGGACGTTCCTCGGTGTCGATCATGCCGCCCTGTGGCACCGGTCCTCAGACGGCCTCGTGCTCTCGCGCACCCACGCATGGAGCGTGGACGGGGTCACGCCGCCACCGGCGACCATCGACCTCGAGCGCTTTCCTTACTTCAGGGCGCGTCTGGAGGCCACGCATGTCTTCTCGTTCGACCGCCGCGACCAGCTTCCGCCGGAGGCGGAGGCCGAGCGCGTGGCCTTCGAGGCCGCCGGCGTCCGTTCCTTCGCGGCCATCCCGCTGCCTGCCGGCGACCGCCCCCTGGGGCTCCTGGCCTTCGTTACCCTCTCCGCGGAGGGGGCGTGGCCCGCCACCGTCCTGCAGCAGCTCCAGGTGCTCGCCGAGCACTGCACCAGCGCGCTCGTTCGGATGCAGAGCGCGGCCGCGATTCAGACGAGCGCGTTGATCATCGAGGCCGTCCTGGCGACGCTGCCGGGCGAGACGGCCATCCTGGACGCGGCCGGCACGATCGTTCAGATCAACGAGGCCTGGGCCAGCGCGGCGCGGAGCACCGCCGGTCAGGCCGCTCTGGCGGTGGGCGCGAACTACCTGGCCGCCTGCCGAAAGGCCCTGGACATGCCCGCCGACGTCGCGCGCAAGAAGCACGCGGCCGTCGAATCGATCCTGCGCGGCGAGCGCGACGAGTTCGTCGTCGAGTACCCGTCGTCCCGGAACGGCGAGGACCGCTGGCTGGAAGTGCGCGTGCGCCGTCTCGCGCGCCTCGGCGGCGGCGCGGCGGTGATGCGTCTGGACGTCACGTCCCGGCGCCAGGCGGAGGCCGCCGTCCAGCGACACGTCGGCCAGCTCGCGCATCTCGATCGGGTGGCCGGCATGGGCCAGCTCGCGTCGTCACTGGCCCACGAGCTGAACCAGCCGCTGACGGCCATCCTGAGCAACGCGCAGGCCGCGAGCCGACTGCTGGGCGCGCCCCTTCCCGACCTGGAGGAGCTGCGGGCGTGTCTCGCCGACATCATCAGCGACGATCAGCGGGCCGCCGAGGTGATCCACCGCATGCGGCGGCTGCTGAGAAAGACGGATTTCCGGAGCCTGCCGCTCGCGCTCAACGATCTCGTGGCCAACACGATCGGCCTCGTGGCGAACGACGCCCTGCTGCACGCCGTTTCGCTGGAGTTCAAGCCCGGCCCCGCGCTGCCGGTCGTCTATGGTGACCTGGTGCAGATCCAGCAGGTGATCTTGAACTTGCTCAGCAACGCCATCGCGGCGACCGCCGCCACCGGCGGGATACTCCGCAAGGTCACGCTGCGGACGACCGTCGCCGGGCCCTACGTCGAGCTGGCCGTTCACGACTCGGGCAAGGGTATCGCGGAGGGCGACTTCGAGCGGCTCTTCGAGCCGTTCTTCACGACGAAAGCCGACGGCCTCGGCATGGGGCTGGCGATCAGCCGGACCATCGTGGAGGCACACGGGGGCCGTCTCCTGGCCGAGAACGATCCGGCCGGCGGCGCCACCTTCCGCGTCCACCTGCGCACGGAGCGGCCCGACACGAGATGACATTTTCAATGACACACCCCGGCGCCGTACTAGGATTCTCCCTGTGACGCCGTCGGCCCTGTGCGGCGGCAGCGAGGCGCACTGGAACGGCAACCTGGAAGTTTTTTGCGCCCAGTGCAAGCACGCGTTCGAGGGTACCGAACATGCCGTCTATGTCGCGCTGTCGCGCTCGCTCTTCCACCCGGCGTGCTATCCGGGCGCCGCCAGCGCCACGCGCCCCGACGAGAGCAGCGCCTCGATCCTCGAAGCGGTCCTGGCCGCGCTCCCTGGCGAGACGGCCATCATCAACGGCGCCGGCACGATCGTGCAGGTCAACGAGGCCTGGGCCACCGCCGCCGGGAGCGACCGTACGCTGGCCACGGGCGCGAACTTCCTGGAGGCCTGCCGCCTCGGCCTCGACATGCCGGCCGACGTCGCCCGCGACGTCCACGCCGCGATCGACTCGATCCTTGGCGGCGCCCGTGGCGAGCTGGCCGTCGAATACCCGGCGTCCCGGCATGGGCAGCGCCGCTGGCTCGAGGTGCGGGTGCGCCACCTGGCGCGCCTCGGCGGCGCGGTCGTCATGCGTTTCGACGTCAGTGCGCGACGGCAGGCCCAGGCGGCCATTCAGCGACATGTGAGCCACATCGCCCATCTCGACCGGATCGGCGCCATGGGCCAGCTGGCGTCGTCGATCGCCCACGAGCTGAACCAGCCGCTGACGGCGATCCTCAGCAACGCGCAGGCGGCGATTCGGCTGCTGGCCGCAGCGCCTCCCGACCTGGCCGAGCTACGCGACTCTCTCGTGGACATCATCAGCGACGATCAGCGGGCGGCCGAGGTGATCCGCCGGATGCGTCAGCTGCTCAAGAAGACCGGCTTCAACCGGGTGCCGCTCGCCCTCAACGACCTCATCGCGAAGACGATCGCCCTCGTCGCCAATGACGCCTTGCTGCACGCCGTCTCGATCGAATTCACGCCGGCGCCGGCGCTGCCCGTCGCCCACGGCGACGTCGTGCAGATCCAGCAGGTGCTCTTGAACCTGCTCAGCAACGCCATCGCCGCCAGCGCCGCGGGCCGCGCGGCGGTCCGGAAGATCAGCGTGGGGACGACCGCGCTGGAGGCCGCCGCCGTCGAGGTGGTCGTGCATGACTCCGGCGACGGCATCGCGGAAAGCGATCTCGACCGGCTCTTCGAGCCGTTCTTCACGACCAAGTCCGACGGCCTGGGCGTGGGGCTGGCAATCAGCCGCATGATCGTCGAGGCCCACGGCGGCCGTCTCCTGGCCGAGAACGATCCGATCGGCGGCGCCATCTTCCGCGTCCACCTACGCACGGAGCCGCCCGACGCACGCTGACGCCTGGGTGGTCCTCGATCGTCAGCGGTGCTCGGGCGGCCGAGGTGCCGTGCCGGCAGTCCACAGCCGCAGGCTCCCGGTCACGATGCTGTACGCCGAGACGGCCAGGAGCAGGTGCGCGTGATCGCGAACCGGGCTGGCGAGTAGCATGACCCCGAGCGCCAGCGACAGAATGCTCACGACGAGCGGTCCCGAACCCGCCGCGAGCGACTCGACACCGTCGAGCACGCCCGAGACGATCACCCAGGCCACGAAGACCGCCAGCCACCGGCCGTACGGCACGAACAGGATGAGCACACCGGCGGTCAGACTGGCGAGCGCCTGGGGCGCCCGCCCGAGCCACGGCTCGCGCGCCCGGGCCGCGTGGAGGGCGGTGACGATTCCGTCGAGCACGAGGAAGCCGCTCATCACCAGCATGAGCACTAACACCGTGAGGTGAGGCACCCGGAACGCCAGCAGAACCAGGGCCCCCTCGACGACACCGAATGCAAGCAGCAGAGCACCGCGCAGCGCAAGCACGCGCCGCACGCGCGCCGCCGTCGTCGCCGCCGGTGTCATCAGTGCCGCCAGCGTCCCCATGGCGGCCCCATCGGAACATGGTGGCGGGCACCCAACCATTGGACCAAGGTCGCATCGATGGGTCGAAGGTCTCATTGCTGCGACGGGCATCGGGCTGGTGTACTGCGCGCCGAGGAGCACGACGATGTCCACGATGCCGGTGCGCGAGCTGGCAGGGAAGCTGTGGCGGATCGGCGCGGTGCGTGGCGTCGCCGCGCTGGCGCTGGGCGCTTACGTGCTCTCCCAGCCAGTGACCTCGCCGGTGGCCATCGCGCGCGCGAGCGCCGCCTACTGGACGGTGGACGGCCTCATCGCGCTGTGGGCGGCCGCGTTCGCGGCGACGCTCACGTTGCCCCGGGTGCTCTTCCTGCTGCGGGGAGGCGTCGCGATCGTGGCCGGTCTCACGCTCTTCGGCCTTCCGCTCGCCATGACGTTCGGACCATGGCAGCCGGGGCAGGTACTCGTGTTGGTCGTGGTCGCCGTGGTCATGCTGACGGTCGTCGGCGCGCAGATCGCGGCGGCAGTGTTCGACATGATCGTGTGTCTGGAAGTCCGTCATCGCATCCCGGGGGAATGGTCGTGCGCGCTCGGCGCCGCCCTCTCGGCCGCGCTGGCTGTCATCACCGCCGCCACGTTCGGCGCGCCCGCCACGCTGCTGGCCCGCGCCCTCGGCGCCGGCGCTGTGATCGGTGGCCTCGGCCTCCTGATCACGTCGGCCAAGCTCCGCTCCCCCGAGCCCTCCGTGCTCCCGGCCTACCCCTACAAACGATAGGAGACGTGCCATGCGAAAGCTTGCGCTCGGATTTCCGGCCGTGCCCGCCCTTCTCCTGCTCATGGGCTGTGCGACCGCAGCGGAATGGGAGACCTGGAAGGCGCACACGTCGCACTTCGCCTCCGGCGATCACCTGAGGTTCTCTTGGCAGAATGGCGAGGACAAGGCGGTTCGCGTGACGCGAGGGGACGTCGCCCTCGCCCGCGACCAGAACTGGTGGGGCAAGGCGATCACCGTGGACCAGCAACAGATCATCGAGCGCTGAGCGGCCAGATGCGAGTCCTCGTCGTCAGCCTCACCGCGCTCGGGCTGCTGGCTGGGTGCGCCTCGTCATCGTCGGACTGGGCGAAGGCGGGCGCCTCGGACCAGGAGCTCGGGCGGGACACCGCGGACTGCCTGGCGGGAGCCCAGATGATGGTCAGCGGCGGCCAGGGGCCGCCCCGCACAGTGATCCAGCAAGACCGTTACCGCCGCTGCATGACCAACCGGGGATACGTCGAGCAGCCGCAGAAGTAGGCGCTGATCGGGAGACCGGTCTCACGCAGCTGGTTCAGGAACTCCGTCGTCTGCATGCGACCTCCGTCCTTCGTGAGCATGCCAGGCGTCGAGGGTGTGCTCGGCGATCATCGCCTCCTCGTCGGTCGGGATGACCCAGGCCGAGACGGCAGCGTGTCGGACCGAGATGCGCGGCCCGCCGGCGCGATTGGCGCCGTCGTCGACCTCCAGCCCCAGCCAGCTCGAGCGCGCGCAGACGCGGGCGCGGATGTCCGGCGAGTTCTCGCCGATACCGGCTGTGAACACCACGGCATCGATCCCGTTCAGGGCCGCCGCGAGCGAACCGATCTCGCGCGCCGCCCGGTAGACGAGGTAGTCCAGCGCGAAGCGGGCGCGCGGATCCTCGCTGGCGAGGAGATCGCGGACGTCGTTGCTGATCCCCGAGAGACCGCGCAGCCCGGCGCGATGGTAGAGCAGTTGCTCGATGTCCCTGGCGCTGTGGCCCTTCTCGGCCAACAGGTACAACACCACGCCGGGGTCTAACTGGCCGCATCGGGTGCCCATGGGCAGCCCATCGAGCGCGGTGAAGCCCATCGTGCTGTCCACGCTGCGGCCGTCCTTGATCGCGCACATGCTGGAGCCGCTGCCAAGGTGGCAAACGACCACGGCGCCGTGGGCGATTTCCGGAGCGACCGCGGGCAGCCGCCGGGCGATGTACTCGTACGACAGCCCGTGGAAGCCGTACCGGCGGACCCCCTCCTTATATAGATCGTCAGGGAGGGCATACCGATCGGCGACCTCGGAGTGCCCCCGGTGAAACGCGGTGTCGAAGCACGCCACCTGCACGACCCCCGGATAGCGCTCGGCTAGCGTCCGCATCGGCCCCAGGTTGTGGGGCTGGTGCAGTGGGGCGAGCGGAACGAGACGCTCGAGCGCCGCGAGCACCGTGTCGTCCACGATCACGGGGGCGGCATACTGGGGACCGCCGTGCGCGACGCGGTGGCCGACCGCGACCAGGTTCGTCCGAGCGTACTTCTGACGCAACCAGGTGCCCACGCGGTCCAGGGCGGCGGCGACGTCCGCCACCTCGGCGGGTGCGAACGTCCGGTCCGTCAACGTCGCGCCGCCGCCGTCGCGGGCGCGGAGCCGGGGCCGTGTTCCGATGCCGTCGACCTGGCCGCGGGAGACGAGCGTCGGCGCCGGCGCCTCGTCGATGGAGTAGACGCAGAACTTCAGGCTCGACGAGCCCGCGTTGACGACGAGCAGCACGTCCATGCCCCGACTCGCCGCGCGTCTCATGCGGCGACGGCGGCGCGCGAGCGTCGCGCGTGCGCATAGAGCGCCGCCA
>Ga0066710_100003562_pt1 | contig 13357 bp, 8 predicted proteins | sample GraSoiAngelo_159_FD_79666 | JGI IMG/M metagenome (GOLD analysis project Ga0066710, IMG submission 79666) | Grasslands soil microbial communities from the Angelo Coastal Reserve, California, USA - 14_1009_16_40cm | ecosystem: Environmental > Terrestrial > Soil > Grasslands | place: USA...
CGCCGACGGCGATTCCAGCGAGGAGGCCGGCGCCGGCGCTCGCGCTGTCTTGGCCTGCGGCCGGTGGGGCGCCGGCCGCGAGGCCGGTGAGCAGCAGGCAAACGGGGACGACGGGCATCTGCATCGATTGAACCTCGAGTAGGCTGTGCTAGAAGACCATCGTGGGGGCGCTCCGGTCACGCTACCCGGCGCCGACGGTCACCGTGCCCTTGCGGACGAGCTTTCCCCATCCCCGGGCGCGGCCCTGCAGAGCGGCCACCACCGCCTGCACGACCACCCAGTACATCACCTGGCGGTAGGCGAAGCGCTGCAACAGCACGAGCCAGGCCAGGGAGCGCTCTTCGCTTCGCTCCATAAAGAGCGCGATGACCGCCGCGACCCAGTCCACCGCGAGGAAGGCCGTGTAGTACATCACCACCTGGATCAACGTCTGGAGAGCGTACTCGGGCCCGTGCTCGACGTAGTTCATGTACACCCGCAGCACCGACCAGAGGAACAACAGGTCCGCGATGGGGGAGATCAACGGGAACAGCAGCTGGAAGATCCAGATGTTGGGCAAGCCGACCAAGCCGAGGGCGCCGTACCGCGGGTGAAACATCGCTTCACGGTGTTTCCAGGCGCACTGTAACGTGCCGAAGCTCCAGCGGAAGCGTTGGCGGGCCAGGGTGCGCAGTGTGTCGGGGGCCTCAGTGAAGGCGATGGCGTCGTCGGCGTAGGCCACCCGCCAGCCGCGCCGCAGCAGGATGAGGGTCAGGTCCTGGTCCTCGGCCAACGTGCTGCCGCTGAACCCGCCGGCCTGCAGGATCAGATGGCGACGCCACGCGCCGACCGCGCCGGGCACCACCGTGACGCAATTGAGCAGCGCGAAAGCCCGGCGGTCGATGTTCTGGCTCGTCACGTACTCGATCGCCTGCCAGCGCGTGATCAAGTTGATCCGGTTGCCCACTTTGGCGTTCCCCGCCACGGCTCCCACGCGGGGGTCGGCCAGCCGCGCGACCAGAGCGGCGATGGTGCCGGCGGGGAACACCGTGTCGGCGTCCAGGGCGACGATGATCTCGCCGGTGGCCCGGTCCACGCCCCAATTGAGGGCGCTGGCTTTGCCGCCGTTGGGCTTGCGGAACAGCCGCACCTGCGGATGGTTGCGGAAGACCGCGGTCAGGGCGGCGAATGTGCCGTCGGTGGACCCGTCGTCCACGACCACGATCTCGAGCGGGGTGTACTTCTGGGCCAGCAGGGATATCACGGTCCGGCACACCACCCGCTCCTCGTTATAGGCCGGAACCACCACGGTCACCGAGGGTCGGTAGGCGTCGTCCGCGGCGCGGCGCGCGTAGCGACGCGCGGTGCGCTGGCGGATGGCCAAGCCCAGGATCCCGAGGAGCCGGGCAACGCCGAGCACCATCGCGACGAGGAACACGGCGTGCAGGCCCAGTTCGATCCACCCTGCGATCGAGAACGACGTCAGGTCCATGAACCGGCGCAGCGCGGCGTTGCGGGGCAACGGGGGCATCGCCTGGTCCCGGCTCATGCCGGCGAGGGCGGTGACGGTGGTGAGCGCGAGGCCGCGGGCGCGCAGCGAGTCGATGAGCGGCCCCAGCGCCCGCACCGTCTGATAGCGGTTGCCGCCGCCGTCGTGCAACAGGATCACGTTGCCGCGGCCCAGCTGATCGAGGCTGCGGCGGATGATCGAGTCCACGCCGGGCTCGGCCCAGTCCCCCGGGTCGTCCCGCAGCCCGACCGTGATGTAGCCCAGGTCCTGGGCGACGGCGATCGGCACCAGCTCGTCGGGAGTGGTCGGCTCGGCGTCCCCGAAGTAGGGCGGCCGGAACAACGCGGTGCGGCGGTTGGTGATCGCTTCGATTAACCGCTCTGTCGCGTTCAGCTCGTATCGCGTCGCCCGCGGGCTCACCAGGCTCAGGTTGGGATGCGTGAAGGTGTGGTTCCCGATCTCGTGGCCTTCCCGCAATTCCCGACGCACCAGTTCGGGGTGTACCTCGGCGTTTTCCCCGATGATGAAGAACGTCGCCTTGGCCTCATGCGCACGCAGCGTATCGAGGATGCGCGGCGTCCACACCGGATCCGGGCCGTCGTCGAACGTCAGCGCGACTGCGCGCTTGCGCCGGCCGTAGCGCCGGATCACGTACGTCGAGGGGGTGCGCGTCACCGCCTCGCGCACGATGAGCCCCGTCGCGGGGTTGGTCATCAGGGTGCGGGCGCCGACCGTCGGCTCCGCCACCATGCGGAGGATCTCTCCCGTCCCGATGAACTCGACGTCGTATCCGATATGAATCGTGTCGAGCGACGCGGGGGAGGACGCGAGCCCTTCCCGGCCAAGCACTGCCCACAGCGAAGGGTCCTCGGAGCCCAACCGCCAAACGCCGATGCCTGCCACCCCGGTTGGCAGGGCGCGCCGGATCTGGTTGTAGGCGGTGGGTCCGTCGAGGAACCAGACGATGTAGCTCGTGGAATCGGCGTCGTCCCACGCGAACGTCGGGTTCAAGGATCCCGCGTCCATCGACGGCATCGTATGGTGGTCCCGCGCCAGCACCATGACGTCCTGGTAGGTCAGCTCGATGGCCGACTCGGACGTGTCCGACCACTCGTAGCCGTACTGGCCGATCCCGATGAGCAGCCTGTCGGCGGGCACGCGGGCCAGCACGCGCTGCAAGTGATGCTCGAACCAGGCCTGGCTCGCGATCGGGCCCGGGTCGTCCGACGGGTCGTGCTCGTCGTACAGCATCACAAAGACGCGGTCGTTGACGGCGGCGTACTGCTCGGCCGGCCAGCTGGCGTCGTCTCCGGGGATGGTCTGCGTGAGCAGGCGCCCGGTCGGCCGCAAGCGGGCTCGCAGCTGCCGCAGGAAGGCGAGCAGCTCCGGGTGCAGGCTCTGCGGGAGCTGCTCGAAGTCGATGGTGAGCCCGGCGAGGTCGTAGGTGGTCACCGCGCTCATGATCTCGTCTAGCGCCTTGCGTCGCAGCCCTGGCCGGCGCAGCATCCGCGCCACCGGCCGCGGGTCGAAGTCCTCGCCCGTGAAGTTTGTGATCAGCGCGAGCACCGAGGGCGGCTGTTGCGCGCCTCGGATCATCGAGAGCACGGAGTCGGGCACCTCGAACCGCACGGGGAGTGTATCCCCGCCCCTGCCCACGAAGCCCCATTCGGCCACGACCCAATCCAGGTTGTCGAGGTGCGACTTGAGCGAGGCGTAGGAATTGTCGTCCCAGTTGACGTAGAAGCCGGCCACGATGGGGTCGCTGGCCGGCCGGGTGGCGAGCTGCCGGTCCGGCCGCACATGCGGCCGCGTGAGCGGCATCTCGGCGTAGTGCAGCGCCGGCGGCGCCGGGTGCTGCCGCAAGTACTCGAACAGTCGCTGCCGGGCCGCCAGCCGTTCCCGCTCGGCGCGAATCGACACGTAGCGCCGCTGCGGAGGGCGGGCGCGCCGGGGCGCGGCGCCCAACGAATCCGCCGCCGTCTGCACCAGCGGCAGATCCGGGAGCATCGGCGGGATCACCAGCCCCGTCAGCACGAACAGCAGCAGCACCGTGCTGATGACTCCCGCGACCAGCGCGCCGGCGCGGATGCGGGCCCAGCGGCGCCCGGTGGGATCGAGGAAGGTATGACCGGTGGTGTGCGGGCTCACGCTCGAAGTCTACCCTTGCGCTCTTGCCTCGCGCGAATAAATAGAAAGGGTCCCCGGACAAAGGCTGCCATGGACCGACGAGATGCACTCCGCCTCTTCAGCGCGACGGCCGCCCTTCCCGCCGTGCCCGACCTCCTGGTGCTCGGCCGTCGGCTGCACGAGCGCCTGACCGCGCGCCCCGCCCTCCGCACCTTGGACCCGCATCAGAATGCAACGGTCACGGCAGTCGCCGACCGGATCCTGCCGGCGACCGACACCCCGGGCGCGACGGCGGCGCGGGTCAACGAGTTCATCGACCTCCTGCTCACGGAATGGACGCCGCAGGAGGCGCGCGCGCGCTTCCTGGCCGGGCTGGCAGACCTCGATGCCCGGGCGCGGGCGGCGTTCGGGAAGGCCTTCGTGGATGGTGGCGAAGCGGATCAGGTGCGACTCCTGATCGTGCTCGAGGACGAGGCCTTGCGACTGAAGGAGCAACCTGGCCCCCACCCGGAGCCGTTCTTCCGCACCATCAAGTACCTGACGATGTACGGCTACTACACCTCCGAGATCGGCGCCAAGCAGGAGCTCCACTTCGAGATCATTCCCGGCCGCTACGTCCCGTGCACTCCGCTCAGCGCTGCGAGCGGCCCGCCGGGGGGAGACTAACCATGGCCAAAGTCTACGACGCCATCGTCGTCGGCTCCGGAATGACCGGCGGGTGGGCGGCCAAGGAGTTGACCGAGCACGGGCTCGACACACTGGTGCTCGAGGCGGGGCGGCCCATCACGCCCGCGGTGGATTACGTGGAGCATGTGCCGGTGTGGGAGAAGCGCTTCCGCGGCCTGCGCGATCGGAACGCGCAGCTGGCCAACCAGCCCATCCAGCGCGAGTGCTACGCCTGCGACGAGTGGTCGTCCAAGTTCTTCGTCGACGATCACGAGAACCCTTACACGACGGAGCCCGACGCACCGTTCCTGTGGCTGCGAGGCCGGCAGGTGGGCGGCCGCTCGATCATGTGGGGGCGCCAGGTGTACCGCTGGAGCGATCTCGATTTCGAGGCGAACCTGCGCGACGGGATCGCGGTGGACTGGCCCATCCGCTACGCCGACCTCGCGCCCTGGTACGACCACGTGGAGGAATTCGTCGGAATCAGCGGCGAGCCGCTCGGGCTGCCGCAGCTCCCGGATGGGAAATTCCTGCCGCCGATGGAGCTGAACTGCGTCGAGCGGGTAGTGCGCGAGGCGCTCGCCAAACGGTTCGGCCGTGAGCGGGTGCTGACCATCGGGCGCGTCGCCATCCTCACGCAGAACCACTTGGGGCGTGCGGCCTGCCACTACTGCGGCAACTGCGAGCGCGGCTGCGTCACCCTGTCGTACTTCAATTCGATCAATTCCACCTTGCCCGCTGCGCAGCGGACGGGCAAGCTCACCCTGCGCCCCTACAGCGTCGCGCGCAGCCTCATGTACGACAAGAAGAGAACGCGCGTGACCGGCGTCCGCGTCGTCGACGCCCAGACCAAGCACGACATCGAGTTCCACGGGCGCATCATCTTCCTGTGCGCCTCGACGCTCGAGTCGGCGCGCCTGCTGCTGCTCTCGGCGACGCCCGAGCTCCCCAACGGGCTCGCCAACTCGAGCGGCCAGGTAGGGCGCAACCTGATGGACCATGTGATGGGGGGCGGGGCGAGGGGGCGCATTGATGGCAACCTCGACAAGACCGATACCGGGCGCCGGCCCAACGGCATCTACGTACCGCGCTTCCGCAACCTGCGGGACGGCCCCAAGTCGCCTTTCCTGCGGGGCTACGGCTATCAGGGGGGAGGCGACCGCGAGCACTGGGGACGCGGCGTGGACCAGGCCGGCTTCGGCGCGGACTTCAAGCGTGCCATGCGCGACCCGGGCCCCTGGCACTTCTCGCTCTACGGGTTCGGCGAGTGCCTGCCCAATCACGACAATTACGCCGAGCTCGACAAGACGAAGACGGATGCGTACGGCATCCCCGTGCTCAAGATCAACTGCCGTTTCGGTGAGAACGAGCGGGCGATCCTGACGGACGCGTCCATCGCCGCGGCCGAGATGCTCGCCGCGGCCGGGGCGCACGACATCAACCCGTTCGTCGAGAATAACCCGCCGGGCAAGACGATCCACGAGATGGGGACCGCCCGCATGGGCCGGGATCCGAAGACGTCCGTCCTCAACGGCTGGAACCAGGCCTGGGACATCCCCAACCTCTTTATCACCGACGGGGCGTGCATGGCGTCGTCCGCGTGTCAGAACCCGTCGATTACCTACATGGCGCTCACCGCCCGGGCCGCCGACCACGCGGTCGAGCTCCTGAAGCGGAGGGAGCTATGACATCGGGACTAGGGGTTCGGGGCTCGGGCTTCGGGAGCATGGATCGCCGGACATTCGTGGCGGCGGCAGGCGCAGCGATCGCCGGTCTTACGGTCCCCGAGGCCCGAGCCCCGAGACCCGATCCCCGCCGCAGGCTCGACCGCATCGGCCTCCAGTTGTACACGGTGCGGGGGCTGATGGCGAAGGATTTCGAAGGCACGCTCGCGAAGGTCGCGCAGATCGGATACCGGGAAGTGGAGTTCGCGGGCTACTTCGACCACCCGCCTAAGGACGTGCGGGCGATGCTCGACCGGCTCGGACTGGTCTCCCCCGCCGCCCACGTCCCCTATGAAAGCATCCCCGCGGGCTGGGACCAGGTGCTGGACGCGGCACATGCGATCGGGCATTCCTACATCGTGGTGGCCTGGATTCCCGAGCAGGAGCGGAAAGACTTGGACGGCTGGAAACGGGTCGCCGAGAAGTTCACGCGGGCGGGGGAAGCGTGCCGCCGGGCAGGGTTGCAGTTCGCCTTCCATAACCACAGCTACGAGTTCTCGCCGGTCGCCGGGCAGCTCCCCTACGACGTCCTGCTCGCGGCGGCTGATCCCCAGCTCGTCAAGCTGGAGATGGACCTCTTCTGGATCACCAACGGCGATCAGGACCCGCTCGCCTACTTCCACAAGTACCCTGGCCGCTTCCCCCTCGTGCACGTGAAGGACATGGCGCCGGGGCCCGACCGGAAGATGGTCGACGTCGGCAAGGGGAAAATCGACTGGAAGCGGATCTTCGCGCAGTCGCAGCTGGCGGGGATCGAGCACTCCTTCGTCGAGCACGACGAGCCGCCTGACCCGATCGCGAGCATTCAGGCAAGCTACGACTACCTGCAGCGCCTCGAGTTCTAGCGGGACGTCCCATACGTCCGCCGCCGCCCTCCCGCCGCCCCCCCCGCCGCTTGCGCTGATTTGCTTCGGCCCGCCCACGGTGAAGCTCGGCGGGCAGCCGCCGCCCGCCAACGTGCTGTGGCGCAAGCATCTGGCTCTGCTCGTGTACCTCGCCCTCTCGCCCGAACGGACCCGTGCGCGCGATCATCTGCTGGGCCTGCTGTGGCCGGAAAAGCCCCAGCAGCAGGCCCGCCACTCCCTGAATGAGGCGGTCCGTCGCCTGCGCACCAGCCTCGGCCCGGAGCGGCTCATGAGCCGGGGTGAGACCCTGACGCTGAGCGACGTCGCCCTCACCGTAGACGCGCTGGCCTTCCAGGCGAGCGTCGCCGCCCGGCCCGGGGAAGCCGCCGCGCTGCTGCGCGGCGACTTCCTCGAGGGGCTGCACCTGGATGACGCCCCCGCGTTCGAAGAGTGGGCGGCGCGGGAGGCCGGAGGCTTCCGCGCCCGCGGCGCCGCCGTCCTCGTCGCCGCCGGCGACCACGCGCTGGCGGGCGGGGAGCCTGGTGAGGCCGAGGAGTGCGCGCGACGCGCCCTCGCGCTCGACGTCCACGGCGAGCCCGGCGTGCGGCTGTTGATGCGCGCCCGAGCGGTTCGGGGAGACGTCTCGGGGGCGCTTGCTGCGTTTCACGACTTCACCGCCCGACGCGCCGCCGACTTGGACGGGCAGCCGGGCAGCGAGCTGGCGGCCCTGGCCGACCGGGGGGGGGGCCGGCGCGGGGGGGGGGGGGGGGGGGTCTCACTGGCGGCGCGCCCCGAGGAGGAGATGCCATCCCCGCTCGTCGGCCGGGAGACTGAGCACCGCGAGGCGTTCGGCATTGTCGCCGAGGGCTTACGCACAGGGCCCCGCGTGCTCGTCATCACCGGCGACCCGGGGACCGGCCGATCCCGCTTGCTCGCCGAGTGTCTCGACCGGGTCGCCCTCGAGGGATCCGGCGTCGCGCTCGCGACACCGCTGGAGAGCGACTCCGACGCGCCGTGGAGCACCCTGCGCTCTCTCGCTCGGGGCGGACTGGCGGATGCGCCCGGCGTCATCGCCGCCGATCCGGAAGCGCTGGGGCTGCTGGCCGCGCTGGTACCGGAGTGGGGTGCGCGGGCGAGAGGAGGGGGCGCGCTGCGGGGGCAGCCCGATCACGCCGAGGTCGGAGGGGCGCTCGCCCGCGTGTTGCGGGCCGTTGCGGACGAGCGGCCGTTCGCGCTCGCCGTGGACGATGCCCACTGGGCGGACGGCGCAAGCCTCGCCGCCCTCGGCGCGGCGCTGGGAGAGCTCGCGGGCACGCCGGTCGTGCTCCTCCTGTGCACGCTACACGAGGTCGAGCGCCTGCCACGTGAGCTGGTGCGCCTGCGCGGGGAGGTCGGCCGCCGGCTTCCCGGCGCCACGGTGCGGCTCGGCCCGCTCGGCGACGTGGAGCTGCGGCGGCTCGTCGAGGCGCTGGCCCCCTGGGCGCCCGAGCCTGAGAAGCAGGACCGGCTGGCCCGCCGCCTGGCGCTCGAAACCGGCGGCAACCCCTTCCTGGCCGTCACGCTCCTGCGGGGACTCGAGGAGGCGTCCACTCTGCGCGGCGACGTGCTGCACTGGCCGCCCCGCGGGGGGACGACCGAGAGTCCTCTTCCCATCTCTGTGCCCAACCTGGTGCGGATGGCGATCGTCGCTCGCGTCTCCACCCTCGGCGAGGCGGACCGCCAGGTGATCCGCGCGGCCAGCGTCGCCGGGCTCGCGCTCGAGCCCGAGTTGCTGGCGGCGCTGGTCGAAAGGCCCGTGGCGGCGATCGAGGAGTCGCTCACCCGACTCGAGCGCGATCGCCTCGTCGAATTCGACGGCCGCCGCTTCGTGTTTCCGGCGCGGCTGGTGGCGGAGGTGGTGCAGTCGGAGTGCCTCACCCCGGGACAGCGGGAGCTGCTGCGCAAGCGCGCCGCGGTCGAGCTGGCCCGCCGGAGTGACCTCGAGTCGCGCGTCTTGCGAGCGGAGATCCTGGCGCAGGTCGCGCCGAGCCGCGGCGCGTACGAAGACGCCGTCGCCGCGGCGCAGGACGCGCTGACCGCCGGGGCCGAGCGCAGCGCCCGGCGCTCGCTCGCCGCCGCGCAGCGGGCGCTCGGCGACACCCCGTCCCCGGACCCGGCCACCCTCGAGGACCTGCGGCGGCGAAGCCGCGGGGGAGGAGGCAGAGGCGGGGACAAACAGAACGACGGGGCAGGGGACTGAGTTCGGGGATCAAGCTAGGGATGGGCACCCACTTGGCCCCGCGGTCACTCCTCTGCCGGGCCGCCCGTCGCGACCACCTGATCCGGCTTCACCTTGCCAATGTCGAACTTCTTCGCCGCCGCGGTCAGCCGGTCCACCGCATCGCCGAACTCCGCCTTCCCCTTCTTGAACCGCAGGAAGTTGATCCGCGCCACCACGAACGCCTTGAGGTAGGGGCTCTGGAAGCCACGCGCCTTCAGCCCGCCGACGGCGGTGGAGACCGCTTCGTCCAGCTCCAGCAGCCGCTTCGCCCGCTCCCGCCGGATCTCCAGGGCCTTCGAGAGCTTCACGGCAAGGAATTCATCGATCCGCTTCAGGATCGGCTGGTAGACGCCGCCCGAGAATCGGCCGTTCTGCTGGTAGCACAGCCCCAGCGTGAGCAACGCCGGCTCCTCGAACTCGGTCTCGAACTCCTTCTCCGGCCGGTCGTCGAGCTCGGCCAGCCCGTGTTCGAGGCGCGTCACTTCGAGCGCCCGCTCGCGCACGTTGTGCGCCTTCTCGGTGTTGAGCACGAGGATGCGGTGCGCGACCGCGTGGTCGGGCACGACGATCGCGACGATCGATTTCGCGCCGAGCTGCCGCAGCGCGCCCAGCCGGTGGTAGCCGTTCGGTGTCCAGTAGGTCCCATCGTCGGACCGCACCGCGATCACCGGGTCGAGGAAACGGTCCAGCTTGTCGATCGCCTTGGCGAGCCTGGCGACGTGCGTCTCGGACAGGTCGCGTTGGTAGGGCGTGGGTTGTACCTTGGCCAGCGGCAGGCCGGCGAGGATCTGCCAGTTGCCGGCGAGCGGGTCGCGGTAAGTAACCAGCACCGCGCCGCCGTCCGACTCGATCGTCTCCTGCAGTTTCTGGAGGGCCGGGGGCGGCGCGGCGATGAGCTGCGTGGCGCCGAGGCCGCGTGACTCGGCGGCGGCCTGTTGCTTTCGCCGGCGGGTGGTCTTCTTCTTCTCCTTCTTCTCCGCCATCAAGACTCCCGAGAGGGTCGGATCATGGCCTTTCAAGATACCACCCGCGAAACCTTTCGTTGACGGAGTGCTGGGACTCGTCTACCTTCGACGCCGTGTCGAGAGACAGACGCTGGCTGCTCCCCCTCCTGTGCGCCGCCGGCGCCGCCTGCGGCGGCCCGTTCCCCCAGAGCTCGCTCCGTCCCCGGTCCGATTTCGCTGGCGCCATCGACCGGTTGTTCACGGACATCTTCTGGTGGGCAGTGCTGGTCTTCATCCTGGTGGAAGGCCTCTTGCTGTTCATCATCGTTCGCTACCGGTACCGCGAGGGCGCCCCGACCCCCAAGCCGACCCACGGGCACACGCTCCTGGAGATCGCCTGGACCCTGGCGCCGGCCCTGATCCTCGTCTTCATCGCCGTGCCCACCATGCGCACGATTTTCGCCACCCAGACAGATTCCCCGGCGGGTGCGCTGCGCGTGGAAGTCGTTGCGCACCAGTGGTGGTGGGAGTACCGCTACCCCGAGCTCGGGGTGGTGACGGCCAACGAGCTGCACCTGCCCGCCGGCCGGACGGTCGCCCTCGCGCTCACGTCGGCCGACGTGATCCACAGCTTCTGGGCGCCCGGGCTGGGCGGCAAGCGGGACGTCATTCCCGGCCGCACGAACCGTCTCGTCCTGCGCCCCGACTCGGTGGACACTCTCCTCGGCCAGTGCGCCGAGTTCTGCGGCGCGTCCCACGCCAACATGCGGCTGCGAGTGATGGTGGAGGCCGAGCCGGCGTTCCAGGCGTGGGTGGGGCGGCAGCAGGCCGGCGCGGCATCGGTCGTCAAGGGCAGCCTCGCCGAGCACGGCCAGCAGGCCTTCAGGCGCTACGGCTGCGTCGGCTGCCACACCATGGGGACGATGTCCACCGCCATCATCGGGCCGAACCTCACCCATCTGGGCAGCCGGATGACCATCGCGGGGGGCCTCTTCCCGAACGACTCCGTCCACCTGACCCGGTGGATCGCCGACCCGCCGGCGGAAAAGCCTGGGTCGATCATGCCGAATATGCACGTGCCGGCGGGCGACCTCGCGGCCTTGATCGCCTACTTGCGGAGCATGCGATGAGTCGGCTCAAGAGGCTCATGAGCTGGCTAACCACGACCGACCACAAGCGGATCGGACTGCTCTACTTCTATACCGCGTTCGTCTTCTTCCTGGTCGGCGGGCTCGAAGCGCTGTTCATCCGCGCCCAGCTCGCCCAGCCGGATGGCCACGTCGTGAGTGCCGAGACGTTCAACCAGCTGTTCACGATGCACGGCACCACGATGGTGTTCCTCGCCTTGATGCCGCTCACGGCGAGCTTCTTCAATTACATCGTGCCGCTGCAGATCGGCGCCCGCGACGTGGCGTTCCCGCGGCTGAACGCGTTCAGCTACTGGGTGTTCGTCCTGGGCGCGCTGCTGATGAACGCCAGCTGGTTCACCGGGCCGTTGTTCCACGCGGGCCGACTGAATGTCGCGCCCGACGCCGGCTGGTTCGGCTATGCCAATCTCACGTCGAGACAGTACTCCCCCGGTCCCAACATCGACTTCTGGCTGCTGGGCCTCCAGATCCTCGGCGTCTCCTCGCTCGCCGCCGGGTTCAACTTCATCGTCACGATCCTGAACTTGCGCGCGCCCGGCATGAAGATGATGCGCCTCCCGGTCTTCAGCTGGATGACGCTGGTCACGTCGTTCCTGATCATCACGGCCTTCCCCGTGATCACCGTGGCGCTCGTGTTGCTGATGTTCGACCGCTTCTTCGGCACGCACTTCTACCTCACCTCCGCCGGCGGCGACCCGGTCTTGTGGCAGCACTTGTTCTGGATCTTCGGCCACCCGGAGGTCTACATCCTCATCCTGCCCGCGATGGGGATCGTCTCCGAAGTGCTGCCGACGTTTGCCCGCAAGCCCTTGTTCGGCTACACCGTCGTGGTCTATTCGGGCGTCTTGATCGGGTTCATGGGGTGGGGCGTGTGGAGCCACCATATGTTCTCGGTCGGGCTCGGCCCCATCGCCGATTCCGTCTTCTCGGCGACGACGATGCTCATCGCGGTGCCGACGGGCGTGAAGATCTTCAACTGGCTCGCCACGCTCTGGGGCGGCCAGCTGCGCTTCACGACGGCGATGCTCTTCGCCATCGGCTTCATCGCCCTGTTCACCATCGGCGGCCTCTCGGGCGTCACCCACGCCTCCCCGCCGGCCGACCTGCAGCAGACCGACACGTACTACGTCGTCGCGCACATCCACTACGTGCTGTTCGGCGGCACCATCTTCGGCCTGTTCGCCGGGATGTACTACTGGTGGCCCAAGATGACCGGCCGGCTGCTCTCCGAGACCCTGGGCAAGTGGCACTTCGCCCTGGTGTTCGTCGGCATGAACCTGGCGTTCTTCCCGATGCACCTGATCGGGCTGCTCGGCATGCCCCGCCGCATCTACACGTACAGCCCCGACCTCGGCGTCTCGACGCTCAACCTCGTCTCGACCATCGGCGCGTTCCTGATCGGCGTGGGCGTGCTGGTGTTCATCTGGAACGTCTGGCGCACCCGCACGCGTGGGCAGACCGCCGGCAACGATCCGTGGGGCGGCGCCACGCTCGAATGGACCATCTCGTCTCCGCCGCCGGTCCACAACTTCGACGTGATTCCGACGGTCGCGAGCCGCCTGCCGCGCTGGACCAAGACCCAGCTCAAGGCCATCCCCGAAGGCGCCAAGCTCGCCGAGATCCATGTGCCGGGTGGGTCGATCTGGCCGCTCGTCACGGCGCTGGGCCTGCCAGTCCTCGCGCTCGCGCCACTCTCCCACAGGCTGCCGTTCGCGTTCGTGGGCGCCACGATCATCCTGCTCGGCATCTTCCGCTGGGCGTTCGAGCCCTTCGAGGCTTGACATGACCATCGCCGCGGCGACGCACCGCACGAGCATGGGGCTCGACAGCCGCAAGATGGCGTTCTGGGCGTTCATCGGCTCGGAGTGCTTGCTCTTCGGCTCGCTGATCTCGACGTACCTGGTCTACAAGGGGCGGAGCGTCGTCGGGCCCTACCCGCACGACATACTCAACATTCCCTTCACGTCGGTCAGTACGTTCGACCTGCTGATGTCGAGCCTCATGATGGTGCTGGCGCTCGCGGCGGTGCAGCGCGGCGACCTCAAGTGGGCCAAGGTGTGGCTCGTGGCGACGGCGCTGCTGGGGATCTTCTTCTTGAGCGGGCAGGTCTACGAGTTCACGTCGTTCGTGCGAGAAGGGCTCACGCTCCAGACG
>Ga0066710_100003563_pt1 | contig 13355 bp, 15 predicted proteins | sample GraSoiAngelo_159_FD_79666 | JGI IMG/M metagenome (GOLD analysis project Ga0066710, IMG submission 79666) | Grasslands soil microbial communities from the Angelo Coastal Reserve, California, USA - 14_1009_16_40cm | ecosystem: Environmental > Terrestrial > Soil > Grasslands | place: USA...
GCCGGCGCGAACGCTGCTCAGAGAGTCTCGTCCCGGCGCGGCGACGCCCTTCGCGATACGCGTGGAGTGCTCCGCGCGAGCAAGGACTTCGTGGCGGCCCTCGACGGACTCGACCAGACCGCCGCCGAGACGGTGAAGGCGGAAACCGACCTTGCGAAGTTCGAGGAGCGCCTGACGACGCACGTCAGCGCCCTCTCCAGTTATTTGCGCGAAACCAGTCAGCAGGCACTCGATCGTGCCGTGTTGCGGGCCAAGCTTCGCGCCGTCGTTCGCGACCTCGAAGCGGTCCAGGGCGCGCTCGGCCGGCTCACGGATGGGAAGGATGCGCTCGACAAGGCAGGCGAGCCGCTTGCTCAGATGCAAGACCTGGCTCGCGCTCTCGAGAGCGCTCTCGTGCGAACGAAGGCCGCTCTTCGCCGCTGAACGGCGCCGAGACTATCCACAGACCGCTGTCGAACCTGTGCAAGCTGTGGAATACAAGCGCTCTCTTTGTGCAATTTGCGAGGAGGGCGTTTCCATTCGTTCGGGCGATCCACTAGCGTCGAAGACGGCGGCGGGGAGCCGCCTCTCCCGGTCGTGGGGCCGCAGCCCACTCTCCCCCGAAGATGGAAGCCGGGGCGCCCAGCCCCGGCTTCCGTCTCTCAGAAAGCGTTCTCGCTCGACGGCTCGACGAGCGTGGGGCGGATAGGGAGGCTGCCCTGAAGCTGCGCCACGTAGGCGCGAAGCTCTCGCTCCTTGCGCGCGAGACGTTGCTCGAGCTCTGCGAGCGCTCGTTCGCGCCGCTCGACCTCGTCCTGGCGTACCTGAACGTCGACGCCGATCCGTACCTCGCGCGCTTCCAGCTCCTGCTCGCGGCGTCCAAGCTCCTCGACGCGCTCGCGTGCGAGCTCCTCGTTGTCGGCGAGGCGCTTCTCGCGGTGCTCAAGCCAGCGTGTCGTCTGGGCCACGGTCTCGGAGCTCGCAAAGTCCGTCCTTTCCTGCGCCAGCTCGAGCTCCTGCTCGGCGAGAAGCTTCTGCTCGGCGGTCAGGCGCTCGCGTCTGTAGGCGGCGAGGCGCTCGCGCTCGGCTAGCTCGGCTTCGGCCTCTACGACCTTGTTCGTGCGCTCGCGGAGCTCGCCGGCCTTCTCTGCCAGGCTCAAGGCTCGCTCGTCGAGGGTCGCCAGAGCACGCCGAAGCGTCTCGGCCATGCGCTCTTGTGCGGGACCCAGCTCGCCGATGCGCTGCTCGCGCTCGCGCAAGTCGGTTTCGAGCGCGTCGAGGCGCGCGAGCTCACTCTCCAGCTCGTTCGACCGGAAGGTCAGCTCGGCGCCGCGATCGTCCAACTCGGACGCGCTGCGCTCGAGGTAACGCTCGAGCGAATTCCGAAGTCCCTCACTTAGCCCCACGAAGTCAGTATCGAAAGGCATTGCGGGCCGAAGAACCCCCCTTCGGGGGAGAGGCCGGGCCAGGAGAGTGGCCTTTTCTTCGAGTTGATGAGACTTCGTTTTCTCGTTTCCGTCCTGTCCTCGTTCGGGGTGGCCATCGTGCTCGCGACTACTCCCGTCCTTGCTCAGGGGAGCACCACCCCCTGCACGATCAAGGGGACGAACGGCCCGAACCTCCTCGTGGGGACGGCGGGTCCCGACGTCATCTGCGGATATGGCGGAAACGACACGATCACCGCCAAGGGCGGAAACGACATCGTTCGGGGCGGTGACGGGGCCGATGTGATCTACGGAGACACGGGACACGACTACCTCTACGGCGGCCCTGGTAACGATCGCCTCTATGCCCGCGACTCAACCCGCAACCACGTATACGGCGGCATCGGTCGCGACTTCGCGCGAATCGACAGCCCCGCAGATCGGCTCTACTCGGTCGAAACCGCCTACTAAGAGAAATTTGCACTTGACGCGGGCGCGTCGGGTCGCGCTGAATAGCGTTGCATGCCCGAGTACCTTCCGATCGCGGAACACGGGATCATCGGCGACCTGCACACGGTCGCGCTCGTCGGCCGCGACGGAACGATCGACTGGTATTGCTGCCCGGCGTTCGACTCGCCGAGTGTGTTCGCCTCGATTCTCGACAGCGAGAGGGGTGGTTACTACCGCATCGCGCCGGCAATGGAGGGCTGGGAGTCGAAGCAGCTCTATTTCCCGGACACGAACGTTCTCATCACGCGCTTCCTGACGCCGGACGGCGTCGGTGAGCTCCAGGGCTTCATGCCGATAGCGCGGACGGGCGAGGAGCGCCACCGGCATCGCCTCGTGAGGCGTGTTCTGGTCGTCCGCGGGGAGATGCGCTTCCGTCTCGAGCTCCAGCCGCGATTCAACTACGCCCGCGACTCACACGAGACGCTGCAGTACGAGCACGGAGTCGTCTTCCGCTCGCCGGCTCTCTGCCTCGCCCTCCAGGCGACGACGCCGATCGCCTGCGACGACGACGGTGTCCATAGCGAGTTCAAGCTGCGCGCCGGTGAGAGTGTCACCTTCGTCCTCGAGCAGGTCGAGCGGGACTATGTCCCGCGCGAGTACTCGGAGGAAGAGACGCGCGAGGCCTACGAGCGCACGATCGAATACTGGCGGCGCTGGTTGCATCAGTGTGGCTACCGCGGCCGCTGGCGAGAGATGGTGCAGCGCTCGGCCTTGACGCTGAAGCTCCTCACCTACCAGCCCACCGGCGCGATCGTGGCGGCGCCGACCACGAGCCTTCCCGAGCAGCTCGGCGGCCCACGGAACTGGGACTACCGCTACACGTGGATCCGCGACGCGGCCTTTTCCCTCTACGGGCTCCTCAGGCTCGGGTTCACGGAGGAGGCGGCCGCGTTCATGGAGTGGCTGACCGCGCGCTTCAGGGAGGGAAACACGGGCGAGTCGGGCCCTCTTCAGATCATGTACGGGATCGACGGTCGCCACGACCTCTCGGAGGAGACGCTCGACCACCTCGAGGGCTACCGCGGCTCCGCTCCGGTGCGGGTGGGCAACGGCGCTGCGGATCAGCTCCAGCTCGATATCTACGGCGAGCTGATCGATTCGGTCTATCTCTACAACAAGTACGGCCGGCCGATCTATCACGAGGCTTGGGAAGACCTACGCCGCCTGGTCGACTGGGTCTGTGAGAACTGGGATCAGGCGGACGAGGGGATCTGGGAGACGCGAGGGGGCCGAAAGGACTTCACGTATTCCCGGCTCATGTGCTGGGTCGCGATCGAGCGCGCGGTGCGGGTCGCCCGCCAGCGCGGGCTCCCGGCCGACCTCGTCAAGTGGATGGGCCACCGGGACGACGTCTACAACCAGATCATGGAGCGGGGCTGGAGCGAGCGCCGCCAGGCATTCGTCCAGCACTACGGCTCCGAGGTGCTCGACGCCTCGCTCCTGCTTATGCCGCTCGTCAAGTTCATCGCGCCCACCGATCCGCGTTGGCTCTCGACTCTCGATGCCATGAGCGAAGAGCTCGTCTCGGACAGCCTCGTCTATCGCTACAACATCGAGGCGTCGCCGGACGGCTTGAAGGGCGACGAGGGGACGTTCTCGATCTGCTCCTTCTGGTACGTCGAGGCGCTGGCCCGGGCGGGGCGGCTCGACGAGGCGCGCTTGGCGCTCGAGAAGATGCTCACCTATGCGAATCCCCTCGGCCTCTACTCCGAGGAGGTCGGCCCGAGCGGGGAGCTGCTAGGCAATTTTCCGCAGGCGTTCACGCACCTCTCCCTGATCAGCGCTGCCTACAACCTCGATCGCCAACTCGGGTAGCTTTCGGCGCGTGAGCGCCGCGAAGATCACGTTGAAGGAGGCTCAGGCGATCGCTTATCTTCTGGAGCACGGCCGCTGGCCCGACGCCGACACCGGCGACTGGATGCAGGAGCGCACGAGCCAGGTGGCGCTCGACTACCTTCTCGCTGCGAGGCTGCGCGGCGTAATCGGCGCGGTGGAGGAGCAGAAGGGAGCTCGGTGAGCCACCGTATCTGCGTCCTGGGTGCCGGGAAGGCCGGCGAGGCGCTCATCTCCGGGTTGCTTTCGTCGGGGTGGGCTAAGCCGGGCGACATCGTCGCGACGGGTCGGCGGCAGGAGCATTTGGACGGGCTCGTTGAGCGCCACGGCATCGACGCGACACTTGCAAACGCGGACGCCGTCAAGGACGCCGAGGTCGTGGTTATCGCGGTCAAGCCGCAGGACATCGAGACGTTGCTTGCAGAGATCCGGGGAGCCGTCACCTCGAAGCAGACCATCCTTTCGATCGCCGCCGCCATTCCCACCGCGCTGATCGAGCGCCACCTGGACGACGGGGTGCCTGTCGTGCGTGCCATGCCGAACGCCCCGGTGACCGTCCACGAGGGGATGGCAGGGGTTGCAGCCGGGGCGCACGCGGGCGAGGACTCCATCGCGATCGCCGAAGAGGTCCTCCGCTCGGTTGGACGCTCGGTTCGCGTCGAGGAGCCGTACATGGACGCTGTCACGGCGGTGTCGGGCTCCGGCCCGGCCTATTTCGCCCTCCTCGCCGAGTCGATGATCGAGGCAGGCATCCTGCTTGGCCTCTCGCGCGAAATCGCGACGGACCTGGTCGTGCAGACGATGCTCGGTACAGCGAAGCTCCTCCGGGACGAGAAGATGCACCCTGTCGAGCTGCGAGAAATGGTCACCTCGCCCGGCGGGACGACGATCTCGGCCATCCGCGAGCTCGAACAGGCGGGGGTTCGCGCCGCCTTCCTGAACGCGATCCAGGCGGCGATGCTTCGCTCGAAGGAGCTAGCGGAGGGCGGGTAGCGGGTTCACGGCAGCGCCGCGGACGCGCACCTCGAAATGGAGGTGCGGGCCGGTCGCCTCTCCCGAGGCGCCGACGTTCCCGATGAGACTCCCGATGCGAATCCAGCGGCCGCGGCGGACCCGGATCCGCGAAAGATGCGCGTACATCGTCCGTACGCCGCTTCGGTGACCGATGGTGACGAGATAGCCGTAGCCGCCCGAATCCCATCCTGCGTAGACGACGCGGCCTGAGGCGGCGGCGTGCACCGGGGCGCCGTACGACGCAGGGAAGTCGATGCCCGGATGGAAACGGTTTCCCCGGGGCCCGAACGGATCGCCGATCCGCCCGTGGAGCGGACGGTATAGACGGATCGGGCAGTGGGGCGCGGTGCGCCGGAGCGCGGCGTACGTGCCCGGGCCCGCGACGCCATCTGCGCCGAGATGAGCCCAGTGCTGAAAGTGCCGCAGTGCCGCGTCGGTACGCGGGCCGAAGCCCCCATCGAACGGGCCCGACGGGAAGCCGTGCGCGGCGAGCACGAACTGGAGCGCGGCGACGTCCCAGCCTGACTTCCCTACTTGGAGCAGGCGCGTCCCGAACATGTGCCGGCCGTACCGCCCGAGCGCGCGTCGTGTTTGTGGGCCGAGGACACCGTCGACCGGGAGACCTTTGTGGCGCTGGAAGCGCCTCACTGCGGCGGCCGTCCCGGGGCCTCGCACGCCGTCGATCGTTCCGGCGTAGAGCCCGTGCGCACGGAGCGCCACCTGAAGCGCTGCAACGCCAGGATGGCCGCTCGCGGCCGCCGCCGGCGCGGCAAGGGCTAGGCAGGCGAGGAATGCGGCGGCAACTGCCTTCAGGGACGAGCTCTCAACCCCGGTCACGAGGTCCGCTATCGGCGGTCGAGCCGTAACCCTTTAGGGTGAGAAGACGTCGGCCCCGCAGCCGAAGACGAGCGCGCTCTCGACCTCGCTTTGGGGGACTCCGGCGAGTGCCGGGTGGTCGAGCTCAACTGCGGTCTGCGGCCACGCCTCTAGACCGAGAGCCACGGCTCCGTGCCCCGTTCCGATGAGGAGAAGCTCCTCGGGAGGAATGACGTTGCGCCGCATAGCCTGCCTGCGGGCGGTTCCCTCCAGCTCGCGGAGCTCTTCGAGCGGGTCGATGCGGACGTTGGAATCCGACCCGATACAGAGTCTGATCCGGCGGTCGCGAATCCTGTCCACCGGGATGAATCCGTCTCCGAGGTTGGCCTCGGTGGTGGGGCAGACGCAGATCGAGGCGCCCGCCTCCGCGACGAGGTCGAGTTCGTGGTCGTCCGCGTGGGTCGCATGGACGATGGTCGTCCGCGGGCCGAGGCAGCCGCTCCGCGCCAGAAGCTCGATGGGGCGCACGCCGTGTTCGGCAAGGCACTCCTCGATCTCGCGCGGCTGCTCGTCCGCGTGGACGTGCAGCACCAGGCCTTCGCGGTCGGCGTAGGGGCCGATCTGCTCGAGCCAGTCGGCGGGACAGGCGCGTACCGAATGGGGTGCTACGCCCACACGCACGCCCGCCCCGGCGAGCCCTTCCAGCTGGCCCAGATAGTCAGCGACCGATTCCTGGCGGAAGCGGTCGATGCCGCCCCGCCCGTAGGCGGCGTAGAGGAGAACGAGTTCCACCCCGGCCGCGTGGCCGGCCTCGGCGGCCGCCTTTGCCTCCTCGGGCCCGATGTAGTGGTACTCCCCGACCGCCGTGTACCCCGCGGCGCGCATCTCCCGGTACGTCCGCTCGTAGTCGCTTCGAACCTCTGCTGGGGTCAAACCCCTGGCGAGGTCCAGCATGGTCTCGCGCCAGGCCCAGAAATCGTCACCCTCGGCGCGACCCCGCATCGCCCGTTGAAAAGCGTGGCTGTGCGCGTTGACGAAACCCGGAAGCGAGAACCGGTCGGACACGGGCGCGAGGCTACCATTCCGCCTGTGGCCAGCCCGGTGGCATCGTCGAGGCCCTGGCGCGCGAAGAGCGAGCCAGGCAAGGACGCAGGAAGCCCGCGTACCAGGTCGTACGCGGGCGACCGAGGACACCGCCTGGCGAAGGTTTGCAGCCGCCCAGGCCTTGGCGGATGTCGCCGGGTAGGCCACTGATGGCGACGCGAGCCGTCCCCGCGCCTCTGGCGCAACTCCCGAACGCGCTCACTGTGGCCCGCCTCGCCATGATCCCGGTCTTCATCGGTCTCGCCATCGCCGCAGGAGGAGAATCGAGCTGGCCTGCGGGCGCCCTTTTCGGCGCCGCGGGCATCACCGATCAGATCGACGGCTGGCTCGCGCGGCGCTGGCGCGTCGAGTCGGAATTCGGCCGCTTTGCCGATCCGCTCGCAGATCGGATCATGATCGACGCTGCCGTCGTCCTCCTCTGGTTCTACGACCGCCTGCCGTGGCCGGCACTCGTGCTCATCCTCGTCCGTGACGGCGTGCTCGTCCTTGGCACTCCGGCGGCGATGCGCCGAGGCTACGAGTTCTCCGTCAGCTTTCTCGGCAAGGCGGCGACGTGGGTCCTCTACGCCGCGCTCGCCTTCATCCTCGTCACGGACGCGGGCACCGACTGGCCCGTTGCGCTCTTTTGGAGTGGGGTTGCGCTCGCACTGGCAGCGGGAATCCTTTACGGGAACAGCATCTGGAGGGCCGTCAGGAGATGAAGGCAGTGGTCATGGCGGGCGGAGAGGGCACGCGACTTCGGCCGCTCACCTCGAATCAGCCGAAGCCGATGGTTCCGATCGTCGGCAAGCCGTGCATGGAGCACATCGTCGAGCTCCTCGGCAAGCACGGGTTCGAGGACATCGTCGTCACGCTCGCCTTCATGCCACAGGCCATCCGTGGCTATTTCGGCGCGGGGGAGACCCATGGTGTCTCGATCCGCTATTCCGTGGAGGAGTCCCCCGCGGGCACAGCCGGCTCGGTCAAGCTCGCCGAGGACGCCCTCGACGAGCCGTTCCTCGTCATCTCGGGTGACGCGCTGTGCGACATCGATCTGGCTGCGCTTGTCCGGTTTCACCAGGAGAAGGAAGCGCTCGTCACCATCGGCCTCAAGAGCGTGGACAACCCGCTCGAGTTCGGGATCGTCGTCACTGAAGACGAGGGACGCGTCGAACGCTTCCTCGAAAAGCCCTCGTGGGGCCAGGTCTTCACGGACACGATCAACACGGGCATCTACGTGCTCGGCCCGGAAGTACTTCGCCACATTCCGTCTGACCGTCCCTACGACTTCTCCAAGGAGCTCTTCCCACTCCTCCTCGAAATGGGAAGGCCCCTGTACGGCTTCGTGGCGGACGGCTACTGGCAGGACATCGGGAACCTCGACCAGTACCGTCAGGCGAACTTCGACGCGCTCGACGAGAGGGTCAAGCTCGAGGTCCCTGGAATTCGTCTTCGCGGGAATATCTGGGTCGGGGAGGGAGTCGAGTTGGGCGACCTCGAGGCGGTCGAGGGCCCGGCCTTTGTCGGCAACTACTGCCGCATCGCGCCGCACGCGACCGTTGGCCCCTACTCGGTCCTCTCGAACAGCGTCACGCTGCGAGACCACGCGCGGACGACGCGGTCGGTCGTCGACGCCTCGACTTACATCGGGCGCAGCGCCCTCCTCGAGGGAGCGATCGTCGGCAAGTCGTGCGACATCCGTCCCCATGCACGGCTCCACGAAGGAGTCGCAATCGGGGACTCGTGCACGATCGGCGAGCAGAGCGTCGTCATGCCTGGCATTCGTATCTACCCGTTCAAGGAAGTGGAGGCGGGTGCGCTCGTGGACCGCCACCTCATCTGGGAGTCGCGGGTGCCTTCGCGGCTCTTCGGGCGCGATGCGGTCGCCGGGCTCATCAACGTCGACCTCACTCCCGAGACCGCCCTCCGCATCGGCATCGCCCTTGGCACGGCGCTCAAGCGGGGAGAGCGGGTCGTGATGAGCCGCGCCGCGCCCCCGGCTTGCCGGCTGCTCAAGCGGGCCGTCCTCTCAGGCGTGATCTCGACGGGCGTCCACGCCGCTGATCTGCACGTTATGGCGCCGGCCGTCACGCGGCACTTCCTGAAGAACGAAGGGATGGGCGCCGGCGTTCATGTCCGGCCAAGCTCCGCGGACGCGGAAGTGATGGAGATCCAACTCTTCGAGCCGCCGGGGATGCAGGCAACGCCGGAGTTCCTCAAGGAGGTGGAGAAGCACTTTCTCCGCCAGGAGTTTCGCCGCGCCGCCTACGACGAGGTGGGGAAGATCACTTCTCCGGCGCGCGCGCCCGAGGCCTACGTCGCCGATCTCATCCAGACCGTCGATGTGGACGCCATTCGGGCGCGCGGTTTTCGGATCGTCGTCGAGTATTCCCACTCGGCCGTCTCACTCGTCCTTCCGCTCGTGCTGGGCGCGCTCGGGGTCGAGGCGATCGGGTCGCACCCGTACGCAGGGGAGTACGCGACGAGGACCACCCTGCCGGAGGCACTCGGGCAGGCGAAGCGGCTGGTGGGCGCAGCCGGGGCCGATTTCGGCGTCGCTCTCGATGAGAGTGGCGAGCGGATCTACTTGGTGGACGAGCAGGGTCGCGAAGTGCCGGTCGAGCAGGAGCTGCTCCTCTTTCTCAGCCTCCTCGCATCGAACGGAAAGAAGGGGACGCTCGCACTTCCGACCACGGTGACGAGCCTGGCAGAACCGCTGGTGCGGGGAAGCTCGCTGGTGGTGAAACGGACGCCGGCGTCACTCTCGGCACTCACACGCGAGGCTGCCGGGGACGGTGTTGTCTTTGCCGGGGCGGTCGGCGGCGGATTCGTCTTTCCGGACTTCCTGCCGGCCTACGACGGTGTGGCGAGCCTCTGCAAGCTGCTCGAGCTTCTCGCGCCGCTCGACAAACCGCTCTCGGAGCTCGTCGCCGGGCTGCCGCAGTCGACTGTCATTCATCGCCAGGTGCGTTGCCCATGGTCGCGAAAGGGCACCGTCATGCGCGTGCTGACCGAGCGCATGAAGGGGAAGAAGATCGAGACGCTCGACGGCATCAAGGTCTTCGAGAAGCGCGGGTGGGCGCAGGTGCTTCCCGATCCGGACGAGCCGCTCGTCCACGTCTACGCCGAGGGGAAGACGCCCGAGGACGGTGCGAAGCTCGAAGACGAGTTCCTTGCCCTGGTGGAGGAGATCGTCGGGTCGGCTGAGGAGGTCGAGGGCCAACCCTCAAGTCAAGGTTGAAGGATTGGGTCCCGCTTGCCATACTTCAGGAGGCCCGTCCCCTCACCTTGGAGTCCACTTGGAAGCGCTGCCCGACCTCGAGTCACTGTCCGACCAGAGTCTGCGAGACCTTATCCATAGCCTCATGGAGCAAGAGCTGAAGGTCTCCTACGAGCGCCGGATCCTGCACGGCAAGATCGACATCCTGCGGGCCGAGCTGCAGGCGCGGCTGAAGAAGGACCTGGGGGAAGGAAAGAGCCCGCTTCACGACGTCGACGTGGACAAGCTCGCTGAGATTCTCGCCTCCAAGGCGACCCCTCCGGCCGAGTAGGGGCATGAGCCACGTCCACTGTCCCGAGTGCGGCTTTCAGAATCCCGAAGCCTCAAATTACTGCTCCAAGTGCGGAGCCCTGCTGATTCACGACGAGCCCGGCCAGCACACGACCATGACCTTTACTCCGGAGCAGGAGTCCGAAGACGATTCGCTTTCGCTCGCCGACCTGCGCATCGAAGGTCCCGCGCTCGTAGTGCGAGCCGGCGGGGGTCGGTCGGGAGAGACCTTCACACTCGAGGGCGACCGGGTCGGAGTCGGGCGCGGGCCTGAGAACGAGGTCTTCCTCGACGATGTGACGGTGTCACGCCGCCACGCCGTTCTCGTCAAACGCGACGACGGCTACTACATCGACGACGAGGAGAGCCTGAACGGCACCTACGTGAATCGTCGGCGGGTCGAGAACGCGAAGCTCGAGGACGGAGACGAGGTGCAGATCGGCAAATACCGGCTCACCTTCCTGGCAGGCTAGAGACCATGGCGACCGCCGCTTCCGACATCGAGCGCGACGAGGGGGACCGAGGGGACCGGCCGCTCACCATCGGAGCGGTCTGCCGTCTGCTCCAGGCGGATTTTCCGGACGTCTCGATCTCAAAGATTCGCTATCTCGAGGACCAGGGACTGCTGAATCTGCGGCGCACGCAGGGTGGCTACAGGCTCTTCACCGAGGACGACGTCGAGCGGCTGGAGATGATTCTCAGGCTGCAGCGCGACGAGTTCTTGCCGCTGCGCGTCATCCGGCAGGAGCTCGCCTCACCGGGCCGCGCGGGCGATCGTAAGCGCCCCCGACGGGGCGGGCTCCGCGCCCCCGAGGACGAGATCGACATGCAGACGCTTTGCCAGCGCTCCGGTGCGTCCCGGGAGCTCGTCCGGGAGTTGGAGGACTTCGGGATTCTCGAGCCACGCGTCGAGGACGGCGAGCGGGTCTATCCAGAGCGCGACATCGAGGTCGTCAGCGCTTGCCTTCGGCTGACCCGCTACGGCGTCGGCGCGCGCAATCTGCGCAGCTTCCGCACCGGCGCCGACCGCGAAGCGGGTCTCCTCGAACAGATCGTCGCTCCCGCGCTCAGATCGCGAAATCCCGAGCGGCGCCATATGGGCCTGGAGGATCTGGAGGCGCTTGGCTCGCTTTCCCAGGAGCTTTCACAGCTTCTCTTCTGGCGCGCGCTGCGCTCGCTCGCCCAATAGTGGTCGACCTCGCGTCGAAGATCCGGGACATCCCGGACTTCCCGAAGCGCGGGATCGTCTTCAAGGACATCATGCCGCTCCTCGCCGACGCGGACGCCCTGCACGAGACAGTGGAGCGCCTCGCGGAGTTCGCCGAGCCGCGAAAGCCCGATCTCATCCTCGGGGCCGAGGCACGGGGGTTCATTCTCGGCGCGGCGCTCGCCTACCGGCTTCACTGCGGGTTCGTTCCGGCTCGGAAGCCGGGTAAGTTGCCCTGGCGCACCGTGAGCGCGAAGTACGCCCTGGAGTACGGCTTCGACGCGCTCGAGCTTCACGCGGATGCCATCCGTCCGGGAGCACGCGTGCTCATTCACGACGATCTCCTGGCAACGGGGGGCACCGCCAGAGCGAAGGTCGACCTGGTGGAGCAGCTCGGCGGCGAGGTCGTTGGGCTCGCGTTCGTGATCGAGCTCGAGTTCCTCCAAGGCCGCGAGCGGCTCGAGGGCTACGACGTCTTTTCCCTGATCAAATACGGGGAGTAGCGTTTGTCGTCATGTGTGCCGATACATAATCGGCAGATGTACGACGGGCTTACCGGCCGTTACACGTTCCCTTGCCCCGTCCGGGGCGAGGTGCAGCTGCCGCTGTCGGACTTCCGCCTGCTCGAGCGCCTGCCGGGCCCCAGCCATCCCGCGGTGTACAAGGTGACCTTCGCGTGCGCCTGCGGAGACGACCACGAAGGCCTCGTCACACACGACGAGCTCGACTGGGCCCCGCTGGCCGGTGCGGAGACGCCGTTCGTCAACCTGATGACCGCAAGAGTCGAGGAGGTCGCGACCGAGCTACTTGAGCTGGCCTCTCACCGGATCAAGGCCGGCGACTGGCCGTGGAGCTTCTTTTGCTACCCGGAAGAGCAGCCGCGTCCGGTGTTCCCCTCGGCCTTCCGGGTTCTCTCGGCGGGTGACGAGCGTGTCGGGGTGGCTGTGCAATGTCCGGCGTGCGCGCGGACCTCGGTCAACCTGGTCACGCGTCCACATGTAGACGTTCCGTTCTACAACGACCGCCGCGTCGAGGTCGTGGAGCACATCTTCGCCGCTGACCGCGACTCCACGCTCGACGCGTTCCGCACGGAGCTCTACTCGGGCGCTTTCGACGCCCGCAGGCGCGACCTCGCCGCTTAGCCGGCCGTAACCGAACACGGGTTACAGGCGTTGCAGGAATGGGGAAATCCCGCTTGCAAACACAACCAACGAGGTGACGACAGTGGGCATCTTCCGCAGACGAAAGGATGGCGACTTGGCAACGACCGATGAGCCGGTCGCCCGCGACCGCGTAGTGGAGGACCGCCGCGGCGACTGGGGAGGACCGCCGCTCGTGCGCGCACTCTTCACGTTGCTCGGGGTCGGCACCGCCGGTCTTCTGATCTGGCTGGCGCACTATTTCGACGTGGCCAACTCGAATGAGTTCTGGGCCGCGATGGGTCTCATCGCAGCAGCCGGGCTCGTGCTCGGACTGTCCCAGCTGGTCGGCGGGTGGACGAAGTGGGGGGTCCCGATCGTGAGCCCGGGCGTCTTCCTCTTCGCATTCATCCCAACGGCCGTCGTGGTCGCATGGGTGCTGATCGCCACCCAGCCGCAGACGGGCTGGCAGCATGACCGGATCGCCGGATGGAGCAGCGACATCGGCATCAGCGGCCTCGTGAACGATCTCGGAATGTTCCCGGCCGCGCTGGCCATGGGCCTCGGGATCGTGTTTGCGTTCTCCTTCGACACCACCGGCCCGAGACGGCGCGAAGTCGTCGAGCGCGAGCGAGGGGTCGTAGCGGACGAGGACGTCCATGACTATGACCGCGGCAACGTCGTGACGACGCCGGCGAGCGAAAGAACGGTTGTGCGAGACCGCACGGCTGTGCCCGCGGGTGACGTTCGGCGCGACGAGGTCGTGATCGACGGCTCGAACCGGCGCACGATCGCATAGC
>Ga0066710_100003564_pt1 | contig 13354 bp, 7 predicted proteins | sample GraSoiAngelo_159_FD_79666 | JGI IMG/M metagenome (GOLD analysis project Ga0066710, IMG submission 79666) | Grasslands soil microbial communities from the Angelo Coastal Reserve, California, USA - 14_1009_16_40cm | ecosystem: Environmental > Terrestrial > Soil > Grasslands | place: USA...
ATCAGGCCATATCGTTCACCCGCCTGGTGCGCCGCGGCTAGTTGGGCCAAGGCTGCTTCTCCCCCATCCACTGAAGCCGGCTTCATATCCCAAAGCTTCAACATGCCTTCCAGAATTCGCCGGTTGGTACGGTTGTCATCGACCACCAGGACTCTTACGTTGCGTAATATTTCAGGAGGAGCAATTGTCCCCAGTGCGATAGGTCTCGCGTCTGCAACTTCCACGAGAGTGGTGAAATGGAACTGAGTTCCTCGATCGACTTCGCTCTCCACCCAGATTTTTCCGCCCATCATTCCAACTAATCGGGAACAGATCGTAAGCCCAAGACCAGTGCCGCCGTATTTCCGAGTGGTTGAAGGATCAGCTTGGGTAAACGGTTCAAAAATCACTTTCAGCTTTTGGGGAGAGATTCCAATGCCGGTGTCAGATACGGTGAAATGCAGCATCTGATTTTTTTTATCCTCGGCATCGACGTGAACTTTTAAAGAGACCTCTCCTTCGCTGGTGAACTTGATGGCATTGCCCACTAAGTTGAGCACTACCTGGCGCAGCCGGTTCGAATCTCCGCGAATCAGCTCCGGAATCTCGGGGGCCACCTCGCACATGAGTTCAAGATTTTTTTCATCTGCCCGGAGCGCGAAGGTTTTTAGGGTGGTTTCCACACAATCGCGAAGGTTGAAATCGAGGACTTCCAATTCAATTTTCCCCGCTTCCATCTTGGAGAAGTCGAGAATATCGTTGATCAATGTGAGAAGTGAATCAGCGGACAGCTTCACCGTTTCCAGATATTCTCGCTGTTCGGATGTGAGTTCGGTCTCAAGGGCCAGATCAGTCATACCCATCACACCGTTCAACGGGGTACGAATTTCATGGCTCATGTTGGCGAGGAACTCGCTTTTGGCGAGGCTCGCGGCCTCGGCCGTCTCCTTGGCTCTCTGCAATTCTGCTTGCGCACGTTTCTGTTCCGTGAGGTCCCGAATGAATCCCGTAAACTGGGGAGCGCTTTCCAACTGAATGCGTGCGATGACCAATTCGACAGGGAACTCGGTGCCGTTGGCTCGCATAGCGGTGAGTTCCAGCCGTTTGCCGAGTACTTGTGCTTCCCCCGTGACCAGATAGCGAGCCATCCCGCGGCGGTGCCGTTCCCGCAAGGAGAGCGGAACAATGACAGCGGCCATCTCCTTCCCCTGAACTTCCGATCGCATATGCCCGAACATCTTCTCTGCCGCGGAGTTGAACTCAATAATTCTGCCTTCGTGATCGATCGAAAGAATCGCGTCCAGAGACGACTCCATCATGGCATTACTACGCTCACGTAGAACGTGGGCCTGTTGATCAAGATGTTGATTGTTCGCCGACAACCGTATGCGCCAGCGCCGCAGAGTTCGCAGAACGACGAACCAACCGAGGAGCAGAGTCGGCAGTGCCACGGCCACGGCGAGGATATTGATCAGAGCCCTTTGTTGCTCTGATCGCAAGGCGTCGCTCGCGGCCTTCTTGAGCCGAGCCGAGACCTGCGTCATTCCCCGCGAATAGGTCTGTTTGTGCATCTCATACGTCACCGAGAACAAGACATCTCGGGCGGCGGGCTGGCGGTTCTGGCGCACGAGGTCAAAGGCTCGATGTTCCATTTCAACTAGTTTGACGTTGGCTGCATCGGTCTCGCCAGCGCCTTCTCCGCTGTAAGCGTTTGGCTCGATCTTGATGACCTCTTTGATGGCGTCGTCAAGCACTGGCTCAAAACGAAGATAGCGCTGCTCCCAGGCAAGATCTCCTGTGGCAGCGGCCATGCGGGCGGACATCGTCAGGACCTCATCCAGATGCGTGATGATCCCCTGCAGTTCCTGAATGCGAAAGTAGCGCTCCCGGATAATGTTTCCCGCATGATAGGACTTGTAACTGTTCCATCCGAACCAGCCTAGGACCGTGACGGTCAGCATCATGGCAATGGTCAAGAAGAGCGTGGGGAAACGCTCCGGAGCGGAATCAATCGGGTTTTCTTTCACTGAAAGGTCCTGGTTGGAGTGGATATGGCCTTTTGCTGCTGTGTCGTCTTCAGCTCTTTGACCCAGGCTTGTAGCTCCCGCACCCGTTGCATCACGTAGTCGATTGTTTGACCGTCGCTCATTTGGCACGTCTGTCCGAGAACACCCGTCGCCGAGATAAGGGGAACCAGTACAAGCCACGGAGTTAATCTCTGCATGTTCATAGCGGGAAAGCCGACCCTTCTCCGAAAGCGGGGGACCAAAACTTCGATCACCAGCGACACAGTATGGCGTCGAGGTCCCATCACTTACATCGGCGGAATGGTCCTAACAGTAAAAGTTACTGGGGTAACCACTAAGTCAGGGTTGGCACTCGAGAGCAGTCGCTAATTGTCTGGGGAAATCGGTCCGGCTGTTTAACGGAGCTACCGCGGAGCGAGAATGGTTGTCCATGCAACCAACCGGCAGAACGATCCAGCCTCCGAGGAAGACAGGAAAAGAAGAGCTCACGTTGTATTCATAAGTACATTCTGGTTCTCTTATCAAGCGCCCGATCGGAAGTTTTCAAAGAAAGCAGAACCTTGTGCTCAGGGTCACCTCAGAGGTTTTTTAGCGCTCTAGACAGGCATCCAACTCTGGCAGCAGGACTGCTACTTCCGATTCCAGGGCCGCCAGTGCTCCCTTTAATTCGGAATTTTTGCCCGTGCGGCCGAGCTCTTCAAGGCGTGAGGCTGCCGATGCTGCCCGCGCCGCCGACAGATTCGCCAGCATACCCTTCAAGGCGTGGCCGGTGGTTTCCACGGATTTCATCTCCCCCTTGGAGATGGCGTCCTGGAGTAACCGCATCAGGCAGGGGCACTCCTGTTTGAAGAGTTGCAACAGCTCGCGCAACAATTCCCGGTCGTTGTCCATTCGTGACAGCAGCTCAGAAACGTTCAGAGCTAGTTCTGCGGAATGATCGGTCGCTTGTACCATGGCCTGGTCTCTCCTTCAACCAACCCCTTGGATGGACGCTGTTCCAAGACCAGCGGCCGCAGCGCTCATATGACGATTCATCTGAGTCACGAAACGGAAACAGAAACTCCGCCTACCGCTACATCGCACAGTGTTGATACGTCCCATCATTTAGATCGGCGGAATTGTCATACGGTGAAAGTTACGGGGGTAACCGGAAGGGCTAGTCGCGCTCGGCGCAAACTCGATCGAAACATCCAGTCGCCGCCCACGCCGTTAACCTGGCAGGAACAACTGCGTACCCAGAGAATCCGCTGGCAGCCGCAGCAATCCCGTGCTCAGGCGATCCCAATGTCTGTGGACGAGTGGGTCGCCTGCTCCGAAGATGTCCCGGCGCGATTTGTTTATTGCACTGTGACGGTGACCGCAGTAGACGCAATCCCGTTGGTGACGACTACGAGGTCACTGGTGCCGGTCTCGATATTGGTAGGCACGTCGAAGTGGGTCAAGCTGCGCTTTCCTGGCGCTACGGACATAGTGCTATGGTCGTGGGTTCGCGCGAAGAAAACATGTCCGCTGGCCCGGTTGGTGATTCGCACCAGCGGATAGTTGCTGGCCGACTGTGCGTCATCCCCATATGCGGCGCCTTGCGACAGGCCGTTGAGCTGAGTACCGGAGAGGCTGTACGAGCCGCCAGGGCTGATCTGGCTGGGGAAGCTGTGGATGGTCGGCGCCCACGCTGGGTTAGGATTTCCGATCGGAGTATAGATCTCCACGTCCCTGGTGCCATCGGCGAAGAAGATTTGCCCCGTTGGCAGAATCAGCATGCGTCCCTCGTAGGAGGTGTTTTGCAATGCATCGGGAGTTCCCGGCTCAGTAATGAATTGGGTGCCGTCAAACTCGAAAAAATGTACGCCATTTTGATAGACTCCCGGGCTGGTATCGCAGAGCACGTTGCCGTTGGGCAACAGAGCGGCGGGACCGTCGGCGATGTCGAGTTGCTGGCCGTTAACCTTCGGGAAATCTGGACCGGCTACCCATGTCCCCGGTCCGATCGGTGCCGGGGTGTAGATGGCATTGTGCCCGGTTGCTCCGGTCGCGAATACAGTTCCATCAAAACGCAACACCGCCGGGCCGAGCTCATGCGAGGCTGGGTCAGTAAGCAGAACAATGGTGCTCCCGGCGCTGGCCCATTTGCCCAGTGACGGACTGTAACGCTCGGCGTGAGTGTTGTTGCTGTTGTTCGCATCCACTGTGAGCACCAGCCCGTTAGCCAACAACGTCCATCCCTCCTCGTCATTGCCATCGGCCTTACCCGTCCCCGTAGAAGTCCAGGTCAGGGACGCAGCGTTCAACAATGCCTGTTGACTGCTGACCGCGTTGGCGAGCATGAAGGTTCCGTTCGGAAGAATCACGCTTTGTGCGTCCCCGATATTCGCCCAGCCGCTCGGAGGATTGACGGCGGTCCATGTATTGGCCAACGGATCGTAAATCGCTCCGAGGTTAGTCCAAACAGCACTCCCGAAGTTGTATTCGCCACCTTCGACGATCAGGCGACCATCTGGCAGTACCGCAGACGCGTAATAAAGAGGACTGTAATTCGAGGGCAACGATGCCTGTTGACTCCAGGTTCCATTGATGTAGCTGCCATTGAGGTCTGGGGTGAGCTTCCACCACTGCCGTGCGCCTTCTTGATGGACAAGGACCGTGCCGTCCGTCAGCAGCAATGATGTACTGGCATTGAAAGTCGGTGGATGCTGCAATGGTTGCCAGGTTTGGGAGAAGGCAACACCGGCACAAGCTAGCAAGACGATCAGCATGATTCTGAATGTTCGCGAAATCTTCACGTTCTCTCCTGGAATGATCCATTTGGCTTATCGAATGCTAGTTGAAGATAGCTGTAAGCCATCCCAATCACAGAGCTTCACAGCCTACCCAATGACGGGCGGGAGTACGGTGTATGAGCGAGAAAGAGGGTACTCCTCTGATTCAACAATGCAATAGAGTAGAACGACTCCTGAGCGAGGCGCGCTTACGGTTTGATAGCTGGGGTCGAGCTCATGGCATCTTCTTCTAGGCCGGCCAACCAAGAAAATCTGTCCGCGGTTGCGGCTGAGGCGTGCGTACGCCGTCAGGCTTTTGAATCAATCAACTGGTTCTTCACATGACCTCGGATATAGAATTGCGTTCCTGTGAAAAGCAAGCGTATACCCAGCTTGGATGGGCTTCGCGCCGTCTCCATTGCCCTGGTGATTGTAGGACACCTCTACAGAACCGTCTCCCATGTCGGCCCCCATACTCCCTTCTGGCTGGTGGCCGGAAATGCCAGCTTGGGAGTATCGATCTTTTTTGTCATTAGCGGATTCTTGATAACCAGCCTTTTGCTCCGTGAGCACGAGCGGTACGCGGTTATCAGCCTGCGAAACTTTTATTTGAGACGTTTCTTCAGAATCTTTCCAGACGCTTACGTGGGATGCATTGCGCTACTTGGCGGGTTTGGATTGATCAGCCTCACTCGCGCAGATTTGGTGAGCGCCGCAACGTTCACTTGGGAATACTCTCGCTCTGCCACCTCGTGGGCATTGGAACATCTGTGGTCTCTCAGCGTAGAAGAACAGTTCTATATCCTCTGGCCGTCGACTCTAGCGATTTTGCTTCGTCGCTCTGACAAACTCACCGCGGCCAAGGTAGCAGGAGCGTTAATCATCCTTGGACCGATAAGCCGGGTGGTCACGCACTTTAACGGTGGACCTTTCTATGCATCTCACAGCTATTACTTGCTGCATACTCGCCTGGACACATTGATGTTTGGCTGCTTGTGCGCGCTTCTCGAGGGAACCGAAACCCTGGAGAACTTGTACCGGGCGGTTGCGAAGGTGATCTGGATCTTTCCGATTTTCGTTTTGGTGCTGTCCCCTCTATTGCGATATCAATTCGGTGACAAGTACCTCTTCGTCGCAGGTTACACTCTCGAAGGATTCGGCATTGCTACCACGATGCTTTGGCTGGTGCGCAATAGTTCTTCATTGGCCGGGAGAATACTGAACACCCCAGTCCTGGTCTACATGGGAGTTTTGTCCTACAGTCTCTATCTGTGGCAACAGCTATTCCTGAATCCTGGAAATACTTCGATAACGGGCCGTTTCCCCATCGGCATTCTTTGTGTCGTCGCCGTGGCCATGCTTTCCTACCATTTCGTGGAACGTCCGTTCTTGCAATATCGAACGAGATTTGAGCGCTTACCAGTTAAGCCCGCCATTGAGGACCAGCTATTACCGCAACCAGTTGCGATTCCACTTGAACATGTGGCGGCCTTCCGCGATTGAATGCGTATCTCACGGTGGAGTCGGAATTTTGTTGGGAAACGGAGACGGGAGCTTTGGGCCAATGGTGAATTACCCCGCTACCGGCTACGATACCGCCCGCCTGGCGGTGGGAGATCTGGACGGTGATTCTCGCGCTGACGTGGTCGCGTTGAACTATCAGACTGCCGATGTCAGCGTGCTTCCCGGAAACGGTGACGGTACATTACAGGCGGGAACGGATTATTCCGTGGGCGGAAATCCAATCTCAGTTGTGGTCGGCGACTTGAACCGGGACAGGGGCGGCTGATTTTGTGGTCGTGAGCCAAACTGATAATAATGTCAGTGTCTTCCTCAATACAGGCGCCGGTGACTGACAAATTACGGGCTTAATCAATTAACCGTGGCCGTCGATGGCGCAGGTGAGAGTACAGGTGAAAGACATGATCGAGGTGTGGAAACAGTGGGAAGGCGAAGTGATCAATGGCGAATTCCACCTGCGTCAATATCTCGGCGGCTCTGATCACAGCGCGGTTTTTCTTACAGAGCGTACCCAGCAGAATTCGCAAAAAGCCGCTATTAAATTCATTCCGGCGGACCCGTATAACACCGATCGTCAACTTTCGCGATGGGCAGTCGCGGCGAAACTTTCTCATCTACATTTGCTTCAGCTCTTTCAAATGGGACGTTGCCAACTGGGCGATCGCCGGCTGTTGTATCTGGTAATGGAATACGCCCAGGAGGACCTGTCACAAGTTCTTCCACACCGTGCCCTCACCACCGCGGAGTTAGGAGACATGCTCCCGCCTCTGGTGGATGCTTTGACATTTCTTCATGGTAAAGGTTTCGTACACGGTCAGGTGAAACCCTCAAACGTCATGGCCGTGGACGATCAATTAAGACTTTCGAGCGACGGACTCCGCGCAACGGGGGAACCGAGCGGCGTTCCACGCAAGCGGAGCCTGTACGATCCTCCCGAGATGATCAACGGCGATACATTACCTGCGGGAGACGTTTGGTCACTCGGCATAACCCTGGTACAGGCATTAACCCAGCGGTTGCCGGTGTGGAACGGAACGGAGTCAGATGCTCCAGTGCTGCCGGAGACGATGCCGCCGCAATATCTTGATATTGCCCGCCACTGTCTGCGCCGGGAGCCATCGCTCCGGTGGACGACCGATCAAATCGCTGCTCGCATCAAGGCGGGCACCGCCGCTATTCCGGAACCCATCACTGCCAAACGAAATGCATTCGGGAACTGGCGTTATATGGTGCCGATAGCGGCATTGCTGCTTGCGGGACTGGTGTTCGCCGGGCGAAGGCTGAGCCGTCACCCCGAGCCTCAGCAAAGTTCATCCCGCGCGTCCGCAGAGTCCCAACCTCAATCGAGGCCAGAGCAGAAGCCGATCGTCCCCAAAATCGAGAAAGCCAATCCGGTCCCTGGCAAGAAGGACCGGCCTTCCAGCCTTGCTGCTAACGCTGCACCTTCTCCGCCCGCGGCGAAGCCTAAAACATTCACTGGGTCCCTGGTAAAAGGGGCGGTCCTGGAGCAGGTCTTGCCCGACGTGCCCCAAAGCGCGAGTGATACCATCACCGGCACGGTGAGAGTGCGAGTGAGAGTTGCTGTTGATCCTGCGGGAAACGTGACGACCGAGGCCCTGGATTCGCCCGGTCCCAGCAAATATTTTGCCAATCTGGCTATGCGAGCGGCGCGTCGCTGGAAATTCAAGCCGCCACAGAAAGATGGTCAGGATGTTGCCAGTGAGTGGATCTTAAATTTCGGATTTAGAAAAACTTCAACTACGGCTTCGCCGATGGAAGCTGCGCCATAGGGCGCTACTCATCTTATTGCCACAAACTTCAAGCAAACCGGCGATGCGACCTCCAGCATTTGACCGGTCGCAGTCAAACGGCCTGTAACTGTGTCAATCTGGAAGACCACAATGTTTCCGGAATTCTGGTTGGCCACAAACAGGCGTGATCCAGTGGGGTCTATCGCAAAGTAACGCGGCGCTTTCCCTTGCGTTGGAACATACTCCACCGGTGTGAGTGTTCCTTTTGCCGCATCGATTGAGAAAACCGCGATGCTGTCGTGTCCGCGGTTCGAGGCATAGAGAAACTTGCCGTTGGGATGTACTTGTATCTCAGCCGCGTCGTTCTTCCCCGAAAAATCTTTTGGCAACATGGAAATGCTTTGCAACTGGTGCAAGGTACCTCGGGTGGGGTCGTAGGAAAAGCTGATGACAGATGAGTCCATTTCGTTGACCGCATATGCAAATCTGGCGCTGGGATGAAACGCGAAGTGACGTACTCCGGCTCCCGGCTTCACCTGAACGACGGCGGGATCATTGGGAACAAGTGAACCCTTGCTCGAATCAAACTTGTAGACATTCAACCGGTCCAAACCCAGATCTGCTGCGACGGCGAAACGATTGTCGGGAGAGAAATCGATCCAGTGGGCATGCGGACTCTCCTGACGTTCAGGATTTGCGCCCGTCCCCTTATATTGCAATACGCGCGTCGCTTCTCCCAGTTTTCCTCCTTTGAGCACCGGAAAAACTGCCACACTGCCTCCACCGTAGTTTGCTACCAGAACGTATTTTCCTGTCTTATCCAGGGCCACGTAGCAGGGATCCGCACCTCTGGAGGCGACTTGATTTAACAGAGTCAACCTTCCCGTGTGGCGATCAATGGCGAAAGCGCTAACCGCCCCGCTACTCTGATCCTGGAACTTGCCCGTCTCATTTACCGCGTAGAGAAATTCTCGGCTGGGGTGGATAGCCAAGAACGACGGATTACTCGTCTCCGCCGCCAGCCCCAGCGAAGTAAGGTGCCCCGTAGCCGCGTTAAAACGGTAAGCGTATATGCCCTTGCTCTGTTGGGCAGTGTATGTCCCGACATACACAAGGTAGGTCCCCTTCGAAGTCTTTGCAGAACGAGGAGCGCCGCCAAATGAGAACAATGGCGCGAGTACCACCACCATCAATGTGAGCAAACGATCTATTTTTCTCATAGGTTTTAAGAAACCACTTAGCACTGAGCCCGGTCAGTTGAGCACGGCTAAAGCGAACAGTGCAAATAGTTGCATATCCAGCGCTTCAGGGCGTCGACCGGATACGTAGGCTCGCCCGGCTGAATAGCGGAGTTCACATTAGAGGCAATCTGTTGCGATTTAGTTTCCACCGCATCTGACGTTGAAAAATAGAATTCCATCCGACGAACCGGTTTCAACTTCCAAGAATACAGAAGCTTAGCGGCAAATTACCACCGGCGAAGGTAATAGTTACCGATGGCAGAAGAAGTGCGATAACCCTGCTCGTCCCGGGGAAAGCTGTCCTCTGCATTGCTCCATCAACCGACACGTTAAACAGAAATTGGCCGCCATAGGGGAGGACCAAAAACATGACGCCCAGCAGGATGCTTTTAATCCAAAGAAGCATAATCGCAGTGGTTCTTCTAAGTGTGGCGGCAGGCGCCCAAACCTATGTTTTCAATGCGGCCAAATTTCCCACTGGCCATAATCCCCAGTCGGTCGCGCTGGCGGACTTTAATAAAGACGGAAACTCTGACCTGGCGATCGCCAATTACAATGACAATACAGTATCCGTGTTGCGTGGGCTGCCTGGCGGAAATTTTCAGGCTAAAGTGGACTACGCGGTAAGTTCCAACCCGATCTCGGTCACAGTTGGCGATTTTAACGCAGACGGCAAGCTGGATCTGGCAGTGGTCAATCAGAATTGCGCCCAGGTGCCCTGCCCCGGCCCGGGTTCAGTTTCAATTCTGCTGGGCAACGGCGATGGCACTTTCCAAACCCAGCAGGTGACCGGGGTTGGGCAAGCCCCCACCACCGCTGTCCTCGGGGATTTCAACAAGGACAGCCATCTCGACCTCGCGGTTACCAATGGTCAGGACAACAACATCTCTGTTCTTCTAGGCGTCGGCGATGGCTCCTTCACCAGAAGGGACTATGCCGTAAGCACTAACGATCAGTCTTTGACAGCCGGCGATTTTGATAACGACGGCAATCTCGATCTGGCTGTCGCTAACAAGGCAAAGAACAACGTCTCCATCCTCATGGGCAAGGGTGATGGCACATTCCGGCAACAGCTTCTCGTAGCCACCGGTTCCGGCCCTGTCTCCATTGTGGCCGGCGATTTCAACGGTGACGGCAAGCTGGATCTGGCCACGGGCAACAGCGGGGCAGCTAACGTTTCGATTTTGCCCGGAAATGGTGACGGAACATTTCCAACCCACACAGAGTTTGCTATCCCGGATCCCGCGCTCGCCCTAACCGCCGCAGACCTTAACCTCGACGGCAGGTTGGATCTTGTGGTCACTTCGGTGACCACCAATTCCATCTCTGTTCTGCTGGGAAAAGGGGATGGTACGTTTCCTACTCATTTGGACTTTGCCGCCGGCGACGGTCCCAATTCGTTAGCCATCGGAGATATCACCAACGATGGGAAACTTGACTTGGCGATTGCTAACAGCGTGGAGAGCACGGTGTCCGTCCTTCCGGGAAATGGAAAGGGCGGATTCCAAAGCGTGCTCACCGCCCCCGCGGGCATCCAACCCAGCGCAATCGCAGTGGGAGATTTCAACGGCGACGGCCTGATGGACGTGGCCGCGCCAAGCTGGACGGGTGCCAAGGTCACGATCCTCCTGGGGAAAGGGAATGGCGGCTTCCGCTCCGGAGGTTCTTTCGCGGTTGGAAATAAACCGAGCTGGGTGGCTGCGGCCGACGTGAATGGCGATGGTTTTCTGGACCTAGTGGTAAGCAACGCCGGCGACGGCACAGTCTCCGTGTTGCTGGGCAACGGAGACGGCACTTTCCAGGCACAGAAAACTTTTTCTGCTCGCACCAAGCCTGTTTACGTCATCATTGCCGACTTCAATGGGGACAAAAAACCTGATCTTGCCGTGGTCAACCAGCTCAGCAACAGCGTTTCCATTCTGTTGGGAGTTGGTGACGGTACATTCCAGGCGGCCACCAGTTACACCACCGGCCAGGGAACCTCGCCAGTATGGGCAGTTGCGGGCGACTTCATCGGCAATGGCAAACTGGATCTGGCAGTTGCTGCCTCGGGCACCAATACAGTCGCGGTCATGTTGAATCACGGTAACGGGACGTTCAGTCTGCCGCTCGGTTATGCCGTGGGAAGTACTCCCAGTGCGGTAGCGGAAGGCGACTTCAATAACGACGGCTTCCTCGATCTGGCGGTTACCAACAATAAAGCCAGCACGGTTTCCGTCTTGCTGGGCAACGGTAACGGTACCTTCAATACTGCAACCAATTTTCCTACTGGAGTCGGACCACTTTCAGTAGTGGCGCAGGATCTCAATGGCGATGGCAAAGTTGATCTAGCTGTGGGCTTCAGTGGTATCACCGTAGGAGCGACGAATGGGATATCCATTCTGGCAGGAAACGGGGATGGCACGTTTCAGACTCATGTCGACCACGCTACCAAGTTCCTGTTGGGAGCGCTGACAGAGCCTGTAGCAGTGGCTGATTTTGATGGCGACGGCAGTCCGGATCTGGTTGCCGCCGATGCGCTAGCCAACATCGTCTCAGTTTTTCTCAACACATCGTTGGCTTCGCCCTTCCCGCCCAAGCTAGGGTTCGGGCCTCAGCTTGTAGGTACGTCCAGCCAGCCCCAAACTGTGACTCTAAACAATTCGGGGAGCGCGCTGTTACAGGTCTCCAGCGTAACCGCCACCGGCGACTATAGTCAGACCAACACTTGTACCGCTCCGATCGATCCTGGCACAAGTTGCAGTATCAGTGTGGTCTTTACTCCAACACAGAAAGGGCCCAGGACAGGGATAGTGACGATCACGGACAATTCACCAAGCGTCACCCAGACGATCTCTCTCGCGGGCATTGGCAGATAATCGCCGAGCGGCTGGCATGCAGGACCTGCAGCCGCTCCGATCTCTGAGGATCATCGCCTTCGGCCTGTATTTAGTTGAACGCATTGCCCGTCCTAATCTCCTCCAAATAGGGACGTCCGTCCTCTAGGACACGCAATCAAAATGAGCTAATGTTACGAACTGGTCCAAATATTGATCGGGTATTCACAAGTTTTTTAAGAAAGGATCCTTGGCAACAGTCGCTACAGCTCCTAGCCTGACCCGGCGCTATGCAGGCTCCGCCGGCATCGTCATGGCCAGCGTGATGCTCAGCCGCATTCTGGGATTCTTGCGCGAGTGGACCCTGGCACATCAGGTCGGCTCAAACGCAGCTACTGACGCTTATTACGCAGCTTTCACGTTGCCTGATTTCCTGAATTATCTGGTGGCCGGCGCCGCCCTGAGCGTCATCTTCATCCCGATCTTTACCAACTACGTGGCCGAGGGAAGAGAGGAGGAGGGCTGGTACGTCTTCTCGACGGTAACGACGTTCATGAGCCTGTTCATGATACTGGTGGTTTGCCTCGGAGAAGTCTTTGCTCCTCAGTTGGTGAACGTCATTTCACCGGGCTTCACCCCCGCGGCCAAGTCTCAAGTCATATTCCTGACCCGCTTGATGCTGCCGGCACAGATCTGTTTTGTCCTGGGAAGCGTTTTAACCTCGGTCCAGTATGCGAAATCGCGCTTCCTGATTCCGTCTCTTTCCAGTGTGATTTACAACCTGTTCATTATTCTCGGGGGATGGTTATTGGCTCCGTGGATCGGAATTACGGGATTCGCTGTCGGCGTTCTGGTGGGATCCGTTGTCGGCAATCTGTTGCTTCAACTATACGGTGCGGGACGCGCCGGGGCCCGCTTTCGCCCCAATCTGAATTTGCGCCATCCCGGGTTTATCCTCTTTCTCAAACTGGCGATTCCAATCATGTTGGCCCTCTCGCTTTCGTTTACTGACGACTGGATCATGCGCTGGTTCGGATCCTATCTGCAGCCCGCCTCCATCACATGGCTGAGCTACGGCAAGACGCTGATGCGGGTTCCGCTGACCGCAGTGGGACAGGCCGTAGGTGTCGTTTCCTTTCCGTTGCTTGCACAACTTTATTCTGAGGGGAAATTTGACGAACTGAATCGCATGCTGAATTCCACCGTGAAGGGCCTTTTTCTTTTTCTGATCCCGATTTCAGCTCTCACCATCGCGCAAACCTC
>Ga0066710_100003567_pt1 | contig 13352 bp, 12 predicted proteins | sample GraSoiAngelo_159_FD_79666 | JGI IMG/M metagenome (GOLD analysis project Ga0066710, IMG submission 79666) | Grasslands soil microbial communities from the Angelo Coastal Reserve, California, USA - 14_1009_16_40cm | ecosystem: Environmental > Terrestrial > Soil > Grasslands | place: USA...
GATCTGCAGAGCTGCCTGCGCCTCCGGGCGCGCGGGAGCCTGGTTGGCGCTCCCGCCGATGGCGGTGATGATTAGCGCCACCAGGGCGGCCATGATGCCGCCGGTCACCCAGCTCGCCGGGCGCCGGATCAGCTTCCGAATGCCGGAGCGGAAGAGCCTCATGCCGCCGGCTCCTTCTCCTCGGCAGCGGTGAGCTCCAGGAAGAGTCCCTCGAGGTCGCTGCCGGCCGTGATTGCCGAGGCGTAGATGCCAGCCTGGGCGAGGAGCCGATTGACCTCGCCCGACTGCTGCGGAGCGATGCGCACCACCAGCCACCCATCGCCGCTGCCTGCGGGTGTGATCTGCTCGGCCCCGACCAGTGGAGCCAGCGCAGAGATGGCTGGCTCGCTCTGGCCGGACGCCAGCCGGACCCTGACCACGCCTTCGTCGTTCAGGAGCTCCTTGATCGGGCCCTCGCGCACCAGGCGCCCCGCGGTGATGATGCCGATCATGTCGACCATCACCTGCACCTCGCCCAGGATGTGGCTGGAGACGAAGACCGTCTTGCCGCCCGCTGCCAGGCGACGGAGCGTCTCGCGCATGGCGACGATCCCCGCCGGATCCAGGCCGTTGGCCGGCTCGTCGAGAAGGAGGAGCTGCGGGTCGCTGAGCAGGGCGCCGGCAATGCCGAGGCGCTGCTTCATCCCGAGCGAATAGCCGGAGACCTTGTCGGAGGCGCGATCGGTGAGGTCGACCAGCTCGAGGAGCTCGTCGATCCGCTTCGGCGAGCTCGGCGCGCCGGCCGCCCCGATGGCGCGCAGGTTCTCCCGCCCGGAGAGGAACGGGTAGAAGCTCGGTGACTCGATGAGGGCCCCCACGTCGAACAGCCGATGGCGATCGCGCCGCCCAAACGGCTTGCCGAGCAGCTCGATGTCTCCCGCATCGGGATGGATCAGCCCGGTGAGCAGGCGCATGGTGGTCGTCTTGCCCGCGCCATTGGGCCCCAGGAAGCCGTAGACAACTCCCGATGGCACTGACAGGTCCAGGCCGTCGAGCGCCAGCCGCGAGCCGTAGCTCTTGCGCAGGTTGCGGGTCGCCAGGGCCAGGCCTTCAGTCACGCGGCGGAGTATCTCAGGAGACGAGTGGGCCCGCTCGACCGCCGTTTCCCGTGGCAGGATTGGCCCGATGAGCCTCGAACCTGCGGCCCTGCTCGACGCCCTTCGCTCCGCGGTGGGGCCGGCGCAGGTCCTCACCGATCCTGACCTGCGCGCTTCGTACGAGAGCGACTGGACTCGTCGCTGGCAGGGAGAGGCGGCTGCCGTGGTGCGCCCCGGCTCGACCGAGGAGGTCGCCGCAGTGTTCAGAGCCTGCGTGGCGGCTGGGGCGGTGGTGGTCCCGCAGGGCGGGAACACCGGGCTCGTCGGAGGGTCCGTGCCACGCGCCGTGAGCTGGAAGCCGCAGGTCGTGCTCAGCACGCTTCGGCTGCGTGACCTGGAGGAGGTCGATCCCCTGGCCGGCGAGGTGACGGTCGGGGCAGGGGTCACGCTGGCGGCCCTGCACGCGCATGCGGGGGCCGCTGGCTACGGCTTCGGCGTCGACCTGGCGGCCAGGGACTCGGCCACGGTCGGGGGGATGATCGCCACCAACGCCGGCGGGATCCACGTCCTGCGCCACGGGATGATGCGGGCGCAGCTGGTGGGGATCGAGGCGGTCCTGGCCGACGGCACGGTGCTGCGACGCCTCCCCGGCCTTGTAAAGGACAACACCGGCTACAACCTGGCCTCCCTCCTTGCCGGAAGCGAGGGGACCCTGGCAGTCGTTACCCGGGCGCGCCTGCGGCTGACACCGCTGCTCGCGCGACGCGTGGTCGCCCTGCTCGGCATTGCGAACTCCTCGGATGCGGTGGAGCTGGCGGGGGAGTTGCAACGGAAGCTGCCATCGCTGTCGGCGGTCGAGCTCTTCTTCGATGACGGGCTGCAGCTCGTCCTCGAGCACGCCGGCGGTGAGCCCCCGTTCCGAGAAGTTCACCCGGCCTACCTCCTGGTCGAAGCCGAGGCCGCGGAGGATCCGACCCATGCGCTGGCGGCCGTCGTCCAGGCTGCCGGCGATCTGGTGCGCGATGCGGTGCTGGCCAGCGACCAGGCGGGACGGGAGCGCCTCTGGCGGCTGCGAGAGCGCCATACCGAAGCAATCAGTGCGCTCGGGGTCGCGCACAAGCTCGACGTGGGGCTCCCGGCGGCTGCGCTGGCCGCGTTTGTGGGCGCCGTCCGCCAACGGGTCGAGAGGGTCGCGCCCGGCTCACGGACATTCATCTATGGGCACGCGTGTGAGGGCAACCTGCACCTGGGGATCATCGGTCCGCCGCCCGATGACGAAACCGTCGACGATGCGGTCCTGCGCCTCACGATCGAGATGGGTGGCACAGTCAGCGCCGAGCACGGGATCGGGATCGCCAAGACGGCCTGGCTGGAGGCTGACCGCGGAGCGGCGGACGTCGCCGCCATGCGGGCGATCAAGAGCGCACTCGACCCGCATGGGATCCTCAACCCCGGCGTCCTGTTTGCCCTCAGCTAGGGAAGGAAGATCAGCTTCAGCCCTGCGATCACCAGCACGACGGCCAGCGCGCGGCGGAATGCGGGTGGCGGGAGCCGTCTGCTGCCCAGCTCGGACCCGACCACTCCGCCAACCGCCACTGCACCCAGCCAGAGCGGGATCGCCGCCGGGAGGTGCCCGACCGAGCCGATGTTGCCAGCCAGCCCGGCCATCGAGTTGGCCAGGATGAAGGCCGCAGAGGCGCCCGCGGCGAATCGGGTCCCGGCCCATCCGGCGGCCAGCAGCAGGGGAGTCAGGAAGATGCCGCCACCGGTCCCCGTCAGGCCCGCCAGGAGCCCGATGCCAGCGCCGCTTGCCATTCCGGCCGGCCACGGGGGTCGCGGTGGGAACTCCTCGCTCGCGCGGCCGGCGGTGATGCCGAAGCGCGCCGCGGCGACCAGCAGGACGCCGCCGACGATCGGCCGATAGATGTTGGCTGGCAGGGTCAGCGCCCCGCCCACGAAAGCCGCCGGCACCGACCCGATCAGGAACGGGAGGATGGCGAGCGGGCGCACGTAGCCCGCCCGCGCGAAGCGGATCGTGACGATGGTCGAGACCAGGATGTTGAGGACCAGGGCAGTCGGCTTCATCACATCGGGAGCGATCCCCACCAGTGCCATGGCGGCCAGGTAGCCTGATGCGCCGGCGTGTCCCACAGACCCATAGAGGATGGCCGCGGCCAGGAAGAGAAGCGCCAGGAGCAGGGTCTGGTCCATGAGCCGATCTAGGGGCGTTTGGCCGCCTGGATGAAGAGGGTGCCCAGCACGCGGGCCACGGTCGGGAAGGCGTGGATGGTGTCAGCCAGCACGGAGAGCGGGGTTCGCAGCTTCACGGCCAGGACCGCCTCATGGATCGTCTCGCTTGCGCCCGGCCCAGCCAGGAAGGTGCCCACCAGCGTCTGCGAGCCGCGGTCGACGACGATCGTGACGTGGCCCTGCGCCTCGGATGTCTCGCCCCTGGCGGTGGTCGCCAGGTCCTGGCTCAGCTCCTCCGCATCCAGGCCTCGCTCGGTGGCCTGCTCCACCAGGAGTCCAACCGAGGCGGTCTCCGGGTCGGTGTAGGTGGCGCGCGGGATGGCCCGATGATCGGGCTTGACCTGCTCGCCAAGCGCGATCCGTGCGGCGATGTCGCCCTGGTAGTGGCTGACGTGGGTGTGCATCTCGGGCCCGGCCGGGTCGCCGGCGACGTACACCCCAGGAGCGATCCGAAGCTGGTCGTCGGGACTCAGGCGGCCTGACGAGGCGTCGACGCCGATCGTCTCCAGGCCCAGCCCGTCGAGCGGCAGCGTCCGGCCGATGGCCAGCAGCACGGCCGCAGCCTCGACGCTGCCGCCGTCGTCGAGGTCGAAGCGATGCCAGCCGTTCGTGCCCCCGCCTGGATACGCGCGCGTGGCGCGCCCCCCCGTGCGAATCGTCACGCCGTCGCGCGTCAGCGCCGCAGCCAGCACCGACGAGGTTCGTGGATGATCGCGCGGCAGGATCCTTTGCCCTGGCACGACCAGGGTGACCGGCACGCCATAACGCGCGTAGACCTGGGCCAGCTCGACGCCCGTCGGCCCGGCTCCCAGGACGAGCAGGCTCTCGGGGAGCTCCCTCGCAGAGGTCGCCTCGCGGTTGGTCCAGTACGGGATCTCGGCGAGTCCCGGCATCTCCGGGACCTTGCTGCGGGAGCCGATCGAGAGGATCACTGCGCCTGCCTCGATCTGATGCTCCACATCATCGTGCGACACAGTCACGCGCCCGGTCCCGCTCAGCCGGGCCGTGCCTCGCATCGGCACAGCGCCCGCCGCCTCAAGGTCCTTCCAGTGGCCGGAGTCATCGGGGTAGTCGCGGCCGACTCGATTGATCATCCAGTCGCGTCGCTGGACGGCTTTCTCCCACGGGTACGCGCCACCCGCCGCATGCACGGCCGCCGAGTGGAGCAGCGACTTGGAGGGCATGCAGGCAAAGAACGGGCACGCACCTCCGAACAGGTCGCGGTCGATGACGGCCACCGATGCGCCGCGATCCCGTGCGGCGAAGGCAGCTGACTCCCCGGCCGGCCCGGCGCCGATGACGACGAGGTCGAAATGCTCCATCAGCCCGATCATAGAGGCGGGTTGATGACCTCTCTGCCGCCGATCCACGTCCGCAGCGGGCGCACGTCACCGAGCCGTAGCGCGAAGGCGCCCTCGTGCTCGGCGTCCCAGGCCACCAGGTCCGCCTCGGCCCCGGCGACGATCACGCCCCGCCGCCCGGCGAGGCCGAGCGCAGCGACGCCTCCCGCAGTGGCAGCGGTCAGCGCCTCGGCCACCGTCATCTCCATCAGCGTCGCGGCCAGGCCGATCACCAGGGGCATTGAGGAGCTGCCGAACGTCCCTGCGTTGGCGTCACTGGCGAGCGCGACCGTGGCACCGGCGTCGAGGAGGGCACGGGCCGGTGGCAGTCCGCCGCCAAGCTCGATCGCCGGTCCGGGCAGGAGCGTTGCCACCGTCTCCGAGGCGGCAATGGCAGCCACGCCCGCTGCGTCCAGCTGCTCGAGATGGTCGGCGCTCGATGCTCTCAGGCGCACCGCCAGCTCGGCGGAGCCGGTGCGCGCCAGCTGCTCGGCGTGCAGGCGGATCCCCAGCCCGTGCGCGGCGGCGGCTTCCAGGATCCGCGTCGCATCGGCGACACTGAAGAACCCGCGGTCGCAGAAGACGTCGCAGAACTCGGCGAGCCCCGCGGCCGCCACCGCCGGGATCATCTCCTCCGTGACGACGGTCACGTACTCCTCGTGCGAGGTCGCCTCAGGCGGCACCGCATGCGCTCCGAGCAGGGTGCGCACGACCCGCATCTCGACCCCCTGCGAGGCCTCGCCGATCAGTCGCAGGGCGCGCAGCTCTTCGTCGGTCGAGAGGCCATAGCCAGACTTGCATTCGATGGTGGTGGTGCCGGTCGCCAGCGCCTTGCGCAGGCGGTCGCGGATCGCCCTCCGCAGCTGATCGTCGCCTGCCGCGCGCGTGGCGGCGACCGTGCGCAGGATTCCGCCGCCCGTGTAGGGGACTCCTTCCAGCCGGGCTCCCGCTTCATCGGATCGGTCACCGGCAAAGGCCGGGTGGGTGTGCGAATCCACCAGGCCGGGGGTGACCAGCGCCTCGCCGAGGTCGACGATCGCATCAGTGCCAGGTGCCTGGCCGCGCGGGCCAACCCAGCTGATCAGGCCGTCCTCGATGCGCACCGCCCAATCGGTGAGCACCCCGGACGGCTGCGCGCCGAACAGGCGGCCGCGGCCGGTGAGCAGGAGAGGCTCAGTCGACATCGGGCCGAACCATACTGCCCGCTCAGCCGATCTCGGGCTCGGCCACCGCGGCCCGCGGCACCTCGCCGCGCAGACGCGAAGTCGCGAGCAGCAGGCCGACCAGGATCGTCGAGGCGCCCAGCAGCTGGAAACCGGACGGCGACTCGCCGAGCAGCAGCATGGCGAGCAGCACCGAGCCGACCGGCTGCAGAGTGAGCACCACGCTGGTCAGCGCGGCCGGCAGCCGCGGCAGCGAGAGGCTGATCAGCAGCCAGCCGACCACCTGCGATGACATCGCCAGCGCCAGGAGGTACCCGTGCGCCGGCCAGGTCGGAACGAGGTCGACCTCACCCAGCGGAAGGCCGATGAGCAGGGACGCCAATGCGCCCATGAGGGTCGCATCGAACAGTGGGCCGGCGGGACGGCGAACGTCGGCGTTGCCGCGGCGCAGGACCAGCAGGAAGCCCGCATAGGCGAAGCCGGTCGCCAATCCGAGCACCACCCCCAGGATCGGATCGCGGCCATAGGCGCCGCCCCCGATCACACCCGAGATGAGCACGACCCCCAGCAGCACCACTGGCAGTGCCAGGAGCGTGCGGCCCGGTGGCCGCTCCCCGAGCACCAGCCAGGCGAGCACTGCCACGATCACCACCTGGGTGTTGCCCAGGACGGTCGCCAGCCCGGCGCCCACCAGCTGGATGGTGTGATGCCAGATCACCAGGTCGAAGGCGAAGAAGATTCCGGCCGCCAGCGCCAGCCAGACCTGCCCGGCCGGCCGCGGGCCGTAGGCGCGGCGCTCAGCGAGGGCGATCAGACCGAGCGCCGGCAGCGCATAGGCGCAGCGGAAGATCGCCGCCGTGGCAGGCTCCACGTTTGCCAGGCGCACCAGGATCCCGGAGAAGGCGATGCTCAGCGCGCCCAGCACCGCGGCCAGCACGGGCCGGCGCCCGAGCATCGCGAAGGGCATGGCGGCGGTCATCGGCGCAGGGTAGCCGACCTGCCGGAATCGACGGCCGGCCATTCATGGGCGCGCCATTGCCATCGCCCGGCATACTTGCCGGCGTGACCGAGCTCCCGACTGGAACCGTCACGTTCCTGTTCACCGACATCGAGGGCTCGACGCGCCTTGCCCAGGCACTCGGGACCGGCTGGCCGCCGCTCCTCGAGCGGCACCGGGAGATCATGCGGAGTGCCTGGAATGCCCACCTCGGCACCGAGATTCTGACCGAAGGTGATTCGTTCTTCGTCGTGTTCGAGAGTGCGCCCGCGGCATTGGCCGCCGCGGTGGAGGCGCAGCGCGGGCTCGCCGCCGAAGCGTGGCCCTCCGACGCCGCGATCCGGGTTCGCATGGGCCTCCATACCGGCGAGGGACTGTTGAGCGGCGGGTCCTACGTCGGGCTCGACGTGCATCGCGCCGCGCGCATCGGCTCTGCCGGCAGTGGCGGCCAGGTCCTCGTCTCGGCTGCTGTCCACGCCTTGGTCGAAGGCGATCTGCCGCCCGGGGTCTCCTTGCGGGAGCTTGGTGAGCATCGGCTCAAGGACCTCTCGCGACCCGAGCGGATCTGGGACCTGGTGATCGAGGGCCTGCCCTCGGAGTTTCCGGCCCTGCGGACCCTGAATGCCATCCCGAACAACCTGCCGACGCAGCTCACCTCGTTCCTGGGGCGGCAACGGCAGCTGACCGAGGCGCGTCAGCTGCTCACAGAGGGTCGCCTGCTGACCCTGACCGGTCCGGGCGGCACGGGCAAAACACGACTCTCGCTGCAGATCGCGACCGATGAATCCGATCGCTTCCCGGACGGGATCTACTTCGTGCCGCTGGGAACGTTGAGCCAGGCGGACCTCGTTCTGCCGACGATCGCCCAGGCGGCGGGCATCATCGAGCCTGGGACGGACCCGCTCAGCCGGCTGACGGAGTTCATCGGCAGCAAATGCGTGCTCCTGGTGCTCGACAACTTCGAGCAGGTGATCGATGCGGCGCCACAGGTCGCCGAGCTGCTGGGGGGCGCTCCCAAGGCTTCCGTGCTGGTCACCAGCCGCAGCCCGCTGCGGGTCTACGGTGAGCGCGAATACCCGGTTCCACCCCTCGGCGTGCCCGATCCACGGCACCTTCCCGATCTCGAGCAGTTTTCCACCTTCGAATCGGTCGCCCTCTTCGTGGAGCGGGCAATGGCCGTGCGCCCTGACTTCGCAGTGACCGGTGCCAACGCCCCGGCCATCGCCGAGATCTGTGTCCGCCTCGACGGCCTGCCGCTCGCCATCGAGCTGGCGGCGGCGCGCGTCCGGGTCCTCAGCCCGCAGGCGATCATGGATCGGCTGGGGGATCGGATGGCCCTTCTTTCGAGCGGAGCACGAGACCTGCCGGAACGGCAGCAGACGCTGCGCGGGGCGATCGCGTGGAGCCACGACCTGCTCGAGGAAGCCGATCGACGCCTCTTCGCCCGGCTGGCAGTCTTTGCCGGCGCGACCCTCGACGCAATAGGGAAGGTCGTCTTCGACCCTGGTGAGCACGGCGACCCGCTCGACGCCGTGTCATCGCTCGTCGACAAGAGCCTGGTCCGCCAGGAGAGCGAGCCAGATGGCGAGCCGCGCTTCCGGATGCTGGAGACGATCCGCGAATACGCGCTCGAAAAGCTCGCGGAGCGTGGTGAAGCCGAGCAGCTGCGACAGCGCCACGCCGCGTGGGTGGTCGACCTGGTCGAGGGGAATGCCCCTCGAGTCTTCGGTGACGAGCAACGCGTCGTCCTCGATCAATACGAGGTCGAACACGACAACATTCGCGCCGCATTGGCCTGGGCCCTCGAGAATCGACATGCCGAGACGGCCCTCCGAATCCTGGGTGCGACGTGGCGCTTCTGGCAGATGCGCGGGTTTCTTGCCGAGGGCCGCGAGCATGCGGACCGGGTGCTGGCCATGCCCGACACCGGCGATCTGCGTGACGCACGGGCAGTGGCCCTGGAAGGCGGCGGCGGGATCGCCTACTGGCAGGCGGACATGGATGCTGCCCGGGTCTGGTACAGCGAGGCGGTCGAGCTAGCGAGGGCATCGGGTGATCTGTCACGCATCGCCAACGCGATCTACAACCTGGGCTTTACCTATGGCCTGAACCGGCAGGACGCCGACCGGGCCCGCGAGCTGGCAACGGAATCGGTCGAGCTGTATCGCCAGCTCGGCGATGAGCAGGGCATTGCGCGCGCTGAGTGGGGCCTGGCCACGACGAGCTACTTCTTCCGCGACTATCAGCAGGGGATCGACCTCGCCACCCATGCGATCGAGATCTTCCGGCGCAACGGCGACCAGTTCATGACTGCCTGGGCGCTCTACATCCTGGCGGTCTGCAACCAGCAGACCGACCCAGAGGCCATGCAGCGCTACCTGGAGGAGGCGTTGCCGATCTTCATTGGCAATGGCGACAAGTCGGGCTACTCGCTCATCTTCGATGCCTTCGCGACCCTCGAATGGACCAACGGAGACATCCCTCGCGCCCTTCGACTGGCGGGCTATGCCGAGGCCACCGAGCGCAGCGCGGGCACGGGACTAGCCGAGTGGAACCGCGAGTTCGCCGGGTTCGATCCTCAAGCCCTTGCCAATGACCCTGCGAACGCGGCGTTCTTCACGGAAGGCCAGCGCTATGACCTCGAGCAGGCCACCGCGGTGGCGCTGCATCGCGACTAGAGCGGATCAGCTGGGGGCTGCCAGGTCCCTCCGCGGGAAGACGATCACCGCAAACATCACCGGAATGGCAATCGCCACCGCCAGGATCACGAAGTCAAGCGGATCGGCCTTGCCGGTCAGGATCTCCCCCGGCTGGAAGTGGTGGAAGAGGGAGTATTGCTGGCTCCAGGCGACATCGGTCCAGAGCGATCCGAGGATCTCCAGGAAGTAGTTGACCAGCAGGTAGGCCATCGTGAGCCCCAGCGCCGGCGCGGTCCGATCGAAGGAGACCGATGCGGCCAGACCGAATGCGGCAAACGCGGTCCAGAGCATCAGCCCGTTGAGAAAGACGAGCGGCATGTAGGCCAGGTTGATCTGATCCCCCAGGCCCTGGAGCGCGATGCCGATCGCCTGGCCGCCGAGGAGGGCGGCCATGACGACCGCCAGCAGCACGATCAACGCCGCCGCCACGGTCCTGTAGAGGGTGCGACGCGAGATCGGCCGGGCCAGCAGTACCTCGAGGGTGCCTCGTTCGCGTTCGCCGGCCACCGCGGCTACCGAGGAGCCGACGGCGAAGATCCCCATGAAGGCGATCGTCAAGGGATGCTCCAGGCCGATGGTCAGGGCTCCCGGCAGCGTGAAGAAGTTCCCGGACCCAAAGCTCAACAGCTGCTTCGGGATGGTGCCCGAATTGACCAGCTGGCGGAAGGCGTCGGAGAAGCTGGTGTAGATGATCGGCAGGAGGAGGCCCCAGCCGATAGCCGCCGCCGCCACTGCCAGCAGCTTGAACTGGTTCCAGCGCAGGGTCTGCAGGAAGAGACGCGGGTTCATCCGCGCATCTCCTCGGAGGCCTCGTCGCCGGCGTAGTACTCCAGGAATGCCTCCTCGAGTCGAGCCGGCTCGATGGTCAGGTCCTCCAGCGACGGCGATGCGATGGCCCGCACGAAGGGAGCCACCTCGCCGAGGAGCGTGGCCCGCATCTCGTCCCCCTTGATCACCACGTCGGCGATGCCCGGCACCCCGCTGAGATCCGGCGCCGCACCGCGCCAGCGAAGCTGCACCTTGCGCTTGCGGCGGGCGAGCAGCTCGTCGACGTCCTGCAGCGCCATCAGGTGGCCGGCGCGGATGATCGCCACCCGGTCACAGACTCGCTCCACCTCGGAGAGGATGTGGCTCGAGAAGAAGATCGTCCGGCCCTGGGCGCGCAGGTCCTCCATGATCCCGTAGAAGGCGTGCTGCATGAGCGGGTCGAGCCCCTCGGTCGGCTCATCCAGGATGGCGAGCTCGGGATCGTGCTGCAGCGCCTGGATCACGCCGATCTTCTGGCGCATCCCGCGCGAGTAGTCGCGTACACGGCGCTTCAGCACCCCATCAGCCATCTGGAGCCGCTCGCACAGCTCCTCGCGGCGCACCGGCTCGCGGCCCTGCAGGTCGACGAGGTAGTCCAGGGCATCCCTGCCGCTCAGCGAGTCGTAGAGGGCGATCCCTCCCGGCAGGTAGCCGACCCTGCCACGGATCTCCACCGAGTCGGTGGAGATGTCCAGCCCCAGCACAGTCGCCGTGCCGCGAGTCGGATGCAGGAAGCCCAAGAGGGTGCGGATCATGGTCGACTTGCCCGCGCCGTTCGGTCCCAGGAAGCCGAAGATCTCGCCGGGGCGCACGTCGAGGGTCAAGTCGACGAGCGCGCGCACGTTGCCGTAGTGCTTGGTCAGCCCTTGTGCGGTGATGACCTGGCCCGGCCCCGCCCCCATCGCGCTCATGGTCAGATGGCCCGCATGCGGTTGTTCCGCGGGTTGTGCTCCACCTCGGCCAGGGCCAGCGCCTCCATCAGCGGCGGCATGTAGACCCCGAAACGCCCGCGCAGGCCCTTCTTCAGGCCGTACCAGCCACCGACCGGGTTATCGGCGGATCGGGCCCAGGCCTCGACGCTTCCATCGGGCGCGGGCTTCTGCTCATCGCTCCCGCCCAGCGGCATCCAGTCGCCGTGCGCTCTGAGCATGGCATGCAGGTCGTCGATGGCCCGCAGCTGGTAGCCGAGGCGGGTGGTCCCCACCTGGCAGACGATCGCCGGCGGATCGGCCGCCTCGTCGCGCCACATCTGGTAGTCGGACGTGCCGGGTGGCGTCTTCAGCTTCCATGGGTTCTGGACAGTTCCATCGCCCTGGGCGGGGTTCGACATGGGGCAGCCTCCACGTGCTGAAGGGTGTTGGCAGGGCGGCACGGCCGAGGGCCGATTGTGCGCCATTCGCCAAAGGCGCGAGCACATTCATCCCGCGCGGTCACGCTGCTACACTCTGAGCTCCGAACCGCCTCGCACGTCTGCAGCCGCGGTTCGCTTCCTTGTCACACCCCTGGGGAATGCTGGTGAAGATCGCTGTCCCACGCGAGATCGCGCAGGGGGAGACGCGGGTCGCGCTCACCCCGCAGGCCGTTGCCGCCCTGATCGCCGATGGCGCGGAGGTGCTGGTCGAGGCGGGCGCGGGCGAGGAGTCGTTCATCTCCGATGCCGCCTACCGCGAGGCCGGGGCCACCGTCGTCACCGATGCCGCGGCGCTCTACGGCGACGCGGAGATGGTGGTGCGGGTCGGACGGCCAACCGATGACGAGATCGGGATGCTCCGTTCGGGGCTGGTGCTGATCGGCACGCTCGGCACACTCGCCAACCCGAAGCTGGCGGAGCAGCTGGCCAAGGCCGGAGTGACCGCCATCAGCATGGACTCCATCCCGCGCATCACCCGCGCGCAGAGCATGGACACCCTCTCCAGCCAGGCTACGGTCGGCGGCTACAAGGCCGTGCTGTTGGCGGCCGAGCGGCTCCCCAAGTTCATGCCGCTCCTGACCACCGCGGCTGGCACGGTACGGCCCGCTCGCGGGATCGTGATGGGGGCCGGAGTAGCGGGCCTGATGGCCATCGGCACCGCCAAACGGCTGGGTGCCGTGGTCGAAGCGACCGACGTGCGGCCGGTCGTCAAGGAGCAGGTCGAGAGTCTGGGCGGCACTTTCATCGAGGTCGAGATGACCGATGAGGAGAAGGCCAACGCGGAGACGGCGGGCGGCTACGCGCGCGAAATGAGCGATGACTACAAGCAGCGTCAGGCGGCACTCATCGCCGAGCGCGTGAAGGAGGCCGATTTCGTGATCACCACCGCGCTCATCCCCGGACGCCCTGCGCCGCGTTTGGTGACCGATGAGATGGTGGCCTCCATGAAGCCGGGCAGCGTGATCGTCGACATGGCGGCCGAGATGGGCGGCAACGTCGAGGGGACCGAGCCAGGCAAGGAGGTCGTCAGGCACGGGGTGACCATCATCGGGCTGACGAACCTGCCGGCCACCATGCCGGCCAGCGCCACCCAGATGTACGCCAAGAACATGCAGACCCTGGTGCATCACCTGCTGAAGGAGGGGTCGATCAACCTGGATTTCAGCGACGAGATCACCCGCGGAGCCACGATCACCCACGGCGGCAAGGTGATCAACGAGGCAACCGCCAAGGCCCTCGGCATCGAGCCGTCCGATCCCGTTCCAGCCGCGAAGGCGGAGTAGCGGTGGAGCTCACCCCATTCGAGCTGATCGCCGCCTTCTTCATCCTGGTGCTGGCCGCGTTCGTGGGTTACGAGGTCGTCTCCAAGGTGCCGACCATGCTGCACACCCCGCTCATGAGCGGCGCCAACGCGATTCACGGCGTGGTGGTGGTCGGCGCGATGGTGATCGCCGCCAGCGCCGAGGGCCCGCTCCGCGTGGTGCTGGCCCTGGTGGCGGTGGTGCTGGGCACGATCAACGTGGTCGGCGGCTTCGTGGTGACCGACCGGATGCTCGAGATGTTCCGGCGCCGCCCCGGCGGCAAGTCCTGATGGACGCCCTCCAGATCC
>Ga0066710_100003568_pt1 | contig 13352 bp, 9 predicted proteins | sample GraSoiAngelo_159_FD_79666 | JGI IMG/M metagenome (GOLD analysis project Ga0066710, IMG submission 79666) | Grasslands soil microbial communities from the Angelo Coastal Reserve, California, USA - 14_1009_16_40cm | ecosystem: Environmental > Terrestrial > Soil > Grasslands | place: USA...
ATGTTCACCGTTCGGAGGATCTCCTCGTGCGATTTCACACGCACGAGCTCACCCGGTTGCAGATTGAGTGTCGCCGTCGGTGTTGGCTGCCCCTTCGGTATGGTTCCCGGAGTCCGCGGGAACCGCGTACCGCGCCAGAGCGGGTGAAACCTGTCGTAGAACCGTTGCATTGCCGGCCCCACCCCGAAGCGGGCTTGACTGAGGTTGTAGTACATCGCATAGATCAAGCCACTGAGGATCCGCCACAGACTGACGTTTCCCGACCAGTAGTCTTCGACGTACTGGCGAATGTCCCACCAAGCCAGGTGGGTCGTCGCATAGGGCAGGCGGGTGGCCTGACAGACGTACGTCGGCGCTCCGCCGTTCGGGTCGGTCACCTGAGCGCGAGCCCAGACGTCGGCCTCGGCGCATCCTGCCGCCGGCCCGCCATCGCCAGCGCCGGTATGGGCCGCGACGCCTGAGACAGGATCGTCCCCTGGCGTGCCGCCGATCGGGCGCAGCCACGCCTCTTTCCAGAAGATCAAGCACCCCGCCTGACATCCGCCGTGCGCCCGACCATCGCAGCGCGTCTCGAGATGGACCGCCCGATCGACCCGGCGGCCGCGGATCGGGAAGACCGTATCGCAGGTCTTGTGCGCCCGCTTGTACACCCGAAACCTCTTGCCGCAGAACGCGAACATCTCGGGCATGAATGGCATCCCGTCGAGCCGGCCGTTGCCGTCGAGTGTCCCAAGGATTTCTTCCTTGCTCCGGACTTCCACCCAATCGCCTGCGCTCAATCTGCGCGTTCGCATCGTGATATGCCTCAAACGCATTCGCGCTCCTTCACTTCGGCGGACCTAGCCTTTCGCCGGTACGGGGCGGCTGCGCTGGAGCACCTGGCTCACCAGGTCGGCGTACAAGCCCTTCTGGCCCATCACGACCAGCAGAATCCAGGCGTACACGCCGAGCGAGAGAGTCAGTCCGAGAATGAGCAGCGGCATCGACGTCAGGGCGCTCTCACACGCGAACCTGAAAAGCCATCCGGCAGCACCCGCCGCTGCGCCGGAGATGAGGGGTTGCTTGATGGAGTCCCAGTAATCCAGAGTTGTCATTCCGGTGCCATGCGTCGCCCAGGCGACGATCGGCACGATGAGGAGAACCATCGCTGTCGAAAGCCCCAGCGCGACTCCGGTCGGTCCTTGATGGAGACCGGCTGCGACACCGAGCATGACGACGGGTGCTATCAACAACGCGATGTGGACGCTGCGGCCAACACGGCCGGTGGCCAGCAGAAACCATCCAAACGGATTGACCAGCGCGAACGCCAGAACCGTCGGCGCCAGCAGGCGAAGAACGTCGGCCGCCCCGCTCCAATTCGGCCCGAGCACGATGTGAACAATCTCCTCCGCAAAGACCGCGCAGCTGACCGTCACTGGAATCGTCAAAGAAATGACGACGGAATAGACTTTCAGGAACGATCGCCGGAGGCGCTCCGGGTCGCTTTGCGCGCGGGATAACGCAGGGAAGGCCACATTACCGATCGACGCGCAGAGCTGTTGCACGGGGAGGTTGGCGAGCTGGTAGGCGCGCCCGTAGAGCCCGAGCGCCTCGGCGCCCCAGAACCGCCCGAGAAGGATCTTATCCGTGTTGTAGGCGAGATAGACCACGAGGGTGTTGAGGGTCAGTCCCCCACCAAAATGGAGCATCGAGCGGACCCCAGACCTCCGCGTCGGCCTTCCCGGTAGCCACGGCATCGCAATCCACGCTGCCGCCGAGGTAATCATGGGGCCGCTGACGGCCATGCCGACGAGCGCCCAGTAGCCGTACCCGAGTGCCGCCATGCCGACGCCGATCGTGGCGCTGAGCGCGAGCGTCAGGACGTCGATCGTGGCCATGGTGACGAACCGTGTGGCGCGGGACAGCAGCGCGCGGTGCTGGACCGCCAGGCTGTTGAAGAGAAACGCCGCGGACGAGGCGAGGGTGACCGAGAGCAGACGCGGCTCGTTGTAGAAGGCCACCAGGAATGGTGCCGTCGCGGCCGCCACCATCGTCAGGACGGCTCCCACTGCCACGTTGATCCAGAACAGCGTCGATGTTTGCTCGTGCGTCAGAACGTCGCGTTGGACCGAGGCGACGCCCAGCCCGGCATCTCTGAACAGGCCGAGAAGGCCGGTCATCGCGACGACCATGCCCTGGATGCCGAAGTCTTCCGGCGACAGCAGACGGGCGAGCACTATCGTCGAGCCCGTCTGCAGCACGAATGCCAGCCCCTGCGCGAGCACAGCAGCGACTCCACCGCGAACCGATCGCTGTTTGAGCTCGGCGGGCATCGTCGTTCCGAGCAAACCTTCGGTCGCCGTGCTGCTCTGGCCGGGAACGCCTGTCTCGATCGGGATATCCATCTGCGGCTATGGTCAGAAAACTGAGGGGAACGTCGTTGGCGAGGCCCGGCGCCGAAACGCCGCAGGCCGATACAATCCCAATCGGTGACGGGCGGGACCGCTCCACCGCAGGAACCGTCGCCAGTAGCCTACGGTCAGCACCGTCCAGGAACACAGTAACCGATCCGCCGCAGACAGCGGACTGTGGCGGATGCCTTTGAAGTACTCGATGTAGACGCGCTCCCAGTGCGGCAGGAGGATCCGCGCGCTCGCCATCCGGGGGTCATGCCAAGCCAGGAGCTCGCGGGCCGTGCGGTGTGTCGGGATCGCGGAGCCCGGATGTCGCCGCTGCCGGTACAACACCTCCGGAACCTCGATCAATCCTCCCAGGAGCGCAAGCTCAGCCAGCAGGACGTGGTCCGCTTCGATGCATCCCATGAGCCGGGTCCGGCGCAGCGCGTCGGACCTGATCAAGCCCCACAGCGAATGGCCCGTGGCGCTCGACCACAGGACCCGGGCCAGCCGTCGGAAGGGGCGTGCGGACGATGATCCGACTGCGTCTGGCGACTGATGCAGGACACGTCCGTTTTCATCAATGATCTCCGCCTTCGGAAAGACAAGCACCGCAGAGGACGCGCTCTGCTCAAATGTCTCCAGACAGCGGCGCACCAGCGAGGGATGGCATTCATCGTCATGCGACGCCCACTTGAAAAACTCACCACGAGCCAGCCGGAACACACGGTTATAGTTCGGGCTAGCGCCGATGTTCGTCGCGTTCCGCGAATACTGGATCCGGAGGTCCTTCGCCGCGTACTCCCGACAAATCGACTCGGTTGCGTCCGTGGAGGCGTTGTCGGATATGACCAGCTCGAAGTCTTCATAGTCCTGCTCGAGCACGCAATCCAGCGCGCGCGGCAGGTACTTCTCCCCGTTGAATACCGGGAGACCGACACTGACCCTCGGGTTCGACGCCCTCACTCGCCCACCTCGGCCTGCCACGTAGCCACTGGCTCCCGTGGCAGGTCTTCATCGCGAGCCCTGGTCCCTCGGATCTGCTCGAAGATCTCGTCCATGATTCGAGCGGTCAGGACGATCTCTCGGTTGGGAATCGGTAACGGCCCGCCCTCCCTAATCGAGCGGTAAAACGCCTCGATCAGGTACTTCATGCCCGACTTCATGTGGAAGTCGTTTGCCAGAAACGTCCTCACGTTTCGCGACGCGTTGCCCACGTACTGCTTCGACAAGGCCAGCGGCGAAAGGAAGTGCTCCGCGTAACTCTTGTAGCGCTTCCCTCTGAGTTGAATCAGTGTTTCGTTGTCCTGATCCAGTAGCAGGCCATTGCGTGGTCCATAAATCCGGAACTGATGGAGCGACGGGCGCATCTGACTGGAAACCGTGAAGTAGGCTGTGGCGGCGTTTTCATCAGAGATGATCACCCTGAGCTCATCCACGAGTTCCCGCTCACCCATGCTCCTGAGCATCGGGCTCACGAAGCCGTGAGCGAAGACGCGAGGCGAATCACCAGGAAGGAATTCGGCGATCCGGGCTATCCCGTGGCTGATGATGTTGTGCAACAGCTGGCCGGGCAGCTTGCGCACCCAATGGTTCTTGTCGGCCAGGAGCGCCTTCGCGTACCCTCCTCTTTCCCCCAGCTCGTAGCAGTAATAGCTCTCCATGTGCACAGGCGCTCCGCCAAGATAGCCCTGACGCGCCATCTGTCGCAAACGCCTGGCCGCGTGGCGAAACTGGTCGTCGTGGCCGACGGTCAGCTTGAGCTTCCTCGTCTCCGCCAGGCCAATGAGCTCCTCGGCTTCCTTCGAGTACAGCGTCAACGGCTTCTCGATATAGACGCTGCGCCCCTCTTCCAAACACCGCTTGGCGATACTGAAATGACTCTGGGGAGGGGTCGTGATATGGACGACATCCGGGCACGTCTCCTCCATCAATTTCGTCAGATCACCAAAATGCTTCTTCACGTGAAAGCGCTGGGCCAGTTGCTCGGCCATCAGCTCTTCGCGATCGCAGACACCGACGATCTCGCACCCCTTGATCCTCTGGATCTGGGACGCGTGGGAGTCCGCGATTCTCCCACACCCGACGATCGCGACCTTAAGCATGACGCGCCTTTTCTCTGAGAGTCACTGCGCGAGCAGCTCGTCGTACACCCTACGCGTCATCTGGCCCACGGCGTCCCAGGAGTACCGCCGACGGGCGTAGTCACGTATCTCCCGGCGCCGGCTACCCAACGATTTGAAGAGATCACTCTGAAAATATGTCTCGATGGCCTTGGCCAGGGCGGCCGGATCGCGTGGCCTACACAAAAAGCCTGTCTGGCCCTCGATGATGTCCTCTCCAAGCGATCCCACGTCCGTCGCGACTACGGGTAAGCCAAAGCGATATCCCGAAACGAGCACGCCACTCTGGGAGACGTCCGTATACGGCAGTATCAGTAAGTCGGCAGCCTTGAAGTACACCTCCGACTCGTTATCTGGGATGTACTCGATCCTCAGAACGACCCTCTCTCGGCCACCATTGCGGCGGATCGCCGCCTGGATCTCGTCCCAGTAGTCCTCATAGCCCTTGATCGGTTCGCCGGCGATGATCAGCCGATAGTCGGGATTCGCCACGGCCAGCCGTTGAAATGCGGGGACCAGGAATTCAAGACCTTTGTAAGGCCCGATGCTGCCGAAGAAGAGCAGAGACCTCTCGCCCGCGCCGATGCCCAGACGCTGCTTAGCCTGCGCGGGCGTGAGAGCTGAGTCCGGAACGGAGTCGTTGATTCCAAACGGAATGACCGTAATCGCGCCTGCATGAACGTGAAACTCCTCGAGGAGCTCACGCCTCATCTTTTCCGTGTGAACAAAGATATGATCGGCCAGCCGGTACTGAATTCCCAGGGTCAGGCGATTGAGGCGCGAGTCGTTCGCGTCTCGCTTGCCCGCGTTCACGTTGTGGGCGGTGAGCGCGATCTTCTTTCCCAGCATCTTGTAGTAGAGCATCAGCACCGTCCGGTCGAAGATCTCGAACTTGTTGTTCCACAGGATATGCAGGACCTTCGGCCGCGCGATCGCGGCGTAGCGGAGGAGCCTAGCATAGTACATCAACACTCTCGACACCTTCGCCGCGAGCCTGGCATCCTCGCGTTGATTCCCGCGCAGATTGAGAAAGTTGAGCTTGGGAGAGACGCGCAGTTGAGGGCTGTCCAGCTGATCACTGCCGACGAAATCCAGACAGACACCCCTCGAGACGAGGGCCGTGGCCAAGCCGAGCGCGTAAGGCCGGTCGCCACCCCCGGTGAGCAATCCTACTTCGACTGCCTTCCGGTTCATTCAGTCAATTCGCGGAAGGCCCGGATTGGCCGAGCAGCCCGGGCCCTCTCCTCGGCCGCGTAATCCTCCTCACGGTCGCAGAAGATGATCTGACTGCCGGAGAAATCGAACTTGAAGGGGACGTGAACCAGGGTGTTGAGCGTCTCACGCACGTTGGGCTGCTTCGAGGGCGGCACGAAGAGCAGAAAGAACCCGCCGCCGCCGGCACCGATCAGCTTGCCGCCGATCGCCCCTGCGGCGCGTGCCGCGTCATAGAGCGCGTCGACGTCCGCGTTCGAGATGCTGGCGCTCAGGCTGCGCTTGGCCAGCCACGCTTCATGGAGGAGCTCACCGAATTCCAAGATGTCGCGGTCGCAGCTAACGATCGAGATGCTCTCGTCGACCAGATCCTTCATGACCCGAAGTTGGCGTCGCCGGTCGTCGATCCCGGTGACAAAGCTTTCCGCGATGTTCGACGCGGTGCGTTTGATCCCGGTGTAGAACAGCATGAGATGGGAAGCGAGCTCCTTCATGCGCTCGGCGCCGACGGTGATCGGCGTCACAGAGATCTCGCCGTTTTGATGGAACACAATGTGATTCAGGCCGCCGTAGGCCGCCAGCACCTGATCCTGCGAGCCGACGGTTTCCTTCAGGATGTCTTGCTCCAGGTGCACGCTTTCCGTCGCCAGGCGGTGTTTACTCACCATCTGGCCCTTGAGCGCGTACAGGGCGTTGAGCAAACCCACCGTGAAAGCCGAACTGGACCCGACGCCACTGCGAGCGGGAATGTCCGCGTCGTGGTGAATCTCGACACCGCGCTGGATCTCCAGATAGCGCAGTGCCTCACGAACGGCCGGATGCGCGATCTCTTCGACCGTCTGACAGTGCTCGACCTTGGAGTAGACGATGCAGTATCGGTGCTCGAAAAAGGGCGGCAGGTAGCGACAGTTGATGTAGCAGTATTTGTCGATCGTCGTCGCCAGCACGGCCCCGCCATGCTTGTAGTACCACTCCGGATAATCCGTGCCGCCACCGAAAAAGGAAATGCGAAACGGGGTTCGGCTAATGATCATAGACCATTCCTTCCGGCCATGGACGCCGCTGGAGCAGCGAAGAGATCGCGTTCGACAAGCCAACAGATGAGATGTTCGATGGCCAGATGCGCCTCCTGAATATGCTGGGTGTCCGTGCTCGGTACCGAGATGGCAACGTCCGCCAGGCTGGCGAGCACACCGCCGGCCCCGGTGAGAACCACCGAGCGAAGACCCGCGGCTCGGGCGTGTTTGACGGCCAGGACCACGTTGGGGGAATTGCCGCTGGTGCTGATCCCGACCAAGACGTCGCCGGGGCGACCCAGGGCCTGCACCTGTCGCTCGAACACCCCGTCGAACCCGCAATCGTTGGCAAAGGCGGTCAGGAAGGAGGTGTCGGTGGTGAGCGCGATGGCCGGCAGCCCTGGACGCTCGAAGCTCTTCGTCAATCGACTCACGAACTCGGTGGCCATGTGCTGGCAATCGGCGGCGCTTCCGCCGTTTCCGCAGAGCAGCACCTTGCCGCCGCCGCGAAAGGCCTGGGCGATGAGCTCCGCCGCCGCGACGATGGCCTCATCGCACGCCTCGGCGCTTCGTCGCTTGGTGTCGGCGCTCTCGCGAAGATATGCTCGTACCGTTTCTCGACCCTCTGTCAGCATTCACGTTCTCCTTCAGATTCGCGGGGGCTGTGTCGGTCGTGCTGGCAATGCGGCGTTCTGCCCAGGACAGGTATGAAGTCGATCTCTGTGCCGATGCGTGGACGACGCAGAGACCCAAACGAACGAGCGCTTAGGAACTCCCTACTTCTGGAAGCCGAGTGTTCCCCGGTTGGAGGGGACGGGGATGGCCGACCTTACTGATCGCTTAACGCGGCCTCATTGAACGGCGGGGCTCGTTGGAGGGGACGGCGCAGCTCCAGCGGACTGTGAGTAGCAGCTATTTGCGTTGAACAACCGAATGCTTCCGCCCCCATAGGCACTGTCAATCGGCGAGTTCTCGAAGCAGAGGCGCGCAGGGATCTTCCAAACATGGCCGGCATACCCTGTAACGTTGCCGCCGGTAATGTCGGGGCCGACGGCGGGCCACGGCGGAGTCCCCCATGGCGTTGACCACCAGGCGGGCCGTGCTGACCGATAGAACGACGGCGGGAGCGCCTGGCCGGCCGGGACGAGGTTGGCGAAGTTCGTAATCCCTGAAGGCACTTCTGCAAGGAGGAAGCGTGAGGTCCCGGTGACAGTGTCGTAGTTACCCCAGCGCATAGAGGTGATCTTCACAAAGGGATCGGAAGAGATCGAATATGAGGACGAACGCTTGTCGCCGAACGAGAAGACCTCATTGCCTCGTTTAAGTGAAAGGTCGATTTCGTAGACGCTGTAGCCCGGGCCACCGAGGACGTTTCCGATGATGTTGAAGAACCGGTTGTATGCCTGAATCCAGTTGACGGTCCCCTCTGGCGAGCCGCCGACCCAATGATTGCGGAACTGCGTGATGAAATTTCTTGTGCCGTGGATGATGTCACCTGTATAGCCCGTGGCACTGTTGCCCTCAACGAGAGCCAGCAAGCCACCTGCGTTGTGCGGAATAAGAGTGTTGTTGCCCTGCGAGAATCCGTTGTAATCGCCGGCGAAGTTGTATGCGATCACGGAGCCTTGATCCGCGCCGACCTGAATCGGAGTCGGAACATGCTGCACGATGTTGTTCTCGACGAGCACGTCGCTCGTGTGGTCGGGGACGATCCCGTACATCGTGTTCGCTGATGCGAAGGTCCCGTAGATGTAGTTGTCGCGGATCGTGAGCCGCGCGGAAACCAGCATCCGGACGTGATTGAAATAGTTGGGCCCCGACTGAGTCGCTGGCACAACCGATCGGACGCCTCTCATCCAGCAGTTGAGTGCGTTCTGAAACGTGATCCCCGGGCGTTGCCCATTTCCGGCGTGATCGAGTGTCATATCCTCGATGCCAGAGTTTTTGATGGTGCGATTGCCCCACCAGGCGCCCGGGCTCTGTGACGCTCGCCAGTTCGGCATGTAGAGGCCGGGGGAGATCGTGACGTTGTTTCCGTTGACGGCCGTCACCGTCACGATCTGCACCTGATGGCGGCCAGGTCGCACCATGCTCGCCCCGTCGCTGGCACCCTCACCAGAGCAGGCGGTCGTGCCGCACACGTAGATGTCGCCCGCCGCAGGGAAACCATCGGTCGCATCATCGAGCTGATCGAGCATGAGGTGGTTGCCAACGACAAGCCCAGTTGTGCTGCTGAGCGCAACGACGGTCGTGCCCTTGGCGTACCCGGCCGTCCAGCTCGCCGTGTGTTGTGGGCCGCCGCAGCTCACCCCAGCGGGCTGTCCTTGATTACACTCGCCACTGTCTATACACACACTGGTGCCGACATTGAACCCGCATACCCCACCGACATCGCCGACAAAGAAGACCTTGGTCCGGTCCGCCCCAGCCCCGCGAAGCGTGACGTTGCTCTTGCCACCAAAGTTGATCGGGCCAGTCAGGTTGTAGTTCCCCGCGTTAAGCATCACGACTTGGCCGCTCGGACAACTCTGAATCGCACTGTTGATCTGGCTCGCGGTGGCGCCTGGGTTGAGCGTCGAACAGACCGTCGTGCGGTTGGGTATACCGCCGGCAACACCGGCATTACTCCAGTCGATAGCCCGCGCAGTGCTCAAGACTCCAGACCACAGCTGGGCGTAGGCGGCCATCGGAGTGAAAATGATCAGAAGCCCGAAGAACCAAGCAACACGGCGCATTCCTGTTCTCCTCGACGCCCCGAATCTGCAATAGTTATACCCGGGTGGAGTGGACTTAAAAGATACGTCGTGTTGGCAATTTACGACTGAGCAGGATGGCCGTCCTGTCCCATGGTTCGTGGCAAAATGGCGATGATGTCGCCCTCCGGACGCTTGGCACGCTGCCAAGCTCCGGCACGGCAATTATCGCCAAGACGAAGACGATCCAGACGGGACTCATCATCCTGAATGCAGCCTCCGTGAAGCCGTACGCAGTTCCGGCGACGAAATATGCCAGCCTGAGCCCCCCCGTGTGCGGATCCCGACGGAATGCACTGACGATGTTGCGGTACCCGGTTGCAATGACGAGGGCGAGTAGGGTAACCCCCGTCCACCCCAGGTTCAGGAAAACCTCGAGGTAACCATTGTGAGCCTCGTTCGGTCGCCACCAGTAAATCCCCCAGAGATCCTCGAGCCGCTTCCCGAGCCAAAAACTTTCAAAGCCGGTCCCCAACAGCGGGTATTGGTTCATGTTGAGAAGCGTCTGCCACAGACCAGTGCGACCGGTGAGTGTCGAATCTCTTCCCATCGTCTCCACGAGATCTGATCCAACATTGAGAAACATGGCACCGAAGGCAAAGAAGAGCACCGACACTACGAGGAGATGCAAGACTCCGCGCTTGCGCGCCAGCGCGGGAAGAATCATCGCCGCCATTAAACCCGCCGCTAGCATGAAGCACCCGAGCGAGGTCAGGGAATTGGCCCTCCAAAGGAGTACCAACACCATGGCAAGAACGGTGCCCTGAGCGATCAGTGGCCCAGCCTTTCGGGTGCCCTCTCGGTCGCGGAGCGCCTCGATAAGCCGCCACACGCATCCGAGTCCCGAGACCAGGCAGATCACGCCGAGCAAGTTCTTGTTCAGTGCGACGCCGTTGAAAAATACCTTCCCTTCCACACCGGTCCACCCCTGCCCTAGATGGGGGTAATACTTGATCAGCAGAATGGACGTGGGCACGAGCAGAAAGCCAATCCGCGCCAGGAACCGCTTGAGCGCAGCGGGCCGGTCAGGATCGGTCAACACGATGAGGATCATCACAAGATCGCCCACGGCCTTCATCCAGCGCTTGAACGCTACGTCGGGGTAGTCGGACCAAAGGACGCTATAGCCGCAGTAAACGAAAAACACAAGGATCGACCAATTCGCTCGCAGGAGCGTTCCAACTTCTCGTCGTCTTCCGAAAAGCACTGTCACGCCGGCCGCGATGAGCCCTGCCAGGATGTTCCGGTCGAGGGGGCTCCCATCCAGGAGCTGTTCGGGTGACACTGTCGCCACCGACCCCGCTTCGAGCCATTGCGACACCATCCGTGACCCAGCAAGTAACATCCAAACCACAGGGATCCACAGCGCCTTCGACGTCCGCGCATTCTTGTCTCGATCAAGAGCGAAGAGCGCGAGGATCCCGACGGCGAAGAAGAAGGTGGCGATCCCCGGAGTCATTTCGAATCGAGGAAGAGCCGGTGCAGCAGCTCGAGTGTAAGAACCTTGTGGATCTCGGTAGTGTAGTTCCGGTTCCCCTTGAGATGACCCCGTACCACGGCCTCAAGCCCGTTCCGTTCGAGATACGGCCGCGAGAGTGACCGCGAGTCGAGCAGGATCTCCCGAACATACTCGGAGAGGGCGTCTCGGTACCAGACGCGAAAATGAAATGGCTTGTGCCTGCCGAGAAAGACACGCTCGAGGTGGAGCGGGGAGAATAAATGATCGATTCTGGCGAGCCACTGCGGCATACCGTAGTCGTAGGCGTACTCCGCCCTGAATGTGAACTCGCGGAGACGCCACGAGGCCGTCGCGACGAGACCTCCCGCGCTTCCACCGACGCCGCGGTCGCTGCGGATGTGCCCCAGAGCCGGACTGCCTTCGCTTATCAACCGCAGGCGAACGTCTCCTTTCGCAGGGGCCGACCTCGGCGCGCGAAACACCGTTCGGACGAAATCGTTGTCGAGATACGGGGACCGCACCGCGAGCTGAGTCTGCTCCAGCGCAAGTACTCCGTAATGCCACCAGGGGGACTGGCGGAAGGCGGCAAAGGTCACTGGGTGCTCGCGACGGAGCTCGGCGTAGGTTGCCTCCGCCTGTTGAACATGAGCGAGGACCTCTGGATGGAACAACCCAGGCACAGGTTTCACCGGTTTGAACGTCGGAACCTGGGTGAGTAGCTCGCTACCGTAGGTTCCCACGATCTTCACGGGAGCAATCTCCCGGGCCTTCTCACTGATGTACAGATCGGGCGAACGGCCCACATCGACACACCCGTCGGTAAGGTACACGCTGCGCTCTGCATAGTATGGAAAGCGCGCGAGGAACTCGCCTCCAACCGGAATCACCTCGTGAGTCTGCTCGCAGACCGAGGCTACCCGCCGCGCCACAAGGACGTCTTGAGAGTCTCGGAACATCCCGCCAAAGGTGTAGCAAGGGAGCGACTGAGGCGGAGCCTTTCGCCAGGCCATCATCATCCGAGTATCCAGTCCCCCGGTGAGGGCAACTCCGATTCGCTCCCGGCCGCCGAAGTACCGAGGGAGATTCCGCGAGAACACCCCGCGAAGCTCCTGGTAGTAGGCCTCCGCCTCCAGGGGTGTCTGGTCCTCCCACTCGCGCGCCTCGAAGTACGTGCTTCTCTTGCGGATCGAGCCATCGCGAAACACCCAGGCCGCCGCCAAAGGCACGAGCCGGATGCCCTGAAAGATCGTCCGGTCCTCTAACACGCAGCCGCAGGAGATGAGCTCCCCCAAGCCGCGAGCGTCTACGCTCCGCAACTCGGGACGGACTGCAAGGATCGCCTTTGCTTCCGCGGCGAAATAGAACGCGTCCTTCGATTCGTGGTAGTAGATTCGGTGCATCCCGTATCGGTCGTTGAAGAGAGTGATCGTCCCACGTCTGCGGTCCGCTAGGAGTCCCTGAAATCGTCCGTTCAGGCCCGCCGGAAAGGCTGGGTCTTCCTCGTAGAGGTGAACGAGATATGAGAGCCCCTCCGCCCCGCGATCGAATTTGGGGAATTCCTCACCAGCAAAGACGAGAACGATATCCTTTCGCTCGTTGCAGATAGGCATCCGGTCCGCGACGGAATTCTCCTGGACCGCCCACCCCACGTACACTCCAAGCGACTCATCAGACCACGTTCCCGTTCCATAGAACGGCTCGTGGCGAGTGGTCATCACCATGCGCAGCAGTTCGTGCTCCGCCTGCTCGCGCGGTTTTTTGGTAACGAGGCCGACAATTCCCGGCATGCTGCTTCTTCTATCCGTTATCGGCGCTGCACATCAGAAACGGCCGAAGGACCGACGTGAGGGCATGAAGACTCATTCCTCGTGCCAACCAAACCAAGCCCTGCGCAGGCGCTTCAGTGAACTCTTGACCTGCCTAGGTAGCGTCTGCTTCCACCCGCGGTGAAGGCCGAGTTTCAAGCCAAGCCTCCCTAGCGGCGTCAGCGGAACAAAATAACGGGGTACTTTCGTTCTTTCGAACCCGCAGCGGCGCTTGAACTCGGCCAGAGAGTCGTCACTCCAATGCAGATAAACCAAATGCGACATCCCCTTCTTCCCACAAAGCTCGACACTCTTGGCAATCAGCGCATTGTTTGTGGACTTATCTCGATGCTTAGTACTCGAGATAATCTGTCCGGTAATCCCGATCCTCCCTGCGTTCCCTAGCATTACGAATCCGATAAGTTCGCCACTGTAATAGGCTCCGATCATGTCCTCTCGGAACAGAAAGCGTGAAAACTGGCGCTTCACGGTTTCAAAGTCCTTGCCGTAATGCCAGAACCGCCTTCCTTGCCAAACAGGCGCCTCGTTAAAGATTGCTGTCATCCCTCTCACGAAGTTGTCGTCGAAGGATGTTTCCTTCACCTCGAC
>Ga0066710_100003569_pt1 | contig 13351 bp, 11 predicted proteins | sample GraSoiAngelo_159_FD_79666 | JGI IMG/M metagenome (GOLD analysis project Ga0066710, IMG submission 79666) | Grasslands soil microbial communities from the Angelo Coastal Reserve, California, USA - 14_1009_16_40cm | ecosystem: Environmental > Terrestrial > Soil > Grasslands | place: USA...
AGCAGGTCTGGGCCGACAACGCCTCGTCGAGTCCGTTTTTCGGGAACGTGTACATCTGCTTTGCCGCGTTTCGAGGTCAGGAGATCAGCCCGTACTCTCTGCCCGCACCAATCAAGCTCGCTCGCTCGACCGACGGTGGCGACACATGGAGCGAGCGGCAATTGACCGCAGCGACGAACAACCTCGTGGGCTTTGGCCGGCAGGACTGCGGCGTGCGCACGGACAGCCATGGCACGGGCTACGTGTTCTGGCAGGGCGGAGATCCGCAGACGCGCGCAAATACGATCTTCGTCGCGCGATCGTTCGACGGCGGCCAGACGTTCGAACGGCCGCGCGGCATCGGGACATTTCAGAATTGCGGCCGCTTCGACCCAATCGGCGGGTTCACCGCCGACGGCGTCGCGGGCGCCCGCGCCGGAACGTTCCCGAGTCTGGACATCGCGAACGGCGCGCCAACCGGCGCCGGCGCGACGGATCGTATCGTGGTGGCCTGGTGTAACGGGCCGACGCCGACCGATACCGGCGGCGGTCCGAACGAACGAGTGGTCGTCAAATGGTCCACCGATCGCGGAAACACGTTCAACGGACCTGTGAACGCGTCGCCGGCGACCGACCGCCCTGTCTTTCCTGCGATCGCCATCTCGCCGAACGGCCAGGACGTCTACCTGACGTACGACGATTTCTTACAGCCCTACCAGACGACAAACACGAACCCGCGGCTCATGCAGGGCGTGGTCCGTCACGCCAATTTCGGCACCATCAGCGCCTGGAGCGATCTGCATCGCGGACAAGCGGGCGACGCGCGCGGCTCCAGCGCGAATGCGCTGTCGTCGGAGTTCATAGGCGACTACAACTCCATCCTCGCGGCCAACAGCTTCGTGGTCGCGCTCTGGAACGATGTACGCGACGCGGCCGACTGCACGGCGGTCGACGCATATCGTCAGTCGCTCGTCGATAACAGCCCGATCGCAAAACCGGCGCCGGGCATCGTGTGTCCGGCGACGTTCGGGAACACCGACATCCGGGCCGGCCGCTTCGACGACCCGACGCCGTGAAGGGAGCGCAACTCTCCACCACGGAGGACACGGTGGACACGAGGAAATCCGCTTTGTGAAAAGCCAAACCTCCGCATCCTCAGTGTCGACCGTCGTGGCGAGGTTGACCGCGGTGAGCTCACCGATCCGCGGCCGCGAGCCAGAACATGGACTTGGCTACTAGTAACGCAGTCGCGGCCAGCAGACCGAGAATCGCTCGGTACTCGCGGTTGACGATCGCCTGCCGCAGGGTGAAGCGTCGTGCGGGTTCGGGGGACGACGAGCCTCTTCGGTAGCTATCGTAACGCTCGCCGAAATTGCGCCTCAGAAACGACTCCTCGGTTCTGATCGCGGCGGTCATCGTCATCGCGAGATACACGGCGATCAGCACGGCCACCGCGACGCTGCCGCACGCAATCGCAAGGCCGGCTCCCATGATCGAGGAGCCGACGTAGAGCGGATGGCCCGTCCATCGGTAGGGACCGGACGACGTGACTTCCCGCCCCTTCTGGAGGTGTCCGGCGGCCCAGACCCGAAGCGATTCGCCAGCGGCCGCAACGGACATTCCTGCCGCAATCGACCGCCCGCTCGGCTGCGCCAGGCCCAGCACCATCGCGCCGAACAGGAATCCGAGCGGCACCCGCCTTCGCGCAACCGTCGCCGCGATCCGCTCCTGCACGCGCGCCATGGCCGGTTCGTCAAACGCGGCTTCGGTCGCCGCGCCCCGAGCCATCCGACGCCGTTGCAATGCGGCGCTCGACGGCGTCGAGCACCTCGGTGATCTCGATGTCGAGCAGACACATCCGCTCTAGCTTGCAGCGCCGGAGGTGATGACATTGACAGACCGCATCCCGAGAAACGGTGACATCGGCCGGTGACAACGGTCCGTTGCGCACCGGGCGAGTCGGTCCAAAAATCCCGACGAGCGGCGTGCCGACTGCGGTGGCAACGTGCATCGGACCGGTGTCGCCCGAAATCATGATCGCGGCGCCCCGCGCGAGCGCAACGAGATCCGCAATGCTGGTCTTCGGCGCCACCAGCGCCGCGCCCGCCGATGTCGCGGCGACAGCCTGTGCGAGCGCTTCTTCGCCGGGTCCCCAGAGGACGACCGATGTCAGTCCGTGACGCGCGCGCAGTTCGATGGCCACGACTGCAAGGCGTGCCGCCGGCCAGCGTTTGTTCGGCCACGCCGCGCCCGGGTTGATGAGCGCGTACCCGTCCTTCGCGTGTTCCGCCGCCCACTGACGCACGCGTGTGTCCACCGGCGCGATCGGAAATTCCGCAAGCCCTTGCTCGATCCCCAGCGGTCTCGTCAGCGCAAGGTTGACGTCGACGACGTGCCGCGTCTCACGTGCGTCGTAGAGGCCGCCGCGACCCGGATCGTACGAGTCGGTGTAGAACAGCCGCGCGAGCGATTCGCGCGCATAGGTTGCCGAAAACCCGATCACGCGCGCGGCACCGGACAAGCGCGCGAGCAATGCCGACTTGATCAGACCCTGCAGATCGAGCACGACATCGTAGCGTGCGCGGCGCAGCTCGCCGATGGCTCGCCCGAACGACATGCCCTCGGCCGCTGTCCCTCGATCGTTGATTGCGAAACGATGGTCGATGACCGGCACGAGGTCGAGGATCTCGCGGTGTTTCGCGCTCACCAGCCAGTCGATCCGGGCCGACGGGATCGCGCGCCGCAGGGCGGCGGCAACTGGAATCGCGTGCACCACGTCCCCCAGGGCGCCGAGACGAACGATCAGAATACGGGTCACGGAAGCCGTTCGTCGTTCGTGGTTCGCCGTTCGACGTTCGGGTTCGTCGTTCGAGGTTCGTCGTTCATCGTTCGAGGTTCGTCGTTCGTCGTTCGTCGTTCGTCGTTCGTCGTTCGACGTTCGACGTTCGTCCGTCGACGTCACGCTGCGGATTCGCGCGACGAGGTCGCGTGTGGCGTGATCCTTGCGGTCGCCGACGATGGCGATGCGGCCGCCGTAGGCGGCGACGACTGCCCGCTCCGGCACGGTGTCGATCGTGTAGTCGGTACCCTTGCAATGGACATCCGGCTGCAGCTGGTTGAGCAGCCGTTCGACGGTAGGATCTGGAAATACCACAACGTAGTCCACGCCGCGAATGGCGGCGACGAGGTCGGCGCGGTCGGCCGCGGGCATGACAGGTCGGCCCCGGCCTTTGAGCGCCGCGACCGAGCGGTCGTCGTTCACCGCGACGATCAATCGATCTCCTTCAGCCGCGGCGCCGGCCAGATACCGCACGTGGCCCACGTGCAGCAGGTCGAAACATCCGTTGGCAAATACGATGGTTCGTCCGGCCGCTCGATCGCGCGCGACGGCATCCAGCAGCTGAGATTCGGAAACGATGACTCCCATCGAGATCGTCCGCCTACAGAGTTTTCGGTTCCGTGTAGCAGCACGTCCTTCGTCCGTGGGGCTTGGTCCTTGGTCCGTCCCCTCGTCCCGGGTCCTTCGTCCTGATGCCACTTCGCCCACCACGGACCGCGGACCAAGGACGGACGAAGGACCAAGGACGGACGAAGCACGAAGTACCAAGCACCAAGGACGTTTGTGTCCTTACGATTTCGTGCTTCTACGCCCCTGCTCCGGACCTTCTTGCGACCAGTTTTCCGGCGAGGTGTCGTGATCTCGCGTGATGGCATCCGCCAGCTCACGTGGCGAAACGGTGGCAGTGCCGCGCTTCATCACGACGAGGCCGCCGGCGTAATTCGCGAGCCGCGCCGATTCGTAGAACGATGCGCCGGCCGCGAGCGCGAGACCGAACGTCGCGATGACGGTATCGCCCGCGCCCGTCACGTCGGTTACTTCGTCAGAGCCGAAAATCGGGATGTGCGCGGTCGGCTGCCTCGGCTGGAACAACGCCATGCCGCGGCTGCCCCGCGTGACGAGCACCGCCCCCATCCGCGTGCGCCGCAGCAGCACACGACCCGCCCGCTCGAGCGCCCCCCCATCGTCCTTCAGGCGGCGGCCGAGTGCGTGTTCCACTTCCGCCTGATTCGGCGTGCACGCGGTGAGACCGCCGTACGCGAGCAATCGATACCGCGAGTCGACCAGAATCGGAATGCGGCGACGGCGAGCACGGCTGTCGACCGCGCGACGGACGACGTCGGCGAGCGCCGGCGTGACGAGGCCGGATCCGTAATCCGACAGCAGCACCGCGTCGCAGCCGTCGGCCGCGGGAGCAATCTTCTTCGCGAAGGCGCGGCTGACGGTTTCCTCGAGCGGCCACGCCGCCTCGCGATCGATCCGGACCACCTGTTGCCGCGCCGCGTGGACGCCGCCGGCGAGAATACGCGTCTTGACCGGCGTCCGGTATCCGCGCGCGCGCACGACGTGCCTGCGCTCGACCGCGCGCTGAAACGTCGCGAGCAGCCGCCGGCCGTCGGGATCGGCACCGACAAGGCCTGCGAGCCGCGCGCGGCCGCCAAGCGCGGCCACGTTGTTGGCGGCGTTGCCCGCGCCGCCGGCGACCATCTCGGTTGTGTCGTACTCGAGGATGAGCACCGGCGCCTCGCGCGATACGCGGGCGATCTTGCCGTAGATGAACTCGTCGGCAATCAGGTCCCCGATGACCAGCACGCGGCGGCTCGAGAAGCCGTCCACGAGCGCGAGCAGCCGCTCCTTGCGTTCGGCCTCGCCGGGCAGCGGGTGAACAGATCGAGCCAGGAGCATCGGGTGATGTTAGATCGGCGATTGGCGATCGACTTCGCCGATCACCCGATCAGCCGATCGCAGATGCAGGAAAATCCAACTGACGGCCGCCGCCAGATTGTCCACGACTGCGTCGGCGGCGAACTCCGGGTGCGGGCGCGCTTCCTGCAGGGTGCCGAGTCCGGTGCGTACGAGAATACTCCGCGCGCCGGCCGCGCGGCCGGCGCCGACGTCGAGCCATTTGTCGCCCACCATGAACGAGCGCTCGGGATCGATTCCCAGATCCGCCACCGCGCGATCGATCAGACCGCGGGCGGGCTTCCGGCAGTCGCAGCGCTTCCGATACGCCTCCAGCGTACCGTCCGGATGATGCGGACAATAGTAGTAGGCGTCGACGTGCGCGCCTCCGGCCTCCAGCCGTGCGCTGACCGCGCGATGCGTTTCGTCCACGAATGCTTCGGTGAAATAGCCGCGCGCGATACCTGCCTGGTTCGTGATGACGACCACCGCCAGCCCCGCGCGATTCAGCGCACGCACCGCATCGACTGTCCACGGATAGAAATCGATCTGCTCGAGCCGCTCGAGGTAGCCGATATCTTCGATCATGGTACCGTCGCGATCGAGGAAGACGGCTTGCCCGGAGCCGTGGCGAAAGGCCGGACGTCGCGATCCGTCTGATCCGATTTTCACAACATGCGCCGCGCCGCGGCGTGAACCCGACCGACGTCGATCCCGCGCATGCACCGGTGGTCGATCGGACACTCGCGAAGCATACACGGCCGGCACCAGACCTCGTTGGTGAGCACACGGTGACCCTCGCCGATCGGCCGCGTTGCGCGGTCGTTGGTGGGTCCGAACAGGGCCGTCACGCTCACGCCGACCGCCGCCCCAAGGTGCATCGCGCCCGAGTCGTTCGTCACGAGCGCACGACAGTGCGTGAGCACCCCGGCGAGCATCGCCAGATCGGTTTTGCCAACGAGGCTCAGGACGGCGTCGCGCCGGCGAATCTGCGACAGCACCTCGTCGGCCGTGGCGGCATCGGCCGCGCTGCCAACGAGAAGCGACTGCACGCCGTCCCGACCGAGCGCGTCGATGAGCTCGGCGAATGATTGCGCCGGCCATCGCTTGGCGCCCCCGTAAGCCGCGCCCGGCGCCACGGCGGCGAGCGGCGCGGCTCCGTCCCAGCCGGCGCCAGCAAGTGTTCGCGCGGCAGCTTCTCGAACGTTCGGCGCCACCGATAGACGCGGCTCGTGTGGCCCGTTCGGAAATCCAAGCGCCGACACGAGGCGCTGATAGAACTCGACCTGATGCACACCTCGCGGCGACGGAATCGCGCGCGTCAGCAGACGCGCGCGCCACGAAGAGCGATATCCCCACCGCTCCGCAATGCGTGCGCCTGTGGCGATGAGCGCCGCGTGAACTGAATTCGGCAGCAGCAGTGCGGTGTCGAACCTCCGGTCCGCGAGCTCGGCGCCGAGGCCGCGCCAGGTCGAGACGCGTCGGACCGAGGCGCGATGCTCGAGCACGACAACTTCGTTGATCGCTGGAACCAGCCGGAACATCGGCGCAACCGAGGGCCGCGCCGCCACTGCAATCTCTGCATCGGGAGCTGCACGGCGGATGTCGGCGATCGCTGGCATGGCCATGACCGCATCGCCAAGCCAGTTCGGCGCGAGTATGACCAACCGCTTCATCGTGTGGTACCTTTGCTTCGCGCGCCTTTCCGGATGAAACTCACCAATCCGACGCTGTCGGTCGTGATGCCCGCGTATAACGAGCGTACCACGATTGACGAGATTGTCCGCCGGGTGCTGGCCGTTCCGCTGCGCATCGAACTGATCGTCGTTGACGACGGGTCGACCGATGGTACCGGCGAAATGCTCGACCGGCTGCAGCGCGAACTCGGGTTCATGCTGCTCCGCCAGGCGAATGCCGGCAAAGGCGCGGCGATCAGGCGGGGCTTCGCCGCCGTCACGGGCGACCTTGTCGTGATCCAGGACGCCGACCTGGAGTACTCGCCCGAAGAATATCCCGAGCTCATCGAGCTCATCGTGCAGGACAAGGCCGACGTGGTGTACGGATCGCGCTTCCTCGGCCGTCACCGCGTGTTCCTGTTCACTCACTACCTGGGCAATCGGGTGGTGACGCTGGCGACGAACATCCTGTACAACACGATGTTGACCGACATGGAAACCTGCTACAAAGCGATGCGGATCGACGTGCTGCGGTCGATGACGCTCAAGTCGAATGGATTCGGCATCGAGCCGGAAATCACCGCAAAAGTGTTCAAGCGCGGCTACCGTGTCTACGAGGTCCCGATCACGTACGCGGGAAGAGGATACGATCAGGGGAAGAAGATCACCTGGAAGGCTGGCTTCGTCGCGCTGTGGGTGCTGCTGAAATACCGTTTCACCGAGTGATGAAGATTGCGCTGCTTCAGATCAATCCGACCGTCGGCGATCTCTCCGGCAATGCGCAGCTGATCCTCGGGGCCCTCGCCGAGGCCGGCGCGCGCGGAGCCGATCTCGCCGTCACGCCGGAGCTCGCGCTGGTCGGATATCTCCCCCGCGATCTGCTGCTCGATCCCGCGTTCATCGCCCGAAGCTGGGACGCGCTCGGCCGGCTCGCGCGCGACACCGCGAATCTGCCGCCGGTCCTCGTCGGGTTGCCGGAGCCGAATCCGTCCGACGAGGGCCGTCCGCTCTTCAACAGCGCCGTGCTCCTCCGCAAGGGTCAGGTGGATCAGCGCTTTCGAAAAGCGCTGCTCCCCACATACGACGTGTTCGACGAAGACCGGTATTTCGAGCCGTTCCACGGACCGCAGGTGCTCGAGCTCGAGGGGCGCCGGATCGGCATCAGCATCTGCGAAGACATCTGGAACGACCGGGACTTCTGGAAGCGCAGGCGGTATCACCACGATCCAATTGTCGAACTGGTCCGCGCGGGGGCGCAGGCGATCGTCAATCTGTCTGCTTCGCCATTTAGGGCCGGGAAACATGCGCGCCGCGAGGCGATGCTTGGCAGCATGGCGCGCAAGCATAGCGTCCCGGTCGCGTACGTGAATCAGTACGGCGGCAACGACGACCTCGTCTTCGACGGCCGCAGCTGCGCGTTCGGAGCGGACGGTGCGCCGATCGCCCGCGGCCGCTCGTTCACCTGCGACGTCGTCGTCTGCGACGTTGACCGGTCGGCGGCGATCGCGCCTCCGGACGACCTCGACGTGGAGTCCGAGATCTGGCGCGCGCTCGTGCTCGGCACCCGCGACTATGCCCGCAAGTGCGGGTTCGGCAACGCTGTCGTCGGGCTCTCCGGCGGAATCGATTCGGCACTCACTGCGGCGATCGCCGCGGAGGCGGTTGGCGCCGACCAGTTGATGGGCGTCCTCATGCCGTCGCCGTTTTCGAGCCGCGGCAGCATCACGGACGCAGAGGAGCTTGCCGCGAACCTCGGTATCGAAAGCCTGACGCTGCCGATCGAGCCGGCAATGAACGCGTTCGCTGCAATCCTCCGCGATCCGTTTGCGGCAGGACGCTGCGACGTTGCGTACGAAAACATTCAGGCGCGAATCCGCGGCACGCTGCTGATGGGGCTTTCCAACCAGCGGGGCGCGCTGCTGCTGACGACGGGCAACAAGTCGGAGCTGTCGGTGGGCTACTGCACGCTGTACGGGGACATGTCCGGGGGCCTCGCCGTCATCGCGGACGTGCCGAAGACGATGGTGTACCGCGTGGCGCGGTGGCGAAATGAATCGGCGGCCCGCGCGATAATTCCGGAGGCGAGCCTCACGAAAGCGCCGTCGGCGGAGCTGCGGCCGAATCAGACCGACCAGGACTCGCTGCCGTCGTACGAGATCCTCGACGCGATCCTGCAGCGGCACATCGAGCAGCATCAGCCGGCGGACGAGATCGCGGCGGCGGGATTCGATCGCGCAACGGTCGACCGCGTGCTGCGCCTCGTGCGGGCGGCCGAGTTCAAGCGCAAGCAAGCCGCGCCCGTGCTGAAAGTCACCGACCGCGCGTTCGGAACGGGATGGCGCATGCCCATCGCGAAACGCGAGAATTGGTGAATGAGTGAATTGGAGACTTGGTGAATGCGATTGATTTAATTCACCAACTCACCAACTCACCAATTCACCAATTCACCAACTCACCAATTGCTGTTACAGAGCCCGTTTTTATTCTGCATCGCCTTCCGCTGAGGGGAACATCCCAGGCACGGTATCGGTTGACGGTCCGGCGTCGCGCCAGCGGCGGTGCATCCACAGCCACAGTTCCGGGTGCCGCCGGACGTACATCTCCAGCACGTCGGTGCAGCGCTGCGTGAACTCGCGGACGGCATCGGCGCTCTCGCCGCGCGGCGGCTCGACGGGGTGCTCGTAAATCACGCGATACCGGCCGGCGCCGAGCGGCAGGGCGAACACCGGCACCACCGGTGCGCCGGTGCGCAGCGCAAGCGCGGCGACGGCGGACGTCGTCGCGGCGGGCCGCTCGAAGAAATCGACGTAGATGGCATCGCGGCTCACGATGTGCTGATCGATCAGCACGGCGACCCCCTGGCGCGCCTGCAGCGCGCGCATGACGCGGCGAATGGTGCCGCGCCGGTACACCACCGTGTTGCCGGTGCGCTGCCGGATGCGCTCGAGCAGGCCGTTCAGATACGGGTTATCGAGGGCGCGCGCGAGCAGGATGATCGGCTCGATCTGGAGCGCGTGCACCATCGCGTGCAGCTCCCAGAAGCCGAAATGACCCGTCACGAACAGCACGCCCTTGTGCTGGGCGTAGGCGAGCCGCGCGCGATCTTCGCCCTCGAACTCCACGCGCGCGAGCATCGCGTCGGGAGAGAGGGTGCTGAAGGCGAGCAGCTCCACGAGCAGCCGGCCGAAATGTTCGAACGCCGCCCGCGCGATCGCGCGGCGCTCACGGTCGGAGCGGCCGGGAAACGCCGTCGCCAGGTTCCGCTGCGCGATCCGCCGGTGCGCGATGTCGAGCGTGTGGAAGGTCAGGCCGAGGAATGTTCCGCATGCGCGGGCGACGCCCGCCGGCATCACGCGGAGCACCCCAATCAGCAGCCGCACGACCGCGTATTCAAACCGATGCTTCATCGACGTCAAAAAACGCTACCACGGAGGACACGGAAATAAGCGGAGGGCACGGTTTTGCTTTTTGAAACGGTGTCCTCTGTTCGGTTCCGTGACCACCGTGGTAGAGCCGTGCGCTAGGAATTCGAGAGATCGTTTCGCGCATCTCCAAGGCGCGCGAGCAGCCATGCGCGGAAGCGATCCGCCGGCTCGACGCTGACGACGAGCGGCACCGACGCGATTGGCAGATCGGCGAGATCGCATCCGCTCAGCCGCACAGCGTCTTTTTCCGTCGTCAGCACAATCGCGGAGGAAGCGGACCGGGCCGCGTTCGCGATCCGGCGGACGTCGCGAGCGGTAAACCGGTGATGATCGGCAAACGTCATGACACCGGCGACGTCCCACCCGGCCGAGATAATATCCGCGGTGAAGCGCTCTGGCCGCGCGATGCCGCTCACCACGAAGACCCGCGTCGCGGACGGCACGACAACCGAGTGCCTTGGAGCCGCGATCATCCGCGGTGCGCCGATCGAGCGCGCGATTCGAAACGCGATCGGCACGTGCAGCATCCGCGCAATGCGTTCGGCCGCCGTGTCGTAGCCGGCGGTCACGAGCGCTGCGTGAGCCGCGGCCGCCGACCCAACACCTTCCCGGAGCCAACCGGCCGGCAACGGACGATCGGCGAGATCCTCCTCCGATACGAGCAGCAGATCGAGGTCCCGATCGAGCGCGAGATGCTGGAATCCGTCGTCCAGCACATGGACGCTGGCGCCGAGCCGGCGTTCGGCCAGCCGACCGGCGAGATACCGATCTGCGCCGACGAGCACCGCAACGCCCGGCAAGCTGTTCGCGAGCATCAGCGGCTCGTCGCCGGCTTCGTCGACGCCCGCACGCACGGCGTGGCGGTCGGAAACGATCGTGACGCCGTCGCGAGCCAGCCGGCGGGCGTAGCCGCGCGTCAGCACCGCGGGCCGCTCTCCGGCGTCGGCGAGCAATCGCGCGATGTGCTGGACGATCGGCGTCTTGCCGCTGCCTCCGACGCGCAACGCGCCGACGCTCACCACCGGTCGCGCGAGCCTCCGGCGTCGTGCCGGGTCGGCGGCGTACCACCGCCGCCGCGCCGCCGCCGCCGCGCCGTAGGCCGCGCTCAACAGACGTGTCAATGCACGACGCGGAAAGGCCGCACGATGGCGCCGCCCGCCGCCGGCAGCAGCTCGCCGATGACCGCCAGCGTCTTGGTCTTCGCGCCGCGATTCGCTTCGACCAGCGCGCGGGCGGCGGCGCCGAGGCTGGCGCGCCGCACCGGGTCCACGACGAGCGCCGTCAGCGCCTCGTCCAGCTCGCGATCCGATTGCACCTGTACGGCCGCGTCGTTGGCGAGAAAGGCGTCGGCGATCTCCCTGAAGTTCTGCATGTGAGGACCGAAGACAATCGGCTTGCCGTAGATCGCCGGCTCGAGGATGTTGTGCCCGCCGTGATCCACCAGGCTGCCGCCGACGAACACGGCGGTGGCGAGCTGGTAGATCTGCGCGAGCTCTCCAATCGAATCGAGCACCACGACGTCGGCACGCGGTTCGGCGTCGATCGGCAGTTCGGTTCGCCGCATGGTCACGAATCCCGCCTGGCGCGCCAGCCGTTCGACCTCGCCGAACCGCTCGGGCTGCCGTGGTGCGAGAATAGCGAGCGCGCTCGGCATCGCCGCTTTCATCCGCGCGAACGCGCGCAGCACCGCCGCCTCTTCGCCTTTGAGCGTGCTGCCGGCCACGATGACCGTCCGCTGGGGACTGACCCGGAAGAAGCGCAAGACGCGCTCACGCGGTTTGCTGTGCCCGATCGGCGTCGGCAACTCCAGCGAATCGAACTTGAGGCTGCCGGTGACCGTCACGTGCGACGGATCCGCGCCGAGGTCCACGAGCCGCCGTGCCGACTCTTCGCTCTGCATGCAGAAGCGATCGACGTCGGCGAGGACCCGCCGGAAAAAGGGGCGGATAAACCGGTAGCGCGGATACGATCGCGACGAGATGCGGCCGTTGATCACCACGGTCCGCACGCCCGCCCTCCTGCACGCGCGCAGCAGGTTCGGCCAGATCTCCGTTTCCATCATGATGAACAGACGCGGACGCACGAGGCCGAGCGTGCGGCGCACGATGAAGGCCCAGTCGAACGGAAAATAAAACACCGCGTCGACGTTCGAGAGGCTGCTGCGCGCCACCTGCTGCCCCGCGATCGTCGTCGTCGACAGAAAGAGCCGCAGCCGTGGATAACGAATCTTCAGATCGGCCGCCAGAGCGCGCGCGGTCAGCGCTTCGCCGACCGAGACCGCGTGGATCCAGATCGATTCCTCGCCGTCGAAATTGAACGAGATCGGCAGAAAGCCGAGACGCTGTCGCAGGCTGCCGATGTACTTCTTGTAGCGAAGCGCCTGGTACACGAAGTACGGCGACACGACGAGAAAGACGAGGAGCGTGAGCAGGCTGTAGGCGGCGTACATGGCGACGGGGTATTGTAGAATGAAATGTTTACCTGGAGGATCGAATGCCTGTCAGGGTAGGGATCAACGGGTTCGGGCGCATCGGCAGGAACATCATGCGCGCCGCGCTCGGCGACAAGAACATCGACTTCGTCGCCGTCAACGACATCACGAGCGCGCACACGCTCGCGCACCTGTTGAAGTACGACTCGGTCCTCGGCAACCTGCACGCGCGGGTCGAACAGAAGCAGGACGCGATTGCCGTCGACGGCGACGAATTCAAAGTCCTCGCGCTCCGCGATCCCGCGCAGCTGCCGTGGAAAGACCTCGGCGTCGACGTCGTGTTCGAATCGACCGGCCTGTTCACGAACCGCGACGATGCGGCAAAACATCTCGCGGCCGGTGCGAAACGCGTCGTGATCACCGCGCCGGCAAAAAAGCCGGACGTCACCGTGGTCTTGGGCGTGAACGACGATCAGTACGATCCCGCCCGTCATACGATCATTTCCAACGCATCCTGCACCACGAATTGTCTCGCGCCGCTGGCGAAGGTCCTGCACCAGACGTTCGGTGTCCGGAAAGCGTGGATGACGACCATTCACTCGTACACCAACGATCAGCAATTGCTCGATCTCCCGCACAAGGACCTGCGCCGCGCCCGCGCGGCCGCGCTGTCGATGATTCCGACGACGACTGGCGCCGCTCTCGCGGTTGGCGAGGTGCTGCCGGAGCTCAAAGGCAAGCTGGACGGGATCTCGGTGCGCGTGCCGACGCCAAACGTGTCGTGTGTCGATCTCGTCGCGATTCTCGACAGGCCGACGAACGCAGACGAGGTGAACGGCGCCTTCAGATCGGCGGCTGATGGCGCACTCACGGGCATCCTCGCGTGCTCCGCCGAGGAGCTCGTCTCGATCGATTTCAAAGGTAATCCGCACTCGTCCATCGTCGACCTGCCGTACACGAAGGTGATCGGGGGAGATTTCGTCAAAGTCCTCTCCTGGTACGACAACGAGTGGGGCTACTCGAATCGATGTGTCGATCTGCTCCGTAAGATCGTGTCAAGGGGCGTGTAGGGGCAGGCCTCGTGCTACGTGTAGGGGCA
>Ga0066710_100003570_pt1 | contig 13351 bp, 11 predicted proteins | sample GraSoiAngelo_159_FD_79666 | JGI IMG/M metagenome (GOLD analysis project Ga0066710, IMG submission 79666) | Grasslands soil microbial communities from the Angelo Coastal Reserve, California, USA - 14_1009_16_40cm | ecosystem: Environmental > Terrestrial > Soil > Grasslands | place: USA...
AGATGCGACACGTTCGCGCGCGGTGGGCCTCCATCAAATGGCGATCTACGCCGGCGTAATCGCGGGCGGTTTTAGCGTATACATTGCGGATGCGCCGCGGCTTGGATGGCGGTTCGTGTTTGATGCTGCGGGGCTCGCGGGGGTTATTTATTCACTGGCATTGCTGTTCCTGTTGCGCGATCCGCCGGCTAAAGAGGAGCGCATCCCCTCTCCACCTGGAAGCGCGAAAGAACTGCTGACCAATAGCTCGTTCATCCTTCTGGTGTTGTACTTCACCTTGCCGGCTTTGGCGGGTTGGGTAGTGCGAGATTGGATGCCGGCGATCCTCAAGCAGCAATTTAATGTCGGCCAGGGCAAGGCTGGCGTGTCGGCAACGCTCTACTGGACCATTGCGGCGATTGTTGGCGCGATGATTGGTGGATGGCTGGCGGACCGATGGTCGCGGTGGACATCGCGCGGAAGAATCTATGTTAGCGCCATTGGGACGAGCTTGATCATTCCGGCGTTGTTTGGTGTGGGGAACGCTGGATCGCTCGCGGTCGCGGTAATGTTTCTCGCTCTGTTCGGGCTGGGCTGGGGATTCTTCGATACGAACAACATGCCCATCCTGGCGCAAATCGTGCGCCCCGAACTGCGCGCCACCGGCTATGGCATCATGAATTTTGTGAGCATCAGTTGCGGGGGATTTGCCGATTGGGGATTCGGCGGGATGCGCGACCGCCAGATCTCCCTGAACGTGATCTTCGGCGTGTTCGCCGCAATCACGCTTGTGTCGGTCGTGCTTGTGTTGCTGATTCGTCCACGTGAACAGTCTACAAGCTGACGGTAATAGTGCTGCGGGCGCGGCGAGTTTACCGTCCGTTCGTCACTGCGCTTTCCGGATTCGGACATGATGACAGCACAGCGCGCGGAATTTTGTGGCAGCAGAATTGAACCGGACATTGGACGTTGACAGGCAAAGGCGGAAAACCTACCCTAAGCGGCCCTTGAACCAGAGGCCAGAAGGCCCGATGGCATAGAGAGGAGTGATAAGAATTGACCGAAATTAGACTGAAAAAAGGCGAGTCCGTGGATAAAGCGTTGCGGCGGCTTAAAAAGAAGCTGGACCGCGAAGGCACGCTCAAAGAAGTGCGCAATCATCGGCATTTTGAGAAGCCGAGCGAGCGCCGCCGCCGCAAAATGAAGGCGGCGCGTTTCTCAGCGATGCTCAGCGCGCGCTACGCGGACTAAGTCGCCCCGCGATTTTCCAGGCCGGGTGCGGATTGAGTGCTGCACCCGGCCTTCGGCGTTTTCACTCACGTTGCGATGTATTCCCTTTCTAGCTGCTGCAACTCGAATCGCCATACCGATGGCCGCGCCATGCTGCGCGAAATCCGCGACCTTGGATTCGAGTATGCGGAACTGAGCCACGGGATTCGCATCAGCTTATTGCCCGGTGTGCTCGAAGCGTTCGACGCGGGCGAGATCAAGATCTCGACGCTCCATAATTTCTGTCCCCTGCCCATGGGCGTGAACCACGCGGCACCGAATATTTTCAAGTTCTCTTCTGAGGACCGCCGGGAACGCGAGAATGCCTACAAGCATACTCTGAAGACGATCGAGACTGCGGAGCGCGTGAAAGCGCCGCTGGTCGTCCTTCATATGGGCGCGATCGACATGAAGGATTACATGGACAAGCTCGAAGAGATGGTGAAGGACGGGAAGAAGGACACGCCCAAGTACCAGAAGCTGTTCGATGAGGTGGTCGAGAAACGCGAGGAGAAGAAGGAGCGTTACGTTCAGGCGGCGTACGACATGTTGGGCAAGCTCATTCCTGAAGCTGAGAAGCGCGGCATCAAGTTGGGCATTGAGAATCGTGAGGCGGTTGATGAGATTCCGTTGGACTCGGATTATCCGATGTTCTTTAAACAATTTACATCGGCGACAGTCGTGTACTGGCACGACACGGGCCATGCGCAGATCAAAGAGAACCTCGGCTTCATCGATCATCTGTTTCACCTGCACTCGCTCGCAGATCGCCTCTATGGTTTTCACGTGCATGATGTGCAATTCCCGGGGCGCGACCATTGTCCGCCGGGATCAGGGATGATTGATTTCAAAGCAATCAACAGCGTGGTGAAGCCGGAGCATCTGAAAGTGTTTGAATTTAATCCGGGAGTCACGGTCGATCAGGTCAAGCAAGGGATAGCGCATATCAAAGCGCTTTGGGGACCGGAGTGAGCGCGGCGCGAAAAGTTTGGAAGCTGACATGGCGCCTCGGGATTTGCGTTCTGCTGCTGGTGTGGATTTTCCATTCGATATTCGTCAACGAAGCACGAATTGCAGCTCGCCAGAACGGATTGCCGTGGGACCAGCTCTCGCGGATTGAGAAGTGGCAAAAGGGCTGGGTCCAGGGTCCACCGCAATTATGGGATAGTCTCACGCAGATTCCCCCGGGCATCTTTCTCGTCTCGGTGTTGCTGGTCGGCGTGATCCTCGCCCTGGGCGTGATTCGTTGGCGCATGGTCTTGCGCGTGCACGGAATCGCACTGCCGTTCGGGCGCGCCACCGAGATTTCCCTTGTCGCCCACTTTTTCAATTCCTTCTTCCTGGGTTCGACCGGTGGCGATCTCATGAAGGCTTATTACGCCGCGCGCGAAACGCACCACAAGAAGACCGAAGCGGTGATCACTGTGTTTGTGGATCGCCTGGTTGGACTTTGGGCGATGCTTTTGTTCGCCGGCATCATGATGCTGCCGAACTGGTGGTTGCTGACGTCGGACCGCATGCTGCGCCTGCCGATTGCGGTTGTGCTCTGCATGCTCCTGGGCTGCACAGGTTTGGTGTTGCTGGCATTTTACGGCGGCGTCTCGCGGCGATGGTCCGGCGCGCGTGATTGGCTGCGACGATTGCCTAGAGGCGAGTGGCTGGAACAATTACTTGAAGCCTGCCGCGAATTTGGACGCGAGCGATTCTTCATCAGCCGCGCGCTAGTTATCTCCATGGTCCTGAATGCCGTCACGGTCATTCAATTCATGGTGTTGGCTCAGGGCCTGAAGTTGCACATCCCGCTCCAAAGTCTGTTCGTAATAGTTCCCGTGATCATTTGTATCGCTTCTCTGCCGATTACGCCAAGTGGCCTTGGTGTACGGGAGAACCTGTTTGTGCTCATGCTTGCGGCAGGGCCCATCGCCGTGCACGCAACGCCTGCGCTTTCCCTGTCCTTGCTGGCTTATGCGGGCACGCTCGTTTGGAGCATCGTCGGCGGCATCGTTTATCTCATGTTCAAGGAACGGCATCACCTCAAGGAAGAAGAATTAATTCAGGCGCCTGCCTGATTCTCCGCTATAATAGGCCGGTAAATGGATAAAGTGCTGTTAATCGACGATGAGGCGGACGTGCAATACTCATTCGGCCGCATCTTCGATTCGCCCCAAATCGAAGTCGCCACCGCAAACAGCGGAGAGGAAGGCATTAGCCTTGTGCCGAAAGTCAAACCGGACCTCGTGATTATGGACATCCGCATGGGCGGAATGAGTGGGCTGGAGACCCTGCGGCGCATTCGCGAGAGCTATCCCAAGCTGCTGGTCATTATGATGACAGCTTATGGGACGACCCAGACCGCCATCGAAGCGATGAAACTCGGCGCTTACGATTACCTGCTGAAGCCGTTCGATGTGCCGCGCCTCAAGGAGATTGTCACCAATGCGCTCAAGGCGGCGCGCGACATGAAGCAAGTCGTGTCTTATCAGCCGCTGCTCGAATCGGAAGATTACGACGTCGGCATCGTGGGCCGCAGCCAGGCGATGCAGAACGTCTTCAAACTGATCGGCCAGGTCTCGTCTTCGGATGCCACCGTGCTGATCACGGGCGAAAGCGGCACCGGCAAGGAACTGGTCGCGCGTGCGATTTATCATCACGGCCGTCGCGCGGAGCAGCCGTTCCTCGCGATCAACTGTGCTGCAATCCCTGAACAGTTATTGGAGAGTGAACTGTTCGGCCACGAACGCGGTGCATTCACGGGCGCGAATGTGCAACGCATCGGCAAGTTCGAGCAATGCAACCACGGCACAATTTTTCTGGACGAGATCGGCGACATGCCCTTGGGGTCGCAAACGAAAATCCTTCGCGTGCTCCAGAGCGGCAGCTTCGAGCGCGTGGGCGGCAATCAATCCATCAAAGTGGATGTGCGCGTGATTGCCGCCACGAACAAGCCGCTCGAACAAGCCGTGGCCAACAAGACCTTCCGTGAAGACTTGTTTTATCGCCTCAACGTCGTTCGAATCGAACTTCCAGCGTTGCGCAATCGCTCCGAAGACATTCCGCTCCTGGTGAATTACTTCCTAAAAAAATATGCGCAGCGCCAGAAGCAGCGGCCAAAGTCGATGTCGCCCGATGTTATTGCGGCGTTGGAACATTACCACTGGCCTGGCAATGTGCGTGAATTGGAGAATGTGGTTCAACGCGCGCTCGTGGTGGCCAAAGGGGATGCCATTCTGGTCGGGGATCTTCCTTCCGAAATTCTGGGTCACAAGCCTGCGAGCGCGATTGCATCGCCGACATCCGCGGCAACGATAACGAACGACCTTTCTGAACTCGCGCGCGCGCTGTTCAGGTGGGCGCGTCGCGATCCAAAAATGAAAATCATTCCGGCGGTCGAACGCGAATTGGTCGTTGAAGCCCTCAAAGAAACTCACGGCAATCAAGTTCAGGCCGCAAAGCTCCTTGGCATAACCCGCGCGACGCTCCGCAAGCGGGTCGAGAAATTCGGCATCAAGCAGGAGCTGGAAGTGAAGTAACAGTCACTCCGCGATCGCCCTGGGGAGCCAACACTTTCCCGATCAAACTGGCCGATCGAAAGCCTAAGTGTTGTAGTTCCGCCACGCACGCCGCAGTGTTCGCGTCAGGTACTCCGGCGAGCAGTCCGCCTGCAGTTTGTGGATCAAACAAAATCGGATACGAAGGGAATGTGCTGGCTTTATCCAAGTTCAATATGCCGTGTCGCAACCGGAGGTTCTCAGGGTGGAGCGAACTGACAATGCCCGCGCTGATACTTTCGATCGCACCATTTAACATTGGCAGTGTAGAAAGCGAAATCTCCGCACTCACTCCGGAAGCGTTTAACATTTCCAGCAAATGGCCAAGTAGTCCGAAGCCTGTTACGTCCGTGCATGCCGTCGCGCCCTGCCGACGCAAGCAATTGATCGCTTCTCGTCCCGACAGCAGCATCGATTCGATAGCTTCTTCGATCCATCGTCCTTTCGCCTGGCGTCGCATGTCGGCCGCGAACAGGCAACCCGTGCCGAGCGCTTTGGTGAGGATTAAGGCTTGGCCGGGCTGGAGCCGGTCCTTGCGTAGAAGCTGTTTAGGATCACCGAACGCATTCACGGTTAGACCGAGTCCAAGCTCTGCGCCCTCGGCGCTGTGACCGCCAATAAGAATCGCGTTGTGCCGCCGCAACTCCGCAACCGCGCCCGACAGGACTTGCGCCAACTCTTCTTCGACCTTCTCGGCGGGCCCGAACGGGATCGTGACCGTCGCCAGCGCCGAATGCGGTTCGGCTCCCTTGGCGTAAATGTCGTTCAGGCAGTGATTGGCTGTAACGCGGCCAAACAGAAACGGATCATCAAGAAATGTCCGGAAGAAATCCACGGATTGCACGAGCACTTTCCCTGGCGGCATATTGATCGCCGACGCATCCTCTCGCGCATCGATATCCAATACCACGTCGGCGGTCGGATCGCGCGGCTCCGCGGCCGGACCGCCTAAAGGCGGAACTCCAAACGTTCGGAGTTCCGCCTTTAGGCGGTCTTCCGATTCTTCGCGAAGCGGCTGAGCGGAGATGCGGTTCAACGCGCGCGCGAGCATCGTGCTGCCGACCTTTCCGCCGCAGCCGCCGCAACGCATCGGCACTTCCGACCTGCCTGCCGTCATCGCGGGCAATTCCTGATACTGCCGCATCCAGCGTCGATCGATCCAATCTTTGACTTTCCACACCCACGCCCCTTCCACCGCCCACGAATGGCGTGACGCCACCGCATACTTCTCGCCGGTGCTGATGATACTCAGGAATTGCTTTTGAGGTTTGAACGGCCGCAGCAATTCATCGCAGATCGCGGCGCGCAAGTTCTTCGCCAACGGCATGCCCTGTCGCACCGCAAATACTCCCGACTTCGGTCGGGGGTAGTTTTGCACAGCAGCCACGTCTCCCGCGGCGAAGACGTTCGGGTGCGAAATCGATTGCAGACGGTCGTTGACGGCCACGAACCCGTCCGCATCCACCGCGAGTCTTTCGTCCTTCAACCATTTAGGAGCCGACGCCGTGGTGGCCCATAGCAGCGCGTCGAAGGGAACGGTCGCGCCACCTTCGCAAATCACCTTGTTGCGGTCCACGGCGATTACCCGGTGGCGCAGATGGACTGCAATGCCGCGCTCGCGCAGAATACGCGCGAATTTCTTTTGCGTGGCAGAATTGTGCGATGCGAGCAGCACGTCCTGGTCGGTCACGACATGAAATTCGGGGTTGTCACTCCGCAATCGATGCTGGCACGAGAGTGCCAATTCGACGCCGCCCGCGCCTCCGCCGACCACGACCGCGCGCAAGCGGCTGCCGTGCGCTTGCTCAATGATCCGCTGCCACCCTTCGAGGAATTTCTCGATCGGCTTGATAGGAAGTGCGTGGGCCTTGGCGCCCGGAATGTCGGCCGCGCGCGGCGTAGAACCAATGTTGATCGACAAAGTATCGAACTTTATCCCGACCCGATTATGCATGAGCACGCGCTGCTCCGCGAGATCGAGGCCCGTCACGTCGCCTTTGATAAAGCGCGCACCTGCGAACCGGCAAAGCGGACGCAAATCGATATGCGCTTCCTCGAAGGAATAATGGCCGGCGATGTAGCCCGGCAGCATGCCGGAATAGGGGGTCCAGATATCCTTCGACACCAAAGTCAATCGCACTCCCGGCGCCGGTCGCATTCCGAACATCTTCAGCACCGCCACGTGCGAGTGCCCGCCGCCGATCAGGACGAGGTCTTTAAGCTCTGTAGCGCTTGGCTGGTTTAAATTCACGCGACAATGACCTTTTACTAAGTTATACCTTGACGGGCGATGGCTGAGAAACGAAAAGCACTCCGCGGCATTCCTTCCGTCGAGCAAGTGGTGCAGCGCCTTGGCCCCGTCGATCTGCCTCGGCCCGCCGTCGTCGCTGTGGTCCGACGCGAGATTGCGTCGCTACGAAAGGAACGAAGCATCCCGAACCCGGACGGCATTCTGAACCGCGTCCAAAGCGCAATCGAGCAACTCCGCTCCGCGCGCATCCGGCCGGTGATTAATGGCACAGGAGTCTTGATTCATACGAATCTCGGCCGCGCGCCGCTTGGCCCCAAGGTGATCGAAACGCTCACCACCGTCGCTGCCAATTACAACAATTTGGAATTCGACCTCGGCGGCGGCGAACGCGGTGGACGCGGCGTCTATCTGGAGCATAACCTTGCGCTGCTATGCGGCGCCCAAGCGGCCACGGTGGTGAACAATTGCGCCGCAGCGCTCGTGCTGATCCTGCGTCACTTCGCCAAACGGCCACGCGATCAGGTGGTCATCTCGCGTGGCGAACTCATTCAAATTGGCGGCGGCTTCCGGATCCCGGAGATTCTCGAAGCCAGCGGGGCCCGCCTGCGCGAGATCGGCACCACGAACAAGACGTCGCTATCGGATTACGCAAAAGCGATCGGCAACGAAACGGCGCTCGTCCTGAAAGTGCATCGCAGTAATTTCTTCATGAGCGGATTCGTTCAATCGCCTTCTGCCGAAGAGATCGCGACGCTTGCGCGCAAGCATCGAGTTCCTTTCGTCGAAGATCTTGGGAGCGGGGCGATGATCGCGACTGACAAAATCGCACCCATCGAGCACGAGCCCACGCCTGCGGAAGTGCTCAAGCGCGGCGTGGACCTGGTCTGCTTCAGCGGCGACAAGCTGCTGGGCGGTCCGCAAACTGGGATCATCGCTGGGAAAGAGCAATGTGTCGCGCGCCTCAAACGCGATCCGTTTTTCCGTGCGCTGCGCTGTGATAAGCTCATCCTGAGCGCGCTCCAGACCACGGTCGATCTGTATTTGTCCGGCGAATCAAACTGTTTAATTGATATGCTTCAGACGCCTGCCGAAACGTTGCGCGCGCGCGCCGAAAACATTATCGCGGCCCTGAAAGGCTCCTCCTTGCGAGTCACCATTGGCCAAGGCAAGGCGCAACTCGGCGGTGGCACGTTGCCGCGCTCAGGTATCCCTTCCGTGACACTGGATATTACCCCTGATGTTTCGTTGGCCGATTTCGGTGCTCGTCTTCGTGCCGCGTCGCCGCCGATCATCGGTTACATCTCCGCTGCAAAGTATAGAATTGACCTCCGAACTGTATTCCCTCGGCAGGATTCGGAGATTGTACGGGCGCTCAGTAGCTAACCACGGCGGAACTTAGTGACGATCTCCACGTATTGCGCCGCCAGTCGCGTGAGTTCAGGCCAGTTTTGCGCTTTGACGATCTCGGACTTCAACAGCGAAGACCCAACGCCGAGAGCGACGCAGCCCGCCTTCAGAAAATCGGCAGCGGTATTCAGGTCGACGCCGCCTGTCGGGACGATCCGCAGATGCGGCATGGGCGTTCGGATCGCCTTGATGAATGCCGGACCAAGTTGATCGGCGGGAAAGAGTTTCACGAAATCAGCGCCCCATTCGTGAACAAGCTGCGCTTCGCTTGGCGTAAATGCACCGAGCATCACCGGCCGATCCGTTTTATGCGCGGCCTCGATAAGCCGCACGTTCCCGACTGGGCTCACCACAAAGTGCGCCCCCGCTTTCAACATCGAATGACACTGCGCGACGTTCAGAACGCTTCCGGCACCGATGAGCGCCGTGTCGCGGAATTTATCGCGCGCGGCCGCAATGGCCATTTCGGCGTTTGGCACGGTCAGCGTGATTTCCACCGCATTGACTCCGCCGGCGATCAACGCTTCTGCAATTGGCATCACTTGCTCGGTTCGATCGGTGCGGACAACCGCAATGACACCAATGTCGATCAGCCTAGAAACGATTTCAGCGCGAGTTGTCATCGTTTGGAGTTTAGCACACGGAGACGCAAGCCGCGCTTAGCAAGATGCGAGAAGAATGCTTTGGGCGGGACAATGGTCTCCGGCGGATGAACGCCCGAGCCCGTGATCTCGCCCGCGGCAATCATGCGCGCAACAATCGCTGGCGGCGCGCCAGTGTTTACATCCGGGATGTTTTTGCAGTGGCAGTCCAGGATGACGGTCGCGCGTTTACCTTTCACGATCACGCGGACGATTTCATAATCGTTTGTCGGACCGATCTGTTTGGCGGGCCTTTGCGACATGGCGACTTTGTTCACGACTTCGATTGGCTTTACCTTAACGCCTCCCATCGAAATTGGCTCTTGCGAAGCAAAGCCCAAGTCGCGAAGAAATTTCACGCGATCGAGAAAAATGGCATCGAATGCAATCTTGAAACTCACTTCCCGCACGCCGGGAAAGGATTGAGGCAGGGTGGCAAGCTCCGAATGAATTGTGTGCATCGACCGCTGTAAGCCGACCGGCGGCGGGAACCGGATCGGCTCCATGCCGGACATTGGGGACACGAACTTCAGTTTGCCTTTGGTGAACACGGCAGGGTCGATTGAAAACTCCTCGAGAATCGTTTGCAACGAATACGAGATCGGCAAAGCAGGCGTGTTACGGTATTTGGTTTTGTCGACGCTCGCGACACGGCAATGGATTTCGCGCACATTTTCAACCTGATCGGCGCCCATGCGCGCGAGCACGTTCGTGATTCCTGGCGCTGCGCCCATACCGAGAATCGCGAGCTTCCCGACGCGTCGGAATTCAGCATCGAGCCGCAGTTGTTTGAGCGTCATGTGAAACAATCCGCCCAGATCGATGTAATGCGCCTGCACCTGAACTGCCGCCCGCATCACGTCAAGGTTCATGTGATGCTGGATACAGTTGATCACCGCGAACGTTCCCGTGAGCGCTTTTGCTGTGGACTGGACGTCGCGCACATCAGCAGCAACGGCAGTCACGCGCGGGTCTTTGAACTGCCTCGCGAGCACACTCGCTTTCTCCCCATCAAAATCCGCAACGACGATTTCGTCGTCAGACTCGGCAAACCGCACGAAATCGCGAACAGTGATGCGCCCCATCGCACCTGCGCCGCCAATGACAACGTACTTCATTTGCGGCGCTCTGAGTACGGATACCAGTACGGCTTGCGCTCCATCTTGTAATCGATGTGCACGTGCTTGGGCTCGCGAAACGAATCCAGGCCCTCCTCGCCGAGTTCGCGGCCGATGCCGCTGGAGCGCATCCCGCCGAACGGGCCGGCATCGTTGTCCGTAAGCGGATCGTTCACCCAAAACGTGCCGGCTTTGATGTTCTCCATTGCCTTCATCGCATATTCGAGACTCCGCGTGTATATGTTCGCGCCGAGGCCAAAGGCAGAATCGTTCGCGCGCTCGATTGCTTCGTCAGCATCGTTCACTTCGATCAGCGAGAGCACCGGTCCGAAAACCTCTTCGCACGTGCAGATTCCGCCATGACGCACGTTCGTAAGAATCGTCGGCTCGTAAAAGTACCCCTGCAATCCATTAGGCTGAATGCGCTTGCCGCCGTGCAAAATCTTCGCACCTTCCGAAACAGCCGATTGCACCTGCTTCTCGACCTTTTCGAGCGCCTCCTTCGAGATCAACGGACCAATATCCACCTCGGGCTTCTCAGGATCGCCGATCTTCAATTTGTTTACGCATTGCACCAGCCGATCCGTGAACTCTTTGGCGATCCGCTTTACCAGATAAATGCGTTTTGATGCGGTGCAAACCTGGCCCGCGTTCAACAACCGCGCCCACGCCACGCCCGGAACGGCGACATCCAGGTCGGCGTCCTCGAATACGATAAAGGGATCCACGCCGCCCAATTCGAGGTTCACCTTTTTCAATGACGCACCTGCGCGAGACGCTATCTGACGTCCAACTGCCGTCGAGCCGGTGAACGCAATCAGATCTACATCCGGGTGTTCCACGAGCGTGGAGCCCGTTCCTCCCGCGCCCGTGATTACATTCACAACCCCCGGCGGCAACGCAGAATAAGCGTTCGCCAGCCGCAAATTGCTCAGGGGATTCTGATGCGGCGGTTTGCAGACCACCGTATTTCCCGCCATAATCGCGGGCGCCACCTTCCAGGCCATCAGTAATAGGGGGAAATTGAACGGTACGATCGCTGCGACCACACCGTAAGGTTCTTTGATCGTGAAATTCACTTGGTGCCGCGCTACCGGCGGCAACGACTGTCCCCGCGACGAGCGCCCCACCTCCGCATAATAATCAAAGCATGCGGCCACCCATTCGATGCAATCGCGCGCTTCCCAGATCGGCTTGCCCGTCTCCACGCACATCGTCTTCGACAGCCCGTGTTCGTCCGCCCGAATCCGCCGCGCGACCTCGTGCAGCATCGCCGCCTTTTCAATTGCCGGTGTCTTGTCCCAATCCCGTTGCGCCGCTTTCGCGGCTGCCACCGCTGCGTTCACGTCCTCGGCTCCGCAGTCGGCCGCCTGCTCGATCAATTCCAGCGTCGCCGGGTTGCGAATATCAATCAGCTTCGACGACTTCGCCTTGACCGATTTGCCATTGATGTAGAGCTGCGCTGGCATAAACCAGTTTTTCTTTAGACTCGCCACGTTTCCTTGTCGAGGGTAATTAGTCCCGCAAAGGTAAAATGAAAAGTGCGCTCATCATTCTCCTTCTTTGCGCTTCGATTTGTTTCGGCAAGCCACCGAAGCAAACAGAAGTGGTCATCATCGGCGCGGGACTGAGCGGGCTGGCGGCTGCCTATGAATTGAAACAGGCCAAGGTGCCGTTCCACATCCTGGAGATCGCGCCCCGCGTGGGTGGCCGCGTTCGCACCGTGCGCTATCGCGCGCCGGGCCAGCCCGAGCTGTACGCCGATTCCGGCATGGAAGAGTATTGGGAGAGCAATCCCGCGATAAAGTTTATCAAGGCGCTGAAACTGCCGCATTCGTCCGACGCCGCGGTATCCAGCATCATCCTGCAAAAGAAGCTTTATCCGCTGGGGGACGGCGACCCGCGAACGTTTCTGAAATCGGTCTTTAACGCTCAAGAGTTCTCCTCGCTGAATGCCTTTAAGGAGAAAGTCGCGCCCTTGATCGCCGATTTGGAATCGGGCAAACCAATTCGGCCCGAGCTGATGAAACTTAAGGAGGCGTCATTCGGTCAGTACGTCAAGGATTCGCACCTTCCGCCGAAGGTGAGCGAGTGGATTCGCATCTCTCTCGAATGCGAGATCGCCACGGCCTGGGACCGCATTTCCGCGTTGGATGGCATCGCCGAGTTCCACATTTTTCTCGGTGACGGTGAACCGTGCTATCGCATCGAAGGCGGCAACGACAAATTCGCCCAGGGATTGGCGAAGTTCGCCGGCGAGAAGAATATTTCCGTTAACCATCGCGCGACAAAAATCATCTCGCGCGGCCATCAGCAAGTGGAGGTATCGTACCTCCACACCGAATCGAACCAAAACGGCACGCTGCAGGCGAAGTATGCGATCTGCACGATTCCGCTCTTTCGCCTGTCCGAACTGCAATTCGTTCCCCCACTTTCGGAGAAGAAGATCGAGGCGGTGCAAACGATGAGCTGGGGTGCGTACTTCAAGGCGCATGTATTTCTGCCCGGCCGCGCCGCACGGCTTTGGACCAGCAACCGTTCGTCCATCCTGCCGCTGCTCACCGATTCGGAACTCGGCGTGATTTACGATGGCAACCCGCAGCAGGAGGAGCCAACGAAGATTCTATCGCTGCTGATCTTCGGTGATACGGCGGAATTATTCAATTTGTCGCCACTTGACCAAGCCCGCGCGCGCATCGCTGATGGCCTCGATGCGCTTTGGCCCAGTATCAAAGGCGAGATTCAGGGCATGGAATTCTATCGGTATCATCCGCGCGCCATCGCCGCTTGGCCACCAGGCCGCTCGCGCTTCGATGATCTGTCGAATGAAATTCGGCGGCCTGAAAACAACGTAATTCTCGCGGGAGATTTCACTGAGTCTTCGCACTCCGACGGCGCATTCATCTCCGCGCATCGGGCGGTCAGTTACATCCTGCAGAATCGGCCGAGACCTGAATAGGCCCGCATGCCAGGACCACTAATTTGGCTAACGCCAACGCTGATGGCTCTGATTCTGTGGGGTCTTGGCCAAGGATTCGTCAAAAAGTGGATATCAGAAGTTCCACCCGCCCGCTTCTGCCTCTACTTCGTTGTCGCCAAGGCCATCGTGAACGTCGGCTATTTCCTGACATAGCAACA
>Ga0066710_100003574_pt1 | contig 13346 bp, 9 predicted proteins | sample GraSoiAngelo_159_FD_79666 | JGI IMG/M metagenome (GOLD analysis project Ga0066710, IMG submission 79666) | Grasslands soil microbial communities from the Angelo Coastal Reserve, California, USA - 14_1009_16_40cm | ecosystem: Environmental > Terrestrial > Soil > Grasslands | place: USA...
CCATCCATCACTCTCCGCCTCGCGAACGTGTACGGACCCCGGCAGCGCAAGGACCTGGAGGGCGGGGTGGTGGCGATCTTCCTGGCTCGGTGGCGTAGCGGCGAGCCGCTCGTCGTGTTCGGCGCCGGCAGCGCCCAGCGTGACTACGTGTTCGTGTCCGATGTCGTCGATGCCGTCGTGGCCTCCTTCGCCGGCACCTGGAACGGCGTGTACAACATCGGCACGGGCGTGGCGACAAGTGTGAACGATCTCATCGCCGCGCTCAGCGAGATCCTCGGCCGGCCGCAGGGGCTGACTCACACCGCCGCGCGCCCAGCGGAGATCGAGCGCTCTTGCGTGGACGCGTCGAAGGCAAGGCGCGACGGTCTCTGGCGGCCGCGGACGACGCTCGTCGAAGGCCTCCGCCGTACGGCGTCATCCTGATGACCAAGGCCCTTCGCCGACACGTCGCTCACCTGCCGTGAATGCGGCCATGTTCCTCGGGCGTTGGCGCCGGGGAGAAAGCTCGGATGAGCGTGCACAAGTAGCCGATCCGCCGCTCAGGTGAATGGGCCCTGAACGATCCAGAAGATGGTCCGGCCCGATTTTGACGAGAGTCCGGCCGCTCAGCTCCTTATTGGAGCGTTAGACGAGCGAGGCGGAAGCTCGCCATTGAAAGGAGGCGCAAGAAAGCGCGGGCGGACGGCTCTCGTTCGGGGAGGAGAGGGGCGGGAAGGCGTACAAAATGTTACGGATCCTGTCTGGACTCGCAGCGCTGGTGATGGCATCAACGACGGTTTTCGTGGCGAGCAGCTACGTTGTTTCGCCAGCGACATCGAGCACCGCCACCGCAGCCAGCGTGACGACTCAAGCCGCCACGACTCAAGCGAAGACCACGGACGCGCAACGGACCACCGCCGAAATCAAGCCAACGGCGGTGCTGAGCACGACGACGCCCACGACGACGACCGCCTCGGTCGCCACCACAGGCAATGGCGCGCCAAGCGGCTCGCACTACAACCTCAACATCATCGGTGTGCCGAAGGACAAGACCGCTGCGATGGACGACAACAACGGGCACCGGATCTTCGTCCAGCTTTTCGGCGGCCAGTCGGCTGCCGACATCTCCGGCAAGGACTTCGCCACCCTGAGCAAGGTCAACAAGATCATGCTGGTCCCGGACACGGCCGTTCCCGGGACCTTCAACGTGCTGGACGCGAATGCAACCGACAGCAACGGAGCACTCTTCCAACTTCCTCTCGACGTCTCGGCCAAGTGGACGGTCTACGCCCGGGCGCTCGGCAAGCCGGGCGGCAGTGCCGACATGACCACGTGCGCCACCCAGAACGTGGTCGATCCGGTCACCGGCGCGATCACTCAGGAAGTCATCTGCTCGGTCGCGACACTCAGCCTCGTGCGCAAGACCGGCGCCATCAACACCAAGTTCCAGAACGTCACGAGCGAGCTGCTCTTTGTGACCCTGAATGTGGTCGCCGGCTCGACGCTCGCGACGTGCCTCGGTGCGACAGGAACGGTCCAGATCCCGCTCTTCAGCCCGTGCCTCCAGAACGACTTTTGGAACTACGACAACAACGGCCTCAAGCTCCTGCAGCTCCGGTTCTATCCGGCAAGCTGATTGAAGCTACCGTCGTAGCCGATCCTTTGCGAGGCCGGGCGAGTTGCCCGGCCTCGCTGTTGCGCGGTCGCGATACGATTCCGCACGGAAATCGACGCGATGACCATGGCCTTCGCCGACAAGTCGCTCTCCTGCCGCGAATGCGGCAACGCCTTCGTGTGGACGGCGGGCGAGCAGGAGTTCTACCAGCAGAAGGGTCTGCTCCACGAGCCGCAGCGTTGCACCGACTGCCGCAAGAAGGCAAAGGCCGAACGCGCCGCCGCGCGGGCCGCGAACATGCACGACGTCATCTGCAGCAACTGTGGCAAGGCTGCGCAGGTGCCGTTCGAGCCCCGCACCGACCGACCCGTGTACTGCTCGGAGTGCTTCGAAGCACACCGCAGCGCTCCGCCGCCCGCCGCGCCGCCAGCCTGACGCAACACTCGCGATAGCCTCGGAGCATGCGTAGGTTCCTCGCCGGGGTGCTCGTCGGCATCCTGCTCAGCGTCGGCACCGGCCTCACCGCGTTCCTTTTATTAGGCAGCTGGCTCGCGGTCGAAGATCCGCTCGAGAGGGTCGACGCGATCGTCGCGATCTCCGGGGATACCGGCGCACGAGCGGACACCGCGATCACGCTATGGAAGGCTGGTTGGGCCCCGATCATCGTGTTCTCGGGGGCGGCGATCGACCCGGAATCGGTGAGCTCCGCCGAGATCATGCGCCGCGAGGCGCTCCGCCAGGGCGTGCCGGAGAATGCGGTGCTCGTGGAAGGTGCGTCGACGACCACGGAAGAGAATGCCGCCGAGGTCGCGAAGCTCATGACGGGGCGCAAGCTGCGCTCCGCGATCCTCGTGACGAGCCCCTACCACCAGCGTCGCGCGGCATACGAGTTCCATCGCGCGTTCGATCCGCGTGGCCTCGTATTCCGGAATCACCCGGCGAACGACTCCGAGTGGAACGCGTTCCTCTGGTGGAGACAGGAGCCCGTTCGTTCGCGGACGCTGCTCGAGCTGGTGAAGCTCGGCGCGGTCTACCTCAGCCAAACGAAGTGAAGGCGCGGTGAACCACGTCGCGAGTTAAGCGAGGGCAGATCGCTCACTCGTCTCGGAGACGCGCGGCGAGCGCACCGGCTTCGCGTCGTGCGCGCTCAAGCTCCGTTCGGCCAACAACAAAGCTGAACTCGGGAAATGACTTCCAGTTTGAGTCCCGTGGCGGCAGCGGAACTGGACGACAGGTGATGCGCCACGTCTCGTCATCGAGTCGGTCGATTCGGAGAGTAATCCCATCGTCGAAGAGCGAGATGGTGCGGTCTGTCGTGGAGCGTGTTACCGCATTTGCCAGCAGATCCGCGAGGTGCCAAGGGTCCGCGATGTCCATAAGCACGTTCTCGTGCCGCTGCGCCGTGCCTTCCGCGATCGTCGCGACGTAGCCCCTCGCATAACCGCTGTAGCTTGGTTCCGGCACAGTACGCGACCGAATGTGGATCTCGAGGCCATCTCCTTGCGATCCACGAAGGACCACGGAGGGGACGCTGATGTCACGCCACTCAAATGCAGATCCAGGCACGACGTGAGGCTATCTCCGACAGGTGACGCGAGGAAACGCGAACGCGTATCGTCTTAATACGTGCCAGTGACCGCCGTCGTCGGGGCCCAGTGGGGTGACGAGGGCAAGGGCAAGATCACGGACCTCCTGGCGCAGGAGGCGGATGTGGTCATCCGATTCCAGGGCGGCAACAACGCCGGCCACACCGTCGTCAACCAGCACGGCACGTTCAAGCTGCACCTCGTGCCGTCGGGCATCTTCAATCCGAACGCTCTGTGCATCGTCGGACCCGGCACGGTCGTGAGTCTCCAAGTGCTCTGCGAAGAGCTCGCGAACCTCGAGCGCAGCGGGATCCGCACCGGCAACCTGCGCGTCGCGGACCGCGCGCATCTCCTGATGCCGTGGCACGTCGCGATCGACCGTCTCGACGAGCGCGAGCGCGGCCGGCAGAAGCTCGGCACGACCGGTCAGGGCGTCGGCCCGGCCTACGCGGACAAGGTCTCGCGTCACGGGATCCAGGTCTACGAAGTCCGCGACGAGCGCCGCTTCCGCGAGCGCGTCGCGCACGAGCTCGAGCGCCAGAAGAAGGTCCTCCGGCGGTACGGCGACGCTCCGCTGGACGCGAAGGTCGTCGCCGACGGGGTGCTTGCGGCGGCGGCAACGCTCGGCGATCGCATCGTGGACACGCTCCCGCTCGTCGAGCGGGCGCTCCAGACCGGCGCGCGCATCCTGTTAGAAGGACAACTCGGTGCGATGCGCGACCTCGACTGGGGCATCTACCCGTACGTGACCTCGTCGAATCCGCTCGCGGGCGGCGCTTCGGTCGGTGCCGGGATCCCACCGCGATACATCACGAAGGTCATCGGCGTGGTGAAGGCGTATTCCACCGCGGTCGGCGAGGGACCGTTCCCGACCGAGATGGCCGGTGGCGAGGGCGATGCGCTCCGCGAGCGTGCGAACGAATACGGGGCGACGACCGGGCGTCCCCGGCGCGTGGGCTGGTTCGACGCCGTCGCAGCGCGCCATGCGCATCGCCTCAACGCGTTCACCGAGCTCGCGGTGACGAAGCTCGACGTGCTCGGCGCGTACCGCGAGATCCCGTTCTGCGTCGGCTACGAGCTCGACGGCGCGCTCACGACCGACATGCCTCCGACGGCGGTGCTGGAGCGCGCGGTGCCGCGGTACGAGAAGCTCGCCGGCTGGTGCGATCCGCTCACCGGCGTCGCCGACCGCGCGCATCTCCCGGCCGCGGCGCGGGCGTATCTCTCGCGCATCGAGGCAACGGTGGGCGCGCCGGTCGGTATGGTCGGCATCGGACCCGAGCGCAGCGCGACGCTGTTGTAGGCGGAAAAAGCCGCCCGAACGGCGTCGTCATCTCAATCGAATCTCAACACTCCGGGTAGACGATTCCCCGCGGGCGCTTGGGGAGGGGACGATGAGCACGGTAGCCGCACCGAGGACGAGGACCTGGCTTGGGGTCCGTCCACCCGCTTTCCTTAAGGCGGTCCCCGTCGTCTTGGTGCTGCTGGTCCTGGGACTGGCGCCGATGGAGCTCGTCGCATCGGTGGCTCTGCAGGGGACGCGCGACCGTCTCACCGACCTGGTCGTCGCGAACCTGACGTCACGGTCGAGCTCGACGGCGGCCTCGATCGACAGCTACATCCAGACCCGTCGCCGGGACATCATCAACGTGAGCCAGTTCCCGGACGTGATCGCGTACGCCCAGAACCTGGGTGACCAGACGCAGCGGAGTCTTGCGCGCGCGGCGCTCGCGTCCGCGGCGACGGTCGGCCCCGAGTACGAGTCGATCGCCGTCCTCGACCTCAACGGCACGATCATGGCGGCGTCGATCCAGACCGACGAGGGGACCAACGTTCGGTTCCGTGACTACTTCCAGAACGCCCGCACCGGTCAGGTATACGTCAGCGATCCGAGCTACTCCGTCATTACGAACAAGCCCGCGCTGTTCTTCTCGGCTCCGGTGAAGACCACGGACGGCATCCTCGCGGGCGTCGTCCGCAGCCGCGTCAATCTGGGTGTGATCTGGGACCTCGTCGAGGCCGACCTCGGCGCTACCGGGGTGGGGGCCCGCTCATTCATGGTGGATGACTTCGGGATCCGCCTCGCGGTTTCCGAGACAAAGGGCAACCGCGACAAGGCCGAGTCGCTCATCTACAAGGTCATCGCGCCGATCGAGCATGACACCGCGGTGAAGCTCGCCGCGGACAAGCGGTTCGGACAGAAGAGCGCCGAGCAGCTCGTCGTCGATCCGCTCCCCGAGCTGAAGACGGTGGTCGACTCGATGATCCGTCCGGGCTCCGTGCCGCTCACGTTCTTCGCGGCTGGCGTCGAGCAGCGGGCCGTCGCGACGCGCCTCGAGTCCAAGCCGTGGGTGTACGTCGTCGCGATGCCGCCCGCCAGCTACACCAGCGTTCTCGCGGGTGCGACAAACGGGCAGAACACGGGCGCCATCTTCGCCGTGGCGCTTGCGGCGCTCATCGCGGTGTGGCTGGGACGTTCGGTCATGCGAGCGGACCGTGGCGCGACCGGGGGAGACACGGATTGACCCTCCGACGGTGCGTGGCTCTGCTCGCATGCGTCGCGGTCCTGTCCGCCTGTGGCACCGCGGCCGCCAGCCCGGCGACGCCGGCGCCGAGACCGAACGAGCAGTTCAATCAGATCGTCGCGGGCGCACGCTCCGAGCTCGAGCTCGCGGTGTCGTGGGCACCCGGGTTCCTTGACGTCGGGCAGGAGATGCGCCGCTTCACGGACGGCTTCAACAAGCAGTACGGGTTGAAGCTGAGCGTGACTTCCAAGACCGGACTCGCGTTGCCTGAATCGGCGGCGCGCACGATCGACGAGTTCCGGCGTGGTGCGAAGAGCTCGACGGACATCGTCATCGGGACCGAGGCCGAGATCAACGAGATGGCGAGGGCCGGTGCGCTTCTATCGGAGCCCTGGCAAGCCTGGGTCAAAGGCCTCGACAACCTGAAGCTGATCGCCGCGGGCGGTGTCGCGATACAGATCCAGACACGGATGCCCGGCATCACGTACAACAGCACCAGGCTGACCGGCGCGTCCGTGCCGAAGAGCCTGGGGGATCTCCTCAAGCCGCAGTACCGCGGCCGCATCGCGACGACGTCGTCGACGGCGCTCTTCGAGCGTCTCGCATTGCCAGAGGTCTGGGGACAGGAGCGCACAGTCCAGTACGTCCGCGCGTTGGCCCCTCAGATCGGCGGCATCGTCAATTGCGGCGACGAGGATCGCGTGGCGAAGGGCGACTTCGACGTTCTCGTGTACGACTGCGGCAGCGCGCGCACGAACCAGATGAAGGCGAAGGGCACCCTGATCGGCTGGTCGGAGCCGAGCGATGGAGCGCTTCTCGGCTATCTGTACATGGGTGTGCCGAAGAACGCCGCGCACCCGAACGCAGCGAAGCTCTGGATCAACTACATGCTGTCGCGCGAGGCGCAGGACATCATGTACGAGCAGGAGTTCGCCGATCACCACCTGCTCGCCGGTTCACGCACCTTCGCCGAGGTCGACAAGGCGACGAAGTCGGGCGTGAAGTTCTACGAGCTCAACACGGACGTCGTGCAGACCGACGAGAACCGGGGCGGCAGCAAGTCAGTGGGTCCGCTGCTGCAGTCGATCATTCGCGAGGCCCTTGCGGCTCGACGGTGATCAGGCTCCGTCCGGGATCGTCCCGCCTGATGGCGCCGCTTCGAGTCGCCGCGTAGCCCCGTTCAGCAGCTCATCGGCGTTCCGCCCGTCCGCGGGGAAGAGCGAGAAGGCGAACGATCCGCGCGCGACGAGGCCGCTCGGCGCGACGCCAGCGAGCTCGTCCTTGAAGCTGCCGAGGATCTGCCCCGCGATGACCTCGGCGCCACGGGCGTTCGTGTCGGGGAGGATCACCGCGAACTGATGGTCCGCCACGCGCGCGGGAATGTCCGACTGGCGGATGCGCTGCTCGATCGCGTCGGCCAGCACCTGGATGAGCGTGTCGCCGACGGACGCACCGAACCGCTCGTTCGCGGTCTTCACGCCACTCAGGTCCAGCAGAAGTAGCGCGAACGTTCCACCTCGACGTCTCTCGCGGGCGATCTCCACGCCCATCGCGAACTCGAAGCCACGCCGGTCCAGCAGCCCGGTGAGGGCGTCGCGGAGGGCGACGCGCTGCAGCCGCTGGTGGGCCACCTCGACGGCGCCCTCCGCGCGTTCCGCGCGATCCCGCAGCTCGCCGGTCACCAGCGCGATCGCGACGAGGGCCGCCACCGCGAGCCCGGTCCTGAGTGGATCGGTCTCGCTCGAGCCGAGCACGAGGCCGAACGTCGCGAGAGCGGCCGTCGCGAGGGCCGGCCAGCGCCCGCTGAGAGCGGCCCCGATCACGACCGCGGCGAAGAGCAGCGGCGTGATCACCGCGTCCGAGACCTCGCGGCCGCTGGCGAGGCGGACGAGCGTCACGCCGAAGGCGAGCGCGGGCCCGGCGGCGGGCGCGGCGATATCGCGGTAGATGCTGTGGCGCTTCGCCGCATTCGTCCGCTCGCGTTCTTGCATGGTCGGTCTCAATCGATTCTCAACCGCCCAACGGTAGCGTCGGTGGCATCCCGGTATGGAGATGGACAAGATGTCGGATCGCACCATCGGCGTGGGCGTCATAGGAGCTGGCTACTGGGGGCCGAACATCATCAGGGCCCTCGCGGAGACCCCTGGAGCGCAGGTCGTCGCCGTCGCCGATCTCGACCCGAAGCGGCTCGCCACCGTCTCGAAGCGCTTTCCCGCGGTCCGCACGACGCAGGACCACCGAACGCTCATGTCGGATCACGCCGTCGATGCCGTTTGCATCGCGACTCCGATCTCGACCCACCGGAGACTGGCCGAAGAAGCGTTCGCCGCCGGCAAGCACGTCTTCGTCGAAAAGCCTCTCGCCGGTAACGTGGCCGACGCCGACGCGATCGTACGTGCGAGCGAGATCGCGGCACGCACGCTCATGGTCGGTCACACCTTCGTCTACAACCCGGCGGTCGAAACCGTGCGCGGACTGCTTCGTCACGGTGTCCTCGGCGAGGTGTTCTACGTCGACAGCCAGCGCGTCAACCTCGGGATCCACCAGTTCGATTTCAACGTGCTCTGGGACCTCGGTCCGCACGACGTCTCGATCATCCTCTACTGGCTCGGTGAAGAGCCGATCTGGGTGCAGTGCGTCGGCCAGGCCTACGTCCAGCCGAACATCGAGGACGTCGTTTTCCTCACCATGGGCTTCCCGTCGGGCGCCATCGCCCACGCGCACCTGTCGTGGCTCGCGCCGAGCAAGCTGCGCCGCACCGTGGTCGTCGGCTCTCGCAAGATGGCCGTGTACGACGACACGCTGCCCGCCGAACGCGTGAAGGTGTACGACCGCGGGGTCGAGGCCATCTCCATCGAAGAGCTGCGACGCAGCTATCGCGCCGGTGACGTTCACAGCCCGCGCATCCCCGAGACCGAGCCGCTGCAGCTCGAGATGCGGCACTTCGTCGACTGCATCAACGGCGACGCGCTGCCGCTCAGCGGCGGCGAGGCCGGCACCCGCGTTGTCAGGGTGCTCGAGGCGGGGATGCGCTCGCTGCGGACCGGAGGCGCGCGGGTGCCGTACCGCATCGAGGGAGCGCGGCGACCGGAGCTCGTGACGCTCGCGAGCATCGGCGCCTAGCGCCGCGCGCGGTCCGATCTACTCGGGCAACCCCGAATAGATCATCACGCCGTCGCCGCCACCGAAGAAGTGCTCGTAGACGATCGCGGTGATCGTCGCCCCGGCGCTGCCATCGACGACGACGGAGTACTGAGCGTCGTCCTGTAGCCCGGTCACGGTGCGGGGATCGATCCACAGCGCTCCACCGGCGGGCACCGTGAGCACCTGCGTGCGCGCGAGGGCGCCATTGGTGAAGCGGTACCAGCGGAGGGTCGCGGTCGTCGAGACGCCGGTGCCCGCTTGCAGGACGATCGGCGTCGTCCACCCGTCCGGACCGCCGAGCGTGCGCGTCACGTTCGGTAGGAAGGCCCGCGTCGCGGGAGCGGCGGACGCGGCGTACGCGTCCGCGGTCACGCTGCTGGTCGGGATCACGATGGCCGCGGCGGTTCCGGTGGCCACGATGCGCACCGAGTACTCACCCGCGCCGAGGCACGTGGCCGAGGCGCCGTGGCACGGACTGGTCGTCCCGAGCGTGAAGCGCGGATCGAACACCTTCGAGCCGCCGACGCCGATCCCGCTGAGTGTGAAGGTCTGCTGGCTTCCGCCGCCCAGCTGCGTGAATTCAAGGAGCGCGTCCAGGGGCGAATCGGACAGGTTCTGCACGACGATCGGCGAGCTCAGCCCGGCATCGCTATCGCTCTTCGCGGCGTAGGGCGCGAACAGCACGCGCCCGCCGGTCGTGACGCCGCCGGTCGTATACGCGACGGGTGCGCCCGTCTCGTTGTGCGCATTCACGATCGCAGCGATGGGTTGGTCCGCGTGAAGCACCACCGAGTACTGCGTGCCATCGACAAGGCCGGCGGTGTAGTCCGGATCAACCACGCCGGACCTACCCGGCTGCACCACCAGGACGACGCTGCGGTGCTGCAGCCCATCGAAGCTCGTGAAGGACGCTGTGACGAGGGTCGTCGCGCTGCCGAGGTTCTGCACGATGAACGGCGTGTCATAGCCGTAGAAGCGGCGCGTGACGTTCGGCAGGTATACCGTCGTCGCTCCGCTCGACGTCCCGACGTAGGACGCCGCCTGCATGCGGTCTCCCTTGCCCTGCGCCTGGTTGACGACCGTGACCACGCGCGACCCGTACGAACGCACGACGAGCGAGAACTGCGTGTCCGACGGAAGCTCACCATCATTCACCGGCACGTCGGCGTACGACGTGCCGGGCGCAAGGGCGGGCACGAACTGCTCGGAGATCAGCGCACCGTCGGAGAAGCGATAGAAGGAGAGCAGCACGTCCGCGGGATCCGCACCGACGTTCTGGACGATGAAGGGCGTGTCCCAGCCGTCGGGGCCGCCGAGGGTCTTGGTGAGGTTAGGCATGAACATCGTCGTCGTCGGCGCGCCCGACGGTATCGGGATCGGCGTCGGGGTCGGCGCGCCGGACGGAGCCGGCGTCGCCGATCCGCTCGGCGACGGAGTCGGTGACGCGCTCCCGCTCGCCGAGGGCGATGGCGACGGAGATGGCGACGGCGACGCGGTCGCGCTGGAGTACGTGAAACATCCAGAGCACGAGCCGCTTTGCCCACCCGGATTCGTCACGGTCACCGTGACCGCCCCCACGCTATGCGCGGTGGTCGTACCGGTGATCGTCGTGGCTGTGATCGTCCCCACGCTGAGCGCAGAGCCGCCGAAGGAGACCGTCGCACCGGCTTGGAAGTTCGCTCCCTGCAGGGTCACCGACGTACCGCCCGCGATCGACCCGCCGTTCGGGGCGACGGACGAGACAATCGGCGCGGGAGTCGCGGTCGGAGTCGGCGTTGGCGTCGGGGCGCCTGAGGGCGGAGGTGACGACGAGCTGAATTCGAGGAGCGCGGCGCCGTATCCCGTGAACGCGATCGTCTGCGTGGAAGATGCCGGCATTGTCACGAGCGCGGGGCCGGTCGCGAGGGTCGCGAGCGTCGTCGCGTCGAGCATCCGCATCGTGACCGACTGAAGGCCGGCCATGTTCTGAAGGTTGAGCGTCACGGTCACGGGAAGGCCGATGGCCTTCGTCGTCCCGACCTGGCGATCGATGACGAGGACGCGGACGTTGCTGCCGCCGGGCTGACGCGCCGCGAGCATCTCGACCTCAGGCGCGCCGGCGCTCGGCGTCGACAGCAGGATCGGGCTGCCCACCGGGAAGTAGCGCGATAGGTAGTAGTCGCGCCAGTAGGGGAGCAGCGGAGTCCCGGCGGTCGGGTCGATGAGACCGAGCTGCTTGCTCTCGAGGAATTGGAACTGATGGATCATCGAGAGCCCGCCGACGACCATCGCTCTGAACAACGACGCGCCCCACGCCGCGCTGAACTGGTTCCAGGCTCGCTGCGCGGGATCGAGGCCGGGGTCGGCGCTGACGTTCGTCTCGGTTAGCCAGACCGGCGTGCCGGGCGCGTACTGCGCGACCAACGACTTGATGTTGGCGAGCCCGTCGACGTCGGCCTTGATGCCACCGCCACCGCTGCCGTCGAAGAGCAGCCGGTCACCCTGTGTGTTGTCCCAGCCGCCGTAGCCGTGGAAGCTGACGGCGTCGGGCTTGATGGTCGCGGTGCTCAGGAGCAGCGGCACGTAGTCGACCGGGTAATTGCCGGCCTCGAGCGATGGGTGGTTGCTCGGCGCCGGACCGACGAGCTTGATGGTCGGATCGACCGCCTTCATCTTCGTCGCCGTCGCGTTCCAGAGAGCCACGTATTGCGATGGATTCAGGATCGGGTGCGTGCCATCGCCGGTGCAAGGGTTCTCCCACGGGTAGTCCGGCTCGTTCCAGATCTCCCACCAGGTGATCCTGTTCGCCGTACCCGCCGGATTCGTCTTCGTCCCGCCCTGCGGCATCGCGAAGCTGCCGACGTTGTAGTAGCGGACGAGGTTGGCCATGTAGTCGGAGAAGACGCCGTACGTCTGGTCGATGAGCGTCCCGGGGTCGCCGAAGTTTCCGGTGCAGGTGTACATCGGATCCGGTGCGTACCGGACGTTCATCACCGGGACGGTCCCGGCGGCCCTCACGCTGTTGACCATCGAGTCCATCACCGCGAAGTCCCACGGCTGCTTCGTCCCGCCGCCCTCGAGGACCTTTCCCGCCACGTTGAACGGGAGCACGACGTTGCCGAAGCCGCCGTCGCTTCCGGCGTGGATGCGGACCATCTGCGGCGCGAGCGTGTTCAACCGAGTCTGTGCATTGGGCGTCCCCGGGATCGTCGGCCACACGATCTGCGTTGAGAGCGTCGTGTTGACCGTGCCGGTGACGGTGGCCGCGTCGACGGTCAGCGTGGCTGTCGTCGCGGCCGCGGCGGGCTGTGTGATCGACCAGGACGCCGCGATGCTCGCGACGAGCGTGATGACTGCGACAGCGATGGGGAGACCGCGGCCGTGCGAGCGCGGTCGTTCTTCGAGCATTCGGACGGCTGAACGCACAGGCAGGCGCAACGCTACGCCACGGACCCATCTGCGCGCGGTGGGTACCGTGGTACTAAACCGCGGTACTCACTGAGATACGTCAACTACAGAGGTTGGGTGCGATGTTCCAAGTCATGTGCGCACCGCGAAGCAGCACTCATACATCGGCTGGCACACCATAGCCGGAACCGGCACTGCGCATCGATCGATCTGTCATGTTGCGCAGCGACCCCGTGGGTCGCACGGAACGCGCGAAGAGCGGAGCGCTAGCCGGCTTTGTAGGCGACGGCGATAGTGACGTTTCCGGTCGAGCCGCTCGAGGTGCTCCACGTGCCGCTGGTGGTCTTGGCGCCCGTCGTCGTTTCGATCCGATAGACGCTGGTCGCCCATCCGTAATAGCTCGTGTTGCCGAAGTCGTGGATCTCCGTGTTCGGCGCGGTCGCAGTGCTCGTCGCGTTCGCATCGATCGTCGAGAAGCCGAGCACGAGGTCGTTCGCGTTCGTCGTCGTGGCCGAAGCGGTCCACGCTGTCCCGGTTCCGGTGGCGCCCGCCGTCGCATCCACGGGCGCGCTCGTCGCGATACCGGTGAATGAGGTCGCCGCGATCAGACCGTGCGTCACCGGACCGGAGAAGGTCGCTGTCAGGACCACGCCCGAGGCCAGGCCCGTCGGCGCGGCCGCGGACGCGATCGCGACGCGCGCGTTGTTGCCGGCGGCTTTCTGTTGACGGTCGACCGTCCAGGTCAGTCCGCCGCCGCTGACCGACGTCAGCGTCCGTGTCGAGTGCGTCCACGACACGAACACGAAGACTCTCGCGCCCGCCACGGCCGTCCCACTCGTGGTCAAGGTCATGCTCGCGCTGTTCGCGTTCTCGCTCTTCGTTCCGAGGCTCTTGTCGAACGCGATCGCTGTCGTGGTGCCCGTCCCCGACAGGGCGACCGAGTGCGGGCTCCCCGACGCGTCGTCGGCGATCTGCAGGCTCGCGCTGCGAGCCCCGGCCGCGGTCGGCGCGAACCTGACGCTGATCGTGCAGCTCGCACCCGCGGCCAACGTCGCCGGGCTCAGCGCGCAGGTCGTGCTCTGCGAGAAGTCACCGGCGTTCGTTCCGGCG
>Ga0066710_100003575_pt1 | contig 13344 bp, 9 predicted proteins | sample GraSoiAngelo_159_FD_79666 | JGI IMG/M metagenome (GOLD analysis project Ga0066710, IMG submission 79666) | Grasslands soil microbial communities from the Angelo Coastal Reserve, California, USA - 14_1009_16_40cm | ecosystem: Environmental > Terrestrial > Soil > Grasslands | place: USA...
CGCGGCATGTCACCTTGTCTTCCTGTCATCCTGCCCCTGCGGAGAGGAGGAGAAGATGACGCGTGAGACCAAGGCCGGACTGGTCGTGTCCTGCTCGTTTTTGTGCCTGGTCGGCATCGTCCTGGTCAGCAAGCTGAAAGAGGCCAACGCCCCTGCACCCGACCAGGATGCACTGGCGGTCGCGCCTGCAGATCCCCAGAAAGTGGACGAGCCGGCATCCACTTCCAGCCCGGCGACCGGCGGGCTAGCAGGCTCGACTGCCGGGCGGCAGGCGGAGAAACAGCAGCATACAACGAGCGGGGTGATCCCAGCCAGGTTCCCTGCCTCAGAAGATGCCGGCGCGCCGCTCCATGGTAACGCCGGTAATTCTTCAGCGGCCCCTGCGCAAAAATCGCTGGTGCCTCCGGCGCCTTCGCCCTCAGGCCAGGATGTGGCCGGCCCGGTGATGGATGACACTACGGCGGCAATGGATTTACAGAAGGAAAAGCAGAACTCGCCCGCGCCGGTCGTCACGCCCCCGCAGACAAAACCGCCCAGTACTACGCCGCAGCCAAAGAAGTCTTCAATCCTGACGTGGATTCCGGACCTCCTGAAAAAGAAGGCAACGACCCTTCCTGGCATGGGACTGAACCACGGGCCCAAGACCGAGCCCCCGGCCGCTCAGGGCCTCGCCCAGAACAGCAAGGACGGCAAGCTCGACGCGGCCAACGGCAAGAACGCCGCCGCTTCAAACAACACGAAAGCACCGATTCCCTTGCCGCCGGTGCCGCCCCTAGTGCCCAAAGCCGATTCGACGCAGAGCAAGCCGATCGTTGCCGGCATCACCTCGGCCACCGCGGCGCCATCGGTCGGCTCACTGAACGCAGACTCTGGTTCGAGGGCGCCGACGACGCTGGAACAGGGAGTCCCAGGCGGCAACAATGCGGCCGGCAGTCCAGCCACTGCTGCCACGGGGGAGAACTCCGGGGCCCGATTAAACGCGCCAGCCCTTCCACCCCCGGAGCAAACGACACGCAACAATGCTAATGGCGCCGCGCCCCCGAGCCGGAATGACGACACCTCGGGCCAGTCGCGCGCTCCCCTGGGGGTCCCGTTGCCCGCCGCCAGTCTGCCCAGTTCGATCCCCTCGCCGGGAGCCGATCTCTCTTCCTCCGGCGGCACGCAGGTTGAGAGCTACGATGAGGACACCTATGTCTGCAAAGCGACCGACACGTTCGCCTCCATCAGCCAGGCCGTTTACCGCACGGAGATCTATGGGCAGGCACTGCTGCTTTTCAATCGCAATCATCCGCTCGCGACGGAGAATGTGCGCCGGGATCCGCCCGTGATCCAGGCCGGGCAGCCGATCTACATTCCGCCGATGCAGATTCTTCGCAAATACTACGGGTCGGCGATTGCAGAAACAGGAGCCAGCCCGGCGGCGGCACTGACGGATGCCGCAGCCTCGATCCGCCCGCTTGCCGTCGCCCCGAGCGCGACGGTTGCCGCGCCTGCGCCTGCTAGCGCACCGGAACGGAGCTATCGCGTCAGTGGCAACGGCGAGATGCTGCGCGATATCGCTCGGCGCACACTCGGTAACGGAGACCGCTGGGCGGAGATCTACCGGCTGAATCCCAAGTACGATCCTGTCTATCCTGTTCCAGCCGGCGCCGACCTGCGGCTACCCGGCAACGCCCGCGTCGATGCCCAGGGCACGCCCTGAACCCAGAAGAATTCGACACCCGTTAGAGACTGTCCGAAAAGGGGACAGGACTCTTCGATGCGCCCTGAACACAAGCGGCGTCCCCACGATTTGAGGAGTCCTGTCCCCTTTTCGGACAGTCTCTGATCGTTCGACTGCCAGTCTGACAATTAAAACTGCCCTTTCCAAATGACCTGCACCCCGGTATACGCCGCCTCGTTGGTGGTCATGTGGGCGGCTGGGGCATAGGCCGCCGGCCTCAAGGTGTGGACTTACTCTTGACACGCAACCAGCGATTGGTTATCAGGCCGCCTCTTAACCGATGACCAACGAGCGAAATGTCCCGTCCACCAGGGCGGGGCCTCGTCAGAACTTGTGCTGTATAGCCGAGCTCTGCTGCGTGCTGGATTTTGCGGGAAAGCCAGCACTACCCTCCCTCCTGGGTAGAGGCGTTAACCTCGCTGGAACAAGTGGTTATTGGGTCGGCCACTCCAGTGGGAGCTTCGCAGTGGGGCTTTTGTCGGTGCGGGAGCCGAGTCTTCGTGCTCGGCTCCCGCGGATACATCTGACCCCTTGCCCGTATTCAGGCAGCGGCAGGAAAGGGAGAGGGGAATTCCAGGGTGTAACGTCCCACGCCGCTGATCGGCCTTGTCCCTCGGGACGAGCCGGTCGGCGCTGCGGGTCGTTGCACCCTGGGTCCTTTTCGTCATTCGTCATTCGTCAATGACAGAGAAAACGCAAAGGCGCGCTTGAGCCGGCCGAAAGGGTGACCTAGTCTTGCTTGACAGGAGAAGTCGGGCTTCCCGTTCTTCCTCCAAGGTTTCCCACCACGGAAGTCCTCTCCAGGCGCCCGATCCTTGGTGCCTGTCACGTTGCGACAGCCCAAAGTGTTGCCACGAAGAATGATTGCGTTCCAAACCGTTGCGGAACGGTCGGATTTCACTGTCGAGGAGATTATGCGCAACGAAAGCGGAGGAGAAGACTCATGGTTCCATTCGACACCGTACTGGCGGTCGCGCTTTTGACCGCCGCTCCCAGTTCGCCAGCCCCGGCGGGCATTCAGGATATGTTCCCGGTGCTGCGCGGTCCGCTGCAAGCGCTTGCCCTGCGCTGGGAAATCCTCGACCCACGCGAGGTGCGTTACATCCTGGCGCGTGAGGAAGATTTTGTCGCCGATTTGAATCTCCTCCGCCGCCGCCATGGCGAATTGAAAAACGTTCCCAGCATCGCCGACAGCCAGCGCTTTCCCGAGCGTGCCGCCGTCAACGACCTGCTCGCCTTCAACCGGGCCTATCGCCAGCACATCGACGTTCGCCAGCCGCTCGAATTGCTCAACTGGTGGGAATTGCGCGTCGCCTTGCAGGAGACGGACCATCTCTATCAGGTCTGGGACGCCGTCCGCGATGCGCGTTGCGACTACTACTACGTGACCGTCCGCCGGCTGGCCCTGAAGCGGCTCCGCGACCTGGTCGGCGAGGAAGCCTATTACAGCAGCAACCTGCCTCCCTGTGTGCCGCTCTGGCGGTTTGAGCAGATCAGATAGCGCCTTTTCTAGGAAACGTCCACCTGCACCTCATCGCCGACCAGCTGCACCTTGTACGCCGTCACACCCCTGGGGGCGGGCGGGCTGAGATGGCCGCCGGTCGTCAGGTCGAAGCGTGCGCCGTGCCAGGGGCACGTCACCTCCGTGCCCGCGCATTCCCCCTCGGACAGAGGCGCCCCGCGATGGGTACAGGTGTCGTCAATGGCGTAAAAGGCACCATTGACATTGAACACGCCCAGCGTGCGGCCGTTGACGATGACTTGCTTGGCCGTGCCGGGCGCGATTTCCGCGACGAGTGCTACTTTCGTGAATGCCATGCTGGATCCCTTCGACTCCCGGATGTTTCCTCCTTAGGTATTGTCAAAGACCCGCGCTTTGCCGGCAATAGCCTGGCGCCGGTCACTTTTGCTCAGCGGCGCCTGCCGGCAGCGAAAAGATCGCGCCCGGCGTTAGCCAAGCCGCCAAATGTAAGCTAGAGTTCCCAAGGGCGTAATTCCCGTTCCGGCACTTCCCCTGCACCGGGCCCGCTGGTCCGGGCGTTTTCATACCCGGCCGCGCGCTTTTTGGAGTCGTTTCGAGAAGGGGACAGTCCCTCTTGCCGATACGACGGGAGAATCTCGATGGATGCGATGTTATTGGGAAAGCTTTTCGGCACTGGGCAGCGCTGGCAAGGGGCCTGCACAGTCATTCTCGACACGGACGCCAGCGTTCAGGCTGTTGGCCCGGACAATATCGGCTCCAGCGCCACCAAGTCTTACGCACCGCGCCTGGTTAGCGGCCGGATCGCGGCCGACACCGTCTGCCTGATTAATGAGGGGAAGACCTTGTTGATCATCCAGCAGCAGAGGACTCGCCAGGGGCCCAACGAAGAACTGACCAAGCATACGCTGACGGTGGTGGATTGTGCCCATGTGGTGGCCGTCGAGTTTCCCGACACCACGCCCCTGGCCGGCTTGGGGATCACTGCTCCCGCCATCCGGACCGGCAGCCATTCCGGAACGATGCAGCGGCCGGTGTATTCGTAGCCGCGCGTCTACCGTTTCACGAGCCGCTTTCTCCCGTGCCGAGGGAAGTGCGCGCCTGAGGTTCCAAGGCGCGGTAGCTGGATGACGCCCTTCGAACCGCCCAGTTTGCCAAACTTGTCATCCCTCACCTGGTAGTACCGCACATTCCGCAAACTCCATCCCGATCTTTCGCCAAACTCCGCATATTCCTTATTTGCCCGCGGACCGAACTGCCGATCTTGGTAGCGATCAAAGCTTGTCGTTGGCTGAGCCAATGTCTCAATTGGCGGGCTGCCGCAATGGCGCCGTCTCATGGAGGGGAAGGCAATGCGTGGCTGGATTCGGAGTCTGTGGCGGAAACTCGGAAGCCCGAAGACCGGCGTCGGGCGCGCGGCATCACGCAAACCGGCGCTGGAGGCACTCGAAGACCGCTCGGTCCCGACCATCACGATGACCGTCCTGACCGCCCAGCTGGTTCAGAATCACGCCGCGCCCCCGGTGCCGATTCTCTTGTTCACCGACACGAACAATGTCGGCGGGAACTCGAGCCTTTATCAGGTATCCATCAACTGGAATGACGGCAGCGCGCTGGACACCGCCACTGGCGGGGTCATCCTGAGAGCGAGCACCGCCGATGGCGGTACCTTCCAGGTGCTCGGCGAGCACATCTACACGAGCGCCGGCTCCTTCCCGGTCACGATCACGCTGCACAGTAATCTCGACAACACCAACAACACGGCCTACAGCATCGCTAATGTCGAGACGGCCAATCAGCACTTCGTGGAAAGCCTTTATCAATCGCTGCTCCACCGACCCGTGGATCCCACGGGCCTCAAGGCCTGGACGACCCAGCTCGATCAGGGCGCCAGCCGCAGCCAGGTCGTGTTCGAGATCGAAGAGAGCGGCGAATACCGCATGGACGTCATTGGAGGCCTGTATGCCAAGCTGCTGAACCGCGCCGTCGATCCAAGCGGCAGCGCGACCTGGAACGCCTTTCTGGCCCACGGCGGCACGGTTGAACAGCTCGAGGCCGTGATCATCGGCTCCGGGGAGTATTTCGCGCGCCGCGGCGGCGGCACCAACGGCGGCTGGCTCCAGGCCGTGTATCAGGACGTGCTCAATCGGGGCATCGATGTCAATGGCTTGTAAACCTGGAGCCACGACCTGATCTTTGGCTTTACCCGCGGCCACATTGCCCAGTTGATCATCAACAACGCCGAGGGCTTCCAGGTCGAGGTGCAGACGTTCTACCAGCAGTTCTTGAACCGCAATGCCGATAGCGACGGCCTCAACCACTTTGTCGCAGCCATGTTGCAGGGCACGCGCCGCGAGCCGGTCATCGCCGGTATCCTGGGGTCGGACGAGTACTTCAGCAACTTCTAAGTTGTTTGTGGGCCGAAGCCGCGCCTCCCTCTGTTCCTTAAGGAAATCGAGGGATGGGTGCGTCTTGTACCTCCAATTCGCGTGCAGGTTCTCGGTACCAGTACCGAGTATCCAATAAGGCCCTCTCGCAAGCGAAGTTAGTTTCACAAACTCTGAGTACTGAGTACGGCGCACTGCTTGTCGTCGCCGCGCCCAGCCGCTAAGATCCTTCCACGATTCCGCATAGCGCAAGAGTCCCCTATTTGCGGCCACATCCTGGAGAATCTCCAATGCCTCGGCTTCGATTTACCTCTGCCCTCACCGCGTTGCTTCTGCTCGCCTCGTTCGCTGGACCGGCAAGAGCGGAAACCGGGCCCCTCCAGGGACTGGATGAATACGTCCGCAAGGCCTTGCAGGATTGGGAAGTCCCCGGCCTGGCTTTGGCCGTTGTCAAGGACGATAAGGTCGTCCTGGCCAAAGGCTACGGCGTGCGCAAGCTCAGCGAACCCGCGCCGGTCGATGAGCGCACGATGTTCGCCATCGGCTCGGCCACCAAGGCGTTCACGGCCGCGGCGCTGGGCATGCTTGTGGACGAGGGGAGAATCAAGTGGGACGATCCGGTCACGAGCTACCTGCCCGAGTTTCAACTCTATGATCCGTATGTCACGCGCGAAATCACGGTCCGCGATCTCCTCTGCCATCGGAGCGGGCTCGAGCGCAATGAACTGGTCTGGTATGGCTCTGCCAACAGCCGCGCCGAGGTGTTGCGGCGGATGCGCTACGTCAAGCCCGGATCAAGCTTCCGCAGCAAGTTCGGCTATCAGAATGTCATGTACCTGACAGCCGGACAGATCATTCCCGCCGTGGCCAAGACCGGCTGGGATGATTTTGTCCAGCAGAAGATCTTCACACCCCTCGGCATGAACGCCAGCGTCACCAGCACCATTCCCTTGAATGTGATCGAGGACGTGGCGACGCCGCATCAAAAAATCGAGGAGAAGGTGCAGGCGATCCCCTGGCGCAACATCGACAACATCGGCCCGGCCGGCTCCATCAATTCCAACGTCCTGGACATGGCCCAGTGGCTGCGGCTGCAACTCGGACAAGGAAAGTTTGACAACAAGCAGCTTCTGAGCTCCGGCATCATGCAGCAGATGCACGCGCCGCAAATGGTCATGCCGCTCGAGGGCATGACCTCCAAGCTTAATCCTGAGTCGCATTTCCTATGCTACGGACTCGGCTGGTTCCTGCAGGATTACCGCGGCAAGAAGATCGTGCAGCACGCCGGCAACATCGACGGCATGAGCGCCCTGGTCGCCATGCTCCCCGAGGAAAAACTGGGGCTGGTCATCCTCACCAATCTGAACGGCAGCCGTCTGCCGGGCGCTCTGATGTATCGCATCTTTGACGCCTATCTGACGCTTCCCGCGCGCGACTGGAGCGCCGAGCTCTTCAAAGTCCGCAAGGGCGCCGAGGAAATCGCTAAGAAGGCGGAGAAGAAACGTGAGGAAGAGCGCGTCAAGGGGACCAGGCCGGCGTTGCCGCTGGAGAAATATGCGGGCGCGTACAAGGATGAAATCTACGGCGAACTCAAGATCATAGTGGCCAAGGACAAGCTGGTGGTGCGCTTTGGCCCGGTCGCCGGGGATCTCGAGCATTGGAACTACGAAACGTTCCGCGCCCTCCCGCGCGACAAGACCATGGACAAGATGATGCTGACGTTTTCCCTCGACAGCAAGGGCAAGGTCGACCAGGTCAAAAGTTCCGGCGGGCAAGGCGACGGCATCATCTGGAAGCGGGCGCCCGATCCCGCCGCGGCTGTGCCGGCGATCACACTCAAGGAAGAGGAGCTCCGCAAATTCGTCGGCAAGTACGAGCTGAAGAGCCCGCCGCTCGAAGTCAGTTTGGAGCTGGTCGACGGCAGGCTGAAGGCAAACATGCCCGGCCAGTCGGCGGCCACGCTGGTGCCGATCCAGCCGGCGCGCTTTCGCGTGGCCGGCGCAGCGGCGGGCGTTTTCTTGCAATTCGACCTGGCGGACGGCAAGGTGAAGGGCCTGACCCTGGAGCAGGAGAGTGGCGTGAGCCTCCAGTTCAGCCGCAAGCCGTGAGTTGCAAACTCTCCATCTACGATTGCAGGAGATCCTTGAGTCGAGCCAGCTTTCAGCCCCGCTTCCGTCGTCGAACAGGCCAGGGCTTGCATCCATTGCAGCAGCCGCCGAAACCTGCCATAAAGAACGCGAACGCCGATTATCTCTCTACCTCACCCATCCGTGCCCGCATGCTGACCCCCGCCGAGGAACTGGGTCTGAGCGGCCTGAGCCTGGCCGGCCGGGTGCGCAAGGCGTTTTACCAGATTCCCGAGGCCAGGCTGGTCGAGCTTATCCAGCGCATTCAGGAAGAGGCGACGCGCCGGCACGTGATCTACCTGCGTGACGGCGAACTGGACACCGTGCGCGTGCTCCCATGCCCTCTCACCGTGCTGCCCGACCAGCTGACGTACATCCACTCGGTCTCGCTGACCATCCACAACGCCCTGAAGCGACTCCCCGAGTTCTACCTGCAGGATGCCGCGGTCCGCGAGGTGCTGCAGATCGCGCCCGAAGAGGAGGCATGGCTGCAACACTGCTCGGGGCCGAGCCAGCTTGACTGCAATCCGATCTTCGGGCGGCTCGACGCCATGGTCGATTTCATCAGCCCCATGTGGAAAGATTCGCTGCGTTATGTCGAGCCGAACCTGAGCGGCATCGGCGGCCTGCACCTCGTGCCGACGGCCGAGCGGATCATTGCCGAGCTGGTGTTGCCGGTCCTCCACGAGCAGGACCCCGACCTGCGGCTGGAGCCGGCTCCGGACGTCCGCGAGCTCCTTATCCAGGAGATTCTCGATCACCTGGAAATGATCGGCCGCCGCGGCCGCAACATCTGTTTCATCGAGCCCAAGTACGCGGGGACCGGCCCCGACGAGCAAGAAGCCCTGGCCGAGTATTTTCACGACCGGCATTTCATGAAAATCATGCATGCTGATCCGTCGGAGCTAACCGCCCGCGACGGCGAGGTGTACTACAACGGCCAGTTAATCGACCTTGCCTATCGCGATTACGCCGTCAGCGATTTGCTCGCGCTTGAGCGGCAGGGCGTGGACGTCGAGCCGATGCGGCAGTTGTTTCAGCAGAACCGCATGATCTCGTCGATCACGGCCGAGCTGGACCAGAAAAGCTGCTGGGAAGTGCTGACCGACCCCAAGCTCACTCAGAAATACTTCAGTGCGGACGAGCGCCAGGTCTTTCGCCGGCATATTCTCTGGACGCGCCTGCTGGGCGAGCGGCGCACCGTCTTGCCCCATGGCAAGTCAGGCGACCTGCTCGAATACGTGCGCCTCGAACGCGAAGCGCTGGTTCTCAAGCCCAACCGCGCCTACGGCGGCCAGGGGGTCGCGATCGGCCATCTGTTGTCGCGGACCGATTGGGAATCGGCCGTCGAACAGGCCGTGCGCGATCCGCAACGCTGGGTCGTGCAGCAGCTGGCGAGCATCCCGGTGAGCGAATTCCCGGTTCTCGACGCCGAGGGCCAGCTGCACGTCGAGCCGTTCTACGTCGTCATGGGCTTCGCCCCGACCAGGTACGGCATGGCCATCCTGGCGCGGGCATCACAGAAACAGGTGGTCAACGTCGCCCAGCGCGGCGGCATGTGCGCGGTGATGGTCGGGCGGCCGCCGAGCCGGCTCGCAGGATTCTAGTCGACGGCTTTTCCGAGAAATGAATGTGTGAAGAGGATTTCACCGACTCTCGCTGGCCACTGCCAGCACCTGATCCACTGCCACGGCAAAGCCAGGAAGCAGGACCGAAGTCGCCTGGCTAGCGGGCCCGAATTCGCCATGCACCCGATAGGCTTCTCCGTCCAGCGTCAGCACCACGATGCGCCGTGCAAAGACATCGACGATCCAGTACTCCGGGATCCTGGCCTGGGCGTACTCATGGCGCTTCGTGTCCCGATCATGCTCGGGATTGGACTCGCTTGGGACCTCCATGACCAGGTCGGCTCCTTCCCAGTAGTCGCCGATGCGGCTTTTGTTTTCAGCGCGCATGTAAAGCAAATCCGGTTCGCGATACTTGCCCTTCCACAGATGAACAGGAAGCGGCGCGAAGAGCACGACTCCTGGTGCATGGGCATCCACAAAAGCCTTCAGCGTCCCGTAGAGGAAGGCTACGATCATCTGGTGGAAATGTTTTGGCATGGGGAGGAATTCCAGACGGCCGTCGGAAAGTTCCACGAGCTGGTTGGTCGGCAGCGCCAGATAGTCGGCCTCTGTCCATTCCCCTTGTAGCGGATAGAAACGCGCCACCTCCCAGGTCGGCTCGCCGGGGCCGGAGAGAGGCGTCCAGGGGTCCTGAGAGATGCGCTTCACGTCGTTCATGCGTCGCTCCGAAAGCAACCGTTCTGCAAATGATTCTAGGCGATTGCCAAGCGATGGTAAATCTTGCGTGCGGCGGCCGCCTGCAGGATATACACTTTTCCCTGAATGCGTACCCAGTGCATTCTTTCGTCGGACCAGCGCTTTGTTCAGGCCACTGGAAGTGCGGGACTTGATTTTCGTCACCACCTGTTAAGAAGAGAGGTCGCTCTTGTCACTCTGTTATGTCTACCTCATCCCAGGTCTCCTGCTCATCGTGACCGCAGCCAAAACTCAGGAGCCCGACAAACCGCCGGAGCCGCTGTCCTCCGCAACGCTCAGCGGGTTGAAGCTGCGTTCCCTCGGCCCCGCGGTGACGTCGGGGCGGGTCGTCGGCTTCGCCGTGCATCCGCACGAGCGCAGCACTTACTATGTCGCGGCCGCTTCGGGCGGTGTCTGGAAGACCACGAACGCCGGCACCACCTGGACGCCGATCTTTGACAATGAGGGATCATACTCCATCGGCGTCGTCGTCCTGGACCAGAAAAACCCGAACGTTGTCTGGGTCGGCACCGGGGAGAACAACAGCCAGCGCAGCGTCGGCTACGGCGACGGCGTCTACCGCTCGGACGACGGCGGCAAAAGCTGGAAGAAGATGGGCCTCGAGAAGTCCGAGCATATCGGCAAGATCGTCATCGACCCGCGGAACTCGGACGTCGTCTACGTGGCCGCCCAGGGGCCGCTCTGGGGACCCGGCGGCGACCGCGGGCTCTACAAGACCACCGACGGCGGTAAGAACTGGAAGAAGGTGCTCTCGATCAGCGACAACACCGGCGTCACCGACGTGGTCCTCGATCCGGGCAATCCCGACGTGCTGGTGGCCGCCGCCTACCAGCGCCGCCGGCATGTCTGGACGCTGATCAACGGCGGTCCGGAGAGCGCACTCTACAAGTCGACCGACGGCGGCGCCAGCTGGAACAAACTCAAGACAGGCCTGCCCACGGTCGAACTGGGCCGCATCGGCCTGGCGGCGGCCCCGACGAATCCCGATCTGATCTACGCCATCATCGAGGCAGCCGACAAGAAGGGCGGCATCTTTCGCTCCCATGACTTCGGCGCCACCTGGGAGAAGCGCAACGACTTCGACTCCCAGGCCCAGTATTACGCCCACATCGTCGTCGATCCCAGGAATGCCGACCGGCTCTACGTCATGAACGTCTACCTGCAGGTTTCCGACGACGGTGGCAAGACGCTGCACCCGCTCGGCGAAAAATGGAAGCACGTCGACAATCACGAGATCTGGGTCGACTCCGGCGACAACAATCACTATCTCGTGGGCTGCGACGGCGGCGTCTACGAGAGCTTCGACCGCGGCGCCAACTGGAAGTTCATGGCCAATCTGCCGGTCACGCAGTTCTACGACGTCGCCGTGGACGACGCCGGTCCGTTTTACCACGTCTACGGCGGCACCCAGGACAACTTCACGCTCGGCGGCCCGGCCCGCACGCGCAGCATCCACGGCATCATGAATTCCCACTGGTTCGTCACCCAGGGAGGCGACGGCTTCCAGTCGCGCGTCGATCCCAAGGACCCAAACATCGTGTACTCCGAATCGCAATACGCCGGCCTGATCCGCTTCGACCGCCGCACGGGCGAGGCCACCGGCATCCAGCCGCAACCGGGCAAGGGCGAGCCGCCCCTGCGCTGGAACTGGGATTCGCCGCTCCAGATCAGCCCCCATGCACACACGCGGCTCTATTTCGCAGCGAACAAGCTCTTTCGCAGCGACGACCGCGGCGACACCTGGAAGGCCGTTAGCGGTGACCTGACGCGACAACTCGATCGCAATCAGTTGCCGGTCATGGGCAAGATCTGGAGCGCCGACGCCGTCGCCAAGAGCGTCTCGACCTCGTTCTACGGCAACTGTGTGGCCCTGACCGAATCGCCGCGGCAGGAGGGACTGATTTACGTCGGCACGGACGATGGCTTGATTCAAGTTACGGAAGACGGCGGCGGCGCCTGGCGGAAGATGGACAAGTTCCCCGGCGTGCCGGACCGCACCTACGTCAGCCGCCTCGTCGCCTCGCTGCATCAGACGAGCACGGTGTACGCCTCGTTTGACAACCACAAGAACGCCGACTTCGGCCCTTATTTGCTGAAGAGCACCGATGCCGGCCGCACCTGGCTTTCCATCAAGGGCGACCTGCCGGCGAACGGCCCGGTGCTGGCCATCGCGGAGGACCACGTCGATCCGAACCTGCTTTTCGCCGGCACGGAGTTCGGCCTGTACTGCACCCTCAACGGCGGCGACAGGTGGTTCCGGCTCAAGGGCGGGCTGCCGACCATCGCCGTGCGCGACCTGGCGATCCAGCGCCAGGTCAATGACCTGGTCGCCGGCACGTTCGGGCGCGGCTTCTACGTCCTGGATGATTACACGCCGCTGCGCGGCCTGAAAGCGGACACGCTCGCCCAGCCGCAGATCCTCTTTCCGGTGCGTGAAGCGCAGCTCTACGTTGCCACGCGGCAATACGGCCTCCGCGGCAAGGGCTTCCAGGGCTCGGCCTTCTACACCGCGGACAATCCGCCCTTCGGCGCCACGTTTACTTACTATCTGAAGGAGGCCATCAAGACCCGCAAGGAAAAGCGTCAGGACGCCGAGAAGGCCGCCGCCAAGAAGGGCGCGCCCGCGCCCTATCCGGCAGCGGAGCAACTGCGGGCCGAGGCCGAAGAAGAGCCGCCCACGATCCTCTTCACCATCGCTGACGCCTCCGGCACGCCGCTACGGACCATTACCGGACCCGTTACTCAAGGATTCCAGCGCGTAAGCTGGGACTTGCGCGAGCCGGCGGCCACACTGCCCCGGCCGCGCCCTGTCGAGAGCGATGATGATCTGTTCTTCGACCCTCCGGCGGGACCGCTGGTCATGCCCGGCACCTACCGCGTCACCTGGGCCAGGCGCGTGCAAGGCGTAACCAGCCCCCTTCCCGGCGCTCAGGAATTCACCGTAGCGGTCGAGGGTGCCGCAGACATGAATCCTACGGACCACAAGGTTTTGTTCGAGTTCCAGCAGAAGGTCATCCGCCTCGAGCGCGCCGTGGCCGGCGCCCTGGAAGCAGCCGGCAACGTGACCACCCGCCTCGAGCAGATCAAACGCGCCATCGATCACACGCCGTCCGCCGACCCCAAGCTCAAGGACACGGCCCGCGCGCTGGAGAAGCGCAACCACGAGATCCTCCGCGCTCTCCGCGGCGACACGGCCTTACGCGCCCGCAACGAAAACACGCCCCTGGCCATCGCCGAGCGCGTCGAGAGCATCGTCGATGCCCAGCGCCTGTCGCTCGCTCGGCCGACAACGACTTCACAACAG
>Ga0066710_100003576_pt1 | contig 13342 bp, 12 predicted proteins | sample GraSoiAngelo_159_FD_79666 | JGI IMG/M metagenome (GOLD analysis project Ga0066710, IMG submission 79666) | Grasslands soil microbial communities from the Angelo Coastal Reserve, California, USA - 14_1009_16_40cm | ecosystem: Environmental > Terrestrial > Soil > Grasslands | place: USA...
CGTCCTCCAGCCGGACGGTGACCGACATCGGCGGGTATGCCTCGTCGACCGGCCCGTCGGCGGTGTCGATCCCGGCGATCCTGGTGGTGAACCCGGACGGCAGCACCATCACCTCATCGCCCGGCTTCATGACGCCGGACGCGACCTGCCCGGCGTACCCCCGGTAGTCGGTCACCGAGGTGGACTGCGGCCGGATCACGAACTGCACCGGGAACCGCACGTCGACCAGGTTCCGGTCGGAGGCGATGTGCACGTGCTCCAGGTGGTGCAACAGGGACGGCCCGTCGTACCACGGCATGTTCGCCGACCGGGTCACGATGTTGTCGCCGTGCAGCGCGGAGATCGGAATGACCGCCAGGTCCGGCGCCTCCAGCTTCATCGCGAAGCAGGAGAACTCGTCGGCGATCGACTCGAAGACCTCCTGCGCGTAGTCGACGAGGTCCATCTTGTTCACGCACAGCACCATGTGCGGTACCCGCAGCAGCGAGCACAGGAACGCGTGCCGCCGGGACTGCTCCACCATCCCCTTGCGCGCGTCGACCAGGATCAGCGCGAGGTTGGCCGTGGACGCCCCGGTCACCATGTTCCGGGTGTACTGGATGTGCCCCGGGGTGTCGGCGATGATGAACTTGCGCCGCGGGGTGGCGAAGTACCGGTATGCCACGTCGATCGTGATGCCCTGCTCCCGCTCGGCGCGCAGGCCGTCGGTGAGCAGCGCCAGGTTGGTGTACTCGTCGCCGCGCGACCGCGAGGTGGCCTCGACCGCCTCCAGCTGGTCCGTGAAGATCGATTTCGAGTCGTACAGCAGCCGGCCGATCAGGGTGGACTTGCCGTCGTCGACCGAACCCGCCGTGGCGAACCGCAACAGGTCCACTTAGAAGTACCCCTCCCGCTTGCGGTCCTCCATCGCGGCCTCGGAGAACTTGTCGTCACCGCGGGTCGCGCCGCGCTCGGTGATCCGGGTCGCGGCGACCTCGGCGATCACCTTCTCGATCGTGTCGGCGTCGGACCTGACCGCGGCGGTGCAGCTCGCATCCCCCACGGTGCGGTACCGGACGCGTCCGACGAACGACTCCTCGCCGGCCCGCCGCGGCAGGTGCTCGTTGACCGCGTAGAGCATGCCGTCGCGGTCGACCACCTCGCGGTCGTGCGCGAAGTAGATCTCCGGCAGCGCCACCCGCTCCCGCGCCACGTAGTGCCAGATGTCCAGCTCGGTCCAGTTGGACAGCGGGAACACCCGGATCGACTCCGCGGCGTGTACCCGGCCGTTGTACAGCGCCCACAGCTCCGGCCGCTGGTTCTTCGGGTCCCACTGGCCGAACTCGTCGCGGAAGCTGAACACCCGCTCTTTGGCCCGGGCCTTCTCCTCGTCGCGGCGCGCGCCGCCGAACAGCGCGTCGAACCGGTACTTCTCCACGGCGTCGAGCAGCACCGGCGTCTGGATGCGGTTGCGCATCCCGTCCGGCGACTCGCGCACCAGGCCGGCTTCCAGCGCTTCCGGTACTGACGCGACCACCAGCTGTACCCCCAGCTCGGCCACCCGCCGGTCGCGGAACTCCAGCACCTCCGGGAAGTTGTGCCCGGTGTCCACGTGCATGACCGGGAACGGGATCCGGGCCGGCGCGAACGCCTTCTCCGCCAGGCGCAGCATGACGATCGAGTCCTTGCCGCCGGAGAACAGCAGGACCGGCCGCTCGAACTCGGCGACCACCTCGCGCATGACGAAGATGCTCTCCGCTTCGAGCGCATCCAGGTGCGAGACGCGGTAGGTGGGTTGACTCATTACATGACCTCCGCCAGGGCGGTGAGCAGCCGCGGCGCCAGATCTTTCCGGCACACCACAAGATCCGGAAGGAGCGGATCCGGTCGATTGTATGCCAGCGGGGTGCCGTCGATCCGGCTCGCGTGCAGGCCGGTGGCCAGCGCCACAGCCGCCGGGGCGGCGGAGTCCCACTCGTACTGCCCGCCGGCGTGCACGTACGCGTCGGCGTCGCCGGAGATCACCGCCGCGATCTTGGCGCCGGCCGAACCCATCGGTACCAGGTCGGCGCCCAGGCGGTCGGCGAGCCCGGCCAGGAACGCGGGCGGGCGGGACCGGCTGGCCGCCAGCCGCAGCCGGCCACCGGAAGCCGCGTCCGGCGACATCGGCGGGTAGGTGGGCGGGAAGTCCGTGGCGAGCACCCGGTGCTGGGCCGGCAGCGCCACTGCCGCCGCGGCCAGCTGGCTCGGCGCGGCCGAGGTGCGGGCCCACAACGCGATGTGCACGGCCCAGTCGGTGCGACCGGCTTCGGCGAATTCACGGGTACCGTCAAGGGGGTCCACGATCCACACCCGCTCGGCGGACAGCCGCGCCGGATCGTCGCGTACCCCCTCTTCGGACAGCACCGCGTCGCCCGGGCGCCAGCGCTGGAGCGCCGTGGTGATCAGATTGTGGGAGTGCTTGTCGCCGACCGCGCGCAGCGCGGTCGGATCGGCGTACCCGTGCTCCGCGCGCAGGTCGCACAGCAGCGAGCCGGCCTGCTCGGCCAGCCAGCGGGCGAACGCGCCGTCGACCGCCGGCGGCATCAGTAGGCTCCGGTGGCCCGGCACACCGCGGACAGGGTGCGCAGCAGGATGACCAGGTCGAGGGAGAACGACCAGTTCTCCACATACCGCAGATCCAGTTTGACCGCCTCCTCGAAGGGCAGGTCGGAGCGGCCGGAGACCTGCCACAGCCCGGTCAGCCCGGGACGGACGGCCAGGCGGCGGCGCACGTCTTCGGGGTAGACGGCAACCTCCTCCGGCAGCGGCGGGCGGGGGCCCACCAGGGACATCTGGCCGCGCAACACGTTGATCAGCTGGGGCAGCTCGTCGAGCGAGAACCGGCGCAGCCAGCGGCCGGTCCGGGTGACCCGGGGATCGTTGCGCAGCTTGAACAGCACATCGTCATAGTCGTTGAGGTGTCGTAGCTCGGCCACCCGGTCGGCGGCGTCGCGGTGCATGGTGCGGAACTTGTACATCACGAATTCGCGACCATCCTTGCCCACGCGTACCTGCCGGAACAGTACCGGTCCGGGTGAACCGGCGCGGACCGCAAGGACGATGGCGGCCAGCGCGGGGCTGAGCGCGACCAGCAGCACGGCGGCGGCGAGCCGGTCGATGAGCGCCTTGAGCACCCGGCCCGCTCCGGACAGGTTGGGGTGCTCGACATGCAGCATGGGCAGCCCGTCCACCGGCCGGATGGTGGTCCGGCCGCCGGCCACGTCGACCAGCGAGCTGGCCACGATCAGGTCGACGTCGTCGCGCTCCAGCCGCCAGGCCAGGCGGCGCAGGGTCGGACCGTCAAGTTCCGGACAGGACAGCACGATCACGGTGTCCGCGCGCGCCGCCCGTACCGCGTGCCCGACCTCGTCGAGGGTGCCGTACACCGGCAACCCGACCCGGCCGTCGTGCCGCGGCGGCAGGCAGCAGCCGACGACGTCCAGCCCGTGGTACCGCTCCCGGCGCAGCTGCCGGGTGATCGCCACGACGGCCAGTTCGTGCCCGACCACGATCACCCGGCGCAGGCAGGCGTCGCGCTTCTGGCGTGCCCGGTGCAGCCGCTTGCGCAGGGCGAAGCGCAGCGCCAGGCCGGTGATGGTAGCCAGCGGCAGGGCCACCACGACGTACCCGCGCGCCAGCCGGATCTCGAAGGCGTAGGCGGCGATCGCCACGGAGACCGTGAGGCTCATGCCGGCGCGCAGCACCCGCTGGTACTCGTCGGTGCCGACGAACAGGAACCGCCGCTCGTACGCCCGGCTCAGCGCCAGGATGAGCACGAAGGCCAACGGCAGCAGGGCGGACAGGACAAGGTACCCCCGGTTGTACCGGGTGACGTCGTTGCCGAACCGGACCCCGAACGCCACCGCACCGGCCGCGAGCCCGACGGCGAGGTCGGCGACCAGCAGTACCGCGACGTACCGCGCCTCCCACGCCTGCTCGCGGTGCCGCGGGGCGGCGTGCCGGAAGCGACCTGGCCGGGCCGGGCGGTCAACCCGCGGCGCCGGCGCCTGCGTCGTCGTCGGCGCCTGCGTCGTCGTCGGCGGCCCGGCCGGCGCGGCGGCGTCGACCGCGGGGATCGCGCTGATCGGGGCGGGCAGCGTCCCGTGGTCCCGCACTCCGCTCCCCCTCGCGCTGGCTGTGTCGTGTCCAACGCGCGAAAAATCAGGGCGTCACGGTTATTAAGCCGCGTGATAGGCGTTCTGCGACCATTCCAGGCCGCGACCGATGAGCGCCTCGGTGGCATCGGCCGCCCGGTCGACGAGGAACTCCAGTTCCTTGCGTTCGGCCGAGGAGAAGTCCGACAGCACGTAGTCGGCCGGGTCCTGGCGACCGGGCGGGCGGCCGATGCCGAACCGCACGCGCAGGTAGTCCTTCCCGCCGAGGGAGCCGGACATCGAGCGCAGCCCGTTGTGGCCGCCCTCGCCGCCGCCGAGCTTGAGCCGCAGCTGCCCGTACGGGATGTCCAACTCGTCATGTACCGCGACGATCTGCGCCAGCGGCACCTTGTAGAACTGCCGCAGCGCCGCGACCGGGCCGCCGGACAGGTTCATGTAGGTCATCGGCTTGACGAGTACCAGCTGCGGCGCGTCGGCGCCGACGCCGACCCGGGCCTCGGCGACCTGTGCGACCGCCCGGCGGTGCCGGCTGAACTTCGCGCCGAGCCGCCCGGCGAGCAGGTCAGCGACGATGAACCCGACATTGTGCCGGTTCTTCGCGTACTCGCTCCCCGGGTTGCCCAGCCCGACGACGAGCCAGGGGTCGCCCACGACCTAAGCCTGGACCGTCTCCGCCTCGGCCGGCTGCTCGGCGGCCTCCTCGCCGGCCGGTGCGGCCTCGGCCACCTCGCCCTCCATCTCGGCCGCGGTCGGCGCGGCCGCGACGACGGCGACGACCATGTCGGGGTCGGCCGCGAGCTCCACGCCGTCGGGCAGCTTGATCTCGCCCGCGGTCACCCGGGTGCCGGGCTCCAGACCCTCGACCGAGGCGTCCAGGTGGTCGGGCAGGCGGGTCGCGTCGGCCAGGACCGCGAGCCTGTCGTGCTCCAGCATGACCAGCGTGTCGCGGGCCGCCTCACCGGCCAGGACCACGCGTACCTCGACGGTGACCTTCTCGCCCCGGCGCACGATCAGCAGGTCGACGTGGTCGAACGTGTCCTTGATCGGGTCACGCTGGATCGCCTTGGCCAGCGCCAGGACCCGGGTGCCGTCGGACACCTGGACCTCGAACAGCTGGTTCGAGCCGCCGTGGCGGATCGCCGCCGCGAACTCCCGGGCGGGCAGCGCGACGTGCTTGGGCTTCTCGCCGTGGCCGTACAGCACGGCGGGCACCTTGCCGGCCCGACGGGTACGCCGGGCACCACCCTTGCCGAACTCGGTGCGGGGCTCGGCGCTGATACGGACCTCGGACACGGGCTGACACCTTCCGGTCTAGCTGCGGCAACGTCGGCAACAGTGCTCGGGCGAGGGGTGGCGGGCGGGCTGTCTGATCACAGACCCGTGCCCGGAGCACCGCGTCGATCACGGAACCTCGGCCGGACCGTCAGGCGGCCCGCTGGGTACCCTCGCCGTGGCAACCGCACCAGCTTACCCGAGCGTCCGGGGTGGCCACGGCGCGGGTCCTCCCCTCAGATCTTGGACGCCGCCACCCCCGGCCGGGGGTGCAAACGTCCAAGATCTCGGCGCGCAACGGGACGCGCGACCTACGACAGCCCGCCGAACAGCGTGGTCACCGAGCCGTCGTCGAAGACCTCGCGGATCGCGCGGGCGATCAGCGACGAGATCGACAGTACCGTGATCTTGTCCAACCGCTTCTCCGGCGGCAGCGGGAGCGTGTTGGTGATGACCACCTCACTGATCCGGCTGTTCTTCAGCCGCTCGGTCGCCGGATCGGACAGTACCGCGTGGGTGGCCGCCACGATCACTTCCGCGGCGCCGGAGTCGAAGAGGATGTCGGCGGCGCGCGCGATGGTGCCGCCGGTGTCGATCATGTCGTCGACGATCAGGCCGATCCGCCCCTCGACGTCGCCGACCACCCGGTTGGCGACGACCTGGTTCGGCTTGAGCGGGTCGCGCGTCTTGTGGATGAACGCCAGCGGGCAGCCGCCCAGCCGGTCCGTCCAGCGCTCGGCCACCCGTACCCGACCGGAGTCCGGCGCGACCACGGTCATCGGCCGCCCGGCGTACCGCTCCTGCACGTACCCGGCCAGCGTGTCCATCGCGAACAGGTGGTCCACCGGCCCGTCGAAGAAGCCCTGGATCTGCGCGGTGTGCAGGTCGACGGTGAGGATCCGGTTGGCCCCGGCCGTCTTGTACAGGTCGGCGACCAGCCGGGCGGAGATCGGTTCCCGGCCGCGGTGCTTCTTGTCCTGCCGGCCGTACGGGTAGAACGGCAGCACGACGGTGATCCGCTTGGCCGAGCCCCGCTTCAGCGCGTCGACCATGATCATCGATTCCATCAGCCACTGGTTCACCGGCTGGCACATCGACTGCACGACGAACGCGTCGCAACCGCGCACCGACTCCTGGTACCGCACGAAGATCTCGCCGTTGGCGAACTGGTACGCGTCGGTGGGCGTCGGCGCGACCCCGAGTACCTGGCCGATCTCCTCGGCCAGCTCCGGGAACGCCCGTCCGGAGAAGAGCATCAGGCTCTTCTTGCTCTCGCCAATGATGGCGCCCATCGGCTCGGTGGCCCCCTACCTTCGCCTCGGTCTGCCTACTCGCTTGCAGTATCGCCCGGCTGCGGCTGATCGGCAGCCTCGCCGCCGCCGGCCGCGCCGCCGCCGCCGGCCGCCGGGTCGGTGCCGGCCGCGGCTGCGGCGTCGCGGGCTCGCGCCGCCGCCTGCGCCGCCGGGGTACCCGGACGGCGCCGCTCCACCCATCCCTCGATGTTGCGCTGCGGGGCGCCGGACACCGCGAGCGCGCCGGGCGGGACGTTGCGCCGCACGACGGTACCCGCGCCGGTGTACACGCCGTCACCGACCTCGACCGGGGCAACGAACATGTTGTCCGCGCCGGTACGGGCATGCGACCCGATCACCGTGTGGTGCTTCGCGACCCCGTCGTAGTTGACGAACACGGTCGCCGCGCCGATGTTGGTGTACTCGCCGATCGTGGCGTCGCCGACGTAGCTCAGGTGCGGCACCTTGGTACCGGCGCCGATCTGCGCGTTCTTGGTCTCCACGAAGGTACCGATCTTGCCGGCCTCGCCGAGTACCGTGCCCGGCCGCAGGTACGCGTACGGCCCGACCGACGCCCCCGCCCCGATCCGCGACGCCGACCCGTGCGCCCGCACCACCGCGGCCCGCGGCCCGACCGCGACGTCGGTCAGCGTGGTGTCCGGGCCGACCAGCGCGCCCTCGCCGACCGTGGTCGCGCCGCGCAGCTGGGTGTTCGGCTCGACGACCACGTCGCGTTCCAGCGTCACGGTCACGTCGATCCACACCGTCGCCGGGTCGACGATGCTGACCCCGGCCCGCATCCAGTCCTCGTTGATCCGGTCGCGCAGCAGCGCCCGCAGCTGGGCGAGCTGGACGCGGTCGTTGACGCCGAGCGCCTCGTCCGGATCGTCGGTGCGGTGGGTACCCACCGGCTGACCGGCCGCGACGAGCAACCCGACCACGTCGGTGAGGTACTCCTCGCCCTGGTCGTTGTCGGTGGACAGCTTGGCCAGCGCGTCCCGCAGCAGCCCGGCGTCGAACGCGTACGCCCCGGCGTTGATCAGCCGCCGCCGCCGCTCCTCGGCGCTGGCGTCGCGCTCCTCGACGATGCGCTCCAGCCCGGCCGGGCCGGTGACGATGCGCCCGAGCCCGGTGGGGTCGGCGACCTCGGCGGTGAGCAGCGTGGCCGCCCGGCCGGCGCCCTCGTGCGCCGCGACCAGCGCGGTGAGCGTCTCCGGCCGCAGCAGCGGCAGGTCACCGTTGAGCACCACGACGGTGCCCTCGACGTCGGCCGGCAGCGAGATCCGCACCGCGTGCCCGGTGCCGTGCTGCCGCTCCTGCAGCACCGGCTCGGCCTGCGGAGCGGTCGCCGCGAGGTGGGCGCGCACCTGGTCGGCGCCGTTGCCGACGACGACCAGCGTCCGGGCCGCGGCCAGCGGCGCGGTGGCGGCCAGGACGTGCCCGAGCAGGGTGCGACCCAGCAGCGGGTGCAGCACCTTGGGCAATGCCGACTTCATCCGCTTGCCTTCCCCTGCGGCGAGCACGATGACGGTGCGGGACATGGCAGGAGCTCCATTTCGCGTCGGCTGGTACGCCGGGGTCATGGTAACCACGGCCGCGCGGCGGGCACCCGGCACCTAAGGTGCGAAGCCATGGCTTTCCAGGTGACCCGGCGGGGGCTGTTCGCCCTCGGCGGCGCGGGGGTGGTGGCCGCCGGCGCCACGGCCTACGCGCTGGTGGACAACGCGGTTCTGCCCGGCAAGGGGGCGCTGGACAACGCGCTGGGCCGGTGCGACCCGCCACCGCCGCCGCCCGCGCCGCGGGGCACACCCCAGGCCCCGGTGGTCGGCACCTTCCGGTCCACGCGCCGCCGCCGGGAGGTCGACTTCGCGCTGCTCTACCCGCCGGGGTACCGCGACGGTGCGCACCTGCCGGTCTGCCTCTCCCTGCACGGGTACGGTGCCAACTGCCGCGACGCGATATCCACCGGCGGGTACCCGGAGCTGATCGCCGGCAGCCCGCACCCGTTCGTCCTCGCCGGGGTCGACGGCGGCGGCGGGTACTGGCATCCGCACCCGACCGACGATCCGCTCGGCATGCTGGTCGACGACTTCCTGCCGTACCTTGCCGGGCGGGGCCTGGACACCGGCCGGGTCGCGGTCTGCGGCTGGTCGATGGGCGGGTACGGCGCCCTGGTCTGCGGGCTGGCGTACCCCGGCCGGTTCCGTGTGATCATCGCCACCTCGCCGGCCGTGTACCACTCCTTCGAGGACGCGCACCGGGTCAACCCGGGTGCCTACGACTCGCCCGACGACTGGCGTGCCTACGACGTGACCGCGCGGGCGAGGGAGTTCGCCGGGATGCCGGTGCGGATCGCGATCGGCGCGGCGGACCCGTTCGCCGACGCGGTCCGTACCCTGCGCGACCGGCTGCCCGACCCGTCCGTCGTGCGGATGCCGGCGGGCTGTCACGACGGCCGGCTGTGGAGCTACGTGGCGCCCGGTCAGGTACAGGCGATCGCCGCGGCGCTGGGTGGCTGACTGCTCCCGGGAGAGGATTCGAACCCCTACAACGGGGACCAAAACCCCGCGTCCTGCCATTAGACGACCCGGGACGGCGCGTTTACACGATACCGAATGGTCGCCTGCCGTCCGCTTGCGTATCCACCTCCGTAGGCTACGGTTACGTAAGCGTAGTTAGTTGACCGGGAGGTGTCTCGATGTCGAATGCCCTGCTCGACCCGCCCCAGGCCGGATCCAAGCCGTTGACCGAGGGCAAACAGTCGACCGGGATCCTCGTCGCCCTCTGGGCGTTCGTGGTGATCCCCTTCCTGGCGCTCATCGCCGCCGTACCCGTCGCCTGGGGCGGCTGGCTCGGCTGGACCGACGTCGCCATCGCCGCCGTCTGCTACGTGACAGCGGGGCTCGGCATCACGGTCGGCTTCCACCGGTACCTGACCCATGGTTCGTTCAAGGCGAAGCGCTGGCTGCGGATCACGCTGGCGATCGCCGGGTCGACCGCGGTGCAGGGCGAGGTCATCCAGTGGGTGGCCGACCACCGCCGGCACCACGCGTACTCCGACCTGGAGGGCGACCCGCACTCCCCCTGGCGGTTCGGCACCGGCTTCTGGGCGCTGACCAAGGGCCTGCTGTACGCGCACGTCGGCTGGCTTTTCCAGCGCGAGCTGTCCAACCGGGCGCGGTTCGCCCCGGACCTGATGGCCGACCAGGACATCCGGCGCGTCGACCGGTTCTTCCCGCTGATCACGACGGTCTCGCTGCTCGCCCCCGCGGCGGCCGGCGGCCTCATCACCTGGTCCTGGCAGGGCGCGCTGACCGCGTTCTTCTGGGCCGGGCTGGTCCGGGTATCCCTGCTGCACCACATCACCTGGTCGATCAACTCGATCTGCCACGTGTACGGCGAGCGCCCGTTCGAGCTGCGCGAGGGCGACAAGGCCGCGAACTTCTGGCCGCTGGCGATCCTGTCCTTCGGCGAGAGCTGGCACAACCTGCACCACGCCGACCCGACGTGCGCGCGGCACGGGGTACTGCGTGGCCAGATCGACGCCTCCGCGCGGCTGATCTGGATCTTCGAGAAGTTCGGTTGGGTACGCGACGTCCGCTGGCCGCGCCCCGAGCGGATCGCCGCGAAACTGACACAATCTCCCGGTGACTGAAGGTTCGACGCCGAAAGCGTCGCGCGTCCGGATGCCCGCGACGCAACGCCGGGAACAGCTGATCTCCATCGGGCGCGAGTTGTTCGCCGAACGTGGCTTCGACGCCACCTCGGTCGAGGAGATCGCCGCGCGGGCGAAGGTCTCCAAGCCGGTCGTCTACGAGCACTTCGGCGGCAAGGAAGGGCTCTACGCGGTCGTGGTGGACCGGGAGGTACGGTCGCTGCTCGACCGGCTGTCCGCGGCGCTGACCGCAGGGCACCCGCGCGAACTGCTCGAACAGGCCGCGCTCGCGCTGCTGGACTACATCGAGTCGGAGACCGACGGCTTCCGGGTACTGGTACGGGAGTCACCGGTGATGTCGGCGACCGGCAGCTTCTCCAGCGTGCTCAACGACGTGGCGCACCAGGTCGAGCACATCCTGGGCGCCGAGTTCAAGGCGCGCGACTACGACCCGCGCCTGGCCGAGCTGTACTCCCAGGCGCTGGTAGGCATGGTGGCGCTGGCCGGCCGGTGGTGGCTGGAGGTGCGCAAGCCGCGCAAGGAGACGGTTGCCGCGCACCTGGTGAACCTCGCCTGGAACGGGCTGTCCCACCTGGAGAAGAAGCCCGCCCTGCTCACCCGCCGCCCGCGGTGACCGCCGCCCCCCGGATCCGGGTCGCCTCCTCGGCCTGCGCCTCCTCGGGCGGTCCGACCCGGCTGTAGAGCCCGGCGAGGAACAGCACCAGCCCGATGATGAACGACACGACGCACTTGGTGACGTTGTAGTTGAACACGTTCAGGTCGGTCTGCAGCAGGCCGAGCATGAACATGCCGACGACCAGGAAGGCCAGGCCGCCGAAGAAGTTCAGCACGTGGTCCCAGTTGTGGTCGACCGCGATGCCGATCAGCACGACCGCGCCGACGACGATGGACAGGACGGAGAACGCGAGGTTGGTCCGCAGGCCCAGCGCCTGCGTGTCGGTACGGGCGAAGGCGCCCTGGCCGCGGCTGACGAAGAGCCCGACGATCCCGTACACGAGGACGTAGAGGCCGGTCAGCGCGGCGAGGAAGCGGTACAGGCCGCGCAGCCGGTGGTTCACGGGCAGGTGCAGCAACATGCGCATGCCCTGGATTTTCCCCCGGATCGGGGCCGGTTGAACCCTAAACCCGGGTGCGGCCGTACAGGCCGGCGGCGAACACGACGGTGCCGATCACGAACGACGCGACGCAGTTGGTCATCGAGAAGCCGAGGAAGTTCACGTCGGTGCGCAGCAGGCCCAGCATGAGCATGCCGATCACCATGAACAGCAGCCCGCCCAGCAGGTTGATCCGGAAGTCGAGGTTGCGCCCGATGACCGCGCAGACCACGAGTACCGCGCCGCTCAGCACGGACAGCAGCGCGAAGGCGAGGTTGGTGCGCAGTCCCAGTACCCACGGCAGGTGCTCCTGCGCGAACAGCGCGGTGCCCCGGGTGCGGGTGTAGCCCACGATCCCGAACACCACGATGCCGGCGCCGATCAGGGCGACGAGGACGCGGTACAGCGGGCGCAGCGGGTGGTTCACGGGAAGGTGCGAGGCCATGGTCCAGAATTCTGCACCATGGTCGTCAGGCGTCCGCGACCCGGTCGGCGACGGTGAGCCAGGCGTCCTCGGTGCGCGACCGCTCGGCCTGTACCTCGCGCAGTTCCGCGTCCAGCGCGGTCACCTTCGCGTAGTCGGTCGCGTGCGTGGCGAGCTGCTCGTGCAGCCGCGCCTCGCGCTCCTCCAGCTTGCCGACCAGCCGCTCCAGCCGGGCCAGCTCCTTCTTGTCGACGCGCAGCCGGGCCGCGTCGGAAACCGGGGCCGGCGCGCGCGGCCCGGCCGGCGGCAAGGCCGGGGACGAAACCCGGGCGAGGTACTCGTCGACCCCGCCGGGCAGGTGGGTCAGCCGGCCGTCGCCGAACATGCCGTACACCGAGTCGGCGACCCGCTCCACGAGGTACCGGTCGTGGCTGGCCACGATCAGCGTCCCCGGCCAGGAGTCGAGCAGGTCCTCCAGCGCGGCGAGGGTGTCGGTGTCCAGGTCGTTGGTCGGCTCGTCGAGCAGCAGCACGTTGGGTTCGCCGGCGAGCAGGCGCAACAGTTGCAACCGGCGCCGCTCCCCGCCGGACAGGTCGGCGACCGGCGTCCACAGCCGCTTGTCGGTGAACCCGAACACCTCGGCGAGCTGCGCGGCGGACAGCTCCCGCCGACCGAGCACCACCCGGCGGGCGACCTCCTCGACCGCTTCGAGAACGCGCAGCTCCACCGGCAGCTCGGCCAGCTCCTGGGACAGGAACGCCGGCCGCACCGTCGAGCCGACCGTGGCCCGGCCGGTGTCGGGTACCACCCCGCCGGTCAGTACCCGCAGCAGCGTGGTCTTTCCGGCACCGTTCGCGCCGACGACCGCGATGCGATCGCCCGGCCCGACGAGCCAGGTCAGCTTGTCGAGGAGGATCCGGCCGCCGAGCGCCACGGTCACGTCGGACAGCGCGAAGACCTGCCGGCCCAGCCGCGCGGTCGCCAGCCGGACGAGGGACACCTTGTCGCGGGGTGCGGGTACGTCGGCGATGAGCGCGTTGGCCGCCTCGATGCGGAACTTCGGCTTGCTGGTCCGGGCCGGCGGGCCGCGGCGCAGCCAGGCGATCTCCTTGCGCAGCAGGTTCTGCCGGCGCGCCTCCGCGGCCGCTTCGACGGCGGCGCGCTCGGCCCGGGCGAGCACCCATGCGGCGTACCCGCCCTCGTAGGTGCGCACGGTGCGGTCGGCGACCTCCCAGGTGCGGGTGGACACGGCGTCGAGGAACCAGCGGTCGTGGGTGACGACGACCAGCGCGCCCTTACGGGACCGCAGATGTTCGGCCAGCCACGCGATCCCGGCCACGTCGAGATGGTTGGTCGGCTCGTCCAGTACCAACAGGTCGGAAGCGCGCACCAGCAGCGCGGCGAGCGCGACGCGGCGCCGCTCACCCCCGGACATCGCGCCGACCGGC